>Ga0114939_10000026_pt1 | contig 126165 bp, 112 predicted proteins | sample AshMeaCrysSpring_FD_87196 | JGI IMG/M metagenome (GOLD analysis project Ga0114939, IMG submission 87196) | Groundwater microbial communities from Big Spring, Nevada to study Microbial Dark Matter (Phase II) - Ash Meadows Crystal Spring | ecosystem: Environmental > Aquatic > Deep subsurface >...
CTCGAAACAAAATTCAAACAGCTGCAGAAATCCGGCGTTGTGCTGCTGATTGGAACGGATAGCGGCATCCCCATGAAATTCCACTCCCAGAGCACCTGGAATGAATTGGATGTCTGGGTGCGTGTCATGGGCGTAGATCCCTTGCAGGCCATCAAGTCGGCCACCTACTGGCCATCCGTGGTCATGGGCGTGGAAAAGAAGGTGGGCACGATAACGGAAGGCAAGCAGGCAGACATCATCGCTGTCAAAGGTGATGTGCTCAAATACATCAGCCTGTTGCAGAAAGTTGATCTGGTGATGAAGAAAGGTGTCATTTACAAACAACCCGTTAAACTATAATGATGCGACTACTGAATTTGGCTTTCCTGTTGATGTCCTTTTCCGCCGGTTCGTTTGCCCAAAAAACGCAGAAGCCAGTCCTGCATGGGAAAAACTGGATGGCCATCACGGGTAAGCCCCTGGCCGCCACGGCAGGTGCCACCATTTTCAACAGGGGCGGTAATGCCGTTGATGCTGCCTGTGCGATGCTGGCGGCCACCTGCACCATGTGGGATGTGCTGTCCTGGGGCGGTGAGACGCAAACCCTGATCTATCATCCCAAAACCGGGAAAGTGATTGGCATCAATGCCCTGGGGGTAGCACCCACCGGCGCTACGCCCGAATTCTTCAGGGGAAAAGGAATGAAATATCCGCCTCAATATGGTCCGCTTGCGGCAGTGACGCCAGGGACTCCGGGCGGGCTTTGCCATATGCTGGCGGAATATGGCACGATGAGCCTCAGGGAAGTCCTGGCACCGGCCATGCAACTGGCACAGGGCTATCCTATTGAAGCGGAGACCGCCAACAGCATGGAGCGTCAGAAAAAAATGATCCGCACCTGGCCTTATTCCGCGGCCGTCTTCCTGCCCCATACCGGCAAAGAACGGGAAGCACCGGAGGCAGGTGAAATATTTGTTCAGAAAGATCTCTATGAAACCCTGGGTAAAATGGTGGAAGCGGAGCAACTGGCATTGAAGCAAGGGAAGAATCGACGCGAAGCTATCTACGCGGCTCAAGACCGTTTTTACAAAGGAGACATCGCAAAGGAATTCGTGCGTGGCTGCCAGGAGCAGGGCGGATTGATCACCGAGGCAGACCTGGCTGGCTGGAAAGTCAAAACCGAGGAACCCCTGCATGTCAACTATAAAGGCATCGAAGTATACAAACTCTCCCAGTGGACCCAGGGCCCGGTCATGCTCCAGGCATTGAACATCCTGGAGAATTTTGATCTGAAATCCATGGGCTTTAATTCCGCACGCTACATCCACACCGTTTACCAGGCGATGAACCTGAGTTTCGCAGACAGGGATTTCTATTACGGAGACCCGGCATTCTCCCCCTCGGAACCCATGACGGGTCTGCTCTCCAAGGAATATGCCCGCCAGAGGGCGGCGCAGATTAAGCCGGATCGGAATGACGACAAAGCCGGCCCGGGAGACCCCTACCCTTTCCAGGGAGAAACCAACCCTTACAAAGCCCTGCTGGAAAAATGGGGTAATGCTTCGGTTACGCCTTCCAGTGAGGAATGGCTCGCCCAGCTGAGGCTGGGGACCACCAGCGTGGAAGCCACGGACAAGGATGGTTGGGTGGTGTCCATCACACCCAGCGGAGGCTGGCTGCCTGCCTGCATCGCCGGAAAGACCGGCGTGGGGATGAGTCAGCGCATGCAGAGTTTTGTCCTGGATTCCGCAGAGAATCCATTTAATGTGGTGGCGCCGGGAAAGCAACCCAGGGTGACGCTGACGCCTACCCTGGCACTGAAAGGCGGCAAACCCTTCCTCTCCTTTGCGGTGCAGGGCGGTGATACCCAGGACCAGAACCTCCTGCAGTTTTTTCTCAACGTGGTGGAATTTGACATGAACGTGCAGGAGGCTGCGGAAGCGCCGAATATCAATACCAACCAGTTAAGGCTGAGCCTGGGGGGAGACGACCGGAAAGCGAAACCTGGTTCCATCATCCTGCAGGAAGAGACGCCCGACTGGATTCGGAAAGAACTCCGCAAAATGGGTTATACCCTGAGTTTTGAAGAACGAACCTCGGGACCCATCAACGCCATTTACTTTGATTGGAAACATGGCAGTTTCTGGGGTGGATCCAGCAATCACGGGGAAGACTATGGCATAGCCTGGTGAACCCGGTAGCAACCTTCATAAAAGTACCACCGTTCAGTTACAAATGTTTTACCGTGAAGGAACATTCCCGTTCACCATCAAAGCATCCTTGTTTTCTTTCAAAAGCTTTGTTGCAATGACCAGTCGCTAGTCCTCCCAGCATCCAATGGGTGCGCCGGGAGGGTTTTGCAGATGCTGGGTGGGCTTTGCCTTGTCCGGAGTTTTCATGCGTTCCAGCGCCAGTGCCAGGTGTCCCGTATATGCAGGATCCGTACTGGTTTTCTGCCAGTTCAGGATTTCCTTTTTAAGCCCTTCCATGGATCGGAGCGCCGCTGCTCTTGCGGCAAATGAAGCCCGCTCATCCACAGTAGCCGCCATCAGGTAGGTCAGCAGTACCTGTTCCGTTTGCAGCTGGATCAGTTTCTCCATGCCCGTTCTCCTGGGTGCCTTCCAGGTTGCGTTGATCAATCGGTTGATCATTTCCGTTACCCCCAATCCCCCGCTGATCTCCTGTTGGGCCAGCCTGCTGAGCCGCTCCGCATCAAACAGGAAAGAAAACGGCATATCCGCAGCGGTTTCCGCGGGTGAAAGTGCATCAAAAAGCAGTCCTGTTCTCTTTTTGAACAGTTCCCGGGTGAATTCATAACCTGCGGGTCTTGGCGGTATTTGGTCCTGAATCTTTGCAGGAATTGCCAGCGCGGTTGGGTCCAGGCAGCGAAGAATTGCATCCAATGCGCGCAACTGCTCCCCTTTTGGCACCAGCTTGCTGGTCAATTGACCATCACCCCGAAGCGCATAGGTATAGTCCACTCCGCCAATCCATTTGGTGACGGCTTCCACCTGGTACCGATGATAAAGATAGAGGGGAACGAGCGCATCTTCCAGCATGGCCATGGGCATCCCTGGTCGAATGTTTTTTTCGCCGAATCTGCCCAGCGCAACAGACCTGATTTTCATGACCTGGTCCAGTTCAGCAACCGCATCCGGTCCATTGTCCCAGAGATGTGCCTTCGGATGTGCGCCACCGGGAGCACGCGCGTCCCGGTCGCTTATAAATAACAATCCGCTCTGCCGGCCTTCCGCCAGGATTTTATCCAACTCCGCGCGCTCATTCGTTCCGGGGCCAAAGTCATCATAGCCCCAACGAATGGCTAGCTTGTCCCACTCGCCAATGGCATGATCATAGGCACCGGAAAGATCCGGTTCCCCGGAACTGTTCAGTTGCACCAATGGATGCGGATAGTCCATGACACTTGCCCGGTTGCTGACGCTGGCCGCATAATTGTGCATCAGCCCGAGGGTATGGCCAATTTCATGTGCGGATAGCTGTTCCAATCTTTCCAGGGCCATTTTCAGCATGGGGTCATTGGCGGGAACTCCATTTTCGAATGGAGATAGCAAGGCCGATGCAATCAGATAATCCTGCCGGACCCGCAAGGATCCCAGGGAAACCTGACCCTTGATGATCTCGCCCGTGCGTGGATCCGTAACGGTGGCGCCATAACTCCAGCCCCGCGTGGACCGGTGCACCCAGTTGATGACATTGTATCGGATATCCATGGGATCCGCACTGTCCGGCAGGATTTCCACCCTGAAGGCGTTGCGGTATCCCGCAGCTTCAAATGCCTGGTTCCACCAATTGCCGCCTTTCAGCAGCGCGGAGCGAATGGGTTCCGGCGTGCCATTGTCCAGGTAATAAACGATCGGCTTCACCGGTTCACTGATGCTTGTACCTGGATTTTTTTTCTCCAGCCGATGGCGGACGGCCAGGAATTTTTCAATGGGCTCAGCTACCGGTGTACTATAATCGAAGTAGGACACGTGAAAAAACCCGGACCTTGGATCAAACGCCCTGGGCTGATAACCTGCATCCGGCAGTTGGACAAAAGAATGGTGCACCCGCAAGGTGATGGCTTCCGGAGAGGGAGTTACGGATTGGACATATTGACCGGTGGTGCCATCACTGTTGACCAAAGTAATCGTGGCTTCCAATTCCGTATTGAAAGGAAAGTTTTTGGTGTTGGGGGGATAGATGGCGGAGCGGGTCTTGTCCATTGAATAAGTTCCCTGCTGCATTCTCCGGATCCGGTTGGCCGCCTGCATGGCGTCCCGAACCAGGAAGTCTGTTGCGTCCACCAGGCAGCGCGATTGACCGTTTGCAATGGTTTCTGCTTCCACTGTAAAACCCCACAATACGGATTCTGCAAATGATTGCTGCACTGCCCTTTGTTCCCGTTTATCCGCGGACAGGGCACGGTACGCATAATTGGGTTGGGTCATAAGGATTTTCCTGCCGGTCTTGTCAAAGCGCACGATGCGTTCTCCCCCCAGCAGCCCCCGATCGAGTCCAATATCGTTGGATCCCAACCCCGAGGGCAGGGAATTGACATAGAGGATCTCCTCCCCTGTCCGGTTGATTTCCATCCATATTTTTCCGGAGGCTTCATCCCAGTAGAAAGGCATGAATCCCTCGAAGCGTTTCAGACCACTCGTTTTCTCTTCGATGGAAGGAATTTTCTGGGCGAAAGACTGAAGGGAAGATAAAAAACACAGGAAAAAAAACAGCCTGAACATGCGCGATGATTTATCGCTAATGTAAAATAAAATCAGGCGATTGAAGGATCAGGCTTCGGCAAGTTTCCGAAATCGTTCCATGTTCCCGGGAAGTGCCGTCATGTAACGTTTACCAACCATCTGCCACCAGAAAGCGCCCAGCGGACCTTCCATCCAGATCTCCGTGGTGAAAATCGTCTTACGGTTGTGATACCCGATCATCCTCCTGGAATACAGTTGCGCAAACAGGAAGCGGGTCTGTAGGGTATAGCTGAACAAAGGCTTGCAACTCTCTACTCGAAAAGGACGACGCGGACCTTCTTTTTCAACCATCACCCCTTCTGCCTGGGTATCAAAGCGACCGTTGATTTCGGCCGCTTCCAGGGCGGGATTCCATTGCTTCCAGTTTTCCACATCGGTGGACAGGCTCCACACTTTTTCCGGACTGGCCGTGGTCTGTATGGAATAAGAGTGATGCATGGGCTTAATCGATTCAATACGAAAAAATAATCAAGATTTTGCCAACGACCTGAGCGGCTACCTGGTCTGCACAAAAATGTCTGTTATTTGTGGATTATCCGGGCTGTTTTCCTTAAATCCGTCCCTTATGTAAATTCATTATGAATTATTTATTACCAATTACTTCAGTCCGGGTTGCAGGATGCCCTGGCCGGTTTTCTTTTTCTCTGCGTCTACGATCGCTTTGACATCTGCCAATAGTTTCTGGGCATCATACACGATGCCATCCTTGATGGTGTATTTCACCCCTCCCTTCCTCGACACCTGGTTCTGATCATTGACGAATATGGCACCGGTTCCATAAAGTACCTGTAGGTTTTCCAGGGGATTGGCATCAATCACCACCAGGTCCGCCAGTTTACCGGCTTCCACCGTACCCAAATCTTTTTCGGCACCCAGGGCCTGGGCGCCATGGAGGGTGGCAGACCGAATCACTTCCAGTGGATGGAAACCTGCTTCACGCAAAAGCTCCAATTCGCGGACATAACCAAATCCATATAGTTGGTAGATGAATCCATTGTCCGAGCCGGTGGTCACACGTCCTCCCCTGTTTTTATACTCATTGACAAAATTCATCCAAAGGCGGTAGTTTTCTTTCCAGGCCACTTCCTGTTCCGTTCCCCAGTTGAACCAGTAAGAGCCGTGTGATTCGCGACTGGGAGAGAAGAAATTCCACAAAGAGGGCAATGTGTATGTATCGTGCCATTCCAACCTGCGCGCCCTGTGCAGGTCCCTGCTGGCTTCATAGATATTAAAAGTTGGATCCAGGGTAAAATCGAGATCCAGCAGGGTTTTCATGACCGTGTTCCAGTGTTCCGAATGAGGCGGCGCCGCCTGCTTCCAGAGCTTTCCCGCATATTCAAAACGGTCCTGTTCGTTCTGGTAATTGTAATTGAGGGGATAGTCCTGGATCGTGGACTGCGTGAACAAAGCTTCCGGCAGTCCATACCAATGTTCCATCGAAGTGAGTCCCGCTTTGGCAGAATGAAGGACATTCCAGCGGGCTACGTCCATTTGCGCGTGGTGGCAGGCCGACCGAAGCCCGAGTTTTTTATTCTCACGCAGGGCCGCGTCCATGACTTCGGGCGAAGCCCCAAAAAATTTAATCCCGTCGGCACCTTTCGAAGCATTGGCGCGCACCCATTCAATCGCTTGTTGCCCATTCTGGATGGGTTGCGATGCGCCAGCGCCAAAAGCGGTATAGGCGTAGAGACGAGGTGCCGTTATCCTGTTTTCCGCGCTTCTCCTCTTTTGGTCCAATACCCAATCCAGGCCATTGCCGGCAGAGGGATCACGCACCGTGGTAATGCCATGGGCCATCCAGAGTTTGAAAACATATTCCGCAGGTGTTCCCTGAGCAGATCCGCCTATGTGTCCATGCATGTCAATAAAACCCGGCAACACATACATGCCCTTGCAATCGATCTCTTTTCCACCCGCTTTCAACATTGGGCGACGATTATCCTTGATCGCCACGCCGGGATAACCAACCTGCTGGACTGAAACGATCCGGTTTTTCTCGATGACGATGTCTACGGGGCCGATGGGTGGCGCTCCTGTCCCATTGATCAGGATGGCGCCGCGCAGGATGAGCTGGGTCCAGGGGCCTTCCCCGTCTGCCCGATCAGGGGCTTTGGGAATCTGGGCCCAGGCCGTTAAGGCGCCGCAGAGAAAAAATAAAAAAGGGAGAAACTTTTTCATATTCAGTCGATTACCAAAGAAAATTAACACATTCACCCCAATATGCATGCTGATTTTCCTAACGGCATATTGTTTAATCTGTTTTCTTTGCCGGATAGCGTATGAAAATCCAGATCTGGTCTATCGGAAAAAACCATGAACCTTATGTCAAGCCGGGGGTGGAAGATTTTACGAAGCGCATCGGCAACTATTTTCCCGTGAATTGGAACATCATCCCGGTGCCCAAGCATACGGCCATGATGAGCGAAGCAGATTTGAAAAAGGCGGAATCCAGGATTATCCTGGACTGGTTGGGCAGAGATGATTACCTGGTGGCGCTGGACGAGAAGGGTAAGTCGATGGGTAGTGAACAACTGGCTTCTTTTTTGCAGTTGCGGGCCAATGAAAGCGTAAAGCAGCTCGTTTTCCTGATCGGAGGGGCTTTTGGACTTGACACGGAAGTGCTGAAGCGGGCAAAATACAGATGGTCGCTTTCCGAACTGACTTTTCCGCATCAACTGGTGAGGCTGATCCTGGCCGAACAACTCTACCGGGCCTGCACGATATTACGCAATGAGAAATACCATCATCGTTAACAAGCTTACCCCTTAATATTATGTCTGTTACCCTGATCATCATCATCATCACCTGCCTGGTCTCTTTTCCGGCTTTCAACAATGCCAGACTAAAGGAAGATCTGCTTTTTTGGCCTTATGAGATCAATCAACGGAACCAGTATTACCGGTTCCTGACCGGAGGTGTCATACATGCGGACACCATGCACCTGCTGTTTAACATGGTCTCCCTGTATTCTTTTGGAATGGCCCTGGAAAAGTACCTCTTTCCGGTTTTGTTTGGAGACAAAGGAATGATCTTGTATGCATCCCTCTACCTGCTTGCCCTGGTGGTTGCCTGCATTCCGGATTTCTTCAAATACCGTAACCAGAGTTTTTACCGGGCCCTCGGCGCTTCGGGGGCCGTTTCGGCTGTGATCTATGCAGCCATAACGATCGAACCCATGATGCCCATCCGGTTTTTCTTTATCCCAGTGGATATTCCCGGTTACATCTTTGGATTTGCCTTCCTGGGACTTTCCTATTACCTGGCCAAAAGGGGAGGCGGAAATATTGGACACAATGCGCATTTCTGGGGCGCTGTTTTTGGGGTGGTGTTCACCATCATCGCAGCCAGGGCATTTTCGCCCGTTGACCTCGTGAAGCGTTTTATAGATCAGGTTTTTTAATTCAGAAAACTTCAGAGATTTTCTGGACACTACTCAGGCTCAGGGTCAAACCAAATAGGCATGCGCATGGTATGCTCATATCTTCTCAATGGATGTACAGTGAATCCGGATCACTGTTTTGGTGGAAGCCGTGATTTTAAACCGATCGTCAATGCGCTTTCCCAGTAGCGCCAGGATTCTGCCCTCAGATTCAAGGACCCATTGTTGCTCTTTCTGCGGCAGAGACATTTTCTCGTCTATAAAAAACCTGGCCAGTTTCTTTTTTTTGCGCATGCCCAGGGGGTAGAAATAGTCGCCCTTTTTCCACCTGCGTACCATCAGGGGCAAACGGATATCCCTGCCATCCAGGTAATGGAATTCGGGATTGGTCAACGCATCCGGGGTGGGAAGGGACTCAGGCTGATCGAAATAAAGCGACTGGTGCTCCACGGACAAGCGCTGGGGCAGGGCCTGAATCATCAATAAATCCGGCCGTTCCGCTGCTTGTGGCAACAGGATAAGCCAGGCGCGGTTGCGGATGATTCGATGCGTGGAAGAGAAGACCTGTCTGCCCGTCTCCGCCTCCATTAAATGCAGCACATCGGCAAGTTGAGCCGCATGAAATCCACGGGGCGCGAGCATATCGTAAAGAATGGTTTCCACGCCGGGCGTTTTTTTCAGCTTCAGAACAGGCACATGCCATTCGTCCCCTTTTTGCACAAAGAGTTTCCGCCGGGTCAGAGACAACTCGTGCTGCACAAACGCTTCGATGTCCCGGAAACGATGCAACTGCCCGGCCATGGAATTCCGAAATGATTGAAATCTCCTTTCAATCACCGGGATGATTTCATGACGAATAAAATTCCTGCTGTACTTCGTCTCAGGATTACTGGAATCTTCCACCCAACGGAGCGCACGGCACTTTGCATATGTTTCGATTTCCACCCTGGAAGCAAACAACAAGGGCCTGACAACCCGTTGCGTGGCAGGAAGCATCCCGCGTAAACCAGACAGACCCGTACCCTGGAAAAAATGCATCAGCGCGGTTTCGATGTTATCGTCCAAATGGTGCGCCGTGAGCAGGATGCCTTCAGAAGCATGCTGATTTTTAGTTCCTGCCGCATGGTTTCTGCCCATCTCGTCAACTGAACCCCTCTCCATTTCAGCCGATGGACGGCAAATGGTTTCAAACCACTGGTATCGCAGTTCCCGGGCGGCCTCCTGCAGGGACTGCTTATGCAGGTGGGCATGTGCCTCTGCGTCCGCTCTCCTGACGTGTATCCGGGAACCATATTGACGGGCCAGGTCCCGCACAAAGGCTTCGTCACGGTCACTTTCCGCTCCCCTGAGTTGAAAGTTCATGTGCGCAATGTCAAACCTGTATCCAAGTTTATGAAGGATATCAGTCAGCACAATAGAATCCACTCCCCCACTCACCGCAAGGACCAGCCTGTCTTCTCTGCTGAATAGTTTCTCTTTTTGGATAAAGTTGGCAGTGGCCTGTACCAGTGGATCTGTAAGCGTGATATTCATGGTTGGTATAAGGCTTGACAGGGGATTCTTTGATCTTTCATGGATTAATCTTCTGCCAGCTGATAAGCCGTGTTGAGTTCACCGTAAGCATGCATATCACCCGCGGCCCGGGCAGCGGCCATGCCCCGTTGGTATATCTCCAGCGCGGAAGCGGACGCTCCCCGTCTTTCCAGGAGCTTACCCAGGTGATAATAAGAGCCGATATAACCGGGGTCCATTTCAAGGATTTCCTCCAGCAATACCTGTGCCCCCGCATCGTCTCCCCATTTGATCAGTTCCATGGCCAGGGCATGCCTGCTGAAAAGGTCGCCCGGATTTTGAACCAGGAAAGATTTTAACTGTTCCAATCGCACCATGAGAAAAATTATTCTACTCAAAAGAAGGGTATTCTGGCAACGCTGACTATATTTGTAAACCGAATGGTTGCATAAACAACTTAATGGATTGCAAGATCACCGGTTAAATTATTGCTCATGAAAATACTCGTCTGCATCAGCAAAACGCCGGACACCACGGCAAAAATAGCTTTCACGGACAACAACACGAAATTCAGCACGGATGGTGTTCAATGGATCATCAATCCCTATGACGAATGGTACGCCCTGGTGAGGGCCATCGAACTAAAGGAGAAAGATCCCGCCACCGTTGTGCACCTGGTCTCCGTAGGTGCCGCAGACGCGGAACCCATCATCCGCAAAGCGCTCGCCCTGGGCGGAGACGAAGCCATCCGGGTGAATGCGGACGGTCACGACAGCTACTACATCGCTGCGCAGATTGCGGAGGTTGCCCGCGCGGGTGCTTATGACCTGATCCTGACCGGTAAGGAGACGATCGACTATAACGGATCTTCTATTGGCGGCATGCTGGCGGAACTGCTGGATCTGCCTTATGTCAGCCTCGCCACCAGGTTTGACCTGGCCGGAACCAATGCCACCATCAATCGCGAAATCGAGGGCGGTGAAGAAAGCTGTGAGGTAGCCCTGCCCCTGGTGGTTTCCTGCCAGAAAGGGGTAGCCGAAGCGCGGATCCCGAATATGCGCGGCATCATGGCGGCCCGGACCAAACCGCTCAAAGTGGTTGAACCTGCGGCTGTAGAAGCATTGACCGCAGTAGATTCATTTTCCCTGCCCCCCGCAAAGGCAGGCGTCAAACTGGTATCAGCGGATCAACCCGAAGAGCTGGTAAGGCTCCTCCACGAAGAAGCACGCATCATTTGACCAAACACCTAAACAAGCAAATCATATGTCCGTATTAATATTCGTAGATCAGCAGGATGGCCATGTCCGCAAATCTTCCTTCGAAGCCCTGAGTTATGGTGCCAGCCTGGCCACATCCATGGGGGTGCAGGCTGAAGGCATCTTGCTGGGCGAGTGCCAGGACGATCTCGCCGCACTGGGAAAATACGGGGTGAAAAAAATCCACACCGTTGCAGACAAATCATTGAATCACCTGGATGCCCAGCAATATGCTTCGGTCATTGCAGAAGCTGCCACAAAATCCGGCGCTACCGTCCTGGTTTTTTCCAATAACCTTTCCGGCAAAGCCGTTGCTCCCCGTGTGTCCGCTCGGATGAAAGCCGGCCTGGTTGCAGGAGCGGTTGCCCTGCCCGACACAAGCAATGGATTCGTGGTGAAGAAAAATGTTTTTTCCGGCAAAGCCTTCGCACATATTTCCCTGAAAACAGCCGTGAAGATCATCGCCCTGAATCCAAATTCCTTTACGGTTTCGGTGGGCGAAGGGGTGGCTGAGGTTGCTCCTTTGCAGGTGGCCGTCCCTGCGGCCAGGGTGCGGGTTACGGCGGTCAACAAAGTCAGCGGTTCCGTTCCGCTGGGAGAAGCAGAGCTGGTGGTGAGCGGCGGACGCGGCCTGAAAGGCCCGGAGCACTGGGGCATGGTGGAAGACCTGGCCAACCTGATTGGCGCAGCCACAGCCTGTTCCAGGGCGGTGGCGGATGCACACTGGCGTCCGCATCACGAGCATGTGGGACAGACCGGACTGGCCATCGCACCCAACCTGTATTTTGCCATTGGCATTTCCGGCGCCATCCAGCATCTGGCCGGCGTAAACCGCAGTAAAGTGATCGTAGTGGTCAACAAGGATCCGGAAGCGCCTTTCTTCAAAGCGGCAGATTATGGCATTGTGGGCGACGCATTTGAAGTTATGCCCAAGATCATCGAAAGCGTCCGGAAATTGAAAGGAAAATAGTTTGGATCATTGCATACTTAGAAAAGGCCCCGCTGATCGGTGGGGTTTTTTATTTTTGGCTTCCTGCAGATTTTTTGTGCCTTCGCGGCATTGCTTTGAACCATAAGCCGGCATTCAGAAAAGGATAAACCGAACCGTGGTTTCCCAGCTAAAATTCTTCTGAAATTAATGTACATTCGCGTCTGTATATGAAGAAAATTGAACTGGAAATCGTAGCCCTCTCCCACTCCATCACCCAGACTCATTCCTATGCCGTGGTGTTGGGTGAAGTCAACGGTTTGAGAAGGCTGCCCATCGTCATCGGCGGATTCGAAGCGCAGGCCATCGCCGTAGCGCTGGAGCGGATGCAGCCCAGCAGGCCGCTTACGCACGATCTGATGAAGAATTTCATGATGGCTTTCAATGTGGAACTCCACGAAGTGGTGATCTGCGATCTCCAGGAAGGTATTTTTTACTCCAAGCTGCTCTGCACCAACGAGAGCGATACCGTAGAGATTGATTCCCGCACTTCAGATGCCCTTGCCCTTGCCGTTCGTTTTGGATGCCCCATCTATACCTACGAAAATATTCTCGAAAATGCCGGCATCCTGATGGAAGACACCGGCGGAAAGAAAAAGAAAGCCGTGGTATCATCCACTCCTTCCGAGGAATCCGGAAGCAAGGATGACCTCAAATCCATGAGCATCGAAGAATTGCATACCCTGCTTAACGATGTACTGGAGCAGGAAGATTATATCCGCGCCATCTCCATCCGGGACGAGATCAACAGTCGCGGTAAACCCTGATCTCCATGATCCGCTTCCCCAACGCCAAAATCAACCTTGGCCTCAACATCGTGCGGAAGCGGACGGATGGATTCCACGACCTGGAAACGATTTTTTATCCCATCCCCTTCAGGGACGCGCTCGAAATCCTGCCAGACCCATCGCTAACTACATCCAGTTTGCCCACCCTGCACAGCTCCGGCATGCCCGTACAGGGATCCCCGCAGGACAATATCTGCATGAAAGCCTGGCAACTGCTTCAGCATGATTTCCCGCAGATACCAGCGGTTCAGATTTTCCTGCACAAAGCCATCCCCATGGGGGCCGGGTTGGGCGGTGGATCATCGGACGGGGCATCGGCCCTGACCATGCTCAATGAGATGTTCAGGCTGGGGTTGGGCAGCGAAGAGCTGAGCAGGTATGCATTAACGTTAGGGAGCGATTGCCCCTTTTTCGTCTACAATCAGCCCTGTTTCGCGGAGGGCCGGGGCGAGGTACTCAGCCCGGTGCCGTCCGTACTCCGGGGTTATACCCTTTTCCTCGTACACCCTGACCTGCATGTGTCCACGGCAGAAGCTTTCCGGGGTATCCATCCCAGGGAGGCTGAGTTTGCACTGAAAGACCTGATCCTGCAGCCGGCGGAAAACTGGAAAGAAAGCATCCGGAATGATTTTGAAGAAAGCATCTTCCCCCGCTACCCGGAAATCAGGGCCATTAAGGAATCGTTTTACGCCTGCGGTGCGGTCTATGCCTCCATGTCCGGCAGCGGTTCCTCTGTTTATGGCATTTTCCGCGAAGAGCCACAGGAAAGCCCGGTATTCCCAGCCCATTACAGCCAGCACCGGTTCCTGCTTTGATCCTCGAAGGGTGACCCGGCGGAAGCCCCTTTCCCCGTCCGGTACAGCCATCACCGGTTTTTGCAATGGTCCGTGGATGCAGCCCCGCGGCAATGCGGTTTGGCCGTTTGGCCCATGATTTCTATTTTTGTTGGCGATGGCAATGCTCAGACAACAGCCTTTTTCTTTTCTGGGATCCAACCTGGATCTGCTGAACCACTAACGCTTAAATAGTTGGTTGAAGGCAGTTGCAACCGCCTGCTACATACCGCATCCACGTCATCCATCTTTTTTTCACGCGCCGGAGCAATCCACATCCTGCCAAACGGTCCTGTAAAATTTTCACATGATGCACACCATGACCCCGTCAACCCGGACACGATACTACCTTGAACTGGAAGAGCGCCATGGCGCCCATAATTATCATCCCCTGCCCGTTGTCCTGGAAAAAGGCAGCGGCGTGTACGTTTGGGATGTGGAAGGAAAAAAATATTTCGACTTTCTCAGCGGCTACTCTGCTGTCAACCAGGGCCACTGTCACCCACGGATAATCGACAGCCTTACCCTCCAGGCCACCAAACTGACCCTCACATCCCGTGCTTTTCACAACAACCTTCTGGGTGAATATGAAAAATTCATCACGGAATACTTTGGCTACGATAAAGTACTGCCCATGAACACCGGCGTGGAAGCAGTGGAGACCTCCATCAAACTGGCCCGCAGGTGGGGTTACCAGGTGAAGGGCATACCGGACCAACAGGCCAAAATCATTGTCTGCGAAAAGAACTTTCACGGCAGGACCAGCGCAGTCATATCGTTCAGTACGGATCCATCTTCCACCAGGCATTTCGGGCCCTTCATGCCCGGATTCATCGTAATACCGTTCAACAACCTCCCCGCGCTGGCAGAAGCACTGAAAGATCCCAATGTGGCGGGCTTTCTTGTGGAACCCATCCAGGGAGAAGCCGGCGTGGTGGTACCAGATGATGGCTATATTGCTGCGGCCGCGCAGTACTGCCGGGACGCGCAAGTATTGTTCATGGGCGATGAAATCCAGACCGGCCTCTGCAGGACCGGGAAACTCCTCTGCTGCGATCATGAAAATGTCCGGCCGGATATCCTGATCCTGGGAAAAGCGCTCAGCGGCGGCACCATACCCGTCAGCGCAGTCCTGGCCGATGATCCCATCATGATGACCATCCGGCCGGGAGAGCATGGATCCACCTATGGCGGCAATCCGCTGGCATGCGCTGTGGCCATGACATCCCTGGAAGTGCTGCGTGAAGAAGGCCTGGCAGAGAATGCAGCACGCATGGGAGAACTGCTGAGAACAGGCATCCGCAGTTTCCAATCGCCCCATATCCGCCTTGTCCGGGGCATGGGCCTGCTCAATGCCATCGAGATTGAGCACCATAACCCCGAAGCGGCCTGGGACCTATGCCTGGAAATGATGCAACGCGGACTTCTGGCCAAACCCACCCACGGGGATAAAATTCGTTTTGCCCCGCCACTGACCATCCAGTTGGCGCAGGTGAACGAAGCGCTTGACATCATACAGGACGCGCTGCAGACCCTCTCCTAACCGGGTAAATAAACACGCCGGAAAACGGAGGGCCGCCGGGAATGAGCCCACAGGATACTGGATAAATCCGGGGCTTCTGCGTACATTTGCATCCCAATTGTACGCGATGAGTGAAGAAAAATCGATGCATTTCCTGGAAGAGATCGTATCTGAAGACCTTTCCTCTGGTAAACATACGTCCATCCATACCCGATTTCCGCCGGAACCCAACGGCTACCTGCATATTGGTCATGCCAAGAGCATCTGTCTGAATTTTGGCCTGGCAGATCAGTTTGGCGGCAAAACCAACCTGCGTTTTGATGATACCAACCCGGTGACGGAAGAAACGGAATACGTGGAATCCATCAAAGCGGATGTGCGCTGGCTGGGTTTCAATTGGGAGGAAGAACATTATGCGTCCGACTATTTCGGCGAACTCTATGCATTTGCCTGCACGCTGATCCGAAAAGGACTGGCTTACGTAGATGACTCCTCTGCGGAAGAAATTGCCGCCGGCAAGGGCACACCCACCCAGGCAGGCACGGAAAGTCCATGCCGGCAGCGTTCCGTGGAAGAAAACCTGGTCCTTTTTGAGGAAATGAAAGCCGGCAAATACCGGGATGGGGAAAAAGTTTTGCGGGCCAAAATAGACATGGCTTCCCCCAATATGCACATGCGGGATCCCATCATGTATCGCATCAAACATGCCCATCACCACCGCACCGGGGATGCATGGTGCATCTATCCCATGTACGACTTCGCGCATGGGCAAAGCGATAGCCTGGAAAAAATCACCCACTCCATCTGCACCCTTGAATTTGAAGTACACAGGCCCCTGTATAACTGGTATATCGAACAACTGGGTATTTTCCCCTCCCGACAGTTTGAGTTCGCGCGGCTCAATATGAACTACACGGTCATGAGTAAGCGCAAACTACTGCAGCTAGTGCAGGAAGGTTTTGTGGAAGGTTGGGATGACCCCCGGATGCCCACCCTCTCCGGCATGCGCAGGCGTGGCTATACACCGGAGGCGATCCGCCATTTCTGCGACCGCATCGGGGTGCAGCGCCGGGAAAATATCATTGACCTGGGACTGCTCGAGTTCTGTGTCCGCGAAGACCTCAATCGCATCGCGCTCCGCCGCATGGCCGTGCTTGATCCCGTTAAACTCGTGGTCACCAACTATCCAAAAGACCAGACGGAATGGCTGGACAGTGAAAACAACCCGGAAGCCCCTGAACAGGGCGGTGTTCGGAGCATACCTTTCAGCGCGGAACTCTGGATCGAGCGGGAAGACTTTATGGAAGTAGCCGCCAAGAAATGGTTCCGCCTTGCACCCGGTGCCAGGGTCAGGCTGAAAAGCGCTTATATCGTGGAATGCACGGGAACTGTTAAAGATGCTTCCGGTCAAATCACGGAGATCCATTGTACCTATTTCCCGGAGAGTAAAAGCGGACAGGACCAATCCGGCATACAGGCTAAGGGTACCATCCATTGGGTGTCTTCCGCACATGCCGTTCCGGCGGAAGTGCGGTTGTACGACCGGCTTTTCCGTGTGGAAGATCCTTCCGCCGAAGGCAATTTCAAGGAATTCATCAACCCGGAATCCCTGACCATCGTGCAACAGGCATGGCTGGAACCCGCCCTGGCCAATGCGGAGGCCGGCCAGCATTTCCAGTTTTTGAGAAAGGGTTATTTCACCGTAGACGGCGTGCACAGCAAAGTTGGCAAAACGGTCTTCAACCGCACGGTGACACTCAAAGACGCCTGGGCCAGGGAATCGAAAAAAAATTAGACAGAAGCAGGAGTTCCTGCTTCATCAGTAGTTGGAACGGCTGGGATTTCTGCTTTCTGATTCCGGATTTCGCCTTTGGGGAAAAGCGCCATCAGCATAATCACGCAGACCGAAAGCAACATCAGGTACAGGCCTGGCTTCTTTTCCGGGCAGTACCCCCGGTAGCAGGCACCGAAGACCAGGAAGTTTTTAATGGCATAGGCCACATTCAGCGCAGCAATCAACAGCGCCGTCCGCTTTGCCCACACTTTGGGGACAAAGGAAAAAAGGGTGGATACAAGGGCGAAGACGATCAAAGCCCTGGCCGGCTTCCCATAGACATTCTTCTCAGAAAAAAATCCGGTAAAAGTGCGGTCGATGTCGGCATGAAAAGTCCATGGCAAGAAACAGGCCGCAATCAGCAAAAGCAAGGCACCCAGCGATATCCATTGACTGTATCTGGACATAGAAAAAGTATTGAAAAAGGCGAAGGAAAAACCCTTCGCCTGGGAGGTACCGAGCGGATTCGAACCGCTGTACGAGGTTTTGCAGACCTCTGCCTAGCCACTCGGCCACGGTACCAATTGCCTGACAGCCGGATGAACGACTAACGAAGGCCCGGCAAAAATAGTACTTTTAAGCCAATAACCTCCGCATAGAAGCACAAAGACAGGCAATGAAAATTGAATCCTCCGAACTGATCCTAAACGCCCGCGGGGCCATTTACCACCTAAACCTGCGACCGGAAGAGTTGGCTGACACGGTCATCACCGTGGGAGACCCCGATCGTGTTCAGGAAGTCAGCAAACATTTTGACCGCATCGAACACAGGCTTCAGCACCGGGAATTCATCACCCACACAGGCTACATCGGCACCCGCCATCTTTCTGTCATTTCAACGGGCATAGGCCCAGACAATATAGACATCGTACTCAATGAACTGGATGCGCTGGTCAATATCGACCTGGACAAGCGGCAGACAAGGCAGGACTTGAAGGCGCTTCAAATCATTCGCATAGGCACATCCGGTTCATTGCAGGAGGACATCCCGGTGGACAGTTTCGTAGCAAGTACGCACGGCATCGGCATGGATAACCTAATGCATTTTTACCGGCAGGGACACAACGAAGAGGAAAACCAGATTCTCCATGCATTTGCAGCGCATACACAATTGCACAACCACCTATCGCATCCATACCTCTATGGAGCCGGCATGGGACTCCTTAAAAAATTCACAAAAGGTTATCATCAGGGTATGACTGTCACCTGCCCCGGATTCTATGGCCCCCAGGGAAGGGTGCTCCGGCTGGGCCTGGGACTGCCTGGGCTCAATGATTCACTGACCCGATTCCGCTTTGGAAATCACCGAGTCACGAATTTTGAAATGGAGACGGCAGCCATCTATGGACTGGGACGCGCCCTCGGCCACAGCTGCATTTCCCTCAATGCAATCGTTGCCAACCGGCTGACCAGGACCTTTTCCGCAGACAGCCACGGAACCGTGCAGCAACTAATTATCAGGACCCTGGATTGCCTTGTTCATGAATGAGGACTACCTTTGCAGATACCCCGAAACAGGAAGGGGTCATGACGCATGAAGATCGAATTTTTCAAGTACCACGGAACAGGCAACGACTTTATCATCCTGGACAACCGTGATGGACAGTACAATCAACTGGGGCAGCAGGCGATCCGCGCCATGTGTGAGCGACGCTTCGGCATCGGAGCGGACGGGCTGATGCTGCTGGGTCAGGCAGAAGGCTATGATTTCAGCATGAGCTATTACAACGCGGACGGGGCAGAAGGAACCATGTGCGGCAATGGCGGACGCTGTATGGTCAGGTTTGCATACGATCAGGGGATTCATCGTTCCTCCTATCGCTTCCTCGCGGCCGATGGCCCCCATGAAGCAGACATCGACCTCACCGGTATCATACGGTTACGCATGACCGATGTACACAAAGTGGAGAGCGGAATCGATTTTTTCGTACTGAACACCGGCTCTCCCCACTATGTGAAGTTCCAACCGGAAGTCAGGGACCATGACGTAACCGCAGAAGGCAAAGAGATCCGGAACAGCAGGAAGTATGCGCAGGCAGGAATTAATGTAAACTTCGTGGAAAACCTGGACGACCATACCATTTTTGTCCGCACCTTTGAGCGCGGCGTGGAAGCCGAAACCTGGAGCTGCGGCACCGGGGTCACGGCAAGCGCCCTGATGGCCGCGCACAATGAAGTAGGATTCAACCAGGTGGACGTGCAGACCCTCGGCGGTAAGCTCAGCGTGGAATTTGACAAGGTTGACGAACAAACGTTCAGGGATATCTGGCTGATTGGCCAGGCACAGTTCGTCTACCGGGGAGAATATAAAACCGGCGCGTGAAATAGAAGGGCCGGAAACATTTTGCCTTTACCTTTGCGCGGCCCGGCCATTCAGGCACCAGATTACTCGCCTGATATCTATTGACGGATGATCCAGCTTTTCCAGAACATCAACGGGGTGACCACGGCCATCGATAGGCCGGAAAACGGTACCTGGGTCAATATCCTCCCTCCCTTTAAGCAGGAAGAGTTTACGGAAGTCTCCGAAACACTCGAGGTGCCGATAGAGTTTTTACAAGACTCCCTGGACATTGATGAACGCCCGCGTTTTGAGCTTGCGGACAACGTCAAGATGGTGGTCATCAAAACCCCCACGGAGAACAATTCGTTTAACGACAGTGACGCCTTCTACATCACCATTCCCATTTGCATCATCCTGACGCACAACCAGATTGTAACGGTCAACTCCTTCGAGAACGGAGCCATCAAGAAATTCCTGAATACTTTCCAGAACAGGCACCCGGACAAAAGAAGCATGATGGTGCTCAAGATTTTTGAGAAGGTCACGCAAACCTTCATGGAATACCTCAAGGAGATCAATCACCGGAGAAATGTACTGGAACAAAAACTTTATGAATCCAGCCGGAATGAAGAGCTTTTTGAACTGATGCGGATTCAGAAAAGCCTGGTCTATTTTGTGACCGCCCTGCGGTCCAATGAGCTGGTGCTCATCAAAATGGAAAGAACCAATTTCCTGGCGCTGACCGAGGAAGAGAGGGAATTCCTGAACGACCAGATCATTGATATGAGCCAGGCACTTGAAATGGCACAAATCTATACCAATATCCTGAGCAGTACCCTGGATGCCTTTGCCAGCATCATCGCCAACAATCAAAACCTGGTATTAAAGCGACTGGCGGGCATCACCATCATCCTCCAGTTCCCGGTGCTGGTGGCGAGCATCTACGGGATGAACGTGCCCATCCCCTATAGTGAAACACGCTATGCTTTCTATGTTCCCATTCTCCTGGCTTTGGGCATTTCCCTGCTGATGGCCTGGTATTTTGTCAAGAAAAAGTGGTTCTGATGTTTAATATCCGCGTCTATGGTATCCTGATAGATCCGGACAAGCGCGTCCTGGTGAGTGATGAATTCATCCGGGGCAGCTACTATACCAAGTTCCCCGGTGGGGGACTGGAATTTGGAGAAGGAACGCGCGACTGCCTCAGGCGGGAGTTCATGGAAGAGATGAACCTCCAGATTTCGGTGGGAAAACATATTTACACCACGGATTTCTTTCAGATAAGTGCATTCAATCCAAGTCACCAGATCATATCCGTCTATTATGAGGCACATGCGCTGGAGCCTATCCACGCGCCACTCCGGGAGCAGCCCTTCCTGTTTGATGAAAAAGAGTTGGAAACCTATCACCGCACCGGGGAAACGGAGACCTTCCGCATGATTCCATGGAACCAATTCTCTGCAGAAGTTGTCAGCCTTCCCATTGACAAGGTGGTGGCCGATCTGATCAAGCAGTACTATTGATCCAGGCCATCAATACCCCACCAGGGCAGACTTCTTCATTTCCTCAGCCTGCACCTTTCCCAGATACCGTTCGGCGAGCCAGTGAATCAGGTATATCACAGGGGTCATCAGCACCGCGATGGCAAATTTGTATATATACGCAGTGAGCGCCCAGGCCATGGTCTGCCCCAGGGGAACACCCCGGAAAAGCGTGAACGCCACATAGGTCACCACAATACTGTCCAACAACTGTGAAACAAGGGTGCTGACGGTTGCCCTCGCCCAGATAGCCCGTTCACCCGTCCATTTCTTGATGCGCCGGAAGACCAGGGAATCCACCAACTGTCCAATCAGGAAGGCAGTCACCGAACCTACGATGATGTTCATCCCCTGCCCGAAAATGGCTTTGAAAGCCGCCTGCATATCCGGCACCCCTTCCTGGCTATAACTGCCCACCCAGAATCGGGTATCCGGTGACGTACGAATGGCCAGCAAAAAAACCACAAAGGCAAACAGGATCAGGGCCGTGGTCAGGAATGTCAGAAACCGGACCCCTTTCACCCCGTAATATTCATTGATGATGTCCGTCATCACGAACACGATGGGCCATGGCAACACGCCCACGGAAAGGCTGAAACTAAGGTGGGTTTCGCCTAAAAGGGAAAAGTCCGCTTTGGCGATGCCGAGGCTCTCCTCCAGGGAGAATATTTTCACGCCGATGATTTCCGCAATGATGGCGTTGGCGATGAAAAATCCGCCCAGTATGATGAAGAGCCTTGTTGGTTTATGCCCGATGATGTTTTGAATCATGGAAAATCAAAGCGTGGTTGTTAAAAGTTAATGCTTTCTAACAAGATTCATGGGTAAATGTTGGCATTCAGATGCATGGATCGATATGCGGAATATGCGTTAATTTGCCGCCCAAACCGCAATACCCATGGCAGCTCTCAATTTCAGGAATATCCTACCCCATGTGATTTCCGTGGCGGTCTTTGTGCTGGTTGCGCTCATCTATTGCCGTCCTGCCCTGTCCGGGAAAGTCCTGCAACAAAGTGACGTGGTCCACTGGAAGGGCATGAGCAAGGATATCGCGGATTATAAGGAAGTGCATGGCAAAGCTCCCCTGTGGACAACCCGTATGTTCGGCGGCATGCCCGGATACCAGATTGCCACGAACAACAACAACTATGTACCCTACTACCTGAACGAGGCCTTCTCCCTGTTTATACCCAAACCATTTCGGTTTTTTATCCTGGCCTGCCTGGGCTTCTATTTTCTGTGCATCGTGCTTCGCATGAATCCCTGGATCTCCATGCTGGGGGCGCTCGGTTACGCATATGCGTCCTACAACGCCATCATCGTGTCCGTTGGGCACGAAACCAAAATGCTTTCCATCGCATACATGCCGGCGTTGCTGGGCGCCATGTGGATGGTCTATGAAAAAAAATACTGGCTGGGTGCGGCGCTCACGGCCCTTTTCACTTCCATCCTGATCAACCATAACCACTACCAGATCGTCTACTATTTTCTGCTGCTTGCGGCCGCCATGACCATCGGCCAGGTTATTCAATGGGTGCGCGGAAAAGCATGGGCAGAACTTGGAAAATCGCTCAGCTTCGTACTGGCCGGCGGCATCATTGGTGTGCTGACCAATGCGGTCATGCTGTTTACCACCTACGATTATTCGAAAGCCACGATACGCGGCGGGCAGGCCTCGCTGAACCTGATGGACAGCGTCAGCGGCCCAAAAAACAGCGGTGGGCTTGACACCGGCTATGCGTTTATGTATGGAAGCTACGGCAAGGCGGAAACCTTCACCACCCTGGTCCCCAATATGTATGGTGGCGCTTCGGGCCCTTTGGGTGAGGAATCACGCCTGGTAGAGACCATGAGTGAAAAAGGACTGCCTCCACAATTTGCCAACCAGTTGTACAGCTATTTTCCTGCCTATTGGGGCAAGCAGCCTTCCCATGCCGGACCTGTATATTTTGGGGCGATTGTCTTCCTGCTCTTTGTATTTGGCATGTTTTTTCTCAAGAGTCACCACCGTTGGTGGATCCTGGGCATTACCCTCTTTGCGATCCTGATGTCCTGGGGCAAGAATTTTGCGGGCTTCAATACATTCATGTTTGAACACCTGCCTTTTTACAACAAATTCAGGGCACCGGCGATGATCCTGGTGATCCCGCAACTGACCTTCCCACTGGTGGCCGTCATGGCGCTGCAGGAACTGTTTTTTGGAAAACGAACCAGCGCGGAAAGCTTCAAAGCTCTGAAGCAGACGGGCATCGCCATGGCTGCCGTTTTCCTGTTGCTGGCCTTTTTCTATATTAGTTTCGACTACCGCGTGGGATTTGAATCCGAGTTGCAGCAGCAACTGACCCAGGTGGCCAATGGGGACGCAACGCTGGGCAAGGACATCATTGATGCGGTGATTGCGGACAGGAAATCGCTTTTTGGAAAAGACCTCTTCCGTTCGCTCTTCTTTGCGGGCGCTGCATTTCTGCTGCTTTTCCTATTCATCAAAAACAAATTGAAAGCGCAGTCGGCCGCCTGGGCCCTGATTATCCTCACGGCCATCGATCTGCTGGGCGTCAGCAGCAGGTACCTGGGTGCGGATAATTTCATGGAAGCCGAGGAAGCAGACGGCAGTTTCATACCCACCGCCATCGATCAGCAAATTCTCCAGGACAAAGATCCCAACTACCGGGTCCTCAACCTCACCCAACCTACGTTCAGCGATGCCATCACATCCTATCACCACAAATCTGTGGGTGGATACCATGCGGCAAAGCTCAGCATCTACCAGGACCTGATCGAAAACCAGCTCAGCAGGCAACCCATCAACCAGGGCGTGTTGGACATGCTCAATACAAAATACATCATCGCTCCGGATTCAACCGGCAGGCCCTTTGTCCAGCAAAATCCCTATGCCTGCGGCCATGCATGGTTTGTGCGGAATGTCCAATATGTGCCGGATGCGCGCGCGGAAATGAAAGCGCTGGATAATTTCGATCCCCGGAGCACGGCAATTGTCCGGGAATCCTACCGGACCTCCGTGACCCGCCAACCGCTATGGGATTCCACCGCCATCCTCAAGCTGACCAGCTATGATAATGATGTACTTGAATATGAATCCAATGCAGGCACGGATCAGTTTGCCGTATTCAGCGAGGTCTTCTATGATCGGGGTTGGAAAGCCAGCATTGACGGAAAAGAGGTTCCGATTGTAAAAACCAACTACGTACTCCGTGGACTTTCTGTGCCTGCCGGTAAACACAGCATTCGTTTCTCCTTTGAACCGCAATCCTTCATCATGGGTAGTAGGGTCACCACCATCAGCCAGTTCCTCATGGTGATCCTGCTGGCCATCGGCGCATGGCTGGAATGGAGAAAAAGGAAGGGAGAGCAAGCGGCGGCCTGACATGTCCAGAATCCTCAGTGTGGTCTGGTACAAAGTGTTGCCGCCCTTGTTTGGTGGTCAAAAAGGCATTGCGGAATTCAATGAACACCTCGCCAACCATCATTCCCTGACCTGCCTCTGCGCCAGCCATAACGAGCCGGAATATGCTTCCTACACCACCATTCCCACCCTGCCCCAGACAAGGCTCCAGGTCATCAGCCCGATTGCCTGGAAACAGCTCTTTGATGCCATCCGGACCTATGAAATCACGCACCTGCTGCTGGAACATTGCTACTACGGCCTGGCTGGGATTTTTTTCAAAAAATGGTTGGGGGTGAAACTGGTGGTTCACGCCCATAACATCGAAAGCCTCCGCTTCAGACAGGAAGGCAGATGGTGGTGGCCTTTCCTCTGGTTCCTGGAAAACATTACCCTACGGCAAGCGGACCTGGTGATGTTTAAGACGCAAAGAGACCAGAAATTTGCCACCACCAACTGGGGTGTGCGGATAGAAAATACCATGATCGTTCCCTTTGGATTGAACAGAAACGACGTTCCCACTGTGGCGGAAAAGGAATCAGCCCGGAAATCCATACAGACCAGGCACCAGTTCAGGGATGAAGAAAAAATATTGCTTTTTGCCGGGACCCTGGATTATGAACCCAATGCCCTTGCCCTCACCGGCATCGTGCAAAAACTCATTCCGTTGCTATCTGAAATGAACGGAAAAAAATTCCGGGTTCTTGTTTGTGGCAGACTGATGAACCCTGCCTACCAATACCTGAAAAAACTTGAACACGAGGACTACACCTTCGCAGGTTTGGTGCAGGATATTGAACAATACATGCTGGCCGCCGATGTCTTTATCAACCCGGTGGTGGAAGGCGGAGGCATCAAGGTCAAAACCATCGAAGCGCTCGCCTATAACCTGCCCGTAGTGAGCTTTGAGCAGGGCGCAGAGGGGATTGATATGGAGGTCACAGGCACAAAACTCCATATCTGCGAGGATGGAAACTGGAAGCAGTTTGCACATAAGGTGTGCGAAGCAACCGAACCCGTCGAAGATATCCCCTTGCAATTTTTTTCCACCTACCAATGGATCAGCATTGTGGAGCAAGCCGCCTTGCGCATTGGCTCCCTCTGATTTTGTTTATCTTGCAGCATGGATTCGTCTGCCGTCAGTATTGTCATGCCTGTATATAATGCGGAAACATATCTTGCGGAGGCAATCGACAGCATCCTGTCCCAAAGCTTCACTGATTTTGAACTGATCATCATCAACGACGGGTCCAAGGACGGAAGCGGTGATCTGATCAGAGCCTATACGGATCCAAGGATCCGGTACCTTGAAAACGACCGTAACCGGGGAGTCATCTTCACCCTAAACAAAGGTATACAAGCCTGCTCCGCTCCATTGCTGGCGCGGATGGATGCGGATGATATTTCACTGGCGGATAGAATAGGCAAGCAATACCGGTTTATGAATACCCATCCACATGCGGTGGTGGTAGCAACTAAAGTAGAGCTGATCAATGAACTGGGCAAACCCATCGGGTACTGGAAAGAAGACAATGCGCATAGTAGCCTGCAAGATATCCGTGAATTCCTGCCCGTTAACAACTGCATCGCCCATCCAAGCATCATGGCAAGGACTTCCGTGATGAAAGAAATGACGTATATGGATCATCAGCCGGGAGCTGAGGACTACGATCTCTGGCTCCGCATCTGCGCAAGGGGGCTGGAGATTCATAAAATTCCCGAAGTGTTGCTGAAACACCGGATCCTGCCTTCTTCGGTTACCCGTGGGAGACAGGACAACGTATTCTACCGACTGGCAGCCACCAAGGGACGTTTCCTGTGGCAGCAACTGGGCGAAGGAAAAATATCTGAATTCATGCTAACCGTTGCCATACAGGCATTGGGAGATCTTCTTAGGGGTACGGGTAAAGAGATCAAAAAAACTTTTAGAAGCGCATGAAGTTCCGCGTATACCTGCTCAAAAGAAAACTGGAGGATCTCCTGATATGGCCCTTTATTCTGCTGGGACGGGCAAGGGCCGATAAGTATCCGCTTAATGAATCCTATGAGGTCTTCTTTTTCTTTCCCTTTTTCCACACGGGCGGCGCTGAGAAGGTCCACGCACAGCTTGCGCATGTGTTCCGGCAAAAGAAATGCCTGATCATCTTTACCCGGAAATCCCAGGACCAGACATTCCTGCCGCTCTTCCAGGCAAGCGGACACCGGATACTGGACATTTCCGCTTACGCGGATAACAAGAAAACCTACTGGAAAAACCTCATTTGGCGGGGTGTGGTCAGCGCCCATATCAACCGGCAGAAAAACCAACCCCTCGTATTCAACGGTCAGTGCAATTTTGCCTACAAATGTGCTCCCTGGATTAAAGCAAATGTTCCACAGTTGGAACTGATCCACTCATTCAACAGTTTTTCCCGGATCCGGATCCCCTTCCTGCCCTTTATCCGGCAGACAATCATGATCAGTCGCAAGGCCATTCAGGACCACGAAAAACAATATGCTGCCTTAGGCATCCCGGGAACCTACCTATCCAGGATCAAACTGATCCAAAACGGCATACCCCTTCCCTCAAACCCGGTACCGAAGAACTTCGATGGAAACGGTCTTAATGTCCTTTACGCAGGGAGGGCTACGCAGGAGAAGCGCGTGCACCTGGTAACGGAAGCCGCACTGCGGTCCTCCCAGCAGGAACTCCCGTTCCGGTTTATTTTTATGGGCGATGTGCGGGACCAAGTCCCGGAAAAATACCAGACGGCGGGCCAGTTTCATGGCAATCTTGCGGATCCGCAGCAGATTCAGTTGGTTTACGAGACCGCCCACGTGCTGGTGGTCACTTCTTCCGAAGAGGGATTTCCGATGGTGGTAATGGAAGCCATGTCCATGGGTTGCATTATCCTGGCTACACCTGTGGGAGACCTGCCCCATCACATTCGGGACGGAGTGAACGGATACCTCTTTAGCACAGCCACGAGCGAAGCGGTCATCGTGGACGAAATGCTTTCCATCCTGAGGCGGCTTTCCGAAGATCCGGTGCACTGCCAGGAAATATCCGATGCAAACCGGGCATATGCAGCAACGCATTTTGGATTGACTAATTTTGCATCTGCGTACCAGCATTTATTTCAAACCCATATCCAACCTTGAAGCCGTTCGCATTCATCATCATCACCTATAACAGGCCGGAGGACATGTTGGCCCTTGCCCGCAATATCGCGAGCTTTCAAAACACGAATGAACTGCTGGAGGAAGTGGTGATCCTCAACAACGCATCCACGTCTGATTATTCTGGCCTTCTGGCCTTTATCCGGGAAAATCCGCAGATTCCGTTCCGGTATGTGGATTCCAATGAGAACCTGGGGGTTGCAAGGGGAAGGAACCGGGCCATAGGCCTGAGCACTGCACCCATCCTGATCATGCTTGATGATGACGCGGAAATGCAGGATGCCAACTGCCTGAACCAGCTGCACCAAGTCTTTCAGCATGATAAAGCGCACAGGCCCCTGGCCATTGTTAGCTTCAAAGTGCTGTATTACGATACCCTTGAGATGCAGGTCAATGCGTTCCCACACAAGGATTTTGAGGGACGAAAGCACCTGGACACTTTTGACACATACTATTACGCGGGCGGCGCTCACGCCATTACCCGGGAAGCGCTGGAAAAAGCGGGAAGATACCCGGAAGATTTTTTCTACGGGATGGAAGAATACGACCTGGCATACCGGGTTCTGGACGCAGGATTCCGGATCATCTATTCCGCCAAACCAGTCATGTTGCACAAGGAGTCTCCCCTGGGCAGGCAGCCAAAAGAAGAGAAAATGCGGTCCATGTGGGTCAATAAATGCAAAGTGGCCTGGCGATACCTTCCTGCCAAGTTTTTTCATTCCACCGCCTGGATGTGGTCAGTGGAATATCTCCGGAAAACTGGTTATAACTGGAAGGGGTACTCGAAAGCATGGGCACAAATTCGCCGGATCCAGAAGGAGGAGCAAAAGAGCAGGGTGTCCAAAGAAACCCTTGCTTACCTGAAATCTGTGGGTGCAAGGGTGTGGTATTAACGGCCTCGACGAGGGTCGCAGTAGCAGGAAACAGCCTATGGTATTTTGCTCAGGAAGAGCTCCATGCCGCGGAGGCATTCGGCATTGAGCTTGTACCGGATATTCTGATGATAATAGGTATGAAGGTCGTAAGCCGGAAACGGGTTGGCCTCAATCACTTTCCCCGCATTTTGTATCCCCAGCGCATTGGCTTCATTGAATGCATGGATGAAATCCGTGTCGAAGGGTTTGTTGGCGGCCCATACGGCAAAAACGAATCCCAGCCCGGTCATGGCGTGCCATGCCTCGCCCAGGTCATAGATGAACGGCGCATGTGCACGAAAACGCAATGCCCTGTCGCCAATCACCAATCCCGCCGTGGTCCCGTCAATGGCATCGAGGAAATCGTCCGTCTGCGTTTCCTCCGTTTCCAGGTCAAGATTCCAGTATTCCTTCAGCAGGATTCCGGCCAGTGCAACGGAAGACCTGCTTTGATAATCGAGCAGGATCCGCTTGCATTGCAACAGTGGGACCTTGCTGTAAATGCAAACGGACGCCACCGGACCCTGGCAGGCAATCCCGTAGTCAGATATGATCCGGTAATCCTGGATTTGCTTCAGCGCAGCCACGGGCACGAGTCCAATGTCCAGTTTTCCGGCCACCAGGCCGGATGCAATCATGGCCGGATATTCCAGTTGAATATCCAGTTTGGGGTAGACTGGAGAATGGCGGATCCCATAAAGGAGCGGAAGGGTATTCAAATAGCTGACAGCACCCAGCTTGATTTTAGTATCCAAGGGCTTTGGCGTAGTTTTGCCCGCAAACCTACATAAAATAGGTTACAATGGACCTGAACCAACTCACCGCCATATCTCCGGCCGATGGACGATACCGTTCTCAGCTTAGTCATCTGTCTGCCTACTTTTCTGAATTTGCACTGATCCGGTACCGGATCCGGGTGGAAGTGGAATACTTCATTGCCCTGTCTGAAAAAAAATTCTTCTCTGTCAAACCAACCCAGGTCAGGGCGCTGCGCAATCTATATGAAAACTTCACCCTGGAAAAGGCCCAGGAGATCAAACACGTGGAGCGGATCACCAATCATGACGTCAAAGCCGTTGAATATTATATCAAAAAAGAACTCGATGCGCTGAAGATGGGAAGCCTGAAAGAGTGGGTTCACTTTGGTTTGACTTCACAGGATGTCAACAATACGGCCATCCCCCTGCTTTGGAAAGAATCATTGGAAAACGAATATTTTCCCGCAGTCAGCAACCTCATCATTGCGCTGAAGAAATGGGGACAGGAATGGAGAGATATTCCCCTGCTCGCGCGGACACATGGTCAGCCCGCTTCGCCCACCCGACTGGGAAAAGAAATGATGGTCTTTGCGGAGAGGTTGGAGCAGCAAATGCAGGGCATGCAGTCCATTCCCTATTCCTGCAAGTTTGGCGGGGCTACCGGGAATTTCAATGCGCATGCCATTGCCTTTCCCAAAACCGACTGGATCCTTTTTGCCAATCGTTTCTGCGCAGACAAACTGGGGCTTCAGCGCCAGCAATACACCACGCAGATTGAACACTATGACCACCTGGCTGCGCATTTTGACGGCATGAAAAGAGTCAATACCATCCTGGTGGATTTTGCGCGGGACATGTGGACCTATATTTCGATGGAATATTTCCGCCAGAAAGTGAAAAAAGGGGAAGTGGGTTCCAGTGCGATGCCGCACAAAGTCAATCCCATCGATTTTGAAAACGCGGAGGGAAATCTTGGTCTCGCCAACGCGCTTTTTGAGTATCTATCGGGAAAACTACCGGTCTCCCGGCTACAAAGAGATCTTACCGATTCCACGGTACTCCGCAACATAGGCCTGCCCTTCGCCCACAGCATTCTTGCCATCAAGAGCCTGGAGAAGGGGATGGGTAAAATTTTGTTGAACGAAAAAGCCATCCGGGATGACCTGGATCAGAACTGGGCGGTGGTTGCGGAAGCCATTCAAACCATACTCAGGAGGGAGCAATATCCCAATCCCTATGAAGCGCTCAAAGAGTTGACCAGGGGGAACGCAGAAATCACCCGGGAGTCTCTTCATGCGTTTATCCAGGACCTGAAAGTGTCCAGGCAAATCAAAAAGGAACTGAAAGCGATCACCCCTCAGAATTACCTGGGACTTGCACCTAAATAGCAGATACAGGAATCCGCCTGTTTATTTGTGGATTTCTGAGCTGAAATGAAATTGGATGTCCGGGTTGTTGGTCATTTCCGTATCGAGGTACCACTTGCTTTGTGCCAGGTAGACGAGGTGTCCGTCTTTATCCACCACCACATTGGCAGATTTAAAACGGGTGAAATCATCCATCTTTTGTTTGCTGTCTGACGTTATCCAGCAGGCCTTGAAAAAAGGAAGGGCATTGAATTGAACAGAGGCCCCATACTCCTGCAGCAACCTGTATTGAATGACTTCAAATTGAAGTTCGCCCACGCATCCAATGATTTTCCTGTTGCCGTGAAGCTGCGTAAACAACTGCGCAACGCCTTCATCTGTCAGTTGCATCAATCCCTTTTCCAGCTGTTTGGTCTTCATGGGATCCTTGTTGACCACTTCCTTGAAAATCTCCGGCGAGAAACTGGGGATACCTGTGAAGTAAAAGTCCTCCCCTTCTGTCAGCGTATCTCCAATTTTAAAATTGCCTGTATCAAACAGGCCTACCACATCGCCCGGGAATGCTTCCTGGATGACGTCTTTATCGCGCGCGAGAAAACTATACGGATTTGAAAAGCGCACATCCTTGTCCAGGCGGACATGATGATAAAACTTGTTACGTTCAAACCTGCCGGAACAAATGCGCATGAATGCGATGCGGTCGCGATGCTTGGGATCCAGGTTCGCGTGAATCTTGAATACGAAGCCGCTGAGTTTATCTTCCTGAACGTCCACGATGCGGCTGGTTGTTTGCCTGCTTCTGGGTGTGGGGGCAACTTCGATGAACGTATCCAGGAGTTCACGGACCCCGAAATTATTGATTGCACTTCCAAAAAAGACAGGAGCTGTTTTGCCTTCCAGGTAAGGCGCTGGCCTGAACGCACCATAGACGCCTTCAATCAGTTCCACATCTTCGCGGAGTTGAGCGGCGTCTTTCTCCCCCACCATTTTGTCCAGCATGCTGTCCAAAAGATCGGTGATGGGTAGCATGTCCTCTTCCGCAGCCTTCTGGTTGGCATGGAACAGCAGCAGGCTTTTACGGTAAAGATTATAGACCCCCTTAAAGTCCTTGCCCATATTAATGGGCCAGGACAAAGGATGCAAATGGATACCCAGTTCTTTCTCAATTTCATCCAGCAGGTCGAAGGGCATTTTGCCATCCCGGTCCAGCTTATTGATGAATACAATCACGGGGGTATCGCGCATGCGACACACTTCCATGAGTTTGCGCGTTTGTTCTTCCACTCCCTTGACCGCATCCACCACAAGGACCACGCTGTCAACTGCCGTTAAGGTTCGATAAGTATCTTCCGCAAAATCCTTGTGGCCGGGCGTATCCAGCAGGTTGATGAGTATGTCTTTGTATTCAAAGCTCATGACGGAAGTGGCCACACTGATGCCGCGCTGGCGCTCGATCTCCATGAAATCGCTCGTAGCATGCTTCTTGATTTTGTTGCTCTTGACCGCACCCGCCGTTTGGATGGCACCGCCAAACAGGAGGAATTTCTCCGTCAGCGTGGTCTTACCCGCGTCCGGATGGGATATGATGGCAAACGTTCTTCTCCGTTGTATCTCTTTGTCGAATTTCATAAAATAGACCTCGTTAATGCGGTATGACCGCCCTGTCACAGGCGCGCAAAGGTACGCTTTCCTCCTGAACCCTGCTTAAGAGTCAGTGGCGTCCTGCGTGGGCGCATTGTTGTAACTTTCTGGTATGTTACCCCAGGTGAAATTGATTGCTGCGCTCGCAGCCCGAAGAAGAAAAAAATACGGTGCGGCAGAAGAACTGAAATATGCGGAAGCAAAACAGTTCTATCAGTTCCGCGTATTCCTTAAAAGCGCCATCGCTGACATCCTTCTTTTGTGCACGGGGTCGCTGGCCGCGGGTTTTGGGCTCAAGGGATTTCTGTTGCCCAATCGGTTTGTAGATGGCGGGGCTACCGGCATTTCCCTGTTGATCAACCAGGTTACACAGGTCCCGCTTGCCCCGCTCCTCATCCTGGTCAATATCCCCTTTATGATCATGGGCTACCGTCAGCTGGGACGAGTATTTGTGGTTAAAACGGCGCTGTCCATCGGCGTGCTTTCCGTTGCGGTTGCCCTGATCCCCTATCCGGTCATTACCACGGACAAACTGCTAATAGCCATATTCGGGGGTTTTTTCCTGGGCGCCGGGATTGGCCTGGCAGTAAGGGGTGGAGGCGTGCTGGACGGTACCGAGGTCCTGGCCATCTATATCAGCAGGAGGACACCGCTCACCATCGGAGACGTGATCCTGCTTTTTAATATCCTCATATTCTCCGTAGCAGCCGTTCTGCTCAGCATCGAAATTGCCCTGTATTCCGTTCTGACCTACCTGGCCGCATCCCGTACGGTGGATTTTATCATTGAAGGGATCGAGGAATATACCGGCGTCACCATCATCTCACCCAAGCATAAGGAAATTGCAGAGATGATCACGCAAAAAATCGGCAGGGGTATGACGGTTTACCATGGCCTCAGCGGATATGGGAAAAGCGGCCATAAGAGCAGTGAAACCGAAATCATCTTCACCGTGGTCACCAGGCTGGAAGTGTCCCGACTGCAGACCGAGATCAACGCCATCGATCCCCATGCCTTTGTGGTGATGCACAGCATCAAGGACACAAAGGGCGGGATGATCAAGAAAAGACCCCTCAAATAGAACCCGCCTGTCATGGGTTAATTCCGCTTGCCCCAATTTAAACCTGGTAGCCGGGGGGGGCTTTGTATTTTAGACCCATGTGGAAAAGCCTTCAAATCATTGCAACCAGTTTCCGGCTGGCTGTCCTGGAGCTGAGGAATAACAAACTTCGAACATTCCTTTCGTTGCTGGGCGTCACCTTTGGCATATTCTGCATCATTGGCGTATTGTCAACCGTTAGCAGCCTCGAGACCAATGTTCAGAATGATATCAAAGCTTTGGGCTCAAACACCATTTACATGGATAAGTGGGACTATTCCGGGGGTCCGGATTATCCATGGTGGAAATACCAGAAAAGACCCGAGCCCAAGTATGCAGAGATGCGATTGATCCGTGAAAAATCCGCTGCAGTCAGTAATATCGCCTTCAACGTAAATAGTCAACATACGGTGGACTATGTAAACGATCAGTTGCAGGGAGTCAACTACTATGGCGTATCGGAAGAATTCAATGTCATCCAGCCTTTTGAAATCGCGTACGGAAGATACCTTAACCAAATGGAGTTCAACGACGGCAGTGCCAGCATTGTCATGGGATTTGAAAATGCCGAAAAACTGTTTGGAGATGCCGAGAAGGCAGTGGGAAAGCAGGTCAAGCTGAAGTATAAAACCGCCAATGTGGTGGGTGTCATCAAGAAACAGGGAAAAAGCATGATCGGTGGTTGGGAATTCGACCGTTGCATCATCATGCCTCACCGTTTCTTCAATCAGATGTTTGAGGAAAAGTGGAGCAATCCCACCATCATGATACAGGGAAAAGAAGGGTTGGACATAGATGCGTTCCGGGATGAACTGAAGGGTGTGGTCCGTGGCATCCGCAAACTGGGCCCTACGGAAGAAGATGATTTTACCCTGAATGCGGTCAGCGATTTTAGTAAGTCTGTTGCCGGTTTCTTCAGCTCCGTCAACATGGGTGGCTGGTTTATTGGTCTGCTCAGCCTCATCGTAGGAGCTTTCAGCATCGCCAATATCATGTTTGTCACGGTGCGCGAACGAACCCCCATCATCGGCCTGAAAAAAGCCATTGGTGCCAAAAAAGGAACCATTCTGACGGAATTCCTGCTGGAGTCCGCTTTTATTTGTATTCTCGGAGGCCTGATTGGCGTATTGCTGGTAATGGGCCTGACTCAGATCCTCACCAGCGCCCTGGATTTCAAGGTCTTCGTTTCTGCAGGCCTGATGGGCCTGGCGGTTTCCCTCTGCATTCTCATTGGCATCCTCGCCGGGATCATACCCGCCTCCATTGCGGCCCGTATGGACGCAGTGGTAGCCATCCGCTCTAAATAGCCCGGCACCGGACAAAATCCAGCCTCGAATCTTTGTTTTGCTATATTTGGAAGGAAATGCCGTTGGCGTTTCGAAACCTGTCATGAGAAAATCCTTCCAGATCCTGTTATCGTCCATCAAACTGGCCGTACAGGAAATAGGCAAAAACAAGTTGCGCACTTTTCTGTCGCTTTTCGGCGTCACCATTGGAATATTTTGCATTATCGGGGTGCTTTCCACCGTGAGTAGCCTGGAAAAAAATATCCAGGATGGCGTCAAGGCCCTTGGCTCAAATACCGTCTACATCGATAAATGGGATTACTCCGGCGGGGCAGATTATCCCTGGTGGAAATATGTAAACCGGCCAACGCCCAAGATGTCCGAGGCCAGGCTACTCAAAGAGAAAGTGGGCGAAAAGGTGAAAGTGGTTTATAATTTTTCTACCCAGGCTAAAGTGGAATATGATAACAATGTGCTCGAAAATGTGAACTACCATGGGGTAACGGCCGAATTCCCGGACATTCAGCCGCTTGAAATCGCGTATGGTCGATACCTCAACCAGATGGAGTTCGACTATGGTTCTCCCAGCATCCTGATTGGATACGAAAATGCAGAAAAACTTTTTGTAGATGCCGAGAAAGCAGTGGGCAAGGAGGTCAAGCTCCGGAATGGCAAGGCAAAAATCGTAGGCGTGATCAAAAGACAGGGAAAATCATTCATCGGTGGCTGGGAATTTGACCAGAGCATCCTGCTGAGCTATGGATATATGAAACAGCAGTTATTCGATGAGCGATGGAATAATCCCAAGATCATAGTGATGGGCCCTGAGGGGATGAGTAGCGAAGCGCTCAAAGACGAACTGAAAGGAGCCATGCGTTCCATCCGCCGGCTGGGACCAACACAGGAAGACGATTTTGCCCTGAATGCCATTTCAGATTTCAGCAAGGCTGTAGGTTCCCTTTTTGGATCGGTCAACCTGGGTGGCTGGCTGATTGGACTGCTGAGTCTTGTGGTGGGTGCGTTCGGGATCGCCAATATCATGTTTGTCACGGTCCGGGAAAGGACGCCATTCATAGGGCTTAAAAAAGCCATCGGCGCAAAAAGTAAAACCATCCTCACGGAGTTCCTGCTGGAGAGTGCCTTTATCTGCATCATCGGAGGCATCATCGGCATTGTACTTGTGGTGGCCCTTGCCAGCATCCTGTCTTCGGTCTTCAAATTTCCCATCAGCGTATCGCCCCAGATACTCGGTCTGGCCATCGGCATCTGCGTGTTCATTGGCGTGCTGGCGGGAATTATTCCGGCCATTATTGCGGCCAGGATGGACCCAGTGGTAGCCATTCGTTCCAAATAGTTCCTGTCGACAGGTTTTATTTGTTTGATTATCAGTTAGTTACAAGTTTTTCGGTATGTAAAATAATTGGGTAGCCGCCTTCGTTTATTGGTAGGAGTTAATCCCTTTAGATTCAAGGTGTTTTCTCAAGAGAATCCAATCCTGTAAATGATGCCTATGCTCAAACTTATTTTCGCCGCTTTTTTCCTTCTTTTCTCTTCCGCTATGTTTCTATTCAGCAAGAGCAAGCCGATGAAACTCTGCAAGCATGAGTTGGTGGGTACTGTCAAGGAAAAAAAGACAGAACAGGGACTGACCCTGTACATCGAAGGCAAAGACCAGAAAATTTATATTCCCCAGATCGAAACGGACCAGGTGGTCATTTCATCCGGCGCAAAGGTGAAGGTTTGTTATGATGAAATCCGTCAGCAGCCGGACCAAACCAGCATCATCAGGATAAATGACGTGGTATACCTACCTTAGCCGGCGCAATGCCTGCTTCTGTAAACATCCTGGCCATCGAAAGTTCCTGCGATGAAACCGGCGCCTCCGTATGCCGGGACGGCAGGATTATTTCCAATATCATCGCTACACAGGACATCCACCGAAAATACGGTGGCGTGGTTCCTGAACTTGCCAGCAGGGCGCATATGCAGGCCATCACACCCGTGGTGCAGGAAGCTTTGAAAGAAGCGGACATCACTGTCAAAGATTTATCTGCCATTGCGTTCACGCAAAGCCCCGGATTGATTGGCGCCCTTTTGGTGGGTACCGGTTTTGCCAAGTCGCTGGCGCTGGCGCTGAACATCCCTTTAATTGCCGTGCATCATATGCAGGCCCATGTCCTGGCGAACCTGATCGATGATCCCAAACCTTCCTACCCTTTTCTTTGCCTGACGGTCAGCGGAGGACATACCCAGATCGTTTTGTGCGAAGGTCCTTTGTTGATGCGGGTACTGGGTGAGACAAAAGACGATGCTGCCGGCGAGGCATTCGACAAATCCGCCAAACTCCTTGGCCTTCCCTATCCTGGCGGCCCCCTGGTTGACCAATATGCACAGAAGGGCAATCCCCTCCGATTTCATTTTCCGGAACCTCAGATTCCGGGACTCGATTTCAGTTTCAGTGGCGTCAAAACAGCCATCCTGTATTTTTTACAGGAGCATACCCGGAAGGACCCTGATTTTGTTTCCCATAACCTGGATGATATCTGTGCATCCATCCAACATCGGATCGTCACCATCCTGCTGCACAAACTTAAAAAAGCAAGCCTCGAAACGGGGATCCGGGAGATCTGCCTTTCCGGAGGTGTTTCCGCCAATAGCGGTTTGAGGACGGCATTCCGGGAAATGGGGAATGCCATGCATTGGAAAACCTATATACCTGCACTGCCATACTGTACGGACAATGCAGCAATGATTGCGCTGACCGGCTATTACAAATTCCAGGCGGGCGCATTCAGCGAGCTCTCAGTGTCCGCATCTGCCCGGGCGGAATGGTAAAACAGGATACTGGATCATGGGCAACTCTTACTTCCGATTCAAGCAGTTTACCATCTGGCAGAAGGATTCCGCAATGAAAGTGAGTACGGATTCCTGCATATTCGGCGCATGGCTTGCCAGTCTCCCGCAGAACCCCGCACATTTCCTGGATATTGGCACCGGAACCGGCCTGCTTGCCGCGATGCTGGCGCAGGCCTGGAATGGAAGCTGCACGGCCGTTGAGATAGACCCGGCCGCCGCAAGGGAAGCCAAACAGAATCTGCAGGACAGTCCATTTGCAGATCGGGTGCAGGTCCTGGAAGGTGATTTCCGCACCATGCATTTCCCTGCGCGTTTTGATTTAATCTGCAGCAATCCGCCCTTTTATGGTCAGGACCTGAAGAGTCCGGAGCAACGCATCAACCTCGCGCGCCACAGCAGCGCCCTTCAATTGCATGAGTTGCTGGATACTTCCATGAAATGGCTGGGAAAACCTGGATGGTTGGCACTGCTGATGCCCTACCATCGGGCGGATGAAACCATTGAAAAAGCGGTCCAACGGGGTCTTTACCTGGACAGGCAGCTCAATTGCAGGCAGAGTCCCCGGCACGCTTTTTTCAGGTCATGCCTCCTCTTTCAGCATGGAGAGCCATCGCAACCCAGGATGGAAACGCTGTGCATCCAGGATGAAGCGGGAAACTACAGCCGCGAAGTCGTCCGGCTCTTATCGCCCTATTACCTTTATCTCTGATCAGCATTCTTTTTCAAAATCAACAGCATGCTCAAAGCCCAGCATAAGAACGCATGTAGTCAAAGACTGGCATCAGTTGTCCTTCTTTGACCATGGTAGCCCGCTCGATGGCTTCACTGCCTTTGCCCAGCAGGTCCGGGAGGACGAATTTGATGAGTTGTTCTCCGAAGTAGCGACTGGCATCACGGGGCAGTTCATTGGGCAGGTTGCCCACCGCCATGATATCCACTGAATCGGGAAGATAGGGAGCCGTCTTTTGAAAACTGTGTTTGTCCACCCCGTACACCGGATCTTCAATGGTCTGATCTCCCAGGTTGAGCGGGACGGAGCCATTGGTATCGTCCGTAATGTCCGCGATGGTCTGGATGCGGAAGCGCGGATCAGATGCCGTTTCTTTCTCAAATAGTCTGGGTATCCTGGTTTCCCAGTATACACCATTCATCAGGATGTCCGCCGCAAAAGCATAAGGCTCGAATATGGAACGATAGCGATCCGGATGTTCGTGGAATTCTTCGCGGCTATACGCGCCCGTTTGTTTGTGTGCATAAAGATCCGCGCCTTTCAGTTGTGCATAGGCCGGATAGGGAAAAGACCGGGAGAGAAACTCATCCGGTTCCACTTCATGAATACCCATCAGGTTCATAATCTCCAGCACGCCATGCGCCACCCTGCCGGACCCCGTGACGGCGATTTTGACTTTGGGGAGTTTGAGGCCAAAATAGGTGTGGATGAGTTCCCGGAAACTGCGTTGTTTATAGACGCGACTGAGCTGGAATGCGCCGGTCCTGTTGCCATAAGCCATGATGCCGTTGTGGGCGCCCACGATGCCGGCGAAGAATCCAAAACCAATGATCCGGGTGCCGTCTGAGTGTTCCAGGCATTCGTAATCGATCAGCGTAATCCTGTCCGCGAAAATCTTACGGAACATCCGCTGATTATGGGCCTGGAGCTTTTTGGTATGGGAAAAAAAGAGATAGGTTTTGCCAGCCAGCAATTTGTCATATGGAACTTCTTTGATCCCCAGCAAAACATCGCAATCGGACATGTCTTCCCGGACCTCCACACCAGCCTGTTCGTATTCACGGTCGGAAAAACAGCGGTCGGCTGAATGCTGCGCGATGATCTGCACATCCGCCTGCTGTTTTCGAATCCATTTACACTGGGCAGGCGTGAGGGCAACCCGGTTATCGGTGGGCTTTTTCTCCTCCCGTATGAGGCCGATTCTGGTCATGCCGCAAGTTACTAAGCGTCCTGCCTTTTTTGCCGAATCAGATCTTTTTCAAACGGATTTTTTTCCCGTGAATGTATTACCTTTGCCGTCCTTCGATAGTGAAGTTTCCTGCCCAGATGGCGGAACTGGTAGACGCGCTAGACTCAAAATCTGGTTATCGCAAGGTAGTGCAGGTTCGATTCCTGTTCTGGGCACAACCCCCGGTCAATCCGGGGGTTTTTTGTTTTGTTAAGCATCCCTCCTACATTTATAAAAAACAAAGCGCATGCATCACCGATGGTTCCGGGCCCTGCTCCATTACCGGATCTTTCTCGGGTTGACCTGCCTGCTGCCCCTTGGCCTGTTTGCGCAGGCTCGTAAGGAGATCAATCACCAGCAGCAAACCTGGTTTTCCGTCAACAGTACCATCCGGTTTACGGATAAATGGGGAATGATCGGTGATTTCCATATCCGCCGGAACGATTTTGTGCAGGATCCCAGTTTTTATTTTTTGCGACTAGGGCCGAATTTTTGGCTGAAGTATAATATCAGTCTTTCCGCTGGCTATGCGCACCTTTGGTTGGCACCTTCCACGGAGGGATACCAGACCTGGGCGAATGAAAACAGGATATACCAGCAATTTGTCATCAGTTCGGGCATGGGAAAAAATTCCCTGCTTCAGCGAATCCGGAATGAGCAGCGATGGCAGGAGAAAGTGGTCAACGATGTAAAGACCAGTGAAATACGCTTCACCAACCGGGTTCGTTACCTCGCCAGTTTCACCTTTCCGGTATTCAAAAATCCAAAAGCGCCATCGCTCGTCCTGGCAGACGAAATCCTGCTTCAGTTTGGAAAAGAAGTGGTATACAATACCTTAGATCAGAACCGGATATTCCTGGGTATACGTCAGAATCTTGGATCCGGCTGGAGCTTTGATTTTGGATATATGAATGTTTATCAGCAAAAATATTCCGGTTACCAATATGATATGAACCATACCATTCGCCTGTTCTTCTATTATATCGGTGGAAAAAAACCGGGCCTTCAGTCGGATGTTCCGGCTCACCACGATGAATAACACAAAACAACGGAAATGGAAATCATTGCAAAGATCCTGCAGGCCCATGTGGAACTCGCGATATTCCTGACCCTTGCATTGGGATTTCTGCTGGGAAAAATCCAGATCGGCAGTTTCAAACTTGGGCCAATGCTGGGTTGTCTCTTTGCCGGCATGATGGTTGGTCAACTGCATATTGAAGTGTCTCCGGTGGTGAAACTGATTTTCTTTGACCTTTTTCTCTTTGCCACGGGTTATAAAGTGGGCCCACAATTTTTCTATGGACTGAAGAAAGAAGCCCTGCCCCAACTGGCATTAACCGTCATCATTTGCACCACCTGCCTGGTCATGGCCATTCTTGTGTCAAAACTGATGGGTTATGGGACCGGCACTGCCGCGGGTTTGCTCGCCGGCGCATTTTCCGAGTCTACGGTTATTGGCACAGCTTCAGATGCCATTCAGAAACTGGATTTGTCCGATGCCGAAAAAACCAAACAGATCAATGCCATCCCGGTGGCTTACGCGGTGACCTACCTGGTAGGTACAACTGCGGTTGTCTGGTTTCTGTCGTCCATCGCACCCAAACTGCTCCGGATCGATCTCAGAACGGAAGCTTCGCGCCTGTCATCCATCATCAGCGGAGATGAGGAACAGTTGCCAGAGATTGGATCAGCCTACTCCGACTGGACGGTTCGCTGCATCCGGATATCCGGAAGACCCTGGATTGCAAGAACCATTTCCGCCATCGAAGAAAGCGCGGGGGACCATGTGATCATTGTACAACGTGTCCGGAAGAATGGAAAGCTGCTGGACCCTGCAGAAGAACTGTTAATCAGCGAAGGGGATACCATTGTGGTGGCAACTACCCAAAAGGTCATGCTGGAAAGGGTCCTGCCATTGGGTACCGAAGTGTCCGATCCTGAGTTGATGGACTTCCCGATGTCTTCGATGGATATGGTGGTTACGCAGGATCTGATCACGGGAAAACCACTCAGGGAATTGTACAAATCCTACGCCCATGGCGTGATGCTGGTCAGGCTATTGCGGGGGAAACAGGATATACCGGTAGGTCCTGGAACGATCCTGGAGAAGGGCGACTTGCTTAGCATTCGCGGTACGGCTGCCGCAATGTCAAATGCCGCACGGAACATCGGTTTCAAGGAACTCAGTTCCATCCATACAGACATCATATTTCTGAGCATGGGGATTTTCCTGGGGGGCATGATCGGACTGCTGGCCCTCGACCTGGGGGGCATTATGATCACTTTAAGCACCAGCGGCGGCGCACTGGTGATGGGTCTTGTTTTTGGTTGGCTGCATTCCAAAACCCCCGCCTATGGCAGGATTCCGGAAGCTGCGCTTTGGATATTTGATACCCTGGGGCTGGCCGTATTCCTTGCCATTATTGGACTAGGCGCCGGCCCAACCGTCATCTCCGGCATACAGCAAACGGGTTGGGGAATCATTCCGGCGGGAATCGTGGTGGCACTGCTCCCGCATGTCATCGGATTGCTGGCTGGAAAATACCTGTTGAAAATGAATCCGATCATCCTCCTGGGCGCGCAATCCGGAGCAGGCACGTCCACCACCGGCCTGAAAGCCGTGCAGGATGCCTGCCAGAGCAGGCTGCCGGTTCTTGGTTACACCATTCCTTATGCGCTCGGCAATATCATCCTGACGGCCTGGGGCCCGATTATTGTTTCATTTATGAAGTAAAAATGACTGGTTCATCCAAAAAGTTGCATGAACACATGTATTACGAAGCCCCCTAATTGCCTGCTTGCATCAAACATGTCCGCAATCTGGTAGCAGAGCAGAAACAAAAGGCCGTAGAAGATTTCTGGGTATTTCTGAAGCAAGATAGAACAGGGTTTCTCGATGATTTGGGTGATCAATCTGGATTTCAGGCAAAGGAAAGTGGTCAGGGCGCCCACGATAATTCCTGCAATGATGTCTGAGGGCCAGTGGTATCCCAGGTAAAGCCTGGGAAACAGGATAAAAATAATTGTATAGGTCAGTGCAAAAATTCCCAGCCTCCGGGTGATCATCAGAATACCAGTTGACAGAGCTGTAAATAGGACGGCATGATCACTGGGAAAAGAACTAAGCTTGTCGAAACCAAATTCATTGATGGGGAAATCGAAATAGTGCAGGCTTTTGTCAAATAACGGCCTTGGATTGAAAGGAAGAAAATTTGTCAAGCCGCGGGATACCGCCATGGCCGCCATGGAAGCAAAAAGGGTGGTCAACAACAAAGCCCGGTTCCTTCCCACATCCCCCACCCCTTCTTTAAACCACGCATAAAAAAAAATGAACATCAGGATGCCCCCTTTGAACAAGTGATCACCTGAAATAAAATGAAAATTATAGAAAGCCTCGTAAGAATGGCTCAGATGACCATTAAAAAAATTGATGATGTTTTTATCAATATCATAAAATAATTGGATCGATAAAATATCCGTCGATTTAAGCATTAGCGTCTTAGTCTTTCATGGTGTAACGAGGCGAGACCTCATAATTTCAAGACCATATTAATATATTTAATAATATATTAATAATAACTTCATATATTGTTAACGAACTTTAAGACGAATGAGTATTTGGCAGTCGCTCTTTTCTGCCAATATCTGAATACCCATAACGGCAAAAAAGCAGACCCAAAGGATCTGCTTTCCCCATTTACAATGGTTTGAGCTAAATGTCTGAGAACCTTAAATTATCGCTGGTCTATCAGTTCCCGCTTTTCGATGCGGTAAGACGTGATCAGACCAAGACCGCCGCCGATGCCAATCAGCGCAAACCAGAGTGCGGGATTATCTTCGTCATGGAGGATGTATTGCGTGATGATATAGGCCAACGCCAGGCCAATGCCAGCTCCCAGCAGCAATAGGCCATTTTTAAGGTTCCTGTAAGGTGCGGGACGATTGGCATACTCCTTGGGATTCATCCCTTTTTCAATCATCGCCATCGATTCCCTGCTGCGTAAATAAACTATGCCAAAGATCATTGCCATACCTCCGAGTGGAACCAGGATCGGAATTAAAACTTCTGCGCCGTTCATAATACCTGTTTTAAAATTTGGTGAATCGTTACGCCATTAGGACTAGGGATGAAGAAAGAAGGTTACAGAAATTGGAAAAAAAGACGCAGATTTTTTCTAAAATGCTGATATTCACACATTTAACTACCCTCAGAGCTTGGGAAGGGAACGATCGAGAATGGCGAATGCCGATTTTGGGATTTTGCAAGTTATAAGGTGTGTGGTTCATATGTCCTGATGTAAAGAAAAACATTGTAACCTACCTTTCAGGAAGAGCGTCATATCCACGGAGATGTCATTGGACCTAACCGATAACGAGATGATAAGCCAGGTGCTGAAGGGCAACCAGCACGCGTTTGGCCAGCTGGTGCAAAAATACCAGCACTATGTCTTCACCCTGGCTTTCAGGCTCACGCAGAATCGGGAAGATGCGGAAGAAATTGCCCAGGACACTTTTGTGAAGGCATATCGTTCATTGGCGGATTTCAAGGGCGGATCAAAATTCAGTACCTGGCTCTATACCATCGCCCACAACACGGGCATCACATTTCTGCGGAAGAAGAAACCAATGGTGCAGTCCATTGATGATGATAAAAACCAGCATCAGTTGGAAAACCAGTATTCCAGGTTCAGGGCTGACCGGTTTGAGGAGCAATCCAAGGTGATGATGGTGGGCAAGGCCATCAGGATGTTGTCCGCGGATGATGCACAGATCATCACCCTGTTCTACCAGGGTGACCAGAGCCTGCAGGAAATCGGTTCCGTGATGGGTCTGGATCCGAACACCGCAAAAGTCAGGCTGTTCAGGGCCAGGCAGCGGATGAAGGAAATTATGGAGACGCATTTCAGGGAAGAGGTGACCAATCTCTCATTCAGTAAATAGAAGAACACTTTAAATTTGACGTTATGGAAGCGAAGCAATGGATGGAAGAAAGACTCTGGGCTTATATAGACGGATTCCTCAACCTTCAGGAGAGAAAGGAAGTAGAGCAAAGGTTGCACATGGATCCCGAATGGAAGCGCCATTACGAGTCTTTGCTGGAACTGGATCGTCAATTCCGGTCTGTGACACTGGAAGAGACGCCTATGCGATTTACTAAAAATGTCATGGAACAGATTGCTTCAATGCAGATTGCGCCAGCCACGAAGTCTTATGTCAACAAAAAAATAGTCTACGGCGTTGGCGCTTTCTTCTTTCTGCTGATAGCAGCCTGCCTGATTTACGTGATTCCGCAAATTGAATTCAGCCAATCCAACGGAACCCCCTCGCCCATCAATTTGGATGCCTTGTCCGTGGACTGGTCGAAATACCTCAACAGTACCGTCATCCAGGTTTTTTTCATCATTGATGCGGTGGCAGCGTTGTTTTTCCTGGACCGTTACCTTCAACGCAGGAAAATGCGGTGGTCGGATACGGAAAATCGGTAGATGGCTTTACGCTCCCAGGATATCGGCCAGCACGGCATTGATTTCCCTGGCACGGTCGAATATCATCAGATGACTCCCTCCCTCAATGATATGGGTGGGTTGGGTGTACCGATGCGGCAGGACGATGTCCCTGGTTCCGTGAATATGGACCCAAGTCTGGGGAGGGTCTGATCGCTTCCACTGCAAGATGGCATTGAGCGACCATCGGATAAAGTATGGATCGGCCTCCCGGATCATTTGCTTCAGCAAAGATTTATCCGCCCTAGACTCCGTGGTAAAATACCGCCGGAGAAAGACCCCCGCTTTGATGGCGCCTACCGGTACCAGCTTTTGCAAACTCATGCGTTGCATCCATCTGTAATAGGCGGGCAGATGACCGGCATGCGGAATACTGGCTACGAGGATCAGTTGCCCCATAGGATGCAGCCGAACGATTTCAGAAGCAATCATGCCGCCCATTGAAAGGCCCAGTATATAAAAGGGTTCCTCCACATTGATCTGCGCAGCCATGCGCACCGCATATGCTTCGAGATGCTCCCCGGGCTCGGGTCTGAGCCAGTTGAGGTATATGGCTTCATGCTGCTCTGGCAGTTTGATATGCCGAAATACCCTTTTGTCTGCAGCCAGTCCGCTGATAAAATATACCCTCATGTGAATCCACTCCTTTTCTTTGGTTCCTACAGGGTTCAAAGAGCCCGAAAAGCCTTGCGTTAAAGTGCTACCTTTGCCCCCTTAATAAGCCCTTCATGGACATCAAAAATAATATTCTGGAGACGATCGGCCATACGCCGCTGGTGAGGCTGAATAGAATTACCCGTTCGGTGCCGGGGTCCATCCTTGCAAAAGTAGATTATTTCAATCCCGGCAATTCCATCAAGGACCGGATGGCGGTCAAGATGGTGGAAGTGGCGGAAAAAGAGGGCAAATTGAAACCCGGTGGAACCATCATAGAGTGTACCTCCGGCAACACCGGGATGGGGCTGGCCCTGGCAGCCATCGTGAAGGGCTACAAATGCATTTTTACAACCACCGATAAACAGTCGAAGGAAAAGATGGACATCCTCAAAGCCGTAGGCGCTGAAGTGATTGTTTGTCCCACCAATGTGGAACCCGAAGATCCCCGTAGTTATTATTCGGTGGCGAGGCGCATGGCAAAGGAAATCCCCAATAGCTTTCATGCCAACCAGTATGATAACCTGGCCAACCGGCTGGCGCATTACGAGACCACAGGTCCTGAAATCTGGGAACAGACGGAGGGGAAAATCACCCACCTGGTCTGCACGGCAGGAACCGGTGGAACAGTGACCGGAACAGCGCAGTTCCTGAAGGAAAAAAATCCCGCCATACAGATTTGGGCCATCGACGTTTACGGATCCCTGTTAACAAAATACTTCAGGACCGGCGAGATCGACATGAATGAAGTTCATCCTTACATTTCTGAGGGTTTTGGAGAGGACTTTGTGCCGGAGAACTATGATATGAGCGTCATCGATCATTTTGAACAGGTCACCGATAAGGATGGCGCGGTGATGGCCAGGCGGATTGCCAAAGAAGAAGGGTTGTTCTGCGGTTATAGCGCTGGCAGCTGCCTGCAGGGCCTGATGCAACTGAAAGGCCGGTTGAAAAAAGACGATGTGGTGGTCTGCATATTCCACGACCATGGAAGCAGGTATGTGGCAAAGATCTACAATGATCAGTGGATGATGGAACGCGGATTCCTGGAAGTGAAAACTTTCCGGGACATAGTGAGTGCACGCGGACCAAAGCAAAAACTGATCACGGTTTTACCCACAGACACCGTAGCGGACACGGTAGCATTGATGAAAAAATATGACATCGAACAAATTCCGGTTTGGCATGATCAGCAACCCATTGGTTCCATCAGTGAACAAGGGCTTTTTCAGAAAGTATTCTCCAATCCTGATATCAAGACTTCCACCGTGTCTTCCGTGATGGAACATGCTTACCCGATGGTTGACTTTAATACACCGGTAGAGCGATTAAGCACCTTGATTACAAAAGACAACGGTGCCGTGCTGAGCGCCGATGAAAGCGGAACCTACCATATCGTCACGAAATACGATATTATCCAGGCGCTGGCAAAGTAGCTAGACAAGATACATAGATCACTGAATATCATATTATTACAACGACCTCAAAAGGGTATGCTTCAAAACAGCATACCCTTTTTTGCGTAGTTTTACGATGCTCTTAAAAGCAACTATACGTAGGTATTTCAAGCAGTATTCCGATCCGCACGGTATTTCATGAAGGGTTAAAATAGGGTGAAATCGCTCTTGTGCAGGGTATGGGGCGGCCATATCTTTGTCTCAGAAGTTGATTGAAAAGGAAGAGATACACCTCGACCAACCAATATCCAAACCATCCGAAAAACAGTCCAAATCCAATACCTAAGAAATGGTGTTGATAGCCTGATCGGTCAACTTCCTTCTTATCCAATTCCTGTAAAGCCGTTTTAGATCCAATTCCGTTAAAGATCCAATACCTGTCCTGAAAACCAGGGTACGGCCCACCCAACAAGGGTCAGTTGAATCCGATACCTCTGAAAACAGTCCAATTGTCCTGAAACCATCCGAGTCCAAAACCTGTGTTGAAAACCAGAAAACAACCTGAACGAATGCTTGGTCCTGCATCCTGAAGAAAACCAACCAGTCCAATTGTCCGGAAACCAAAACATCCAAATCCTGCTGAAAAACGATCCTTAGAAAAACCAAAGCATCCAAATCCTCTTGAAAAACAGTCCTTAAAAAAACAAAAACATCCAAATCCTGCTGAAAAACGATCCTTAGAAAAACCAAACACAGTCCAGATCCTGTTGAAAAAACCCTGAGAAACCACAAACAGGTACTGACCTGAAAACCCAGTCCTATGCCAAGACCGTGAAAGATTGGCTTCTGACAAAATGATTGTCCCGACCGCAAGGCCGGGACTTTTTTTTACTTTCATGTTTACTTCATCATGATTTTCCTGCAGGATCAAACCGGCTCGCTTGTTTCATTGCAGGCTCCGGCCAAACGCATTGTGTCCCTGGTACCGTCCCAGACAGAACTGCTGTTTGACCTTGGGCTGGATGCTGAGGTAGTGGGTATCACCCGTTTTTGCATAGAGCCGCGCGCCTGGTTTAGGTCAAAAACCCGAATCGGTGGCACAAAGGATGTAAGCTTAGAAAAAGTAGCCGCATTGAAGCCGGACCTCATCCTTGCCAACCGCGAGGAAAATGTCAAAGAACAGGTGAAAGCAATGCGTCAGATTTGCCCTGTTTGGACCAGTGATGTGAAAGATTTGAGGGGGGCGATGGATATGATTGAATCAGTAGGAGTCCTTTGCGGGAAACAAGCGGTTGCCTCGGATTTGCGCGCGGACATCGCCCGCAAATTCAGCTCTTCGTCGCCCATCCCGGAAAAGCCAGTCTGCCTCTACCTGATCTGGAAAGATCCTCTGATGACCGTTGGGGGTGATACATTTATCCATGACATGATCGAAAAAGCGGGCTTTGAAAACATCACAGCTCATCTGTCCAGGTATCCTTCCCTTACCGAATCTGATTTGCGTAAGATGAAACCCGCACTGGTATTGCTTTCTTCGGAACCCTACCCTTTCCGGGAGAAACACCTCTCAGCATTCCGGACGATGTTTCCCGGGGCATCGGTACACCTTGCAGACGGCATGTATTTCAGTTGGTATGGCAGCAGGCTCAGAACTGCCCCGGATTATTTTTCCCGGTTGAAAAGCTCCATCCCGCCTGCCGGAAGGCGTTGGGATGGCATTTCAGTTTAACCCGTATATTTGCGCCAACCAAAACAACGGAACAACATGGCCAATCAAAAAATCCAGGCATTGCTCGGCGATAAGGCAGAGTACCTGTTGGGACATACTTGCAAGACGATCGATAAAACAACCCTGACGCTTCCGGCACCTTCCCATATTGATGATATCTGGATCAATAGCAACCGCAATAATAATGTATTGAAGAATTTCCAGTGGCTGATGAGCAACGGGCGACTGGCAGATACGGGTTATTGTTCGATATTCCCGGTAGACCAGGGCATCGAACACAGTGGCGGCTCTGCATTCTCTCCCAACCCGATCTATTTTGACCCTGAAAATATCATCAAACTGGCCATTGACGGCGGCTGCAACGGCGTGGCATCCACCTTTGGCGTGTTGGGGATTATGAGTAGAAAGTATGCCCATAAGATTCCCTTCATCGTCAAAATCAACCATAATGAATTCCTGAGCATGCCCAACCGGTATGACCAGACCATGTTTGGCACCATCAAGAGTGCATGGAATATGGGCGCTGCCGGCATTGGTGCAACCATCTACTGGGGCTCTGCTGAAAGTGCACGTCAATTGAAAGAAGTAGCGGAAGCATTTGAATACGCGCATGAATTGGGTTTGATGACCATTTTGTGGTGCTATACCCGCAACAATGGTTTCAAAGTGGATGGCGTGGATTATCACACTTCTGCAGATCTGACCGGCCAGGCCAACCACCTTGGCGTGACCCTGCAGGCGGATATCATCAAGCAAAAACTTCCTACCAATAACGGCGGATACCTGGCCACGAAACACGGCAAGACCAGCCCCCTGGTATATGACAAGCTGACCACGGAGCACCCTATTGATCTTTGCCGTTACCAGGTGCTGAACTGCTATAGCGGTCGCGTTGGCCTGATCAACTCCGGCGGAGAATCCAAAGGAATGGCGGATCTGGCAGAATCTGTTTACACCGCAGTCATCAACAAACGCGCTGGTGGTATGGGCCTGATTCTTGGAAGAAAAGCGTTCCAGCGTCCTTACGCGGAAGGGGTTGAAATCCTGCAAGCCACCCAGGACGTATATCTGGATCAAAGCATCACCATCGCCTAAACAGGTTTTGGCAGCTGGCCCTGGGAGGGTTTAGACCACCAGGGATAGAACTCACCAAACTAAAGACGCAATGGCGTTAGACTACGAGGACGATTTTAATCTTTCGGCTGATGAAGATGCCGCCAAACCGGAATCTACCAGCTGGTTCAGGCGGAGGAAGAAGGGCATCAGTACGTCCACTTCTGAGAAGAAGGAGGCGCCGGACGGACTGTGGACCAAATGCCCGCAATGCAAGTTCACCTGTACCACACAGGAACTGAAAGAAAACATGTTTGTGTGCCCTTCCTGTGGATACCATCACCGGATAGGCAGCGCGGAATACTTCGAAATCCTGTTCGATGAAAAACAGTTCGAAGAGTTGTTCGCGCAGGTTAAGAGCATTGACTATCTCGGCTTCAATGACCTTAAGCCGTATAAAAAAAGGCTGGAAGAAGCCTATTATAAAACGGGACTACATGATTCCATCACGGTTGCACGCGGGGCCGTAAAGGAAAACGAACTGGTGGTCTGTTGCATGGATTTCAATTTCATTGGCGGATCGTTGGGCAGCGTCATGGGGGAAAAAATTGCCCGGGCGGCCGACTATTGCCGGGAACACCGGATCCCTTTGATGATTATTTCCAAAAGCGGAGGTGCCCGCATGATGGAAAGCGCTTTCTCCCTCATGCAACTTCCCAAGACCCTGGGCAAACTGGCCCAACTATCCGAAGCAGGCATTCCCTATATTTCGCTTTGCACCGATCCTACCTATGGCGGTACCACGGCTTCGTTTGCCATGGTGGGAGACATCAACATCGGGGAACCCGGCGCAATGATCGGGTTTGCCGGCCCCCGCGTGATCAAAGAGACGATCAAGAAAGACCTCCCGGAAGGATTCCAAAGCTCCGAGTTTATGATGCAGCATGGATTCCTGGACCTGATTGTAAACCGAAAAGAACTCAAAGATACCATCGCCAACCTGATTCATCTTTTCAAGCACTGAGAGGCCCTGTAAAGGGAGTGATATGGAACTTAAGAACCGGCAGGCCTTTTACGAATATGCCATTGAAGACAAATGGGATGCCGGCATGGTACTGACCGGGACAGAAGTCAAAGCGCTTCGCGCAGGTAAAGCCAGCTTCAACGATTCCTATTGCATTATCCACCACGGAGAAGTCTGGGTAAAGAGCCTGCATATTGCTGAATATGAATTTGGCACCTATGCCAATCATCCGCCTGTGCGCGACCGGAAACTGCTGCTGAAAAAAAGGGAAATCCAGAAGATGGAGACCCGCCTGAAGGACAAGGGTTACACACTGATCCCCTTGCGGATATTCTTCAGTGAAACCGGAAAAGCTAAAATCCAGGTAGGTTTGGGCAAGGGTAAAAAACTGCACGACAAAAGAGCCACCATCAAGGAAAGGGAAGTGCAAAAGGAAATCAAACGATTCCTTAAATAATACACAAAGCTTGCAGATTATGCAGCGGATCCGCCATGGCCGCTATGCAGGCAGAAATTTTTCCTGTATTTTTCCACTATGAAGAAGCTGATGCTGATCCTGCTTTTTTCCGTTCCCGTCCTTGTTTTTTCACAGGAGATTACGGGCAACTGGTACGGGCGGGCGGACGTGATGCTGCAGGGCAACCACAGCAATTATTTGGCTGAGCTAAGCCTGAAACAGCGGGGCAGCCAGGTAGAAGGTGTCATGGGATACTATTTCAAAAACCAATACCATAGTTTCATCGTCCGCGGAAGTTTCGATTCCCGCACGCGTACGGTCAAGATCAATGACATACCCATCATGTATTACAATTCCTCGGCCTCCATGCCGGCGGTGCATTGCACGATGGATTTTGAAGCACAACTCTCTGTTTCGAAACTGAAATCTTCCATGAAGGGATATTTCCTGAGTGAAGAGAAATACCGGTACACCTGCCCTGACATTGACATCCGGCTCACCAAAAACACGCAGGAAAACCCAGACAGCGTGGTGTTTGCGGCCGGCACTTCCAACCAGATCTGGAAACCCGCACCTTATGATGTTGTGGTTGGAGCTATGCCCGCAGCCAGGGCTGCAACGGCCAACGAGGCGATGGTAACAAAATCTTCTGAAAAATCCATTGCCCTTGCGCAACCGTCCCGCGCACTGGACAGTGTCAAATCCTCAGTGTCAGCCAGCGGCAAGGGCAGCACAGGCAGCCCACAGGTTCTTGCACCCAAAAAAGAAATCGAAGTACCCGCATCCCTTCAGTCGTCTTTCCAGGAAAGAAAGACATTCCTGATCAATGAAATCCTGGTGGACTCTGATTCAATCCGGGTGAGTTTGTACGATAATGGGGACATCGATGGAGATACCGTCTCCGTATTTTACAACAAGGTACCCGTCCTCATCCGCCAGGGCCTGGACGCACAGGGCATCAACCTGTATTTCAAGCTTGACCCTGCGCAGAGTGTCCACGAAATCAGCCTCTATGCGGAGAATCTGGGAAGCATCCCACCCAATACAGCGCTGATGATCATTCATGATGGATTCAATCGTCATGAACTCTTCTCCACCAGCAATATGAATCTGAACGGTACCGTTAGGATCCGAAGGCGATGACTGGACGCTGAATGACTGCTCCTGTTTTCAAAACAACTCCTGCTGCGGATCCGCCGGCTTATGCACCCATTCAAATTCTGTGCTCTTGGTAAAGTCGGCCAGCTTGTTTCCAATGGCTTTCCATCCCATGACTTCCACGAAACTGTTGAGTTTGACCTTGGTGGTGCGCGCTTGCGTGCCCCTGCCGGACTTCACAGACACCACCGGATTTTCCACCGTGGTGACTGCCTCGAGGTAGTTGCCTTCTCCTTCCCGGATGAACAGGAATTTGTTGTCCAGGGTGGTGGTTTCAATCCGGAATCGTTTGACATTGAACTGCAGTTTCTCCTTATCCAGGTAAATGGCTGTAACCGTTTTCTCCGGGTCAAATTTCTCCAGACCGATGATCTGGTCAGGATCAAATCGCTGGGTCAGTTCCGTTGGCCGAAGTTCATACTGGCCATCATGATAAAATACAATCAACCGGTCTTCCGGCTGGAAACTTCCCAGGTAGGCCCCTTTCTCTTCCGTATTCAGCCTGCCAACGGCATCATCGAACCAAAGATTTCTTCCGCTCAGGGTGGACCTGCCGGCTTCTTTGAATTTGACGTTCTTGATGGGATATTTCGTGACCTGGTTGCCCAGCACCCCTCGCCCCTTGATCTCCAGTTCTTCAAAATAGAACTCAAGGACCTTGTTGCGCGCGCTGCAGTTTGGGCTCAGTATGATCTGCACCATTTCAGCCTCGCCATTGGCATTCACGCTTAGGTAATTCACCTTGGATTTATCCGCCCCTTTGGTTAGATCATATTCTTTGTCCCGCGTAATCCCTGTCACATTGAAACGCTTGGCATAAGACACTCCGCTGGCTCCATCCGTATAGATCATATTGTAGGTGGTCCGTTCGTCACTTTTCCTGAATACCGCTACATGCATGATATCCTTGCCTATGTACACTTTGTCCCCGGCCTTGACAACCTTCATGATGCCCCTGCGCGTGATGGCGATGACATCGTCCAGGTCAGAACATTCCGCTACGAATTCATCTTTTTTCAATCCCGTGCCAATGAAGCCATCCACCCGGTTGACATAGAGTTTTGCATTGGCGATGGCCACTTCGCGGGCCTGGATCACGTCGAACGTCCGGATCTCCGTTCTGCGCTGCCGATCCTTGCCGAATCTTTCCTTCAGCCCTTCGAAATAGGTCACGGCAAAATCTGTCAGGTTGGCCAGGTTGTGTCTGGTTTCCCGGATGTCTTTTTCAATGCCCCGGATCTGCGCATTCAATTCATCGATGTCCAGCTTGTAGATTCGTCGCACAGGTTTCTCGGTTAGTTTGAGGACATCTTCCCTACTGATTACCTTTCTCAGTTTTTTCAGGAAAGGCTGGAATGCCTTCTCGATGGCCACCAGCACCTTCTCCCAGGTTTCATGCTTTTTCTCCAGTTCCTTATAGATTTTTTCTTCAAAGAATATTTTCTCCAGAGAAGTGTAATGCCATTTTTCTTCAAGTTCGGCCAGCTTTATTTCCAGTTCCCGCCGCAGCAATTCCTGGGTATTGTCCGTGGAAACCCTCAGCAGTTCAGACACACCCATGAAAACTGGCTTCTGCCCTACAATCACGCAGGCATTGGGGGCGATGCTGATTTCACAATCCGTGAATGCATACAAGGCGTCAATAGTGATATCAGGTGAGATGCCCGGGGCCAGTTCTACCTGTATCTCTACTCTTGCTGCTGTATTGTCCGTAACCTTCTTGATTTTGATCTTTCCCTGGTCGTTTGCCTTGACAATGGAATCAATCAATTGGGAAGTAGTCACCCCATAAGGGACATCCCGGATGACAACGGTTTTTTTGTCCACTTCTTCAATCCTTGCCCTGCATCGAATCCGCCCTCCTCTTTTTCCATCGTTGTACATGCTGGCGTCAATCATACCTCCTACCGGAAAATCCGGGTAGAGTTCAAATTTTCGCCCCCGCAGGTATTTAATCGAAGCGTCCAGCAATTCATTGAAGTTGTGGGGCAAAATCTTGGTGGATAGCCCCACCGCAATGCCATCCGCTCCTTGCGCGAGCAACAGGGGAAATTTCATCGGCAGCGTAACGGGCTCCTTTTTCCTTCCGTCATAGCTGAGTTGCCAGTTGGTGGTTTTGGAATTGAAAGCCACTTCAAGGGCAAACTTACTGAGCCTTGCTTCAATATAACGCGGTGCAGCCGCATCATCCCCGGTACGCACATCGCCCCAATTACCCTGCGTATCAACCATGAGTTCTTTCTGACCCAGGTTCACCAGCGCATCCTGTATGCTGGCATCTCCATGCGGGTGGTACTGCATGGTTTGACCGATGATATTGGCCGCCTTGTTCAGCCTGCCGTCGTCCATTTCCTTCATGGCATGAAGAATCCTTCTTTGCACGGGTTTCAGTCCGTCTTCAATGGCCGGGACGGCGCGCTCCAGGATGACGTAGGATGCATAATCCAGGAACCAGTTTTTGTATTGTCCATGCACGCCGGAGTCGATGCCGGTTACTTCCTGTAATTTCTGTTTCTGACTGCTCATATTTGACAAACTTCGTCGAATGCTATTAGTCTGGGGATGATCGCGAACCGGTGCACAGGGATATCAGGATTGCTGGGCAACGGCTGTAGCTGCAACCTTTTGTTTGATTTCAAAATCGCGCATGGCTTTCAGCTGGCCCTGCACATCAAATTGTCCTTCGCTGATCATGGTTTTCAATCTCCACAACAGGAAAGCATCCCCGGTGGTTTCCTTGCTTTTGGACAGGAAATGGCTGATCACTTTAGACCCTTTTTGCCAATCGGCAGTGATGTACTTACGCAGTTCTTCATCATAAAAATCCAGGTCCATCTGCACGAGTTTTTTGCCGCCTTCCAGGAGCCGGACCATTTTCCCTTCCTGGCAGAGCCGGGTCCATTCATCCGGATCCACTTCAAATTCACTGGGGGTGATCACCCTGGCGAGTTTGCGGGCTTTCAGGAATTCCCGCGGCGGAATAAGGTGAAGCCACTGTGGGTAAAACAACTGTCCCTTTTCGTTCAAAAAGGGAAGGTTGTTGAGGTAGAGGATATAAACGCGACCCTGGTAGTCTTTCAACTGGCTGATCAGCCAATAATAACCACTCACATCATGTTTATTTTGCGCCGCCCAGATCCAAACAGTCTCTTCCGGGTTTACAGCGAGGCGGCTTTTGAGATGCTCCACGGTCTGTGCATCGTCTATGCTCCCGGAATCCGCCATGCCATCATAATCTCCGCCTGCGAGCAGTGCCCTCCACCATTGTTTACGCGCTTCCATGCCTGATTCCGCATAGATTTCTTTCAATGGGCCAACTGCATAGTCGTCTTTAATTTCCCAAACTTCGCCGATCATCTCCGGCTCCATTTCGATGGCGGCCTGAAGTACGGCTACATCGGCCTGGTTAAACACAAAATGTATCATACGATGCGTGTCTTTTTAGTTGATTGTATCAGATTAACCCCGCGCATTCATTCCCCGGCTTCTTCCACGATGTCCAATTCCACCTTTAGATTGCCAATGATGAATTCCTGCCTTTCCGGAGTGTTCTTACCCATATAGTATTCCAGCAGGTGCTGAATATGGGTATGCTGTTCCATGAAGACCGGTTGTTTGCGGATGTCTCCCCCGATAAACTTTCCGAACTCCTCCGGTGAAATTTCGCCCAGTCCCTTGAAACGGGTGATCTCGGACTTCGCCCCCAGCTTTCGCATGGCCTGTTGTTTCTCGGTTTCGCTGTAACAATAGATGGTTTCCTGCTTGGTTCGCACCCGGAACAAGGGGGTCTCCAGTATATAGACATGCCCGTCCCGGATCAGGTCCGGAAAGAACTGCAGAAAAAACGTCATCAGGAGCAGGCGGATGTGCATGCCGTCCACGTCCGCGTCGGTGGCGATGATGATGTTGTGATAACGAAGTCCCTCATTGCCTTCTTCGATATTGAGGGCATGCTGCAAGAGGTTGAACTCCTCGTTTTCGTATACCACTTTTTTGGTCAGCCCGAAACAGTTCAGGGGCTTCCCGCGCAGACTGAAAACAGCCTGGGTCTCAACATCCCTGCTCTTGGTAATGGATCCACTGGCGGAATCACCTTCCGTGATGAAGATGGTGGTCTGCAATTGTTTGGCGATGAATTCCTCCCGGTTGCGCGCGGGGGGGTCCTCATTTTTATGGACGCGACAATCACGCAGTTTTTTATTGTGCAGGTTTGCCTTTTTGGCCCTTTCGTTGGCCAGTTTTTTAATACCCGCCAGTTCCTTTCTTTCCCGCTCGCTTTGTTCAATCCGTTTTTTCAGGGCATCTGCAACCGCCGCGTTTTTGTGCAGGTAGTTGTCCAGTTCCTTACCCAGGAAATCCCCCATAAAATTCTTCATGGTGGGTCCACCTTCAGCTACCACCTGTGAACCCAGTTTGGTCTTTGTCTGGGATTCAAATACCGGCTCCTGCACCCTGACCGCAATGGCTGCTACAATGCTTTGCCTGATATCCGTGGCATCATAGTCCTTTTTGTAAAACTCCCGGATGGTTTTCACAAAAGCTTCCTTGAATGCTGCCACGTGGGTCCCGCCCTGCGTGGTATATTGGCCATTCACAAAACTATAGAGGTCCTCCCCGTATTCATTGTTATGGGTGAAGGCGATCTCGATGTCTGTGCCTTTCAGGTGAATGATGGGATAGCGGATCTCGTCTTCGTTGGTCTTCCGCTGAAGCAAGTCCAGCAAACCATTCTTGCTGAGGTATTTCTTGCCATTGTAGATAATGGCCAGGCCCGCGTTCAGGTAACAATAGTTCCACAGCTGGTTCTCCAGGTACTCGGAAATAAAATGAAAGTTGCGGAAAACGGTGCTGTCAGGAATAAAAGTCACCAGCGTGCCATTGGACTCCCCTGTCTTACCCTCCTTATGTTCTTTGACCAATACGCCGCGCTCAAATTCCGCGGTCTTCTCCTTTCCTTCGCGGAATGAAGTCACTTTGAAATAGTCGCTCAAAGCATTCACCGCCTTGGTACCCACCCCGTTTAAGCCTACGCTTTTCTGGAATACCTTGGAATCATATTTGGCGCCGGTATTGATTTTGCTGACCACGTCCACCACTTTGCCCAGGGGAATCCCCCGTCCATAGTCGCGTATGGTGACGGTCTTATCGTCAATATTCAGCTCAATCTGTTTCCCATACCCCATGGTATGCTCGTCCACACAATTGTCCAAAACCTCCTTCATCAGCACATAGATACCATCGTCCGGGCTGCTGCCGTCCCCCAGTTTTCCGATGTACATGCCGGGACGGAGCCGGATATGCTCCCGCCAGTCAAGGCTGCGTATGGATGATTCATCATAGTCAAAAAGGGCGGATTCCTGTTCCTTAGCCATAAACTTCTGGTTTTCAATCCCCCAAGGGGCTTTCGCAAAGCTAATAAATTTAGCAATCAACTGAGCGCGCAAATTTACTCGTCCTGGTTCCTATCTCATCTGCCGATTATCAACGCGCTGTGCATAACATTTGTCCAAGGCTTCAATTTACTAATTAATTTAGTATTTTTGCTGAGCAAAGCCCTTAAAAACGGGACAATCTCACATTTTATCATATGTAATAGATTCTTAATCATATTTTTAGAATATTCAAAAATCTTAACGAAATGACCCTTGATTTTCTCCTTTGAAATTGTACTTTGCAGGTAATTACTAGACCCGCACAGTTACCTATGAAGCCGGGATCCAATCATACCTGCTTCGCTGCCCATTAAGTTCTCATTACCCCATTACCGATTCGGACTTATTGACTGTTTTATGATTTTAAAACTGGTAGACTATGTATGCATTTGACTTGCTGGAGGTGGGCTGTCATTACCTGATCCAGGAAACGGAAGAGGAGGGTCTGAGCCTGGTGCGGATTAACCTGGTATCTGACCATTGTGCGTTTGTGTCCTATTTTGGGGTAGAGGAGGAGCAGGTCTGGAAGCGCAAAACAGACACAATCTTCGATATCGTTGAACTGTTAAGCGACGAAGCGCTCAAGAACTGGGAATCCTATTTTAACCAGGATGCCCTGAACTATGAAGAGGATGAGGAATAACGTGCCCGGCAGGCCACTTAATTAACAGATTATTGTACAAGTTTCGATGGGTGAATCGTTAGCTTAGGATGGTGATGGAACAAAGGAGTAAAACTTCCATTTGGGCGGAACATTTTCTGCTGAACACTTTTGGTCTATTGACGGTGATCCCGCTGGCACCGTTGATCAACCGGGTGATCCCCCCGGTCATGTTGGGTGATTTCAATGCGGACCTGGTACTGGCGATTCTCCTTGCCTATGGCTTTGTCAGGTTTATCCTCTGGATATTCAAGCCGCTGATCATCCCGGCTTTTGTCATGGTCTGCCTCATCATGATCTTCAATACATTCACGCATACCTACAACCTGAAAAGCATGGTACATGACTACAGGAACCTGGTAATGCAGAACTGGAAAGCGAAGGATCAGAAGCAGAAAGACCTTTACCTGATCAAACCCTCACTTTTTGACTCAGAAGTGGAACTGGCCGTGCGGGGCATGAAACAGAAAATCAATCCATCAGATTCCATTGTGCGGAATTTTGCCGTGACCCATTCCCTGGATTATTTCGATGAGAAATACCATAAGCATGGATACTATGTGCGCTTTCTCTCCCTGTTCCGGTATATCAATGCCCAGTTCAAGTATGTTGCCGATGCGGAACGTGATGAATACTATGCCACGCCGCGTGAAACCATTCAATCCAGGATGGGCGGAGATTGTGACGATCATACCATCCTCATGATTTCCGCGATGAAGGCAGTGGGGGCCAAATGCAGGATGGTATTATCCCGAGACCATGTATACCCGGAATTACACTGTGGTGACAAGGCTTCCTTCCTGAAAATGCAGGCTGCAATTGAAGACCTTTTTTCAGAGCAGCCTTTCACCGGGCTTTACTACCGGGTAGAGAACGGCCAGTACTGGATCAACCTCGATTATTCCGCGCCTCACCCCGGGGGACCTTATGCGGACAACAAGGCCTATGCAGTAGTGGAATTCTAATCAGATGAAACAATTGTTATTATATGTTGGGGCATTGGTAACGCTGTCAACATACTCCTTGGTGTATGCAAAATTTTCCCAAAAAAATCTTTCAAATGCCCGTTACGCGATTTCTGTCAAAAAGGCCAACGTCATTTCCTGCGTTCCTGAACGAGCAGTCATAGTGTCTGATCGTCCTTCGAGCATGATTCCGTTACCTGGCTGGGGGAATTACCGATGGCCCGGAAAGACCAGTCAAGACAGTGCTGACTTTTATTTCAACCAGGGAATGAACATGTATTATTCATTCCACATTCTGGAGGCAATGGCATCTTTTCAGAAAGCCGCTTTTCTTGCTCCAGCTGACCCCATGCCTCAGTGGGGTATTGCCCTTGCATATGGTCCCAATATCAACGATGTTGCGTACAACTATTCGCCCCTCGCCCTTGAAGCTGCAAGGAAAGCGTCAAACCTATCCGGTTCCCGGTCAGATTTTGAAAAATCGCTCATAGCCGCAATGCTGCTTAGATACGCAGACGATCCCAGTATTACCAGGACGGAACTGGATCATGCATATGCGGAAGCCATGGCATCCATTTATCGCCAGTTTCCGGGTGAGCCGGATGCGGGTGCCTTGTACGCAGACGCGTTGATGCTGCAACACCCCTGGGATCTATATGAGCAGGACCAGCAACCGAAAAAATGGACGCCGCAACTGGTGGCTGTTCTTGAAAATGTGTTGTCCCGTTCTCCAAACCACCCCGGCGCCAATCATTATTATATCCATGCGGTTGAGGCTTCCAAGAATCCGGAAAGGGCATTGTCCAGCGCGGATAAACTGGGGATACTCCTTCCAATGGTAGCCCATATGGTACACATGCCTTCTCATATTTATATCAGAACGGGCATGTATGAAAAGGGAATAGCTGTCAACAAAAGAGCGATCGAAGGATTTGAGGCGTACAAAACCCTGTTGCCATCCGTTGAAAACGGATCTTTCTTATACCTGTTGCATAACAGGCACATGCAGGCTGCGTCCGCAATGAACAGCGGGTATCTACCAGAGGCATTGCTGGCATCCGGGCAACTTCAGCAAGACATTCCAGGAGCGTATTTGGGTTCAGCTCCACCAGAAGCGGAGTACCTTCAGTATATGTACATGTCCCGTGTGTTCACAGATGTCCGTTTCGGAGATTGGTCATCGCTCATCAACAGCGCCAATTTGCCGGACAGCCTTATTTATGCGCGCATCCTGCAGGCTTTTGGAAAAAGCGTAGCATATGCCCGGACGCGCAACTTCATTCAATCTGAGCATGAGATAAAGTTGATGATGCGTTTGATGAATAGTTCGGAGAAGCTCAAGACAAGGATGGGCGCTTTCAACACTGCGTTTTCCGGCGGCGAAGTTGCCATTGCGATGGCAAAAGGTATCCTGGCAGAAGAACAAAACAGACTGGAAGAAGCGGTGCAATTTCTGGAAGAGGCAGTTAAACTCGAGGATCGCATGATCTATAATGAGCCCAAAGACTGGATCCTGCCACCCAGGCAGTATTTAGGATCAGTACTCCTGAAGGCAGGTGATCCCGGCCGCGCAGAAAAAGCGTTTCGGGAAGATCTCGCTTTCAATCCGGACAACGGCTGGTCGCTCAAAGGACTCAAATCCGCTCTTGATGCAACAAAAAAGGAAGAAGAAGCGCGCGCAGTAGGTGCCAGGCTGAAGGAAACCACGAAAAACAGGAATTTTAACCCCAATGGACCAGTTTTTTGAATGGATTTCCATTCATTTTGAAATATTTTTCGATATTTGCCCCCGAAACGGAATCAAATGGACAAAAGAATCTCCACGCTGATTTTTATTTACGTTGTGTACCTGCTGATTGCACTGAGTATGTTATTCTTTGCACCGGCGCAGAAATTCCTGACAGGCCTGTTTTTCGGGCTGACGGGCATCGGTTTGTTCCTGATGTTTTTCTTTCTCTGGGTGCTGCAGCGCCGCAACAACTAGAACCAATACTAACTGTATAAAAAAATCCCGCTGAATGGCGGGATTTTTCGTTGGGTATTTTCGATCAGAGCACCAGTTTCCAACCGTCGCGGTATTCCCGTTTCACAAACTGATTCGCTTCGTCAAAATTTGTAATCTTCATGTTCTTGGCATCCCAGAGCAGTTTTTTCCTTCCCAGGTATTTATCGTCCCATCCCTTCAGTTTAGGATTTTTGATCAGGTAGCTTCTCAGGGCCAGGTTTCCGATCAGGATACTCTCTGTGAAAGGTCCGGCAAACTCGAAAGGTGAGCTGGTTTTTCCTTTCCCATATCCGTCGATGCAGGCATTCACCCATTGCACATAGTGCCCTTCCGGTACGCGTGCAATTGTTTCTGCAGGAAGCGTGGTTTCTTTCATCAGTCGGTTTGGCAACAACCTGGGATTTGCGCCGTAGCAGTCGGCCAGCAGTTTGCCTTTGTTGCCAATGAAGAGTACTCCACCGTCCCAATTTCCAAATGCTTCTTCGGGGAGTAGTTCATCCGGTCTTTGCGGAAGCAGGCCGCCATCATACCAGGATACCTTGACAGTTCCCTTGTTGTCCTTTCTTGGATAGGTGAGGTGAATAATGGACGAAGCCGGACAGGCGTCCAGGTTTTGCGTATCGTTCCACATTTCTTTCCAGATGGTGGCCACGCTGCATTCCACATCCGTGGGGTAGTCGATGGGCAGGCATCGGAAAACAGGGTCCATGATATGGCAGGCCATATCTCCCAGCGAACCGGTTCCAAAAGCCCACCAACCTCTCCAGTTGAAGGGCAGGTAAGCGGGGTTATAGTCGATCATTTTGGCCGGCCCGATCCAGAGATTCCAGTCGAGTTCAGCAGGCACGGTATGGGTACCGGACGGAGTGGGTCCACCCTGCGGCCAAACCGGGCGATTGGTCCAGCACTGGACGGTATGCACATCGCCAATCAGTCCGGCGTTGATCAGTTCCTGCGTGCGGCGCACGCCATCTCCTGACCCGCCCTGGTTGCCCATCTGCGTAACCACTTTATACGTCTTGGCGGCTTCAGTTAGAATCCTCGCCTCATAAATGTCATGGGTCAGCGGCTTCTGAACATAAACGTGTTTACCTAGCTGCATGGCGGCCAGGGCAGCCACGGCGTGGGTATTATCAGGGGTGGAGACGGAACAGGCATCAATATTGTTCTTCTCCTTTTCCAGCATTTCCCGGAAGTCTGTATAGATTTTTGCTTTGGGAAACCGTTTGATGGAACCCTTTGCCTGCCGCTGATCCACGTCTGCGAAACAAACAATATTGGCCTTGGGGCTTTTGGCAAATTCGGCGAGGTCACTCTCCCCTTTGCCCCCTGCGCCAATACCGGCGATATTCAGTTTGTCGCTAGGTGCCAAAAGTCCTTTACCCAGTACATGGCGCGGTACGATGGTGAAGCCGGCGATGGTAAGGCCTGCATCGCGCAGGAACCTGCGTCGGGGGTAGGAATGGTTGGGTTTTTTATGCATAATCATCGTTTTGCCTGGAATAAACTGCCTGAACTAGCTAAACTTGACGCATTCTCTCAATTCCTTCTCCGAATAAGCGAGCCCATATTGTTTGAGCACCTCGTCCGGCACGCCATTCCACTGGTTGGGTGCATTCCCCGCATAACCAATGTCTTTGACACCCATCTCAGACGTATAAAAGCCGGTGGCTGTCAGGTTGCGCATGAGGTTAAAAAAACTAACCCCCTGCCCCATGTACGGCTTGGCTTTTTTGGGATAGGCGATTTCGTCCACGATAGATAGCCGCTGCTCTGCGCTGAGGTCTTTGAATGATTTTTCAAACCGCTTGTGGCTGTGCAGATCCAGCCAGCGAAGACCGCCGCGCATCGGTACCTGGTGGTCCGGTATGTCTTTCACGATAAACTCGATAAACTCCGGAACACCCGCTTCTGAAGCACTGCCGCTCACCTCATCCTTCGGAATAATGATATCCGCCAGGATGGCGATCGTGGCCATTTCATGGGGGGTGAAGAAAGTTGTACTCGTTACTTTCTGATAGTGCTCGATCTCCTCGGGCGCACGGTCGAGTGTAAACGAAGACGCCGGTGAGGCGGCCGCGGATTTGGCGGCTTCAGCCGCCTCTTTGGGTTTGCAGGCGTCCAGCAAAACACCCGCGGACAGTCCGGTGAGGGCGATGGCTTTGAGTGAGTCTCTGCGCTTCATGGAATAAGTTGGTTGATGATGTTATTTGCGTTGATGATGGATGACCGGCTATGAGCCCGATGAACCTTTACGCGATGTTTTTCTTTTTCATTTCCTCCACCAGGTATTCTGACGCACGCATGGACAGCGCTAGAATGGTCCAGGTGATGTTCTTGTCCGCCTGCGATACAAATGCTCCTCCGTCCACCACAAAAAGATTCTTGCAGTCGTGCGCCTGGTTCCATTTATTGAGCGCAGAGGTCCTGGGATCATTGCCCATCCGCACGGTGCCGGCTTCATGGATGATATTACCCGGCGTGGCCAGCCCATAATCATTTCCCGGACCATCATCTGCTCCCCAGGTAATGACGGCGCCCATGGCATGCATCATTTCCTTGAAGGTTTCTTTCATGTGGCGGGCCTGCTTGATTTCATGCTCGCTATGCTTGACATGAAAGCGCAGTACGGGGATGCCATATTTGTCCACGACGTTGGGATCAATTTCGCAGTAGTTGGTGGCCACGGCGACGGCTTCACCGCGACCCGCCATGCCCACCCCTGCTCCGTAGAAATAACGGTAGTCTTCTTTCAGGGACGCGCCATAGCCGCCCGCTTCTTTCTTCCTGCCGTTCACGGCGTACTGTCCATTCATCCCTTCGATGCCCCAGCTGAAACCGTAGGCGGGCTGTCCCATTCCTCCCCAATATTCGATGTGGTAGCCCCTTGGGAAATCAAGTTTTTTGTTGTCTCCCCACCAGGGTGTGTAAACATGCATTCCGCCCACGCCGTCTTCATTGTAGCGCTTGCGTCCGAACAGCTGTGGAAGGATTCCTCCCATGGCGGCACCTGTGGAATCATGCAGGTACTTACCTACTACGCCACTGCTATTGCCCACGCCATTGGGATGACGGGTTGATTTGGAATTCAGCATGAGCCTGGCCGATTCACAAGCACTGGCAGCCAGGATCACGGAACGTCCAAAAACCTGGTATTCCATCAAATCATCCTTACTCACGTAAGATATGCCCGTGGCCAGGCCTTCTGCATTGGTCAGCACTTCGCGGGCCATGGCGTTGGTGACCAGGTCCACGTTTCCGGTCTTGACGGCCGGTTTGACCAGTACTGAGGAGGAGGAAAAATCGCCATAAACGGTGCATCCCCGGTTGCATTGAGCACAATAGAAACACTGTCCCCTATCGTCGTTGATTTTCTGAGTGAGAATGGACAGTCTCGAAGGGATTACGGGTATCCCTGCCTGTTGTCCAGCTTTCTTGATCATCAGTTCATGCAACCTCGGTTTGGGCGGGGGGAGGAAAAACCCGTCGGGGTCATTCTCCAGTCCTTCGTTGGTGCCAAAAACCCCGATCAGTTTATCGATGCGATCATAGTAGGGTTTGATGTCTTCATAGCCAATGGGCCAGTCGTCACCCAGTCCATCGATGCTTTTGCGTTTGAAATCCTTGGGGCCAAAACGCAATGAAATCCTGCCCCAGTGATTGGTCCGGCCACCTACCATCCTGGAACGCCACCAGTCCCACTTGGTGCCCTCTTTTTTGATATAGGGTTCCCCCTCGATTTCCCAACCCCAGTAGCTGGCATCAAAATCGCCGAAGGGCCGGAATTTGGTGCTGGCACCCCGCCGCGGCGATTCCCAGGGGTTCTTGAGTTGGGTGACATTCTTTGCAGGATCATACATGGGTCCGGCCTCCAGGAGGCAAACTTTCAGACCTGCTCCGGCAAGGATGTATGCGGCCATTCCTCCCCCCGCACCGGATCCAACTATGACGACATCGTACTGTTTTGGCTGCTTTTTAACCTGGAAATCTGGCATGTGTGAGAATTAACCTTTGGATCAATGAACCGGTAAATTAATCAAAACATTGTTATGATGGCGATGACTGTTCATCGATTTTTCGATCCATTTCATAACCCAGGGTGATCCCTTGAGCAGCATGGTCAATAATCAGCGGCTGTATTTCCCCAACGCCAAACACGGAATCGTATCGGATTGAAGATAGCCGGAACTGGAAGCGTTGACCGGATCGGCCCGAATGCATTATATTCACGGCAGAATTCCCCAGCCAAAAAGATTTACCGGGAAATTCCAGACCATTAACGGAGCGGGAAATGCATATGCGTAAAAGTTATCCGGTGGCTATCAGCCTGATCCTGGTTCATTTGATATTCATCCTGCCCGGCAGTTTCGCCCAGGAAAAGGGCAAGCGTCCCAAAATCGGCCTCACCCTGAGTGGAGGTGGTGCTAAAGGCCTTGCACATATCGGGATTCTGAAAGCCATCGATTCTGCAGGACTCAAAGTGGACTATATCACAGGAACCAGCATGGGGTCCATTGTGGGAGGTCTTTATGCAGTTGGATATAGCGGAAACGCCATTGAAAAACTGGCAGAGCAAATCGATTGGAGTGTCCTGCTCACCAACGAATCATCCCTTCAGGGCATCATCATGGAGGAAAAGAGCGAGTATAAACGTTACGCTGTGGAACTTCCTTACGAAAAAGGTTTCAAACTTCCCACCGGTGTAGTGGAAAGCGAAGAACTCTGGCTGACCCTTTCCGAACTTTTTTTCCCGGTATATAACATAAAGGATTTCAGTGGTTTTTCCATCCCATTCAGATGCATCGCCACGGACGCCGCTAGTGGTGAGGGTGTGACCCTCGGGCGTGGCGAAATCGTATCCGCCCTGCGCGCAAGCATGGCCATCCCTTCTTTTTTTACTTCTGTGGATATTGACGGACAACGTCTGGTGGACGGTGGCGTGGTGAGAAATTTCCCGGTCAGCGATGTCCGAAAAATCGGGGCTGATATTGTCATAGGCGTCAATGTGGCAGCCGGTCTCAATTCGAAAGAGAAATTGAATAACCCCATATCCGTACTGAGCAATATTATTTTTTTCAAAGAAGCCGAAAATACCAGGACTCAAATCCGGCAATGCGATATCTATGTCCCGATTCCCTTGAATGATTTCAGTACCGCGAGTTTCGGGAAAAGCAGGGAAATTATGGATAGCGGGATCCTGATTGGCAGAAGCCTGTATCCGAGGTTCAAGGCAATTGCCGACTCGCTCGAACGCACCTACGGACCAGAACCCTTCCGGGAAAACCGGATTCCCCCGGTAGACTCTGTGAAGATTACAGACTACCAGGTAACAGGGCTCGCCCATACGGATGAAAAATTCTTCCTGGACATGATGGGATTCAGGAAAAACAGGTTCTACACATCCGAAGAGATTTCAAGGCGTATCCGCAAAGGCTTTGGAACCAGGTACTACAGCAGGATTACTTACAAACTGGAAGCAGGTTCACCCGGGGAAGCCCGAATCATATTCCAGGTGAAAGAGAATCCCAGATCCTCGGCCAAACTCAGCCTGCATTACAATTCCTTCAGTGGCATCAGCCTCGTCATGAATCTGACCTCCCGAAACCTGTTTTCGAAAAGTTCCAGGACCCTTGCATCCTTCAACCTGGGGGAAAACATGAGGTTGCGCCTTGAGCATATGGAGTATCTTGGAAAACACCGGAATTTCTCGCTCACCGGGGGAATAAACCTGGAATACCTGGACTTCCCGCAATATGTATACTTCGAGGAATTTGCCAAAATCAGGCAAAAATATTTCAAGGTCTTCAGCGAGCTTGCCTACTCGTTCAATCGGAGCAATATGGTTGGGATCGGTCTCCGCCATGAGCGAATCAGGTATGATCCTTCACTGATTGCGATCTTCGATATCAAGGGGAAAAACAACCTGACCACCACCTCAGTGTTTTTTCAACGAAATACGCTTAACCGGAATATCTACCCTTCGAAAGGGCTCAGGCTTCACTTCGCGGCGGACTGGGTCATGACCCAGTCTGGTGAGCTGACTTTTTACCGGGAAGGCACGCCCATTTTCAATTCAGACACCGCAGACATCGCTTACGATCCCTATACCAGGTTAAACCTGCTTGTTGAAGGTTTTTGGAAAATAGGGAAAAAAGGGGTATTGCTTGCCTCACTCCAATCTGGTGTAAACTTTAACTATAACCAGTACTTCACCAACGATTATATCGTAGGCGGCCTGACGCGTCAATTCAGGAACCAGGTGGTGTTTGCGGGATACCAGGAAAATATGCTGCAAACCAACAGTGCGTCAGCCCTGCAGCTTGGATATCAGCATGAAATTCTTGAAAAGTTGCACCTGACCTGGCGGTCGAACGGAATGCTTTATGATTTTGTCAACCGGAAATCCATACCAAGCAATCCTGATTTCCTGTCCGGGCATGCCCTTACGGTTGGATACCTCACTACAATCGGTCCCGTGGAATTCAGTGTGATGTATGGGGATCAGTCCAGGAAACTGGGCACCTACGTGAACATTGGATTGCAATTCTAGGAATCAGTCCCAAACCTACATACAGGCTTTTACAAAGTCACTGATCAGGTAGGCCAGCAATTTGCCGGACTGACCGCTCTCGATGCCGCTTTGGAGCCGTTCTGCGCCTTCACAAATATGCAACGATGCGATCTGCGGGTTGGTGCCGGAAAAATTCATGTACCGCCGGGCATCATTAACCGAAATTCCGGCCGGGGTCATGGCACTGGACAGAACGTCCCGGACGGCATCCAGGTCAAGGTCCACGGTTACGTAACCGTCGTCCGTGAAACTGAAAGCCTGTGCCATGGCCTGGGTGAAGTTCAGGCGCTCATGCAGAAATATGTCCTCATAGAAGGAATACTGAATCCGGATATTTGAGTACAGATCATCCAGGATGCTTTGGGGGTTGTAATTTTCATGTAACCCGATGATGGCATATTTGCCCAGGTAGCCTTCATCCATGGCATACCGGAATCCATTGCCACTGTGCCTGCCCTCCTGAATCCGGAAATCCGAGTGGGCATCAAGGTTAATGGCATTGACCTGCGCTTTCTCTGTCTTACCCGCTTTCTCAAGGCCCTTAGCCACGCCCTTGATGATGGGATAGGCGTTGTTGTGTCCTCCACCCACTACAATGGGCATCTTACCCGCCTGTACGATGCCCTTGATGATTTCTTCCACTTCTTCATCCACGATGTTGGCTACTGCGTGCCTGCAGGCATCCACTTTCTCTTCCGCACTACGGGAATGATGGTCGATCACGGCTGCAACTTCGCTGAAATCAAAGGCACCGGCCACAATCATTTCCTCCCCGGTAAAACGATCGATGCTTTGGATATTCACGAGCGCCTGCAGGCAGGCGGGCCAGGCGGTCTCGGCACCCGCGATTCCCTTGTTTGCCTGAACCCCGATGCTCTCGGGAATGCCCAACAGGACAAATCTTGCAGAGGACGCGGACAGTTGGTCAATCCAGGGTTGCGCTGCTTCCAAAACCCGCAATTTCTCGCCAAGTTTTGTTTCGTAACGCCTGAGTCTGGTCTGGTTCAGAAGGTCCTGCTTGGAATAGAAGCGGAAGTGTTTCAAGCGGTCTTGTTTCCGGCGAATTTAACAGACTGGTTTTGAATTTACCCGGAAATTCTTTTCCGGGGCCGGATGAAGTCCAGTGGTCTGCTCCGGAAATAACGCCATAAGATCCCCATGAACGCGGGAAAGTGCCGCATGGAAAGCCCCCTGGAACGCAGCGCGACGGTGAAAGCGAGGGAAAAACTGACCAGGAAATTGAAAAATCCGATGCCCAGCACGCCCAGCAATACGGCGGCCAGAAAGCCCGGGCTAAGCTCCTCCAGGTTGGCGCCATACAGGCCAATGGAAGCATTGCCTGCCGCAATGGTGACATGACGTATATCGAATGGCATCCCGAATACCTTTCCCACCACACTGGCCATCCCCAGGAAGAACCCCAAAGAGACACTGCCCAAGATGGATCCGGCGTGGGTGTTCCAGTATTGCGCAATTCCCTTCAGTTTTTCGGGGCTGGCATAGAATCTTAGCACCGGGTGGCGGATGATGCGCTCTCCAATGGCACCAAACTTCATTTTATTTTGTACATATCCGGATATCAGTCCGCTCAGGAAAAGAAATACACCGGTGTTGCAGGCGTACAACCAGGAGAGACTCAGAAATGGATGCTGGCCCTTCAGGAGTTGCATGGCTTCTTCACCGGAAACAATCCGGAATCCGAACACCTGGTGGAAAAGCCAGGCCAGTACAAATGTTCCGGGGAAGACCACCACCAGGTTGCCTAAAAAAGAGGCGAACTGGCTGCGCGACACTTTCGCAATGGTGACGGCCAGGTTGTACAGGTTGGGAGCGCCATTGTGCTCCCGTGAATCCACAGATGCCGCCACGGCATTGGCGGTGAAAGCCGGCTGCTTGGTTGCAAGGGTGGAACGCGTCTCTTCGATGGCGATAAAGCCGGCGCTATAGTTAACGCTGTATACAAATCCCTGCCAGAACGGAGCCAGTTGCAACCAGCCGAGGAGGTTCTTGAAGATCGCTACAAAACAGATGATAAAGCCGCCCTGGATGGCGCTGTAGATCATCGCCCAATATTCGGCAGGCGTTGACGTGATGTAGGCATTGCCCTTCCTGCCCTTCTGTTCCGCAATCTGGTAAGCAAGGTAGCCGGCAGATTGGCTGAATAGCTCGCGTATGCTGTACTTGCGGTTTTCGTTTCTTACCACGGACATGAAAAAAGTGGCAAACCGCTGGTTATGGATACGGTTATCGGCATCAATAAAATCCGTGAGCAGCAGCATCCTGTTGAGTTTCTGTTCCATTTGGAAAAGAATGAAACTCTGGGTCAGGCTTGCTCCTCGTTCCTGGGTATTCTCCCGGATCTGCCGGATATGCATCAGGCATTGCTCCAACTTTTTTTTGATGGTCAGCCCCTGCGCGATGATGGAATCCTGATGGCCTGATTTCAAATACGCCCCCATCTTATTGATTTCCTCCTGTTGCAGCATAAAAGGATTTAGGTCAAACCTCAAAGGGCCCGGCAAAAACCGGTATACATCTCTCTCCCATCCAAGTTGTGCAACACCGGCGCTCATCATCTGCAGCGACAGAAAAACCTGTTCAGAAAGGGCTTTTTCGGCGCCATGAATCGTAAGGCCCAAAATGGCTAGAAACTGCGTCCAGGTCTCATGGCGGATCTGCTGAACCCATTGGTAGTCCTGGGGTTCATAAAAGATATGATTCACCACCTGCAAAAAGTCTCGCTCATCCCTGAGTGGCGGAATCAGCTTGTGCTTGAGCCGGCTGCTCAGTTCTTTTCCAAAACTGCGCGACATGGCCATGCCGCTTTCCGTGAACATCGGGATCAGGTTGGCATCGCGGATTTGCACGAAGATGGCCCTGCGCAGGTTGTGGAGTGCTGCCGGGCTTTCATCCAATAATGCCATTACCCTTTCAAGATTCTGATCTGCCTCTCCTGCAGTGTGGCCGGATGGCCGCACCAGGGAGACAAAATCCCTCAGATAGGCAAGGGCGGCTGACCTGTTGCCATGCGAAATGGTCCGTCCTTCCTGTTGGTAAAGGTGTATGAGGTTTGGGCGATTCTTTTTTTGAAAAAAGGGCATGATCCTGTTAAACGATGTTGTTTACGTACCCGTCAAGGAAGTAACTGTTCATTACCAAGAATGATGCCGCGAATATGGTTGGTTCCAAATGCATAAGGCAGAAACGCCAGGGAAGGAACCGGCTTTGTCAGTATCAGATGGGCCTTCTTGCCCACCGTGATGGAACCCAGGCTGCTTCCCAGTTCCATCGCGTGCGCGCCGTTCAGGGTGGCCGCATTAATGGCTTCCTCGGGCAGCATTTTCATCTGGATACAGGCCATGGACACCACCAGGTTCATATTTCCGGAAGGAGAAGAACCCGGATTGAAGTCTGATGCCAGGGCAATAGCAGCTCCAGCGCGGATCAGGTCGCGGGCTGGCTGGAAAGGCATGCGCAGAAAAAAAGCGGCCGTGGGCAACAAAGTGCCAATCGTATCCGATTCCGCCAGCAGGCGGGTGGTGGCATCATCCATGGTCTCCAGGTGATCCACCGATAGAGCACCCAGTTTTACCCCCAGTTCCACACCACCGGAAAGCGACAATTGATTCGCATGGATTTTGGGGCGCAGGCCGTATGACATGCCTGCCCGGCAGATTCTCCCGGCTTCCTCGGGTGAAAAAAATCCGTCTTCACAAAAGACATCGATATAATCCGCCAGCTTCTCCCGGGCGATCACCGGCAGCATGTCATCTATGATCTGGCGGATATACCCTTCATGATCATCCCGGAAAGCAAGCGGGTACGTATGTGCACCCAAAAACGTGGATTTTATTTCCACGGGTGAATCTTTCTGCAGCCTGCGGATCACACGCAACATTTTGAGTTCGCCTTCTACCGTCAACCCGTAACCGCTTTTAATCTCCAGCGCACCCGTACCCAATTTTGAAACCTCTTCCAGCCTCTCCCGGGCCTGCCTGTACAGAGTATCCTCAGAAGCTTCCCGGAGACGGGCGGCGGAGTGCAGGATTCCCCCGCCCCGGGCGGCAATTTCGGCATAGGTCAATCCCCTGATCTTATCCACAAATTCGAGTTCGCGGGATCCGTCAAAAACGATATGGCTGTGGGAATCACACCATGCCGGCAGGACCATCCCGCCGTTGGCATCAATGGTTTGCCGGACGGTTTCCATTGGAGCCGGCATTTGATCCATCGTTCCATAGGCTGCAATGATGCCGTCTTCCAGCAGGATCCACGCGTGCTCCAGGCAGGGCAAAATGGACATCTCCGCACCCCTGAGCAAGGGGGATGTGTCCCTAACCTGGCACAACCGGCTGATATGTTTGATCAGTACCTTCATGGCACTTCGGATGGTGACTGGTTTGCTTAAAGTTCCCTCCACACTTGCGCGGCAAAAGCTTCCAGGCTGGGATCACGCGCTCCCATGAGCAGCAGCACGGCATCCGCTTCCAGATGGGGCCGCAAATAACGGAGCAGATCATTGCGGTCTGCCACAAAATAAGCTTTGACTCCTCTATCTCGAATATCAGAAATAAGATCTTCCGCCGAAATATCCTTGATGGTGGTCCCGCCCGCATAGAAAATTTCGCTCATCCATATCTCGTCTTCCGGCCTGAGCACCCGGGAAATTTCCTGCACAAAATCCGTGCGGAGAAATTTCGTGGGGGCGTATCCGTGAGGTTGGAACCAGGCAATGACTTTTCTGGAAAGGGGCTGACAGGCTTCAATGGCCCGGGCACATTTGACGGGATTATGGGCATAGTCGTCAATCACCCAGACCTTCCCTTTCTGGCCAAGCACCTGGTGTCTCCTGTAAATACCTTCATACCTGCTCAAAGCTTCCGACGCGGTTTGCAGCGGCACGCCCAGGACATGACAGACAGCAGCGGCCGCCAGCGCATTCTCCATATTGTGTTTGCCCACTGTCTGCAGTTTGAAGGGAACCTGGTTAATTTGAAACTCAATCCGGAGACCTTCCTGCCTGAACTCCGCAGCCTCATAGGCTGCGCCGGTGCCCGGGATTGCGGAAAAATCCAATGCCGCATCTTTGCTGAGGCTTGCCGTGAGCAACTGCGTGCGGTTGGCCATGAAAAGTTTGCTGTGGTCACGGAAGGTTTTGAATATTTCTGTCAGTACATCAAGTTCCTTATGGTCTTTATCGATGTTCAGCAGGACACCCAGTTCAGATCGATACTGCACAATCGACCCATCGCTTTCATCTGCTTCAATGACCAGGAAACGACCATCGCCCACGGAGGCATTGCCAATCCTGCCCTGTTTAATCAGGGAGACCAGGCCCGCGCCGCTGATGATGCTGGGCGAAAGTCCTGCATGTCGAAGGATGTCATAGATCATGGCGCTGGTGGTGCTCTTTCCGGAAGTACCGCCCACGGATATGGTGAACTGACTGGCGGCAATCTCCGCGAGCAATTCACTTCGTTTCTGGACGGGGATGCCCATTTCGCGGGCTTTCACCACCTCCGCCACCGTGTCTTCAATGGCTGTGGATACAATGATTCTGTCGATGTCCGGCCTGATGGCCGTACCATCCTGCGGAAAACATTCAATGCCATGCGATTCAAGTTTGGCCTGTATCTCGTTGTACTCTCCCACTTTGAAAAACCGGTCTGATCCGCTAACCTGTTTACCCTTTCCACGAAGGAACTGCGCCAGGGCGCTCATACCGGTTCCCGCGATGCCAATAAAATAAAAATGATCCAGCTCTTTCCAATCCACCGTTGATTCCATATAATAATTGACAGATATGATGTTCAATCAGCGCGCGGGCCTGATGCGCAAAATCATGCCGCCGTCCACTGCGATGTACAGGAATCCATCCGGCCCCTGGGCAACATTTCGAACCCGCCATTTCATTTTTTCAAACAATCGTTCTTCTTTCACCACTTTATTTCCTTCCAGGACCAGTCTGTTCAAATGGGTCAATGCCAGTGCACCCTGAAAGAGGCTTCCTTTCCATTCCGGGAAGGCATTACCCGTATAGAAAACCATGCCGCTGGGACCAATAGATGGCTTATAGTAGTGAATGGGCTGTTCCAGGCCCGTCTTCTCCGTGATTCCTTCTCCTACCGGGGCTCCGCTATAGTCCGCGCCGTAGGTAATGACAGGCCAACCGTAGTTTTTCCCGGGCTCGAGCAGGTTGAGTTCATCGCCCCCCTTGGGTCCATGTTCACCCTCCCAAAGTTCCCCGGTAGATGGATGAAATGCAAGGCCTTGCGGATTGCGGTGTCCGTAAGTCCAAATCTGAGGCAGGGCTCCTGGCCGATTGACAAAAGGATTGTCAGAGGGCACGGTGCCATCCTCTTTCAGCCTCAGAACCTTTCCGAGGTGGTTGCCCAGGGTCTGTGCTGAATCCTTGAGGCTATATCGCTCTCCGATCGTGATGTATAGATAGCCATCCCTCAATGCAAGCCGGCAACCATAGTGCGCACCATTGGTGTAAAACGGGTGCGCCGAAAACAAGACCTGCCTGGCTGCCAGGTTTTTACCTTCCAGTTTGGCCCTTTCCACCACGGTTCCGTTCTTTCCCTCCCGGATAGCCGAATATGAAAAATAAATCCAGGGATTCGTTGGGTAATCCGGATGCAGAACGATGTCCATCATGCCTCCCTGGTCCTTGGCATGCACTTCCGGCAGATTGCCAATCAGCTGCTTCTGTTTGCCGGAAACCCGGTAAATTTTCCCTTCTGAGCGGTCTGTCACCAGCATGTCTCCACCGGGCAGAAAAGCCATTCCAAACGGGATGGTGATCCCGCGGACAACGGTGTCGATCTTCCATTTAACCGTGGATGGATCATTGCCTTTTTTTTTCTGTGCGAACCCGGAAACGGGAAAGGCCAAGGTTGCCAGGCAAATCAGGGCTGGCAGCAGGCCGGGTTTCAACTTCATCATAGAGGCAGTTTGGCGGTGAAATTAATTCTTTTCAAAGTGCGGTCATTGATCCCGCCAAAATGAGTGGGTTTATTTATATCTTGAATGCACAATAATGCTTATGAACAAGTTTGCGTATGCGCTGCTGATCTGCCTGCTTTTGATCCAGGAATTGCCCGGGCAAACCGTCTCCACCACTTTGCAGGAGTCCCTGCCCGGCCAGGGCGGGTTCTCCGCCCCCGCATTGGAAAGACTGGACCGTTTTATCCAGGGCTACGTGGATCGAGTTCAGATGAATGGGGCAACGGCGCTGGTGGCAAGGAATGGGCGTATGGTGTATTACAAAGCGTTCGGCTATGCGGATTATGCCGCCCGGAAACCCATGCGCAAGGATCACATTTTCCGGATCGCTTCCATGACAAAGCCAGTCATCAGCGTGGCTGCCATGATGTTGTACGAGGAAGGAAAATTTAACCTGGATGATCCGCTGTCTAAATTCATTCCGGCCTTCAAATCTCCGGTTGTCATCACGGATTTTAACCCGAAGGACACCAGTTTTACCACGATGCCGGCCAAGTCTGAAATAACCGTCCGGCAAATCCTCAACCATACTTCCGGCATCGGCTATGCGCAGATTGGAACTGCACAAGCCAACGCACTCTACTATAAATATGGCATCAACGGGGGCATCGGCACACCCGGTTCCACACTCAAAGAAATGATTGTGAAATTGGCTGGCCTGCCTCTTTTCCATCATCCAGGCGAACAATTCCTGTATGGACTGAATACGGATGTTCTGGGATACCTGGTGGAAGTCCTGAGCGGCATGCCTCTTGATCGATACCTGGAAGAGAAATTGTTCAGGCCCCTCGGCATGCGGGACACTTACTTCTATCTCCCCCCGGAGAAGCAGTCGCGTCTCGTCAAGCTATATAAACAGGATGAAAATGCAAAACTTTTGGTCCAGGATTCCATCGTTGCCCTCAACGGCAATTTTCACACCAATTTCCCCAACGAGAAAGGGGGTACTTATTTCTCCGGGGGCGCGGGGTTGAGTTCCACGGCTTACGATTATGCGGTATTCTGTCAGATGCTGCTCAATGGCGGTTCCTATGGAAACCGGAGGATCCTTTCACCGGCCACCATCCGGCTCATGACCATGAATCAGATTGGGGGATTGACCATGTGGAATGACCCCCGCAACCCCAATAAATTTGGCCTTGGCTTTGGCGTCTATACGGAAGGGAGCGAAAGAAACACACCGGCACGGGAGGGCACATTTGATTGGGCTGGTATGTTTGCCTCTCATTTCTGGATCGATCCTCAGTCGAAACTCGTAGCTGTATTCATGCGCAACGTCTGGCCCACACAGGAGTGGGATTTCGGAGACAGGGTCAAAGCAGTGGTATATGGGGCAATGGAAGAATGAATTTCAGGATTTCCCATCCAACTTCATCCTTTCTCCAAATGGCAGGTCAATACCAAGCCCGGGCAGTATACTTATGTCACTGCCTGATGGCTTTTGCTCAATCTGTATAGTGCTCGTGAGTCTATATGGGTTCTGATCTGCGCGTGACAGCATCTGGATCACATCCACGGTCAGCGCAAACGAGTTGGAGAAGCATATATCCTTTGGGAATGTGGAAATCCAAACCTTTCGCCAGGAGTGCCATACCAACCATCAGAAGATTACTCAACGCCGGGATTCTCAAGGCCGGATGCTTGTTGATAGAGTTGCTGATTGGCCCGGCCACAATCAGCATGATGACCACCGTGATGACTGCTGCAGCATGTATTTTCCAAAGCCCTTTAACCATTTCCCACAGCCGTAATAATTGAATCAATCGAAAACACGAGGTCAGGCAGGAGAATCTGAATCAGCACATCCTTGATTGTGGTTGCCCTGGCTTTGGCTGATCGATCGCCCTCCGCCCCTTCCATCTTCTGGCAGATTTCTGCGGCGCTTTGACAAATGAGGAATATACCGCCCGGCATGAGAATGACATCCTTGCCTGAAATCTGGTTGCCGCTGATAGCAAACAGCGTGCCTTCAGTTTTCATTATCCAGGCAGCCGGGGCCAGCAAACCAAGCCGCTTGACCATGGCAAGAACCAACGCAAGCCGGCGCACCTTTTTTGCTGTTCCTGGGGAAGGCTGGCAGCAAGGATTGAAAAGATTATCACATTATCTAAACCCAAAACCACCTCCAGCACAACCAGCGTTAACAAAGCAATCACCGACTCCATTACGGTATGCTTTTTTTTGAAGATAAGATGCTAAATTTAGAACGAATCAACCATGAATATGAAATGCATGCCTCTGATCTGCGTGGCTGTGTCCACATTGCTTTCAGCGGATAGCCGGGCGCAGGATCCGGCCAAGGTTGAAAGCCAGTTGATATTGGTCAACATCGAGTCCGGCAAGGAAACCGTCATCCTGACAGAACCCAGGCATTTTGAAGCTCCAAACTGGAGCAGGGATGGCAAATACCTGGTAATCAACAGCTCCGGTAAACTGGAAAAAATTTCCCTAGAGGGAAGCAAGCTGGGTACGATTCCAACCGGCACCGCACAGAACCTCAACAATGACCACGGATTCAGTTTTGACGGCCGGTGGCTGATCATCAGCAACAACGACTCCGATACAGGAACGGGAGGCAGTTCGAGGATTTACAGGTTACCGGCAGAGGGAGGGACCCTTCAATTGCTCACGCCCAAAAAACCCAGTTATTGGCATGGCATCAGCCCGGATGGAAAACATATCGTGTATTGCGCTTATCGGCATGGTGCCTGGGATGTATACAAAATCTCCGTTGATGGTGGCGAGGAAATCCAACTCACAAATTCGCAAGGACTGGACGATGGTCCAGAATACAGTTACGACGGAAAATGGATCTATTTCAACTCCAACCGAACCGGCCGCATGCATATTTACCGGATGTTTCCGGATGGAACAGGCCAGGAACAGCTCACGCACGACGCATACGATAATTGGTTTGCGCATCCGTCACCGGATCATCAAACCATTGTATACCTGTCTTACCTGGAAGACCAAAAAGGGCAACACCCCTTTGGAAGGGATGTGAAACTGCGGGTCATGGATTTGCAGACAAAGACTTCGCGTGACCTGACGCCCGTATTTTATGGCGGACAGGGCACCATCAATGTGCCCAGTTGGAGCCCGGATGGAAAACGAATTGCATTCGTCCGTTACCGGAAAATTTCCTGATCAACTCAGATTATTCACATTCGCCAGTAGCTTGCATCCCAAGATCGGGTGAAGTCAATTGTTCTATGAGCAGATTCCATTGATGTTGAACCGGGATTTGAAGTTGATCACGTCAACCGCCACTTCAGGATCGTAAACCGGTGGTAGTTGATATTGCATGTATGCGATGCGCATTCGTTTCCTGATCAGTTGCCTTTTAAAATACTTGTTTACTTTTACAGATGCCCCAAAAGAGAACCTGGATTTTTTTCCTGTTACTGAATCTTTTTGCTTTATCCGGCCATGCCCAAAGACCGGATCAGATCACACCCATCCCGGTCCACATGGAGCAACTGGAGCTGAAGGCGGCTGTACTGGGTAGCGACTGGATCATTTACGCAGACCCTTCTTTTGAAGCCCAGGCTGCCTACCTGGCCGGGGAAATCAAGCGGCAGACCGGGATTTCCTTGTCTTTGGCAACCTTTGGCGGAAACACCGGAAAGCCGGGCATCTTTCTTCTAAGCAAACCCATGGAACGGAGGGAGGCTTATGAACTGGAAGTGAAGCCAACCCAAATCCAATTGACAGCAGGAGACCGTCGGGGGATCGTGAATGGTATTCAAACACTGCTTCAGTTGATACCTTTGGAAGGGCCCGCGGAATTGCAGGTCCCGGCCTGTAAAGTAGTTGATTATCCGCGTTTCGCATACCGGGGCATGCACCTGGATGTGGTCAGGCATATATTTCCGCTGGAATATATCCGGAAGTATATCGACTATCTTGCTTTTCACAAATTCAATACCTTTCACTGGCACCTGACAGACGACCAGGGCTGGCGGATCGAAATCCGCTCTTATCCAAAATTAAACAGCATCGGATCCTGGCGGGACTCAACCCTGATAGGACATTTCAGGGATAGCCCGATGGTTTACGACAAGACCCGGTACGGAGGTTTCTATACCCGTGAAGAAGTGAAGGAAATCCTGGCCTATGCCGAAGTACGCGGCATCACGGTCGTTCCCGAAATTGACATCCCCGGTCACAGTCGCGCTACCATCACCGCCTACCCGGAGTTAAGCACGGATCCTTCCGCAAAATGGGGTGTGGCGGCAACCTGGGGCATGTATAATCGTCAAAACAACGTGCTTGCACCCAACCCGGAGACCTTTAGATTCCTGAGGACCGTCTTTCATGAAATTGCGGAACTGTTCCCGTCTGAATATATTCACCTTGGAGGCGATGAATGCAGCAGGAAATGGTGGAAAGAGAGTAAGACTACCCAGGCCTTCATGCGCGAGAATGGACTCAGTAATGAAGTGGCCCTTCAGACCTATTTCATTGAACAGGCGGGTGCCTACCTGAGGGAAAAAAACAAGAAAGTGATTGGATGGCATGAGATCATGGAGGGCAAACTGGATAGTTCCACCATCGTGATGAACTGGAGCAATGATGCCAAAGCCATAGAAGCCGCATCGAGGGGGTTCTCCGTGATCCAGACACCGGGGAAACCTTATTATTTCGATCATTATCAAAGTAAAAACAAGGGCGATAGCCTCGCCATACACGGGTATAATCCGCTGGCCGCCGTCTATGCCTATGACCCCCTTCCGCCAGCCCTGGTAAAGGCAGGCCTTGCCGGTAAGCTGATGGGCGGCCAGGCGAATGTCTGGACAGAGTATATGGGCTATTCCACCAAGGTGGATTACATGGTGCTCCCAAGAATGACGGCAGTCAGTGAATCCCTTTGGAGTCAGCCCGGGCAGAAAAATTATGCGGACTTTCTGCGCAGGCTGAAAAGCAGTATGCTTGCCCGTTATAAGTTATGGAACAGCAGCTGGTTTCCGGATTTTGAAAAATGGCCGGCGGAAAACTAGACTTATGCACCCCATCCTTACAGAACTGATCCGGGCAGTGGACCTGGAGGAAAAAGAACAGCAGCAGCGATACCGCCTGGATGAGCAGCACACCCTTAAATTTTTAAAGGCGGAGGGGCTTGCCCTGCATCCTTTGCAGGTCAATGGAAAGGGATTTGGCTACGCAGATTATCCTGAAATCCGCTTCAGGCTTCCTTTCCCGGCGGAAACCAGCCAGTTCAGGGACGGCTCCGCCATTGAATGTTTCTTCCCGGGCGAGGAACCCGTCAAAGGATTGTTGTTGAACATGGAGGGAAGGCAGGGATCGTTCAGGATGTTTGCGCCGGATTTCCCGGACTGGATCGAAGAACAGGGCGTAGGCATCAAGCTGGCGCCGGACACCAGGACTACGGATGTCATGAAGCAGTGCCTGTTGAACCTGGAATCCAATAAGTCCCTGTTCCGAAACTTTCAGGCATTACATGGTGAACTGCCATCGATCCATATAAATCGTGCAGATCAAAAAATCCAGGATTTTCACCATCAGGAACTGAATGAGAGTCAGCAGCGGTCCATTGAATCCATTATCAGCAACGAAGGAATCCTGATTATACATGGCCCTCCGGGCACCGGGAAAACAACCACCCTAACCGAAGCCGTCAGGCAGCTCACCAGGGAGGGTAAAAAAATTCTGGTATCGGCCCCCAGCAATACAGCAGTGGACAACCTTTCAACAGGCCTGGTCCGTGCCGGCGTCCGCGTGCTGAGGGTAGGCAACACATTGAAGACAGATCCGCTGCTCATGCCCCATACATTGGAAGGGCAGTTGACGGCGGACGGGAGGGAACTCAAAGAAATCAAAGAACTTAAGAAAAGGGCTGAAGCATTCCGGCGGATGGCGCTTAAATACAAGCGGAGCTTTGGTAAGGACGAAAGGGAGCAGCGCAGGCTATTGTTTCAGGAAGTGAAAAACATCCGCCAGGAGATCAGAAAACTCAAACAGTACCAGGAAGAAAAACTTTTCGCCGATGCCCATGTCATTGCCGGAACACCCATCGGACTCTATGACGCTGGGTTGGACAAATTTTCTTTTGATACCGTTTTCCTGGATGAAGCTGGCCAATGCCTTGAACCGCTGGCCTGGGTAGTGTTCCGGATGGCGGAAAAGATTGTGATGGCGGGAGATCCTTACCAGCTGCCTCCAACCGTGCTAAGTTGGGAAGCCGTGCAACGGGGACTGCAGAAATCTGTGCTGGAAACGGCCATGCAACATATTCCGGCTATCCACCTGCTGGATACCCAATACCGCATGCGTCATTCAATCGCCGGATTTTCCAATGCCTATTTTTACCAGGATGCGCTCAAGACAGCCGCACAACTAGAGAATAAGGGCGTACATATTTACTTCATAGATACCGCGGGTACCGGCATGGAAGAGAAACAGGGGACGGACGGCACCAGTTTGCAGAATGAAGGGGAGCTCAACGTCGTTCAGAGATTGCTGGAACTTGAAGCGATTGTGCCGGAACGATCTGCATTCATATCACCCTATGCAGGCCAGGTCAGTTGTGCAAAAGATCGCCTGCCGGGAAGCATTCGCATCCGCACCATCGACTCCTTCCAGGGACAGGAGGCTGACACGGTGATCATTTCCCTTGTCAGGAGCAATGATGGTGGCGAAATTGGATTCCTGAAAGACTATCGCCGGATGAATGTGGCCATGACCCGTGCCAGGGAGCAACTCTTTATTGTGGGCGATGGTGCCACGATTGGACAGGACCGTTTCTATGGAGCCCTGATGGACTATATTGAAGCCCATGGATTGCATAAGTCGGCCTGGGAATACCTTGGGTAAGCCGTTATTCAAAAATCAGGTAGAGCCCGGCAAAAATCACCAGGACGGCGATGGATGTCAACCCAAACAGAAAGAATCCGCCCATTGACGCATTATCGGCCATCAAAGTCAGCAGGCACGCCAGGAATCCCAGGAGAGCCCCTGCTCCACAGCACGTAAACCCGATAAACCGCTTCTTTTCGTGCTGCTTTTTTCGGTATTCACGCAGGTATGCGGATACAGATTCTTCGTCCAGTCCCTGCATTTGCAGTTTTTCCCGAATGGTTTCGGTGTCCAGTTTTTCTGCCAGCCACTGGTGAAGCATGGCCTGGTCCAGGTTCAGCGTTGTAGGCATTGGCAATCGTTTTAGGCTTTTTCCCTGAACTAACATACGAATATTTGAACCGATCCCCAAGAATGACGGCGTCCGGTCCGCTAGGCAGCAGCCGGTTTCTTTTCCAGGCTCAATTGAAAAACAAGCAGGCTTTTCTTGATGTGCAAGTAATATCGGGGCATCGCCAACTGGAAACTGCCCATCGCCCCGAATAAAATCCTCACTTCATCATCCAGGAAGGCAGCATCCGGGAAATACACATAATCTCTTTCCAGGTAAGTGGAGAAATCCTTTCGAACGGCATCATTCAGGAAATTTCCCTGTTTATCGGCTTCAAGAAACCTCCCTATTTCCTTCTTCAGCCGCTGCTCAATTTCCTTCAGCTCCGCTAATCTCTCCTTGATGATGCCCAGAGACAAGCTGTCATGCATGAAACGCGTGGCTTCCCCGCATTGAATGATGATATCCAACTGCTCATCCCAATGACGGTCGGCTGCGAACATTGCTTCATAATGTTTGATCAATGCAACCTGCTGGCCGCTGCTCACGGCCTGCCGTTTGAAATACTGGAACACAAAGTAGTCGTTTCGCGCCAGCAGGGACCGGTTTTTCTCCAGTTCGTTTTCCAGGGTAGTGATCAACGGGGCAGCTTGGCGACTGTCATACTTCTGCCCGTTGTAGTCGAAATGCCGGATGTCAATCTCTTTCTTCCATATTCGCGTGATGGCTTCCAGGTCTCGCTCCAGGGCGTTCGTCTCATACACCAGGTCCACCATTTCCTGCCCCAGCAGGCAGGAGCGATTCAAAATATCCGGTGCGCTGAAATCCGGTTTCCCTTCCATGTCAAAAGCGGTAATGTTATGATGGTCATAGTAGCCATTGTAAGAAGGATCGAAATTGGCGTCCTGACAGTCTTCCCGGTAGCCGCGGATAAACCCTTCCTCGTCCAGGATCGATTTTTCTTTTTCGTAGGAGACGCTTTCAAAAATGTGGCTGGTAATCCAGAACTGCCATTTCTCCTTTTCCCTCAGCAGGGACATGGCAATCCGCTGATCTGAATGATGATTGGGAAGATCCAGGGCAAGGACCTTTGCCACTCTTTCTTCGGCGGATGGATGGGAGGCCCACTGATTACGTATAACAAGCTTTGAACGGTCGAAGCGGCTGACATCCCCCACTCCTACCACAGGGAGCCCATTATGCAGGGACAGATTCTTCTCGGATGCCAGGAACTGCATGAGTACTCCGTGCTGCGGGTAAAGATTATCCGGCACGATTGCGTCAGGTATTCTTGCCCGGTAGTACTGAATGACGGCATCGTAACCCTGGGCAGCCAGGCCCAGTCTCAATAGAGAACTGCTGACCGGCCCGGAGCCGGCAATATGCGCAGCCACTGCATCCGCATGAAATTCCATTTCCCGTGAAAGCGCCAGGTAGCGAAGATTGACCCAGTTATAAATCTTTTGAAGGATCCAACGGATCCCGAGTACAATCTTGTGCGCAATCAATGCAAAAAAGGCGAGTACTCCGTGCAGGTTTGCAATCCCCTGTATCAGGTTCGCGTAGCCATTGTTTTCGTGCAGCAGGCTGTAGAGCGTCTTATTCACGTGGTAGACATAACTCCCCACCTTCATGCTCCGCTGTGAGAAATGTCCGAACTCATGTCCCAGGATCGCCCTCAACTCCTCCACGGTCACGCTGTTCAGCAGCCCCATGCCAACCTGGAGGTTCTTGCGGACGGGCAGGAACATGCTCCGGAAACTCGAGTCATAAAAAACAGCGGCGTTGACATCATCTGTCAAAAATACCTTCAACGGCGCGGGAGTTTCCGCATCTTCAGCCACCTGTTCAATCAGTGCGAACAATTCAGGCTGTTCTTCACGGGTGATTTCTGTCAGGCCGGAGCGGTCAATGGCATATTTCGCAGTCACGAACTTGAGCAGGGAATAGGATATCAACACGGCCATCGCAACCAGACCACCTCCCAGCAGAAGGGTGATCCATCCGGGACGTGCGATGACAATGAGGAATCCCAGGTAGCAGCATGCCGCTGAAAACGCAAGGGCAGCGAGGATCAGGGCGATGAAAATGACGAAGAATACGGTGATGGAGAAGACCGACTGGATTGCGTTTTTACGGAATCCGGCGGATACGGAAACTTGTTGGGGCATAGGGTAAATCGAATTGACATAACTATAACGGGTCAACGAATTTTTTCTGTTATGTCAAGCCCATTTTCTTTTGCGGTTTTTTGTGCGATCTCATAACCCGCATCTGCATGGCGGATGACGCCCATGCCCGGGTCATTGCGCAAGACCCGCGAAAGCCGCGCTGCAGCTGCATCCGTACCATCGGCCACAATCACCATTCCCGCATGGATTGAGTATCCCATTCCTACGCCGCCGCCATGGTGCAGGGAGACCCAGGAAGCGCCTCCGGCCGTATTCACCAGGGCGTTGAGAATTGGCCAGTCGGCCACCGCATCCGAACCATCCAGCATGTCTTCCGTCTCCCGGTTTGGAGAAGCCACGGAACCGGTATCCAGGTGGTCCCTGCCGATGACAATGGGTGCGCTCACTTTCCCGGACCTGACCAATTCATTGAATGCCAGTCCTGCCTTCTCCCGCTCTCCCTGACCCAACCAGCAGATCCTTGCCGGCAGTCCCTGGAAGGAAATTTTTTCTTTTGCCAGTTTCAGCCATCGTTGCAGACCTGGGTTATCCGGGAACATCCCGGCAATGAGTTCATCCGTGACGGCAATATCCCGGGGATCTCCGCTCAGTGCGGCCCATCGAAACGGACCCTTTCCTTCACAAAACAGGGGTCGTATATAGGCAGGCACGAATCCCGGAAATGAAAAGCATCTTCCGGTTTCAAAACTCAGCGTCTCTGTGTTCCCGGTCCATTCAACCCGGTTGCCCTGCTGATTTTTTTCTTCAAATTCAAGGGCACGCGCGCGGATGTTATTTCCATAGTCGAATGTTACGGACCCTCTTTTCATCAGTTCCACCATGCATTGCACATGGAGGTACATGGATCGGTAGGCAAAACGGGCATAACCCTCTGGATCCTGCTCCCGCATGGCTTTTGCCTCCGCCTGTGTACACTCGTGAGGCCAGTACCCCACCAGGGGATCGTGCGCTGAAGTCTGATCCGTGAGGGTATCCGGAATGATGTTTCTTTCGAGTAGTCGTTTCAGTAAGTGTACCGCATTGGCCAGGACCCCGATGCTAAGTGCCAGTCCCTTTTTTTTGGCCTCGAGTGCACGATCGATGGCCCGATCCATGTCCATATGTTTCTCGTCGAGGTACTTCGTTTCCAGTCGCTTATCTATCCGCCATTCTTCCACCTCCGCCACCAGGGCAACTCCCTCATTCATCGTGATGGCCAGTGGCTGTGCTCCCCCCATTCCACCCAGACCGGCTGTCACATTCAGGGTGCCTTTCAGGGTACCCCCAAAATGCCTGGCGGCAGCAGCGGCATAGGTCTCGTATGTTCCCTGAACGATGCCCTGGGAGCCGATATATATCCAGGATCCTGCCGTCATCTGGCCATACATCATCAGGCCTTTTTTCTCCAGCAGATCAAAATGCGTCCAGTTGGCCCAGTTGGGCACCAGTTGGGAATTGCTGATCAGTACCCTTGGGGCGTCTGCATGTGTCCGGAGGATGGCCACCGGCTTGCCACTTTGAATCAGCAGGGATTCATCATTTTCCAGGATTTTAAGCGCGCCGAGGATCTGGTCCAGGGCCTCAAAACTGCGGGCGGCTTTTCCCCTTCCGCCATACACAATCAGGTCGTCCGGCCGCTCGGCCACTTCCGGGTCCAGGTTATTGAGCAGCATTCTCAGCGCTGCTTCCTGCACCCATCCTTTACAGTTCAGTTGGGTACCGGTAGGTGTTTTATACTTGATGGGATCATAACGGCGGTTCGACGAGCCTGACATATCGGAAAGATTTTTAATTCATCTGCAAATGGAAGGATTGGATAAAGGACACCGCATTGATCATGTCATCGTGCAGCACCCGGTCCTTTTCCACAAGGGGTACTTCTGCACGGAATGCCTGCAATATGCGGTTCAGGGCCGGGGAGGTTTGAAGGGGTTCCCGGAACCAAAGGGACTGGCTGGCTGTCATCAGTTCAATCGCCAACACTTTTTCCACGTTTCGGATCACGCGCAGGCACTGGGTAGCTGCATTTGCCCCCATGCTGACATGGTCTTCCTGGTTATTGGATGATGAGATGGAGTCCACGCTCGCTGGGGTACACAGCTGTTTGTTTTCACTGACGATGCCCGCCGCGGTGTACTGGGGAATCATAAAGCCGGAATGCAAGCCCGGCTGGGTCACCAGGAACAGTGGAAGACCTCTTTGACCGCTGATGAGCTGATAGGTTCTTCGTTCTGAGATATTGGCGATCTCGCTCATGGCAATTTTCAGAAAGTCCAGTGCAAGTGCCAGGGGCTGGCCGTGAAAGTTTCCACCGCTCAGGATCAGGTTCTCATCCGGGAAAATGTTGGGGTTGTCCGTGACGGAATTGATCTCGCGCAGGAAAACCTGCTTGACATAATCGGCCGCATCGCGCGATGCGCCATGCACCTGTGGTATGCAACGGAATGAATACGGATCCTGAATCTGCACTTTCTTCTGTCCCATGATCTGGCTTTCCCGCAGCCAGCGCCGGAGACTGGATGCCGTGTATACCTGGCCGTTATGCGGCCTGATCCTGTGAATGGGCTCGCTGAATGGTTCCTGCACGCCATCGAACCCGTCGAAGCTGAGGGCGCTGATGGCATCCGCCCACTGCAGGAGCCGGAAGGCCAGGTCCAGGCAGTACATGCCATAAGCCGCCATGAACTGCGTCCCGTTGATGAGTGCCAGGCCCTCCTTACTTTTCAGGTGGATGGGTTCCCATCCAAGTTTCTGCCACACATGGGCTGTTTTTTCAATCCTGCCTTCATAATGTACGTCGCCCATGCCAATCAGGGGCAGGCAAAGATGACTTAGGGGGGCCAGGTCTCCGCTCGCCCCCAGTGAGCCCTGGGTAAATACAACCGGAAGGATATCCCGGTTATGCATATCCATCAGTCGCTTCACCGTGTCAATCTGCACGCCGGAATGTCCATAACTCAGGGATTTCACTTTCAGCATCAGCATCAGTCGCGCGATCTCCGCAGGCACTTCCTCTCCCATGCCGCAGGCATGAGACTGAAGCAGGTTGGATTGCAGTTCTTCCACCTGGTGATCTTCAATGACAACGTTCTGCAGGAAACCGAAGCCGGTATTGATGCCGTAAAACAATTCATTTCCGGATGAGCGCTTCCGGTCCAGGAAATCCCGGCAATGGGTGATGCGCTGATGGGCGTCAAATGTGATGGAAACCTGCTGATGATGTGCGATATAATCCTGAACCTGCTCAAAGCTTAGCCAGGACCTGTCCAGTGGAAGATAGTTGTAACTCATATTGCAAGCGGATGCAAGGTATGATTTTAGATCTGATATCCAGTCAGACCTTACATCGGAAGCGTGTCCGAAAAAATGTACCAGGGATTTTAATAACTTGGTGCCAACCTGCTTTGTGAAGGTTCTTGGTGCAAAATATATTACCCGTTCAACCAACACTCCATGAGAATGCAAACCAGACTGTTACTTTTGATATGGGCGATGCCTTTTGCAGGCAGGACCCAGGAGATCAAAGTGCTGACCAGCGGGCATCCCGTTTCCATTCGGGGACTCAGCGTGGTGGACGATAAGATCGTTTGGGTCAGCGGTTCAAATGGCCAGGTGGGGCGGTCCACGGACGGGGGACTAACCTGGAAATGGCAGACAGTCCGGGGATTTGAAAAAACAGATTTCAGGGACATCGAAGCCTTTGACGAAAAGACTGCTGTCATCATGGGCATCGGCGAGCCAGCATACATCCTAAAGACATTCAATGGTGGTGAAAGCTGGAAGCTGGTGTATTCCGATAGCACGAAAGGCGTCTTTCTGGACGCGATGGAATATTGGGAGGACGGTCGCGGCCTGGTCATTGGAGACCCGATAAAAGGCCGACTGTATATGGCTCGGACCAGCGATTACGGAAATCACTGGCAGAAAATGGACAGTACGCGTCTCCCCCTTCTTGCGGATGGAGAGGCATTTTTTGCCAGCAGCGGGACCAATCTGCGTACCATGAATTTCAAAGAGGCCCTCATCGTCAGCGGTGGCAGCCGCTCCCGGGTATACGCAAGGGGAAAAATTGGGGAACTACCCTTGTTGCAGGGCAGTGAAAGCACGGGGGCGAATTCCGTTGCGGTCTCCTATAAAAATAATAAAGCAGACAGGATTGTGGTGGTTGGAGGTGATTTTAAGCAGGATACAGCCAGGCTCGGAAACTGTGCGGTCTCTGCCGACCAGGGAAGGACCTGGACCCTACCCTTGGTTGCTCCTTTTGGCTACCGTTCCTGTGCTGAGTTCATCGGTCCTAATACCCTCATTGCATGCGGAACGAGCGGAGTGGATATCTCTGCAGACAACGGAAATACCTGGCAGCGCCTGAGTGCTGAAGGTTTTCATGTCTGCGGGAAAGCCCGTTACGGAAAATCTGTTTTCCTGGCGGGAAGCCAGGGAAGGATTGCGACCCTTCGATAACTAACCCGCTACAGCGCGCTCACTCAGGCTCCTGAAATCCACCGCCACCAGTTTGCTGACGCCGGCTTCCTGCATGGTCACGCCATAGATCACATCCACCGTGGACATGGTCGTCTTGTTGTGTGTGACAATGATAAACTGGGAATCCCGGCTAAACTGACGGACCATCTTGGTAAACTTTCCAACGTTTGCATCATCAAGTGGTGCATCAACCTCATCCAGTATACAGAACGGAGCCGGCTTGATCAGGTAGGCAGCAAACAGGAGCGCAGTTGCCGTCAGCGTCTTCTCCCCACCGCTCAACTGGTTGATGCTGGCTGGCCTCTTGCCCTTGGGCTTGGCCACAATATCGATTCCCGTATCCGAAAGGTTCTCCGGGGACACCATGATCAGGTCTGCCGTGTCTTCTTCTGTGAACAGCGCTTTAAAAACGCGCTGGAAATTTTCCCGCACCTGGTTAAAGGTTTCCAGGAATTTCTGGTTGGCCGTAGTCTCTACTTCCTGGATGGTCTGCATAAGGGTATCCTTCGCCGTTACCAGGTCCTTTTTCTGTTCCACGATAAAATCGTAGCGTTTTTTCATCTCCTGGAAAGCTTCTATGGCTGTGGGGTTCACCTCGCCCATATTTTCCAGTCGCTTCTTCATCCGGTCACACCCTGCCTGCAATTCCTCCAGGCTGTCCCCTGTTTCGCGGGCCTCGTCCAGGATGCTGTCGATGTCCACTTTGAATTCCACGTTCAGCCGCTCCTTGATGCCAGCCAGTTGTAGTTTCAGTTCATTCAACCGGTCCTTGATAAGGTTGAGCAGCTGGTCCGCCTGCTCCTTTTCCCGGATCAGGTGCCTGATCTCACCCTCCTTTTCATTGAGCTGGGCTCTTAACAGGTAATATTCCTGGTCAGCTTTACCCAGGATCAACTGATCCTCTTCCTTGCGATGCAACAGGGACAGAACGGATGATTCCAGTTCTGAAAGCTGGGCTGCGGTTTCTTCCTGCTGCCCGCTCACTTCATTCAACTGAACCCTGCTCTGCTCCACCTGGCGGTTCAGGTCGTCCAGCTGATCCTGCTTGAAACGTAATTCCTGCTGAAGAGACTGCTGCTTGCTTTGTTGACGGGTCAGCTGCAGGTTCATATCGTTGAAAGAGGCCGTGGCGAAATTATATTCCTGTTCCGCAAAGGCATATTGCCCTTCCACGCCTTGCAAGCGTTCTGTGAGGATTTCCACCTGGCTGTTCAGGGACTCCAGGCCCTGACGCACGTCTGCAATGCTGTCCTGGCTATGCAGCAATTGTACTTCCAGGTCCTCGCGGCGCTTTTGGGCGTTGGCTTCCGACTGGTGCAAGCCGTCGAGACGGTTTTGCAAACCGTACACCTGGCTGACCAGGCTGTTGATTTCCTCCTGCGTCTGGCGAATGGCATGCTCTTTCAGCTGCTCATTATACCCAATGACTTCGTTGTGACGCGCCTGGATGCTGGCTTTCAGGTTGTTGACCACCAGCTCCTGGCCTGCGATTTCCACCACCAGTTTCTCCAGGTTTTTAGCGCGACCAATCTTCTTCCCTTCGAACAGCCCCACACTTCCGCCGGTCAGCGCATACCTGCCCTTGACGTATTTACCATGCTTTTCCAGGACAACATGTCCGTTGGAATGTTGCAGGGCTTCTTCATTCTCTGCAATCAGGACATTGCCCAGCAGGTATTGAACCAGGTTTTTATATCGCCCATCATATTCAACCACATTCAGCGCCGGGAGGGTACCCTGTATCTGATGCAGGGGCTCCTGGTTCTGCGGCACGCCGTTCAACTTGTCCAGCAGGAAAAAGTTTGCCTTGCCCTTCTGGTTTGCATCCAGCAAGTGCACCGCCTGCAGGCCTTCCTGAAGGTCATTGACTACATAATAGTTGAGGTAAGGCTCCAGGACGTTCTCCAGCGCTGCACGATACTCCTCCTTCACATAGATAATATCGGAAAGGATTGGTGCCGTATGGTTCCAGTTGGGATTTTTATGCAGGAACTTTACACTTTCCGGATAGCCTTCCATGGAATCGATGAGGCTCTTTAGCAGATCATGCTCGTTTTTACGGGCATCCAGCTTCCTGCTTTCCTGCGCAAGCTCATTGCGCAATTCCTCCAGCATTGACTGCGTTTGCAGGATCTGCTCCTTGGTGGCTTCATGTGCTTCCTCGAGTTGCCTGAGGCTTGTGCGCCGTTTCTCCAGTTCTTCCTCTTTCTGCAAACGGTCCTTTTCCGTTTGGGAAAGGAGCAGCCGGCGTTGTTCCTGTTCCTCCGTCAGCTGATGGATGGCACGCTGAATATTCTGTAAGGAACTGTCTCCAACGGCTACCTGTTTTTCCGCTTCAAATTGCTGTCGTTGCAGGGCCTGGTTGTCCTTGCGTAATCCATCGATCACGGCCCTCTGCCCGTCAAAAAGCCGCCTTTTTTCTTCTACCTGCACCTGCCCTTGTTCCGCTTGCTCCTGCAGTCCCTTCGTTTTTATTTCCTCTTCGTCTGTTTGCTGGGACGTGAAGCGAATGCTTTCGGCCAGTCCTTTCAACTGTCCATCTGCCTTATCCAGGAATCCGCGCAGTGCTTCCGTTCGCTCACCCAGGTACTGCAGCCGCTGGGAAGAGAGGTTCTTCTCATTTTCCTTGCCCCGAAGTTCATTCAGCAGGTCATTGAATGCATGCTGCATCTGCTGCAAAGCCCGCTCTTTCTCCACGAAGGAAAGTTTCTCCTGTTCCAGCCCGGCCTCTTCCGTGGCGATCCTCGCTTCCAAGGCGTGCTTGCGGTCAGTTTCAGCGGCCTGCTGCTCATTCAGCTCGCGATAGGTTGTGTGAAACCCTTCCAGCGCAGCCTTGGCCAGCTCGACGCTTGATTTCTTGTATTCTTTCTTGATCTCAAAATACTTCTCGGCTTTCCTGGCCTGGCTTTCCAGCATTTTGAGCTGGTTATTGATTTCAAAAAGAAGGTCCTCGATCCGGGCCAGATCCTGCTCCGTAGCATCCAGTTTCAACCTGGCTTCCTTTTTCCGGGTCTTATAAATTGAAATACCGGACGCCTGCTCAAGCATTCTACGCCTGCTGTTGTCTTTGTCCTTGATGATATCGTCCACCATCCCCAGTTCTATGATGGCATAACTGTCCGTGCTGACGCCCGTATCCAGGAACAGGCCATGAATATCCTTCAAGCGGCACTGCACATCATTAAGCCTGTACTCACTCTCCCCACTCTTGTAAAATTTGCGGGTAACCGTTACCGTGTTGAATTCGGTGGGCAGCAGGTTGCGGGTATTCTCGAATGTCAGGCTCACCTCAGCCAGCCCTGATGCGCTCCGGCTCCTGGACCCGTTGAAGACAAGACTCTCCAGATTCTCACTTCGGAGATTGCTGATCTTGTGCTCCCCAATGACCCAACGGATCGCGTCTATGATGTTGCTCTTGCCGCAGCCATTGGGACCGATAATCCCTGTAATACCTTCATCGAAATTGACGATTGTTTTATCGGCAAAACTCTTGAATCCCTTAATCTCTAAACTCTTTAGTCTCACAGTCGGTTGTTTGTTAGAAATGATCGAAACAGGCAAATCTAGCCGAAACAGTGGCGAAAATAGCCTGCCCTTCCCCGAAGCAGGCCGTTATTATGCACGTTTTATACACAAGAACCCTGCCTCGCCCAAACCCAATACCAGCCTGCATTCCGAGTCATCCCACTTATGCACAGCATGTGGGTAAATTCCATGGAAGAGCCTTGGCGGAATCCGATAAAATACAGTGAAAATTGCTCATCCAAAAACCTACGATACAATAATTTATCGGCTCTGATTCAAATTTTACTAAACAACAAGGCCTTCGTTGTTATCCCAGGACCGGTTATCCTTGGAATGTGCTAATTTGAAAGGAGCATCCTAAAAAGTGTATCACATGAAAAAAGTCAGGTGGGGTATCCTGGGCTGCGGCCGCATCGCGGGCAAGTTTGCCTCAGATCTGCGGCTGCTGGACGATGCAGAACTGGCCGCGGTGGGGTCCAGGGATTTGGAAAAAGCAAGGGGCTTTGCCTCGGCACATTCGGCTCCAAACGCTTATGGATCCTATGAATCGCTGGCAGCGGATCCGGAGCTGGACGTTATATACGTGGCTTCCCCGCATGCCCAGCATTATGAACACACGCTGCTCTGCCTGAATCATGGGAAGGCCGTGCTCTGCGAAAAAGCCTTTGCCCTCAACCTTCAGCAGGTTAAGGAAATGGTAGCCACATCGAGGGAACGAGGTGTATTCCTGATGGAAGCCATGTGGACGCGTTTTCTCCCGCATTACCAGTTGCTCATGCACCATGTCCACAGCGGTAAACTGGGGTCAGTTCAATCCGTCTTAATCAATTTCGGTTTCAGGCCAACGGCGCCTGTGCCAGAGCGACTCTTTGATCCGGCCCTGGGTGGGGGCAGCCTGCTGGACATCGGCATCTATAATGTCTTTATGGCCCTCTCCGTCCTGGGAAGACCTGAAGCGATAGATGCATGGATGACAACTGCTCCCACCGGGGTAGACGAGCAATGTGCCATCACGTTCAGATATCCATCCGGAGCGATGGCTCAACTGTTCTGCAGTTTTGCTTCAAATCTGGCTACTGAAGCGGATATCTGCGGAACGGATGGCAGGATCCGGATGGGTTCACGTTTTTATGAGCCATCCACCAACATGACCTACTATCCGGGTAGGATGGACAGCGCGACCGCACTGAAATTCGAAAAAACCCAGGGATGGGGTTATCATTATGAAATCAGGCATGTGCAGGATTGTCTCAGGCAGGGGCTGGCGGAAAGTCCCGTCATGAGTCATTCGGAATCGCTGTTGTTGATGGAAACCCTCGACCGCATCCGGCAAAAAGCCGGGATCGTTTATCCCGCAGACCGCGTCAATCAATAAGAACATTTCTGTATGAAACCAAGGATAAAAATCTGCTGCATCAGTTCTATGGAAGAGGCGAAACTGGCAGTGGGCGCGGGAGCTGCTGCACTGGGCCTGGTGGGCCCCATGCCCAGCGGTCCGGGGATCATCGAAGATGCATTGATTGCAGAAATTGCTCAACGGGTTCCACCGCCGGTCAGCACTTTCCTGCTTACAAGTGAAACAACGCCGGATGAGATCATCGCTCACTACCAAAAAGTCCATACCAGCACGATCCAGTTGGTGGATGCGGTGGATCCGCGCGCATATGCGCACATCCGTTCAGCCCTGCCCGCTGTGAAACTGGTGCAGGTCATTCATGTGCTGGATGATCGTTCAGTAGACGAAGCCCTGGCTGCAGCGGCCTTTGCTGACGCCCTTTTACTGGACAGCGGAAATCCCACCCTGAGCACAAAAATCCTGGGTGGCACGGGACAGGTGCATAATTGGAAACTGAGCAGGCAGATCGTGGCTCAAAGCCAAGTGCCGGTCTTTCTTGCCGGCGGCCTGCACAGCCATAATGTCCGTGAAGCGATGGACACCGTCATGCCTTTTGGACTGGACCTGTGCAGCGGGGTGAGAACAAATCAAGCCCTGGACCCGGCTAAACTGGATGCCTTCTTCAGGGCTGCAGGCTACTGAAGTTTCATTCCCGGTCCGGAAGATCTTCATCGCTCCTTACCACCCTTAGCGCATACCCGCGGCAATATCGGGACCGTGGAATGTCTCCGGATTTCTGGGGAAGTGCCGGCTTTTCACGCCGTTCACCTGCATCCGGTTTTGCAATTCCGCGGCCCAGTTCTGCAATCGCTCCCCTTCCCTGGCGTCATAACCATTCATGACAACCTCGCCCGCCTCCGCCATTGCTTTTTCGGGTTCGTCCAGGTAGTAGTAGATCTTAGACAGGTTAAAACTGGCCGCATACAGGATCTTTCGGTCGCTTCTGCCGGCAGAGCCTGCATACATCCGTTTGATACCGTTAAAGTAGTCGATTGCAGGTTTCATTTTGATTTTCACTTCGTCCAGCGGATCATTGGGGTTCATGTGCATCATGGCCTGCCTGAAACTGATCCAGGCACGGTGAAAACCTTCGTGTTCATCATGCTTTCGTTTATTGAGAATCCATAGAAAATCAGACACATAGTTCTCCGTGAATCCATAGTTGTTGGTCAACCAGCCACTCAGATCCCGGATGATCCCGTTCATGGTCTGCTGATTGAGTTGATTGAGTAAGCCCACAAAACCAAACATGGATGCCGCCCGGGCCTCGGCCTCTGAATTGTACTCGGGGCTGGTATGGGTGGCTTTTTTCATGCGCGTAGCGATCACTTCCTGGTGAATCAGATTCCCCTTATAATCATTCATACGCCAGTGAGCTGCATAGGAATAGCGAACCAGGTTTCTGTATGCCTTCCGTTCTCCGATCTGTTTTCCTTCCTTGTCCTTGATTGGGTACACACGCGTGGTCATCTCCATGCCTTCAATCAGCACGTCTTCCATCTCAACGGAAATCTGTACATGGGCGTCATAGGGCAGCTGTTTCCAGCCTTCAATAATCAGCTGGTCCAGCATTTCCTCGCGACGGTTCAGCGCCTTCATGACCTGTCCTGTTTCGATGTTGACGGAATAGGTGCGATAAGCCGTATCCAGCGGACGAAGCGGAAGATTCCGGTGCCTGGCAGTGAAGCTAAAACGATCGAGATCAACACTTTGCGCCCGGGGTGCGCAAGCCGCCAGTGAAAGCACGTAAGCAAGAAAAAGCAGGTTTCTCATAAATGAACACTTGGTAAGATGATAACGCCCGAATCCGCCCGTTATTCTGCAACCTGCATCCCGGTTGAAATCCACCCTTTTCAGTGGCCACGCCATGCAATTTTCCAGGTTCTTGCAGCGTTAAAGTATGGAAAATTCAAAGCGTCTTACCGATGAAAAATGCAGACAAGCCTTTCATTCTGTTTATCCTGCTGGCAATTTCCCTCCTTTATACCGTGATTGCCTATTTCAGTTAAGTTCACCAACTCTTTTTTTATAAAATCCAAATCTATGTCTACAAAATCCATCAAACATTCATTGACAATCCTTAGCCTTGGTTCCATACTCCTGCTTGGCGCTGGTTGCAGCAAGGAAGATGCACCCTCCAAAGAAGAGCTCATAGCCAGAACCTGGGTGATCACGGACTTTGTGGCCAGCGGCGCCGGTGAGTCAGCGTCCATTTTCGATGACGAGTTCGATGCCTGCGAGCAGGACGACCAGTATGTTTTCGCTGCCAACGGAACCATCACCGTGAATGGTGGTGCCAACAAATGCGATGATGCGGAACTTGATCCCATCGCCAGCGGCACATGGACTTTCCTGGAAGACGGAAAGAAAATTTCCTTCGACGCGCCCGCGTTCGGTAGTGAGGTTTTTGATGTGGACGAGCTGACGGCTGGCTCCATGAAGGTTTCCATCACGGACAATTCAATCGGCGTTCCCATCAAACTTCAATTCATTCTGACTGCCCGCTAATCATCCAAAAACGATATCGGCCGCCCCTGGGGGCGGCTTTTTTGTGCCCATCCGTAAAAAAATCCAATTTTGCAGCATGCTGTCAGAAGTTGCCATTCGATCCATCCATCCCGCAGACAATCCTGCCCTTGCTGCCATTGTCCGGAACAGCCTTGCTGAATTTGGAGCCAATAAACCCGGGACTGTTTTTTATGACCCCACCACGGACGACCTCTACGCCCTTTTCCAAACACCCGGTTCTGCTTATTTTGTAGCAGAAAAAAACGGTAGAATTCTGGGTGGAGGGGGAATCTTTCCCAGTAAAGGACTGCCGGAAGGAACCTGTGAACTGGTCAAGATGTACCTGGCTCCCGAAGCAAGAAAACAGGGGCTGGGCAGACAACTGATCCAGCTATGCATAGATCAGGCCAAGCAACTGAGCTACCGGAAAATGTACCTCGAAACACTCCCCGAACTCAGCCAGGCGGTCAGGGTCTACGAGAAATTCGGATTCCATTACCTGGATGGACCACTTGGGAATACGGGCCATTTTGGCTGTAATGTCTGGATGCTAAAGAATATCTGAAAATAAACCCTACTGAATCCCTCTACCGTGTGATTGAAGACCGCACGTTCCGTGCCTGGCGCCTGTTCAGATAAAACTGGAAACCGACCCTAAGCCGAAGACCGCCGCTTCCATCCTCATCGCTCACCTTGGTGTGATCATATCCCAGGATCCCTTCTATGGCCACATTTTCATTGATAAAAACAGCCGCGCCGCCTCCCAGAAAATAGTTGAAAGCGGTTTCTGTGTTGGAACCGGCGCTGGTAGATATCTTCTGATTCAGAAAATTCATATCGCCCAGGAAAAAGGGTTTGATTTTGGCATCTGTAAAGTAATACCGTGCAAAAGGACCAATGCCGAAACTACTCACTTCCAGATTGCCCAATTTATCGTAAGAGATCTGCATATTGGCACCAATGGCAAGGTTGTTAATCACGAAATAGCCGGCATTGGGACTGAATTCGAAATTGGTATTCTCACTGGAAGTGTTCAGATCAAGGATGCCCCCAATCAGCCAATCCCCTTTCTCGGTTTGTGCATGCACCCCCGCTCCAAGGGATATGGAAAAAACGACAAAAAGGATACCGATGTGAGCCATCTTTCTCATAATGGAAGTTTAAAGCTAAGCTACAATAAATACGTACCGTTTCAGCCCAATTTATGCACTTCGTACAACGGGCTGAAAAGGTAAATTCTTCCTGTGGCAACCTCCACGCAACGAATCCTTTTTCTAAGCAGCGCCTCCCTCCGGAAGACCCTTCCGCCTTTTACCTTGAATTGGGCTCCTACCGGCAGTTCTTCCACCATGCAAATGCCATCCGGTCTGTTATCATATTTCCGTAAGACCCGCATGAGGTGATCATCTGCGCAGGAACTGGCAGCTGGTTTATGCATGGACTTTTCCAGGGCATGCCTGACATCGTCCGGAAAAAGGTGATGTTCCAAGAAAAACCTCAGCAGGTCAGCATATTGTTTTTTCCACTCCCTTCCATGGCTCTGGACACGGTTTCCGTGCATTTGAAAAGTCAACAGATGGGCAAGTTCATGCAGGAGGGTGATCAGGAAAGCATGTGGATTCAAATCTCCGTTGACAGAAATCCGGTGATTTCTATAGGCAGTGGCATGACGGTAATCTCCCAACACGGTTGCCCTTGACCGTGTGACAGTCAGGTGCACTTTATGGTGACGGAGAAATTCAGCCACCATGTCAAAACTTCCCTCAGGCAAATAGGACCGGAGCGCTTCCAGTGGGGATTCTTGCTTAGGCATTCTTCTTTTGTTGGAACAGCCTGAGGAGGCTCCTCGTTTCAACAAATGTGTAGACCAGGTACAAAAACATGGCGGTGATCAGGGAATGCTTGTTGACCTTTTCTTTCATGAAGAAAACATACCCAAATACCAGGGAAGCCACCAGGACCAGCTTAAACATGAACGAACCGTATACGGATTTCAGGAAACCTGCTGTGGTAGCGGATTTCATCCCCTTATACAGAAGATAAAACGAGAAAGAAGTCATTGCACAAAGCAGGAGATTGGCAATGAGTAACACATCGATATTGAACCCTATACCCTCCAGCCTGACCCGAAACACGATGGCAAGGCCGTTAATCACGACGAAGAACAGGAATATGGGTAAAAGGCTCTGACGTACGGCCATGGATACAGCACCAACTTTTCAGGGTAAAAATAAATACCCGGCAAAGTTAACAAGCCGGCGCTGATTAACCGATATTATTTGGCGATGGCAATCGGAAACTCCTCGGTAGCCATTTCCACTACACTGGCTTCCTTGCCCATATGGCACTGACCATTAAACGTGACGGTGGGCTCCACCTGCAGCTTGCCGGCCTGGATATTGCCCCGGATTGTGGCGTCCCCGCGAAGATTGAGCAGTTCCCTGATCTGGATCTTTCCTGTGACCTTGCCCAGGATGTCCGCCTGAAGACCTTCGATGTCTCCCTGGACCACACCATCCTGGCCAATGAGGATTTTGGCCGTGCTGGAAATATTGCCAATCAACGTGCCGTCTATGCGCACGTCCCCGCTGCTGACAATGTCTCCCTTGATGGTTGTGCCTGCGCCGATCAGGCTGTTTCCCCCGGAATTGCCGGCGGGTAGTTCGGATTTGGATTTTGAATTAAACATGGTATTGGTTTAAATGGTATTGGACTAGTCCTGTGTTTTTTCCACTTCCGGGATCTCCAGCGTGGCGGTATCCAGTTTCTCCGGGACCTTTCCCGCCAGTACGTTTTTCACATTTTCCCAGTAAGCCTGCTTGTACTTCATCTGCTGTTCCAGGGAATCCGCCCTGATCTTCAAATCAGCCATCTCCCTCCGTTCAGCCTGCGAACCATAACCCGGAATATAGTATTTCAGCGGAGTGAATACAATCAGTGCAACCGTCAACCCCACCAAAACCACAAACATGGTGCACAAAGCGATGTAGACACTCAGCCTGCTCAACTTAAACGTAACAACTTCCTCGTAAGTATCGTCATTCATCACAACCAGCCTGTACCGGTTCCGCAAACGCTTCAGGGTGCTCAGTTCTCCAGGTATTTTAACCATTGTCAAGGTATTCAATAATCTTGCCGCTTTTCAGCCTTGCCGAAATAACGATATTTTAGGTTCGTCCCGCATATCCGGCATGAAATTTTCATCCAGTAGCCCGGATTGTTAAAATTGACATTCGCCACTGGCTATCATAAAGTTACAGCGAAATATTTGGCGTACTTTTAAAATAAATTTTTCTGAATCAAGTTTAATGCCTGTCAAAAGCCCCAACCGTTTGCTTCGTTTTGCCGGAATATTGATGATTTGCCTGTGGATGCAAGGTATTGCCCCTGATCTTTTTGGACAGGCGGGAACCGTCGTTGATCTGCCTAAACCCAAGAAATACGAAAACCGCGTCCTGGCTTCTGAAAAAACCGTTTCCACCAAGTCTAATTTCCTGAAACGATGGAACCAGAACCTGAATACCCGGTTCAATTTCGCTTTCAATGCGGCCACCAAACTGGAAGGAGTGGTTGGCTCCGCCAAGCAGAGTTTCAGGGACGATTACACCAAACTGCTCCCCTTCTACAATTATGCGCTGGAAAATACCAGGGCGCAGGAAAAAGAACTGGACTCCATCATCCACAAATGCAATAATGGGATTTTATTGCATGATTTGAGAAGCGACTGGATTGATGATCTCTACCTCCTCATGGGCCAGGCTTACTTCTACCAGGAACTCTTTGATTCGGCACTCATCACGTTCCAATATATCAATTATGCTTTCCAGCCCAAAACAAAGGATGAAGTTGGGTACGATAAGTACATAGGAAGCAATATGAATAATTCCGGTAACGTATACACGATATCCACGCCGGAGAAAAAAAATGCAGTGCTCCGTACAGTCAGCCACAGCCCGGCCCGGAACGAATCCCTGCTCTGGCTGACCCGCACCCTCATCGAACAAAACCGCATGGGCGAAGCCTGGGGCCTGATGGAAACCCTGCGCAGGGACCAAAATTTCCCCCGCCATCTGGAACCCTGGCTGCATGAAATGAAAGCTTATTACTACTATAACCTGGATCAGGAGGACAGTGCCGCCATTCACCTGGAAAAGGCCCTGCCCAATGCCGAAAATCCGCAGGAACGATCCAGATGGGAGTACCTGGCGGCGCAATTGTTTGAGCGAACCGGGAAAACGGAGCAGGCGGATGCCCTGTACGAAAAAGCCATCGGCCATACCACCGATCCGATCCTGGAAGCCTACGCACGCATTGCGCAAATAAGGCTGGCCACCGGGGAGGACGGGGCTGAAAAAATCCGGAAAAACATTGAAGCGCTGATGTCCATGGCCAAAAAAGCTCGGTATGAAGAATACCGGCACATCATTTATTTTGCCGCATCACAGCTGGAGATCGAGCGCCGGGATACTTCCGCCGCCGTTGCCATGTTGCGCAAGAGTCTTGCTTCCAATACGAGCGACAATGTCCTGAAGAATACAAGTTTTGTGCGATTGGCGGACCTTGCCTACGACAAGGCTTTTTATCCTGTTGCCGCTGCATACTATGACAGCGCTGACCTCGAACCGCTGTTGCCCCAACAGCAACGGGAAATTGAAAGCCGCAAACTCATCCTTGCAGACATCGTATTTCACCTGGAGAATATCCGGGTGGAAGACAGCCTGCAAAAAATTGCGCTGCTGCCCGAAAAAGAACGCGAAGAATATGTGCGGTCGCTTTCAAAAAAACTGCGCAAGGATAAAGGATTGAAAGAGGAACTCAACCAAATGGGTGTCGGAAGCGCACCTTCAGGCACTAACCCGCTTCAGTCAAATGAAGTACCAGACCTGTTCTCTGGCAACAACAGCAACAAAGGGGAATGGTATTTTTACAATGCTTCGCTGAAGGGCCAGGGGCAGAAGCAGTTCCAGGGAAGATGGGGGAACCGTCCCAACCTGGACAACTGGCGCCGCAATGCAGCGGTCAATGCACAGATCAATGCGGTCATGGCCAAGGAAAATCTGGCCAGCCTGAATCCTCCCAAAACACTGTCCAACCTGAAATCCCAGCCAACGGATCTAACCGTGGAGGGACTTAAGGCCAATCTGCCCCTGACAGCGGAAGCGATGGAAATTTCCAGGGACACGGTGGAACATTCACTTCACCAGCTTGGGAGATTGTTCAATGAGAAATTGGGGGATTGCACCGGCGCTATCCGTTACTATGAAGAATTGCTCAATCGCTTCCCGCAGACCGTCAACCAGGAGGAGGCCCTGTTTGTACTCACCCTTTGTTATCAGAAAAATGGCAACGCCACGAAGGCGAATTTTTACAAAGGCTTCCTGCAACGGGATCACGGCCAGGGCAGGTATATCAAGTATCTGAACAATCCGGAAAAACTTAAAGAAGAAACCAACGCATTCACAATAGCCGCAACCCGATCCTACGAAGAAGTCTATACCCTGTTTATTGAGGGCAAATTTGATCAGGCCCTGGAGCTGAAGAAAAAGGCTGACAATACCTATGGAGATCATTTCTGGACTGCCCAGCTTCTCTACATCGAATCTGTCTACTATATCCGGCAGCGGCAGGACAGCCAGGCCATCGAAACCCTGAAAAAGATTCCGGTGCTCTATCCGCAATCACCGATGATCCCCAGGGTAAACTCCCTGATTGACGTGGTCAGCAGGCGCACTGAAATCGAATCCTATCTCCAAAACCTCGATGTCCGGAGAGTGCCGGAAGATAGTATTCTGGTGGTCCGGGAAACCATTAAACCCAGGGAAACGGAAAAAGTGCAGCCCAGGGAAATGAAGCCGGAAACAGCACCTGACTTGGCACAGCAGCAGCCCATCGCACCCAAAAGAGATTCCTCCGCCTTCAAAGTACCCAAAGCAGCCGAAGAAAGCCGGAAGGGCTATCAGTTCAAACCTGCCGCTTCGCATTACGTGGTACTGGTGCTGGATAAAGTGGACGTGGTATATGTCAATGAAGCCAGGATGGCCCTGGGGCGTTACAATAAGGAAAAATTCTACCAAATACCGTTGGAACTGACTCCCCTTCCATTGACGGATGACATTAAAATGGTGCAGGTTGGAATGTTCCCGGACGTGGTGGCAGCCCTGGATTATGTGGATAAGGCGCGGTCCGTGGCGGCTGTGGAGATATTCCCCTGGCTTCCCGCAGGGAAATACCTATTCCTGCCCATCTCCCAGGACAACATGGAGTACCTGAAAACCACGAAGAATGTGGACGAATACAAGCAATTCCTGCATCAGCAGTTGCCGGGCAAGTTTTAGCAAATCCTTTCCTGCACATCAGGCGCTTTTCTTTAGTTTTACGCTGCCCGGCATGGTTTTTTCATAGTATTTCGGGCAAACCCATCTACATTCTATGCATGCTGCAATTAAGACGTTCTGGAAATTATTTCTCATTGCCTGGGCTGTTTTCATCGTTTTCCTGCTTTTGATCAACTGGGGCCTGTTTGGCAAACTGCCTTCCCTGGTGGAGCTGGAGAATCCATCCATGCTTTCTTCGTCGGAAATCTATGCATCTGATGGCTCACTAATGGGTAAGTATTACCTCAAAGACCGCATCAATGTCAAGTACCAGGACATTTCCCAGAATGTGGTGAAAGCGCTCATTGCAACGGAAGATGAGCGATTTTATGAACATAGTGGCATCGATGTAAAAAGTCTCGCCAGGGCGGTGGCCTTCCTGGGAAGAGAGGGCGGCGCCAGTACCATCACGCAACAGCTGGCCAAGAACCTGCTTTTTGGGGAAGGCAGTAAGAATATCATCATGAGGGTGGTGGAGAAGTTTAAAGAATGGATCGTAGCTATCAAACTGGAAAGGAATTTTACCAAAGAAGAAATCCTGGCCCTTTACCTCAACATGGTGACCTATGGAGATGAGATTTATGGCATCCGCAATGCTGCCCGCACTTATTTTCAAAAGGAACCGGACCGCCTGCAGGTAGAAGAAGCCGCCGTGCTGGTGGGTCTGCTGAAAGGCAGTACCAAATACAATCCACGGCGCAATCCCAAAGCATCGATGGACCGCCGGAACACGGTGATAGACCAGATGGTGCGCAATGATTTCCTGCCCGCCGCCGAAGCAAATGCGCTCAAACTAAAGCCTATTCAGCTTAAATACAAAAAGATGGATGAGAATGCCGGCATCGCACCCTATTTCAGGGAGGTGCTGCGCGACGAAGTAAAAAAATGGTGCAAGGAAAACAAGAATCCAAAGACAGGCAAATCCTATGATATCTATAAGGATGGCTTGAAGATATTCACTACCATCAATCCCAAAATGCAGGAATACGCAGAGGTTGCGGTTTTCCGGCATATGCAGAATCTGCAGAAAGTGTTTAGTGCGCAAAAGAATATTCGGGACGGGTCAATCTGGAAATCCAGGGAAGGACAGGCAATCCTCAAGAATGCAGTCAGGCAGACAGAGCGCTGGAAAAATGGGAAGGAAGACGGCATGGAGGACGAAGAATTGTTGCAGACATTTTCCACCCGCGTCCCCATGAAAGTTTTTGCCTGGAACGACAAGCGGGAAAAAGATACCGTGATGACTCCGATGGACTCCATCAAGTACCACAAACAGATTATGCAGGTTGGCATCCTTTCCGTGGACCCGATGACCGGCGAAATCAAGGCTTGGGTGGGCGGGAGCCACTTCAAGAGCTTTAAGTTCGACCATGTCAATATCAATACGAAGAGACAGGTGGGTTCCACCTTTAAGCCCCTGCTGTACACGGTTGGCGTGATGAACGGCTACTCGCCCGAGACGCCCCTCCCCGGCGGCCCCATCAATATGGGCGAGAAAGTGATTACCGGCAATGGAGGTCCAATGGCCATCTGCCTCGCCTATTCCAAAAACCCCGGTGCCGTCTACCTGATCAATCAGTTGGGTGTTCAGCGCACCATCGATTTTGCGCGGGAATGCGGGATTGTCAACAAAATCCCCGCGGTGCCGTCCATCGCACTGGGATCTGCAGATCTCTCCCTCTATGAAATGGTGCATAGTTTCACCATGTTCCCCGGCAGAGGGTTTAATGTTAAACCATATTTCATCAGTCGCATTGAAGACAGAAACGGCAATATCCTGGCATCATTCAGGACAGAAAGCAAGGAAGTCATCAGCGAATCAGACGCCTATGTCATGACCAAAATGATGCAGGGCGTTGTGGACTTCGGCACGGGAAGGGCACTCCGGGGCGCCTACGGCCTCACGGCGGAACTGGCCGGGAAGACCGGTACCACAAACGACAATGCGGACGGGTGGTTTATCGGCTTCTCTCCGCAGTTGCTTTCAGGTATCTGGGTTGGGTGCGATGATCCCTTTCTCCGATTGCTCAACACAACCGGTGGTGCTCAGATGGCCATGCCTGCCTGGGCTTACTACTATCAGCAACTGTATCAGGACAAATCACTTGGCATTGACCCACAGGCCAAATTCATTGTGCCGGAGAAAATAGGAAACGAAGCCATTTATGACTATGAAACGCTGACGCAGGGTGAATTACCTCCCCCTGCGGAAGGGGAAGATGTGGGCAGCGGCAGTTCGTCTGACTTCATCGATGTGCCCATCAGCGACGGCTCAGAGCGTGTGGTGACCGAGTCTCAGAAACTGGAAGACGCGGAGAAAAAAGTCCTGGAAGAAGCGAGGGCGGGCGGAGATGAGAGATCAGGCGACAAACAAAAATCCAATACCAAACCAGCAGTTACAGATACTTCCGCGACAAAAAAGAGAGGACTTTTCAAAAAGCTATTTGGAGGGAAGAAGGAATGAACACGGTCATCATCCCCTGATTTTTAAACTTTTTGGACTCACTTCCTGGGATTCCCTGCAAGGCAGTTCTGCATTACCACGCGGTCCGAATGCTGACCGTTAAACCAGGGGCTCCTGCTGACTCAGACAGTGGAAACTGCCCAATCCCCAGATGATATCGGTGGAGTCGATACCAACCGTCTCCCGGCCCGGGAAACATTCCGCGATGATCGAAATGGCGCGCTGATCCTTATGGGGTGATCTGAATGTGGGAACGATGATGTATTTGTTGGCAATGTAAAAATTGGCATAGGATGCGGGAAGACGCTGATCTTCCCAGATGACATCATCCGGCATGGGAAGTTCTATGATGTTCAACGGACGGCCATCGGCCAACCTCATTTTCTTCAGTTCCCGGAGGTTGCTTTGCAGCAATGCGTAGTTGGAATCCTTCTTGTTTTCTTCCACTGCTGCGATGACCGTATCCTCGTTGACAAAGCGAACGGTATCATCAATATGTCCATCCGTGTCGTCCCCCTCAATGCCCTCCTCCACCCAAAGCACCTGCTCCTGGCCATAGTAATCCAGCAGGTATTGCTCAATTTCGGCTTTGCTGAGCTGCGGATTTCGGTTGGGGTTCAACAGGCAGCAGGTGGAAGTGATGACCGTTCCTTTTCCATTGAAATCAACCGATCCACCCTCCATGATGATGCCGGGATAAAACACGGGCAGATCAAAATGTGCGGCAATGCGGGTTGGAATCACGTCATCCAGGTCGAATGGCGGATACTTGCCTCCCCATGCATTGTAAGCCCAGTCCACCACCGCTTTGGGCTGATCTGACCCCCCGTGGACCAGGAATGCCGGACCATGATCCCTGCACCAGGCATCGTTGGTGGGATGGTGAAAAAACGCTACGCGCTGCATGTCCACACCTCCCCTGATCAGCAGATCAGCGGCCCGGTCCTCCATCTCCTGCCCACTCACGTTGATTCGTACCTGCTCACTCAGCGCCAGGTAACGCACAAACTCCACATAGGAGGGATAGATGGATGCAATCTTACCAGGCCAGGAGGCTTCTTTATGCGGCCAGCTCAGCCAGGTTGCCAGGTGCGGGTCGAATTCTGCGGGGAAAGAATAGCCCAGGGACCGGGGCGTTGGATGGATCTGTTGCGTCATGTGAATGTGTCTGAGCGATTTCGCTAGTCTTGTTCGTCCAGGTATCGTTTGGTAATGGGCTGATAGGAATCGATCCGGCGATCCCGCAAAAAAGGCCAGTGTGTCCGGTAGCGGTCGGTCGTCTCAAGGTCCAGTTCCCGTACGATGATGGCTTCGTGCTCATGGGATGCCTGTTCCAGCACCGTGCCAAAGGGGTTGGCGATGAAGGATCCGCCCCAGAACTTCATCGCGCCATCCTGTTCCAGCCCTACCCGGTTGACGCTGACCACATGAATACCGTTGGCCACCGCATGGCTGCGCTGGATGGTCTGCCAGGCATTGTACTGTTCAGTATTCGTGGCTTCATCCTGGCTGGTAGCCCATCCGATGGCAGTAGGATAGAACAGGATTTCCGCACCCATGAGCGCCGTAATCCGTGCGGCTTCGGGATACCATTGGTCCCAACATATCAACACGCCAATCCTGCCAAACCTGGTTTGAAAATTTCTGTAGCCCAGGTCTCCGGGCGTGAAATAGAATTTTTCAAAGTAAGCCGGATCATCGGGAATGTGCATTTTCCGGTATTTGCCCAGGTAGGATCCATCCGCGTCCAGCACCGCCGTAGTATTGTGGTACAGCCCCTGGGCCCTTTTCTCAAAGAGCGAAGCGATGATCACCACACCAAGTTCTTTTGCCAGGTTACCCAGGATACCTGATGAGGGTCCGGGTACGGCCTCTGCCAGGTTGAAATGATCATAATCCTCCACATCGCAGAAGTAAAGGGACGTAAACAGCTCCTGCAGACATATGATTTGGGCGCCCATGGCGGCTGCCTCGCGTACTTTCAGGATTGCTTTCCGAAGGTTGGCTTCTTTCTCAGCCACACAGGACATCTGTACGAGGCCTACTTTCACTTGATGCATGAATGATCGGTTTTGGATGAATGATGGAGGGCAGGAATCAGGTTTCGATCTGAACCAGCGCGTCCAGGCTCCTGATGCCAATTTTCTTTTCCGTGATAAAGCCCTCTGCATACCGCACGCCGATCCGTTTACCCAGCATCCTGGCCCGGGCAATCACACTTTCCAGGAAATCCGGCGTGGAGATATAGGTTTGGGGGCCCTCCAGGCCGGCATCCCCGGTAAAAAACTGCGTATCATAGGCTTTGATCGCATTCATGCGCTGCTCAAATGAATCGCTTATGTCAATCAGCAGTTGGGGTTCATGGTACCAGTCCTGGATGTAGTGAAGCACGTACTTAGGACGCCACTTCGGTTGTGGAACTCCGAGATCATCCAGGGTTTCAATTTTTACGAGTCCGGCCAGGAAAGCGGCGTCTGCTATCAGGTGACCCGCCCGGCCGTGATCCGGATGGCGGTCGTCCAGGACATTGGCCAATATAATTTCCGGCTGGTATTGCCTGATTTTCCTGATAAGCAGTAGCTGGTGTTCCTCATCATTTTTGAAAAAACCATCCCTCATCATGAGGTTTTCACGCACGGCCACGCCCATGATCTCCGCCGCACTGGCAGCTTCCTCATAGCGTGTCTCAACGGTTCCGCGCGTTCCCAGTTCCCCCTGGGTAAGGTCGATGATGCCCGTGACCTTGCCGCTTCTCCGTTCGTTGATCAGCGTCCCGGAGCAACCCAGCTCTACGTCATCAGGGTGCACACCAATAGCCAGAATATCGAGTTTCATGCCTGCAATATAGCGGAAATCAGGGATGGAATCGCTTGCCGGGAGGGTTTGGAAAGGGGACAATTCAAGTAGACGGTAAAGGATCAACCGTGCCCATACATGCGCGCCACTTCCTTCACAATCATCTCCATTTCCGCATCAGTGCCTCTGGGCTGGTACTCCTGCTTGAGGCTGCTGCCAAAAACCCATGCCACCGTCTGCCAGAACTTGGCAGAAAAATTGCCCTTATACTCTTCGATGATTTCGTAGCAGGTATTGTTGGTCTCCCGGTTGATGATTTTCATCAGCACCTTGCCCTGGTACACGGACAGTTTGGTTAGTGGATCAGCGAATTCTTTTTTGAGCTGGGCTTCCCTGGATTTGATATAAGCCTTGCGTTGTTTCTTGTCCGGCATCCTGGCCAGCTGAAAATTGATTTCATTGAAGACATAGCTGGCTTTTTTGGCATAGGGATAGGTCACATAAACGGCGTTGCGAAGCCGGGTCCATTTACGGAACTTTTCTTTTTGTTCTTCAGACATTCTTCCAAAGACCAATACCATTTCCAGTTCCCGGTAAATCATGGTATCCCCTTCATAAACGATGAAAGGGACCTGGATGGTGTCGTTGGGGCCGTACCTGCCCTGCGCAAATACCGCTGTCCCGCCGTCTGTGAAGATGAAAAGACAGCAAATCAGAAACCCGTTTAGCAGAAACCGCGGCATGCACTACAAAATAACCAAAGGATGCTGACATTATCAAGGAAGGGCATCCCTGTGCCACCAACGCGGCGTTAAGAAATTCCTAAATCGCTTTCTGCAGGGGATTTTTCCGCATGCGGTGGACCATACTCATCATGAAACCCAGCACCATGACAATGGTACCCAGCCACAGCAGGTTGATCATGGGAAAGGAATAAGCTTTCAGGGTGATATAACGCATCACGGCTCCGGATTCCTTCATACCCAACTCCACCTCTCCACTTTCGTTTCTGTCCAGGCTGAAAATCAGGCTTTGGGATATTACCGTATCCAGTTTCACAGATCCCAAATTGTCTTTCACCAGGAAGGCTGGCTGGACTTTAAAACTGCGACCGTCTTTCGCGTACACCGTAGCCTCGGAAAGCCAGGCGCTGTCCACCACGGGCAGGTCCGGGTTCTGAAATTTGTTAGCACTCATCATCCGATCTACCACCACATAACCGTTGGAATAAAACAGGGTATCTCCCTGCTTCACCTTCACCTTCATAAATTGAGCCGTATCCCTGACATTGTCCGGGTTCAGCCAGGAAGTAATGTACACAAACACGTCTTTATGCAGGTAGTGTTTTGAGCCTGGGTTGGAGGACAGCTGCATCCCTTCCTGCCCCTTCATCAGGAAAGCATTGGGATATACCTGAAAACTTTCCCTCGCCGGTCCGTTGATGGAATCCGTTAGCTGGAAATCGAGTTTGAAAAAAACTTTTCCATCCTTGGTCACCGTGGAGTCTCCCACGTAAGTCACCATATATTTCCCCATGGGTGTGGGCACGCCATGGATCAGGGTGATATTCTCCAGCGGGTTTTCATCCCGGCCCTTGGTATCCTTCAGGCCGGGTACCGCGATGCCGGTGCGGTTTACGGAAACCAGTTCTTTTTTGGATGAAGAAACCAGGATGCCTACCAGCATCATGCCGAAGCCGATATGCGCCACGGAGGAACCGGCGGCTTTGAGGTTTTTCCGCATCGCCTGGAATATATAGGCGCCGTTGGCAATAATCGAATAGATGCCGGCCCAAAGAGCGAGGTGGATGGCCACCAGGAAGCCCAGTCCAAACTTATCGTAGTTGAAATCCCCGGTATAGCTGACCAGCGCGGAAACCAGTACCGTGGCCACGGTAGGCAGGACGATCCGGGACCTGAAATGCTGCTTGGTGGTATCCTTGTACTTCAGGTACTGGGTCAAAGCCGTCAATACCGCAATGACGAATGCCACCAGGATCATGACCCGGTTGTATACGTATTCCACTTCCGCTCCAATGGCCCATTGGGTTCCTAGGATCTTATTGATGAAGGGCAGGGAAGTGAGGATGATGATATAGACAGAAGAGACAAAAAGCAACAGCGAGCCCACAAACATCCAGAACTCACGGGAATGCATACTCTCTTCCCTTTGTACCACCGGAATTTCCTTTCTCCTGCGGAAATAGCAGAACAGGTAGCCCCCGGTATAAGTCAGCATCATCAGGATCAGGTGCCAGTACAGGGAATCCCCTTCCCCTGTAAATGAATGGACGGAGGTGTCCCCCAGTACGCCGGTCCTGGTCAGGAAGGTGGAATAGAGCACGAGGATGAAAGCCAGCGCCATGAAGAAAAAAGTAGCGTGGCCGGAATGACCGGTATGTTTATAAATCAGCATGGTGTGGATGCCCGCCACCAGAACCAGCCAGGGAACCATGGAGGCATTCTCCACGGGGTCCCAGGCCCAGTATCCGCCAAAAGTCAGGCTTTCATAAGCCCAGGCGGCGCCCATCATAATGCCCAATCCTAGGATGCCGGCCGAAAAAAGCGCCCAGGGCAACGCGGGCTTGATCCATCCCTTGAAATCCTTTGTCCAAAGTCCGGCCATGGAAAAAGAAAACGGCACCAGGGAGGACGCAAAACCCAGGAACAGAACAGGCGGGTGGATCACCATCCAGTAATTCTGCAGAAGGATATTCAAACCATTACCGTCCGTCAGGTATTTAAACAGGTACTGCGGATCCTTAAAAACGGGCGCATCCGGAAACTCGTTGCGCATCAATACAAAGGGGCTTGTGCCGATGCGCACGTCAAAGAAATAAATCCCCATCAGGAAGGAAGCCATGAATACCTGTGCCAGGCTGAAGAATACCATTACAGGCGACTCCCATTTCCCTGAGGTTGCCATCAACGCCAGCCCCAGCACGCCAGTCCAGAAACTCCAAAGCATGAAACTGCCCTCCTGTCCTTCCCAGAAGCAACTCAGCAGATACTGCATATCCAGGCTTCGCTTGGAATGCTGATGGGCATACTTGTATTCGAAATAATGATTGTAAATGATCAGGTAGAGAATGACAAAGAGAGAAATCACGGACACCACGTTGACAACGAAGGCGCCACGCGCCATCTTCCGCCAGCCCAAGGCATCTGGCTGGTCATGACGTACCGTGGATTTATAATACGCAAAAATCGCCACAAGGGCGGAAACAAGGGCAAGCAGGGATGCAAAATGGCCGATTTGCCCGATCAGCAAATGTTCACCTTCGTATCGCATGGGTCAGGTTAAAAGATATTCTATTCGGTTGCGGCTGCAACAACTGGCGCCGCATTTGGCTGGACTACGGGTTCAGTCTTTTCTGTGCCGGAGGTGGCAGGCGGTGCGCCCTCACCTTCCAGGTTTTTCATTTGCCGGGTGGGGTCATCCTTGTATTTCGACGGACATTTCAACAGGATCTCGTTGCATTCAAATACATCGCCCCGCATTTTTCCCTTCAGCACAATGCGCTCACTGTGTTCAAACTCCGTTGGCTTTGAATTGCGATAGACCACGCGGGTCTGCCCGCCCAGTGAATCCAGGGCATAAAAACTCAGGTAGTTGGGGTCTTTGACCGGATCATACTCTACCGGCCTGGTTTTGTCCAGTTTGGCAATCAGGTGTACATATTTTCCCTCTTTCCCACGAGCTGAAGCAATGGTATCATAGGTGGTCAAATCCTTCATCATGGTCAGCAGCCCGGCAATGACAATGGCCACCGCAACCAGTAAAATAATATGCAGTTTTTTCATCGTTCCAATCAGCTTTTTTACGGTGCGAAGGTACAACAAATGGCGCCATACCGCTTATCTTGTTAAACCTGCACTGCAAAGCACTGACATGCAGGCCCCACAAGGATTTTTTGGGTATCCCGGAATCTGTATTAATTTGCGGTTACACCCGGCGGCCATGGCCCCGGACCCAACCAAGCTATTATGGCTGACCTTACCGGCTTTGACGCCAACGCAGTTGGCAATCCCAATAACAATATTTTCGGACTCCCCTTTTCTGAAGATGATGCCCGCCTTGTATTGCTTCCCGTACCATGGGAAGTGACCGTGAGCTACCGGGCCGGCACCGCACGCGCGCCGGAACACCTGTTCCGCTCCAGCCTGCAGGTTGATCTGTTTGATGCGGATATCCGGGAGGGGTGGAAACAGGGGTTTTTCATGCGGAACCCGGACAAGAAAATCCTGTTGAAAAGCGATTATCTCCGCAAAGAAGCCGAGCTGTACATCAACTATATTTCTTCCGGTGAAAACATCGAGAAGAACAAGTTCATGTGCAAGACCCTCAAGGAAGTGAATGAAGGCAGCACCTTCCTGAACCAATGGGTGTTTGATCAGAGCCAGGAATTACTGGAAGCCGGAAAACTGGTGGGCCTGATCGGCGGGGACCACAGTACGCCCCTGGGATTCATGAAAGCCCTCGGAGAAAAATACGGCACATTCGGAATCCTGCAGATAGACGCACACTGTGACCTGCGGGAAGCATATGAAGGATTTGTCCACTCCCACGCTTCCATCATGTTCAACGCGCTGAAAGAAATCCCCCAGATCACCCGGCTTGTCCAGCTGGGCATCAGGGACTACAGCGATGGAGAGTTTCAATACATTCAAAACAGCCAGGGACGGGTCAGAACATATTTTGATCACAATTTACGGGAGCGACTATACGAAGGGGAAACCTGGCAGAAAATGGTGGACGAGATCGTGGAAGCCCTGCCCCCGCTTGTATACCTGAGTTTCGATATTGACGGGCTGGATCCCAAACTATGTCCCAACACGGGCACCCCGGTCCAGGGCGGTTTTGAGGCGGAACAGGTTTTCTACCTGGTCAAGCGGGTCCTGAAAAGCGGAAGGCAATTGATCGGATTCGACCTTTGCGAAGTGGGCATCAGCAACAATGAATGGGATGAGAATGTGGGCGCCCGGGTCCTCTTCAAACTCTGCCATTTCATGGTGGCATCCAACCCTGCCTGAGTTCCATGTGGAAGAAATCAAGAGTCTACCCATTTGTCATCATTCTCAAGCATAAACAACAGTGGGCCATCCGGTTTACGGGCATCCTTACCTCCCTGATGGCCATCATACTCTTTGTCTCGCGTGCTTACGGAGAAGGGGGTAGCGGACTCTACTGGATTGCAGCAGCTACGGTGACCATGCTCCTGCTTTGGAATGTCTTCGAAATAAAAACAGGCAGGACCACCCGCTTCAAGCCTTCATTCATAGCTAGTTTTCTTGGACTGGCCCTGATCACGCCGCATAGCTTGCTTAGTCTCCCCTATATCGCGCTCGCATGGCTGGAAGACGAGGCACTGGCGGCACAGGAAATCGGCTTCGCCGGAAACGAAATCGTCCTGAATGGGATCAGGAAACGAAGGATTTCATGGGCTGAACTGAACAACGTTGTGCTCAAGGATGGACTGCTGACGATCGACTTTAAAAACAACCGACTTTTCCAGCAAGAAGTGGATGATCAGGAAGACGACGAATATGATGGCAGCGAAGATGAATTCAATGCTTTCTGTAGCCAACAGCTACTCCTGCACCGCGCTGACCCGGCCAAATAGTTTGTACCTTCGCGACATGGCATCGAGGCAAAACACCCCTTTCCTGCTATACTCAGACGGCGAGGGAAACATCTTCGAAGACGAGACCCTTTTCGCAACCGGACGCTCGGGCTGGGATGCCGTCCCCATACCGGATGAGGACTGGATCCGCATGCCTGAAGGTGGCAGTCTTTATGAACTGCCCGGCAGAAGGGGCATCGGGATCGATGTCAAAACCGGGGAGATGCGGTTATGCGATAAAGGCTGGGCCGTGGCAGCGTTTATCCCGCCCGCCCATACCGGCCTTTTCCTGGCAGCTTACGAAACGGAAGCGGACGCTCCCACCCTCCCACTTTTTTGTTACACCGCCGCGGGTTGGAAAGGAAACAGCTTTGTGGTATCAGCGCTCCGGATTGAAGCGGATATCAGGCAGGAATGTGCCGGGTACGATGAACAAAAAATTGAAACCGGTGTAGAGCGATTGCTGAAATCCTACCCGGATAACAGGCTCGTAAAACATCTGATGGAAAACTGCTGCATGACCTACCATTGCCCCGCAGCAAGGAATTTTTCGTTGGGGCGATGGGAGTGCCCCGTGCCCAGCTCACCTGCCTGCAATGCCAATTGCATCGGTTGCATCTCATTCCAGCCACAGGAAGAAGCGATCCCATCCACACAGGACCGCCTCACATTTAAACCCTCCGTGGAAGAGATCGTTGAATTTACCGTTCCCCACCTGCTTTCAGCGCCCTTCCCCATCGTGAGTTTCGGACAAGGTTGTGAAGGCGAGCCCTTGCTGATGTGGGAAACCATCCGGGAGTCCATCATCGAAATGCGCAAACACTGCGCCTCGGGCAGCATCAATGTCAATACCAATGGTTCGAATCCGGAAGCCGTCCGGAAACTTCGGGAAGCGGGACTGGACTCCATTCGGGTCAGCACCAATTCTGCCAGAAAATCCATCTACACCGCCTACTATCGCCCCAATAATTACGCTTTTGAAGACATTGTGGAAAGCCTGCGGGTCATGCGGGAGATGGGCGGCTGGACTTCCATTAATTACTTTGTGTTCCCCGGCATGACGGACAGTGAAGAAGAATACGAAGCCCTGCGCACCCTCATTCGCGAAACGGGTTTGCGCATGATCCAGTGGCGGAATTTCAACATTGACCCCGACTGGTACATGGGAAAAATCGGAGTCACGGAAACCGGGCCCGCAATAGGCGTCAGGACCCTGATGCAAAAAATCCGGGATGAATTTCCTGACCTCAGATTTGGATACTTCAACCCGCCGATGGAAAGGATTCGGGGGAATTTTGAAGCGGATTTTGCCCACTGAGTTCTGGCCGATTGGGGATCAGCTTAAACATCGCTTTGTCCATCAGGCCTGCAAATGGCAGCAGGCATACCACACCCAGGGTATTGAAAAGCATGTGCGCATTGGCAATCTGCCTGGAAGGCGATTGTCCGGACGATATCCATTCCACCAACTGTGTAAACCATGGAAGCAGAGCCAACCCCATCAGGATGGTCAGGATATTGAAACCAAGGTGAAACACGCCTGTCCTGATTGCATTCCTGCTCCGGCCAATCGTGGCCAGAAGGGTGTCCGCACAGGTCCCCAATTCGGCACCCAGCATCACCGTAATGCCGCTGGCAAGGGTCATCAATCCCTGGGCGGTCAGCCCGATGACCATCCCCATGGTAGCGGACGAGGATTGAATAATAAGCGTCACGAACGCGCCGGTCAACATGCCTCGGAGAGGGTTTTTGAGGGAAGCGAGCCATTCCACGAATCGTTGGCTATCTTTCAAAGGGGTGACCGATTCTTCAATGGTGAACAACCCAAAGAAGATCAGCCCGAAACTGAATATGATCCGGCCTATCTGCCTGACAATAGGCCTCCGCGGAATCACCATCAGCAGGAACCCAGCCGCAATGGGTATCGCCGCGAACTCTCCGATATTTAACGCAATGATCTGGCTGGAAATGGTGGTGCCGATGTTGGCGCCCATAACAATCCCCATGGCCTGGCGGAAATCCAGGACACCGGCATTGACCAACGCGATGGTCATGATGATGACAGCAGAGGATGAGTCCAGCAGGATCGTGACAAAAATCCCGGTGATCGTTGCCATGATGATATTGCCGGTGAACTTCCGGAGGACATCCTTCATGCCACTGCCGGCTACATCTCTGAGCCCGTCAGACAAATGATTCAGGGCATACAGGAAGATTACCAGCCCCGCAACAATCAATAGCAAGGATTTATGTTCCATTCCGTAGATGATAAGTTAGTCAAGCTTGCCCAGATCCAATTGTTAAGGAATTATTACGCCGCGTTTTCCGGTACCGGCAAATGAAATAAGCGGATTTTTTGGCAAACCTTAACAGAATAGCGGATAACTTCGACGTCGGAACACAATCATAACGGCATGGATTCCTTTGAACGAAAAAAAAATGCGAGGGCAGGTACCATTACCGGCATCATTTGCGGTAGCCTGCTTTTCCTTTTTTTCATCATTTCCTGGACGCCTCCTCAACCTGCTCCCATCATAGAAGAAACCGGCATAGAAGTGAACCTGGGCAATAGCGAAACCGGCCTGGGCGATGAGCAACCCCTGATTCCCGAACCGCCTGCACGCGAAGAGACGGAAATCAACACGCCTCCCAAAACCCAGATCGCCGAAGCCCTGCCCCAACCTGAGGTGGAAACCAATGACAACGATAAGGAAGCACCGGAGGCCGTAGTCCCGAAACCCGAGAAAACCATCCGTCAAAAACCGGACGCACCTAAACCCGAGGCTAAACCTGTGGCAGTCAAACCGACCGCAAAACCGGTATTGGTGGATAATCCAAAACCACCGCCCCCCAAGCCAAAATATGTCTATAAGGGAGGTGATGGCAGCGGAAAGGGCGGGAATAACGCGGACGGCTGGAACAGCAGCCAGAACCAGGGCGTTGCAGGGGGGAAAGGCGACCAGGGGAAAATCAATGGCAATCCAAATTCGGACAGTTATACCGGCAACGGAGGAACTGGGAAAAGCGGTGTATCCATCTCCCGTGGACTTACGGGCAGGCGCATCACCAGGCTTCCTTCTTTCGAAGATGAGTTCAATGAAAATGCCAAAGTAGCAGTGGACATCCGGGTGGATCAAAACGGGCAGGTCACCAGCGCCAGTTTCCAACCCAGGGGTTCCACCACTTCAGATGCGGGCATGCGGGAAATCGCGCTTCGGAAAGCCAGGCAACTCAAATTTTCCCCCAGCCAGGACGGGACGGAAACCGACCTGGGCACCATCGTATTTAATTTCAGGCTGAAGAACTGAATTTCCCGGGTCGGTTCAATCGCCCATTCCTGTTTCCAATATATTTGAAACATGAACTACGGGGAAACAATCAACTGGCTGTACAGCAGGCTTCCCATGTTCAGCAGGCAGGGCGCTGTTGCCTATAAGCCCTCCCTGGACAATACCATTCAGCTTTGCGCAGCTTTCGGGAACCCACACACGAAATTTCGATCCATCCATGTTGCCGGCACAAACGGTAAAGGCTCCGTCAGCCATATGCTGGCATCCGTATTGCAGAGCGCCGGCTACAAAACGGGACTCTATACATCTCCACATCTGTGGGATTTCCGGGAGAGGATAAAAATCAACGGGTCCTTTGTCCCGGAAAACTACGTGGTCTCCTTCACGGAAAAAAGCAAGCCCCTTGTAGACCGTTTCGAGCCTTCTTTTTTTGAGCTGACGGTGGGCATGGCATTCTCCTGGTTCGCGGAAAACGGGGTGGATATCGCCGTGATTGAGACCGGGTTGGGGGGGCGACTGGACAGTACGAATGTCGTCACTCCCGTGCTTTCCGTCATCACGAATATCGGGTGGGACCATATGACCATCCTGGGCAATACCTTGCCCAAAATCGCCTCGGAAAAAGCGGGCATCATCAAAAAGGGTATCCCGGTTGTCATTGGAGAAACACATCCTGAAACGGAGGATGTCTTTCGGTCAAAAGCAGCGGAATGCGGCTCGGTACTGCATTTTGCCGACCAGCAGCGGACCCTCCAGGAATGGAGATGGACCGCTCATCACCTGGAAATTTCTGTTACTGATCACACGCATGCAGATATGCATACCTATGCGCTGGACCTGAGTGGCATCTACCAGTTGCGCAACCTGCTCACGGTGCTCCAATCCATCCAGGTCCTTCAGCAGCTGGGCTGGAACCTTCCCTTTGAAAAAGTCAGGCAGGGGCTGGCTTCCGTTAGAAAGCAGACCGGGCTGCACGGAAGGTGGGAAACCCTGCATACCAAACCGAAACTGATTGCAGACGTGGCCCATAATGTGGATGGCATGAAACAGGTACTCTCCCAACTGGAGTGGATGGACTATCACGCCCTGCACTTCGTGCTGGGGATGGTACGCGATAAAGACGTAGACCAGGTGCTGGCCCTGTTGCCCGCAACGGCCCGATATTATTTTACCCGCTCTTCTATTCCAAGGGCCATGCCGGAAGATGAACTCGCCAACCGGGCGGAGGTATTCAATCTTCGGGGCGATCGGTTCCCCGATGTCAACGCAGCCATTAGAAACGCGCTATCCCAGGCCCGGGAAGAAGACCTGATCCTCGTCTGCGGAAGTGTATTCCTGGTGGGTGAAATCACGATCCCCATCGTCTGAGATCAGTACCGGAGATGCCCGAGTTTTTCCAGGGCATAGAAAAGTGCGGTGGTATGCATGGACTGAATGAAGCCATGTTCTCTCAGCATCTGCCTGACCTCATCAACGGTGAAAAGTACTACCTCGATGTCTTCTCCTTCATCCAGTTCCTGTTTACCCTCCAGCCTGCCGCCGATGGCAAGGTAGAAATGCATCCAGTTGTTATGCGTGGATGGATTGGCTGAAGTTTTTCCCAGGAAGTCAAAACGGTCAAACACATAGCCTGTTTCTTCTTTCAATTCCCTGGCCAGGGCGGCTTCCAGGGACGGGTCTGATGGATCCACGCAGCCCCCGGGCAATTCATACATGGTCATGCCCAATGCGTGGCGGTATTGGCGTTCCATCACTATTTTGCCATCCCTGGTCAAGGCTACCGCCGTCACCCAGTCGGGGAACTCATACACATAATAAGGCGTGATCACGGATCCGTCCGGCCGCTCACAGGTATCCTTCCGGATGGTGAACCATCGGTCCTTGAACAGGTATTCAGATGCAAGGGTCTTCCAATTCATGTTTCAGGCATTGACTTACTACCAACCCATCTGGTTGCGCAAGCCGGTGATATGGGCAGTATGGTGTTTGCCGTGCCAGGCATAGGTTCCCAGGAGCTGCCAGAGCGTAAAAATCTTCCCATGTTGTGGATGCACCACGGTTCGGTCCCACTGGGCACGGTCCATTTGTTTGAGCAGTTCATACCAGCGATGGTGCAAAGCATGCAGGAGGGTCAGGGAAATATTGATGGGCGTACTGACGGTATCCGGAAGTACTGCCCAGCGCTCTTCCATATAGGGTTTGATGGTGGGCTGGTCCTCCGTGAGTCCAAGCTTAAAGCGGATATAAGCATGCATATGGCTGTCCGCCACATGATGCACCACCTGCCGAATGGTCCATCCCCCTTCCCGGTATGGAATATTGAGCTGAGCTTCATCGAGGTTGAGGATGGAATATTCCAGTTGCCTGGGGAGAAAGAGGATATCAGACAGGAGCGATTCCTTTGTTTTCTCGTCATAGGGAACGGGGCTGAATCTTCCAATCGGATACCTGGGATCCTGGATTTCTGTCTCTGCCATAGTCCTTTGTTTTATGCGCTGGTCCGCCGCGCTATTTTACGATCTCGAGCAATTCCACATCAAAAATCAGGGCGGATCCGCCGGGGATGGTCTCACCGGAACCCTGTTCTCCATACCCCAGCTGGTAAGGAATATAGAATTTATACCGGCTGCCTGTCGGCATCAGCTGGAGCCCCTCCACCCATCCGCGGATAAATCGGTTAACCTCCATCGTGAGTGGCTCTCCCCTTCCCCTTGACCCGTCAAATCTCGTCCCGTTGATCAGGAATCCCTCATAGTCGATCTTGACGGTGCTGGACTCCGTTGGCTTGGGTCCGTTACCTTCCCTGAGCACCTCGTATTGAAGACCGCTGGCCGTCTGTTTGACTTCCGGCCGCTTGGCATTGTTGGCCAGGAATTTAACCCCTGCATCGATATTGGGCTGGACTTTTGCACGCATCAATTTCTGCAATTCCCTGCGGATCAGTTGATCTGCCTGTTCCGCAGTCATGACGGAATTGCCTTTAATGATGTCTTCGAATCCCCTGCCCAATAAAGCCGGATTCACGGCATTCAGTCCCTGCATTTTAAAAAAGTTCCCATCCAGCATGCCAATGGCATAGCTCATGCTGTCCAGTGCATTTTTCAGCACCGGTTTGGCCGGGGATGCGGGTTTTGCAACCGTGGACGGCTTTGAAGCGGTGGCAGGAGTGGCAGGCTTTTTGGCAGGTTGTTGCGCCAAAACGGCCATGGTAAAAGAACTTAAAAAAGCAATCAGAAAGAGTCTCGGCATACGGCGCATATGATATCGTTTTTTTTCATGATCTCTAATCTTCACGGAGGCGATGTCCCGTTTTCCGGATAAAAACATCCTCCAGGTTGGCTGCCTTCTTCTCACGGTTTCCCTCGAAGCCGGAAGCCAGGAGGTCATCAATCATCTTTTCCGGGGCATCAATGGCAATGATTTTCCCTTCGTCCATGATGGCCACACGATCACACAGATACTCCGCTTCGTCCATGTAATGCGTGGTGATGATGATGGTGGTGCCCTTAGCACGTATATTCAGGATCAGCTCCCACAGGTTTCGACGCGCCTGGGGATCCAGGCCCGTGGTGGGTTCGTCCAGGAAAACAACCCGGGGCTTGTTGATTAAGGTGGTGGCGATGGAAAACCTTTGTTTCTGGCCACCACTCAACGATTTGACTTGGGCATTCGCTCTCTCTTCCAGGTTGACCAGCCTTAACAGTTCCATGGGATCCGCATGCTCATGATACAGACCATTGAATAACCCGATCAGTTCAACCAGGTTGAGGCCGGGGTAAAACCCCGAAGTCTGCAATTGAACACCAATGACACGCTTGATCTGATCCGGCTCTTTGTCCAGGTCGATTCCACAAATCCGTATGCTCCCGGAGGTCTTTGGACGAAGGGTCTCCATCATCTCCAGGGTGGTGGATTTTCCGGCTCCGTTGGGTCCCAGGAGTCCAAAAATCTCCCCTGCATGCACATCAAAACTGATGCCCTGCACTGCCTGAAAAGAACCGTAATTTTTGGTTAGGTCCCTGACTTCAATGATCAGGTCCTGTCCGGCAGCGATCATTTGTTTAGGTGGGTTTCAAGTTCCTCCATCATGCCCTTGCTTCCAATATAAAGCGCGCTTCGCTGATGAAGTTCAGTAGGTTCAATTTCCAGGATTCTTTTCACTCCGTTGGTAGCCTTACCGCCCGCCACTTCCACGATGAATGCAAAGGGGTTGCACTCGTAAAGCAAACGGAGCTTCCCTTTTGGCTTGTCGAGCGTGGCCGGATACATGAAAATTCCGCCCTTGATGAGGTTACGGTGCAGGTCAGCCACCATACTTCCGATATATCGCTGGGTATAGGGACCTCCATTCCTTTGGTTTTTGCGCTGGCATTCCTGTATATAGTCCTGCACCCTGGGGTCATACTGGAAAAAATTACCATGGTTCACGCTGTAAATCCTGCCAAATTCAGGGCACTTGATATCCGGATGGCTGAGGCAAAACTCCCCGATGGAGGGATCCAGGGTAAACCCGTTCACCCCCCTTCTGGTTCCATAGACCAGCATGGTGGATGATCCATAAACGATGTAACCCGCTGCCACCTGTTTGAGGCCCGGCTGCAGAAAATCTTCTTTTTGCACCGGCCCTCCCAGTTCCGTTACCCGCCGATAAACGCTGAAAATGGTTCCAATGGATACATTCACGTCAATATTCCCGCTGCCATCCAGGGGATCAAACAGGCAGACATATTTGCTCTGGTTGCTGACCGGATCATCAAAAGCCACGAAATCATCCAATTCCTCACTGCCGATGCCCGCACAACTGATCCCGTGTTTCAAGACACCCACAAACTGGTTATTGGCATAAACATCCAGCTTCTTGACATCCTCGCCCTGCACGTTGACCTCCCCGGCATCCCCCAGGATATCCACCAGGCCGGCCTTGTTCACTTCCACGTTGATGCGTTTGGCAGCGAGCCCGATATCCCTCAGCAAGCTGGCCAACTCACCCGTGGCATGCGGAAAATCCCGCATCTGCTGAATCGTGAACTCGTCCAGGGTAAGGATTCTTCGGTTGACCGCCATGGTTGAAAGGGATTTGAAGAACAAAAGTAACGTTTTGAACGAAGTGGTAAAAACGAGGTTCGGGCTTATATTTAGACCATGAAAGTGTACAAATTCGGAGGTGCCAGCGTGCATAACATCGAGCGCATCAGGAACCTCGGCGATATACTGGAGAAGAAAGAGCAGGGAAAGTATATGGTCATCGTTTCTGCCATGGGAAAAACCACCAATGCCCTGGAGAAAGTAGCCGAAGCTTTTTTTGCGGGGAGAAGGGAAGAATCGATTGGGCTCTTTCACCAGATCCGGGACAACCACCTGGAAACAGCCAGGGGCCTCATGGGCGATGACTTTGACCGGAGGTCCACACTGGAATCTTTCTTCACGGAAGTTGAATGGATGTTGCACGACAAGCCCGTACGAAACTATGATTACTATTACGACCAGGTAGTCTGTGCGGGCGAGCTGCTAAGCACCGCCATCCTGAGCAGCTACCTGAATTTCCGCGGCATCCGGAATCAATGGATGGATGTACGGGACCTGATCAGGACAGACGACAATTTCCGGGATGCCGGAATTCAGTGGACCGTTACCGGACAGCAGGTTGCATCCCAGGTCCTCCCCCTTTTTGATAGCGAGGATTTAATCATCACGCAGGGATTCATTGGCTCCACGGATGAGAACGAGAGCACCACGCTGGGGCGGGAAGGAAGCGACTATACTGCCGCGGTCTTCGCTAACCTGCTGAATGCGCAAAGCCTGACCATCTGGAAAGACGTGGAAGGCGTCATGAGTGCGGATCCCAAAGTAATTCCGGACGCGCAATTGATTCCAGCACTTAATTACGACGAAGTGATCGAAATGGCTTACTATGGAGCCCAGGTGATTCATCCCAAAACCATCAAGCCCCTGCAGAATAAGGGCATTCCACTCTATGTAAAATGCTTTGCAGATCCTTCCCTGCCCGGTACGGTCATTCATAAGCAGTCCGTAAAGGGCCTGCCCCCCATCATCGTGTGGAAGCAAAAACAGGCACTGATGCATCTGCACACAAAGGACTTTTCCTTTGTGGGTGAACACTCTGTGGCAAGTCTCTATCAGAGGCTCTCTGCTTTAAAACTTAAACCCAACCTGATTCAATCCGGTGCGGTGACCATCCAGTTATGCCTCGATGACCACCCGGAAAGAGTGGATAAACTGGCTGCGATGGCATCAGATGACTTCGAAGTGGAACTGGAAAAGGGACTGTATCTGCTGACCATTCGCCACTACACGGAGGAGATTTTTCAGCGTGAACTGACGGGCAGAAAACCAGAACTGCTGCAGCAAACGCCAGATACCCTCCAGGCATTGGTCAAGGGTTAAATAAAAACAGGCCGGCCCTCGGGCCAGCCTGCTGGTAGTATGCTCATCATTACTTTGTGTCAGGGTAAACTGAATGCCGTTTTCCTAGATCCGGATGGTCTGATCGTTCACAGGTTTGGATTCATTATCGGTTTCTCAGATATTGAATGTCAAAACGGTTTTTTGGTAATGATGGATTTTAGTGGTTTCTGTGGCCTACCAGCCATGCATCAGGAATTGGATTTATCAATTAACGCAATAACTACCCCCTGATTATCAATCCATGTTAATTTAATATTGATTTTTATCATCAATATTTGATTCCATTGAGGATCAATAGATTGAATGGAAAGGACTGACGGCGTTCAGTAAAGGACGTATTCGCCCTTCTGGTCAACCCCCACAACGGGAAGCTGCTTCGCAGTTTCAAAATAGTCGAAGACCTGCTTCATCCTGGATTCAAACTTCTGCAGTTCAGGATCATTCTGAATCTGCCTTTCCAGATAGTACTTGCTGCGCAAGACGTTGAAGCGAACGGGGAAAATATGCACCGGAATAAATTCCTGACCGGCACTTTTGGCATGGGATGCCAGTATGTACAATTCCTCAATCTGAGGATTGGTAATGGGAATGCATCCGGTGGTCACACAACTTCCATGGATATAAATATCGCCGCCGGGTTGCAGGGAATCAGAAAGGATCCGGTCCGATGCATTGGGATAGTTCAACCCCAGCGAAAGATGAAAAGCGCTGTTATGGTTGAATTCATTGATGTAATAGACTCCTTCGGGCACCTGGAAATCTCCTTCCATGCGTTTGGGTCCGAGGCTTCCCGCCAGGGCACAGACCTTGTAGGTTTTAAACAGCTTAAAATCCTCTTTGATCGAGTTTTTCACCCATACTTCCAGTTCACTGTCGTACTTAAACGAACGGATATAAATGTACTTCGCCGGCCATGCAAGATTTTTGGATGCAAACTGCCGTTTGAGCGTATCCTCTTTCCGGCGGAAAACATCTGATACCCTGCTGAAATTCTTTTGATAGTCGATAAAAGAATTTTGTGCCTGGACTTCCCCCATGCAGGAGACGAAAATAACCATCAATACAGCGAAGTGTTTTTTCATGCCGAGGGTACCCCTTATAAACGTTGGCGCGGGGCTTTTGGTACAAATTTAGCCCTGATTACGGGATTTAACCACCCCGGCCTATCCACAATTTCTGTTAAAATGTTGAAAACAGGAACCAGTCAGCTGGATTTCAAAGATTTCCACGCAAGCCCTGCTCCCGCTCAATGGCTTCAAACAATGCCTTGAAATTCCCTTTGCCGAAACTTTTTGCACCCTTTCGCTGGATGATTTCGAAGAATAAAGTGGGGCGGTCTTCCACCGGCTTGCTGAACAACTGGAGTAGGTATCCCTCTTCGTCCCGGTCCACCAGGATGCCCAGTTCTTTCAAAGGCGCCAGGTCCTCATCAATTTTCCCTACCCTTTCTTCCAGGTTGTCATAATAACTGGTGGGCACCTGTAAAAATTCCATCCCGCGATTCCTGAGCTGAGTCACCGTGTGTACAATATCCGTGGTTGCCATCGCCACATGCTGAACCCCCTCCCCGTCGTAATAATCCAGGTATTCTTCTACCTGGGATTTTTTCTTCCCCTCCGCAGGCTCATTGATGGGAAATTTCACATAGCCGTTGCCACTACTCATCACCTTGCTCATCAGGGCGGAGTATTCGGTTGAGATATCCTTATCGTCAAAACTCAGGATATTACGGAACCCCATGACCTCCTGGTAAAAACGAACCCATGGATTCATCTGGTTCCAACCCACATTACCCACGCAATGATCAATATATTGCAGCCCGGCTTCTTCCGTCTTGAAATGAGGCGTGTCCCAGGCCCGGAAACCGGGTAAAAAAGCGCCTTGATAGTTCTTCCGCTCTACGAAAAGATGGATCACTTCGCCATAGGTATGGATACCGCTGATCACCACGGTTCCATCCGCATCCTCCAGTATCCTGGGTTCGAGGAAGGACCTGCCACCCCTCGTTGTGGTCTCCTTCCAGGCACTAACGGAATCGGGCACCCGCAATGCCAGCACCTTGACGCCGTCACCGTGTTTGTGGATATGCGCGGAGATGGGATGATGGCTGCGCAGGGGCGTGGTAAACATAAACTGTATCTTCTGTTGCCGAACCACATAACTGACCTTGTCCCGATCGCCTGTCTCCGGTCCGGAATAGGCCAGGGGCTGAAATCCAAGGACGGAACGGTAATAGTGAGCGGCCTGTTTGGCGTTTCCTACATAAAACTCCACGTAGTCCGTGCCCTCCAGGGGCAGGAAATCCGTTGAAACAGCGGTTGGGGCGATGATGGATTCCATGATCAATAATGCTGAAAGGGTTGTGGTTAAGCGTTGTGGGGTGCGGGGAACGCAATGGATAAATTGGCACCCAGGCGGTGCACTGAAGACATCAGGCCGTTTTGCCCATGGCCAGAACTTCCATGAGCAGGCAGTAGCGATTGCGTTGATCGGCAAATAATTTGCCCGGATAATCAGGAGTCATGCCCTGCAAAGGTATGTAATCGACCATTCAAACAAAAAGGCTGTTTACGGGTCCTTTTTTTATCTTCACGGATTAAACAATGTATTCCGGGAAATGATCAAAGCTGGCATACTGGGTGGTGGGCAATTGGGCAGGATGCTGCTGCAGGAAGCGGCTAATTACCCCGTGGAAACATGGGTAATGGAAAACGATGAACAGTGCCCAGCGGCCCATCTCTGTAACCATTTTATCAAGGGAGATATCCGCAACCATGATGCTGTCCTGGACTTTGGAAGGCAGCTGGACTGCCTGACCATCGAGATCGAGCACGTCAACGTGGAAGCATTGGAACAGTTGGAGCAGGAAGGACTGAGGACCTTCCCAAAACCATCCGCGTTGCGCATTATCCAGGATAAGATCCAGCAAAAGCAGTTCTACGCCGCGCATGATATTCCCACTGCCCCTTTCCACATCATTGAAGGCAGCAGCCAGATTCATCATCATATGGATTTCCTGCCCGCTGTTCAGAAACTGGGTAAGGGAGGTTACGATGGACGAGGGGTACAAATGATCCGTCAATCTGAAGACATCAAACTGGGATTTGATGCACCCAGCGTGTTGGAAAAAATGATCCGGGTAAAAAAAGAACTGGCCCTGATGGTGGCACTCAATGAGAAAGGTGAAGCGGCCATCTATCCGCCGGTGGAAATGGTCTTTGA
>Ga0114939_10000030_pt1 | contig 121289 bp, 100 predicted proteins | sample AshMeaCrysSpring_FD_87196 | JGI IMG/M metagenome (GOLD analysis project Ga0114939, IMG submission 87196) | Groundwater microbial communities from Big Spring, Nevada to study Microbial Dark Matter (Phase II) - Ash Meadows Crystal Spring | ecosystem: Environmental > Aquatic > Deep subsurface >...
CACGTTTCTTTTCAGAAAACCCCTGTAATCATTATCTGGTACAAAGCAGATCTCGTAGCTCTCGTTTTTCCTGGCCAGTTCCGGGTAGCCATAGTCGATGGCCATCTGCCTGATTTCCGGCTTCCGGTAGGGACCCAGGGGCAGGATGGTCCGGCAAAGGAGGTCCTGCTGCAGGCCCCAAAGCACATAGCTCTGGTCTTTGAGTTCATCCAGTGCCTTGCTGATGACGAAACGGCCATTGTGTTCCCTCACTTTGGCGTAATGTCCGGTGGCGATGAAATCACAACCCAGGGCATCTGCCCTTTTGAGCAGTGCGCGCCATTTGATATGCGTATTGCACATCACACAGGGATTGGGGGTTCTCCCGGCCATATATTCTTCCACGAAGTTCTGGATTACAAAATCCCCGAATTCGTCCCGGATATCCAGGACAAAATGGGAAAAACCATGGTGCACGGCGGCTGCGCGGGCGTCATTGAAAGAGTCCAGGTTGCAACAGCCCGTTTCTTTCTTTCCGCCCCCGGAACTGGCGTAGTCCCAGGTTTTCATGGTGATGCCCACCACCTCATAGCCCTGGTTATGCAGCATCAGGGCGGTGACCGTACTGTCGATCCCGCCGCTCATGGCCACCAGCACTTTTCCTTGTCTGCTCATCCCTCAGAATTTCGGCAAAGTTACGATTCAGCCCCCAATGGGTAAAACTCCCGGAAACCGTGGAAAAAATGGGGAGGAATAGGTGTTTTCACCCCCGGATCGGGCGGGGGAAAGCGCGAAATTGCAGGTATAAATTTTTTGTCATGATCAAGTTACAAGTCATCGGGAACCTCGGTAAGGATTGCGTCACCAATGCGGTGAACGGGAAGAATGTCATCAATTTCAGCGTGGCACATACGGAACGATATAAAGACGCACAGGGCAATCCGCAGGAGCGGACCACCTGGGTGGATTGCTCTTATTGGACGGAAAGGCTGGGCATCGCCCCATACCTGAAAAAAGGCCAGATGGTTTATGTGGAAGGCACACCGGAGGTCAAGACGTTCAGTCGCAACGACGGCAGCGCCGGCGCCTCGCTGGTCCTGCGCATTCAAAGCGTGCAATTGCTCGGCGGTGGCCAGCGTACAGAGGGAGACAGCCAGGGCGGCACCCAGGTGCGCGGACAACTGGAGCCCCAGAAGGCTGAAGTTGCCAGCGTACAGGCGCAGGAGGACGACCTGCCCTTCTAATTCGGTTATACATTTACGTTAGGAACGTTCAGGTTCTTCGATATGGAAAGCAGGTGGCTCCGGTTACCTGCTTTTTCTATGGGGGTAAGTGTTATTTTTGGGGCATGGAAGAGCGGATCTCATACAGCAGGCTGGCGGCATTCACGGCTTCTGTTTTTAGGGCAATGGGTTGTCCTGAAAAGGATGCGGACACGGCTGCGGAAGCCCTGCTTTCCGCGGATCTCCGCGGCATCGATTCCCACGGAGTGGCCCGGTTATCCGGTTACGTTAGGCTCTGGCAAGCGGGCCGTATTGTGGCCAAACCGGATATTCGCATCATCCATGAGAGCCCCTCCACGGCTGTTGTGGATGGAGGATCAGGTCTGGGACTGGTGGTAGCTCCGTATGCAATGGAGATCGCCATCCGTAAAGCGGCATCCGCAGGGACAGGGTGGGTGAGCGTGCAGCACAGCAATCATTTCGGCATCGCCGCCTTTCATGCCATGAAGGCCCTGCCGCATGACATGATTGGCATAGCCATGACCAATGCCAGCGCCCTGGTGGCGCCCACTTTTTCCTCGGAGCGGATGCTGGGAACCAACCCCATCTGCGTGGCCATTCCCGCCGGTGAGCAGCCGGCTTTTGTGGCCGACTTTGCCACTACTACGGCCGCCAATGGAAAGCTGGAAATCCTCCAGCGAAAAAACCTGGAAGCACCCCTGGGGTGGATCCAGGACGCGGAAGGCAAAGCGGTGACGGATGCGCATGCGTTGAAGCAGGGAGGTGCATTGCTGCCATTGGGTGGAGATCGGGACCATGGTTCCCATAAGGGCTATGCCCTGGGTGCCATCGTGGATATTTTTTCCGCCGTCCTCAGCGGCGCCAACTACGGACCCTGGGTGCCTCCCTTCCCGGCTTATGTGCCGATGCCGGAGAACCAGCCGGGCAAGGGAATCGGTCACTTTTTTGGCGCGATGCGGATTGACGCTTTCCGAACCAAAGAAGCATTCATCAGGGATATGGACCAGTGGATCACGCGTTTCCGGGAAGCGAAGCCCACCGAGGGACATGAGAAAGTGCTGATCCCGGGAGACCCGGAGCGGGAAGCTGAAGCAGAAAGAAGGACGAAGGGCATTCCGCTGCTGGCCTCCGTCATGGAAGATTTACAAAATACAGGCCTCAAATTCGGGCTCAAGCTATAATTTCGCCCGCAATGAAAATCATGAAGTTTGGCGGCACTTCCGTGGGAAGGCCCGAAAGGATGCACCAGGTGGCGCAGTTGATTACGCGCGACCGTGAACGGAAAATCGTTGTACTCAGCGCGCTCAGTGGAACCACCAACGCGCTGGTCTCCATTGGGGAGGCTTTGGCGCAGGGAGATAAGGAGCTCGCTAAAAATATCATCGAAAAACTGGCCGCGCATTACGATCAGTTTATGAATGACCTGCTGAAGGACGAAGCCATTCGCGCCAGGGCCGGCGCCATCATTGGCGAACATTTTGAATTTCTTCAGATCATCCTGCGCATCTCCTTCAATGAAGCGTTGAATAAGGATATCCTGGCACAGGGGGAGTTGATGAGCACGAAGATGTTCAGTCTCTACCTGGAACAAGAGGGCGTCAAGCATATATTGCTGCCGGCCCTGGAATTCATGAGCATTGATCTGAACGACGAACCCCAGATCGGCACCATCCGCGTCAAGCTGAATCAATTGATACAGGAGCACCCGGACGTACCCATGTTTATCACGCAGGGGTACATTTGCAGGAACGCGCGCGGAGAAGTGGACAACCTCAAAAGAGGGGGCAGCGATTATTCCGCTTCCCTGATTGCAGCGGCCGTTTTGGCTTCGGTATGCGAAATATGGACGGATATTGACGGCATGCACAACAACGATCCGCGCATTGTCAAAAAGACATTCCCCATTGAACAGCTGAGTTTTGATGAAGCGGCGGAGCTGGCCTATTTCGGCGCCAAGATCTTGCACCCCGCTTCCATCTGGCCCGCACAGCAATACAAGATCCCGGTCAGGCTGCTCAATACCATGGAGCCGGAAGCAAAGGGAACGCTGATTGTGGAAGAAGCAGGCTCCGTAGGCGTGAAAGCGGTTGCCGCCAAGGACGGCATCATCGTGGTTAAAGTGAAGAGTTCCCGCATGCTCCTGGCGTATGGATTCCTGCGTAAAGTGTTTGAGATTTTTGAGAAATACCGGACGCCCATCGATATGATCACCACCTCCGAGGTGGCGATTTCCCTGACCATCGATCAGCCGGCCGCCCTTCCGCAAATCCTTCGGGAGCTCGAACCCTTTGGGGAAGTGGAAGTTTCGCATAACCAGGCCATCATTGCCATCGTGGGCAACGAGATTGCAAAGACCAAGGATCTTTTGGGGAATTTGTTCATGAGCCTTGCCCCCGTGCCGGTGAGAATGGTCAGTTATGGCGGAAGTGCGCATAATGTGTCCATCCTGATTCCCGCAGAATTCAAAAACCAAACCCTTCAGTTGCTGAATAGCGGAATCTTTGGTTTGGAATAGTTTCCTGAAGGGAAGGGTTGCAGGATTTTTTCCTTTTACCGCACGGTCAGTGGCAGGTTGCGGATGAGTTCCGCTTCTTCCTCCTTCAGCATGAAATCTCCCACCGCATAGATCATGGATTTGGTGGAGGAATAGAGTTCCCGGTTCATGTTCTGCAAGGTAGATATGTCTTTTTCCGGAACGCTGTCTCTTTCCGCGGTCCGGTAGATGCCGGCAAGCAGGGCCGCATAGTCTTTCTGGATTTCCTCCAACAGTGCAATGAGTCCTTCCCGGACGGATTCAGGTGCCGGGTTTTTGAGCAATGCACTCAGCGCGTTGAGGTTTTTTTGGACGATCCTGCTGAACTGCTCAAACTGCCCGAACTTATCGTCGTTGGCTGATTGCAGCAATTCATTCTTGTTGTGGTTGATGTCTTTGAATCCCTTGGCGGCATACATGGCGGAGTGCACGCATTTCATTTCCTGGTTCACCAGCAACAGTTCCTGCTGGCTGGTGCTTTGTTTCTGAATGTGCACATAATATTCGATCAGTTCCCCGTGTGCTTTTTTGATGTCCGCATAGTGTTCATCCAGGTTGTGGTATTTTTCCTCCCTTTCCATTTCCTTGCCGGTAAACAGGTCATCCATTCCGCAAGCTGTTGTGGTCAGGTGAAATTCACGGGCATTATAATGCATCACCCTTTTCAGGAAATAGAAGGATTCCAGTTTGAAAATTTCCTGCGCAAAACCGGGGAGAGAGGGAATGTCGGCGTCCAGGTAAAGAGCGGATCGGTCGTTCCCATTCCTGAATTTTTTCTGCAGCCATCCGGAAACGCGGTGCAGGAAGGGAAAGAAGAGCAGGGCAGCGGCAACGTTGATGACGGATTGAAAAGCCACCAGTCCCTGCAGGGGATCTTTGATCCCCAGCGTGTCCTGAACCAGTTGGATCAGGGGCCGCAGGAAGGCGAGCGCCAGGACGGTGGTGAGGGTATTCAGGAGGATGTTTCCGGTGGCGAGCCTCATTTTATCAGGGGAACCTCCGGCAGCGGCCAGGACCATCTTCAACGAAGTACCCAGTTCCGAGCCAATCACCAATGCCGCAGCCAGGTGAAAGGGGATTGCCCGGGCATAGAGTGCGCTAAGTGTGATGGCCATGGTGGCGTTGCTGCTTTGGATCAGGAAGGTCATACCGAACCCGATCACGACAAAGAATAGGGGCGGGAGGCTGGTATAGGCGGCCAGGTTGAATTTTTCTACGGAAGAAAGCATGCCATCCTTCATCATTTCGAGGGCAAGGAAGAGAAAACTCAGCCCGATGAAAAAATAACATGCCTGTTGAAGGGTGTTGCGTCTTTGGAACAGGACCAGGGCCAGCCCGGAGAGGCCCAGTACCAGGTACCAGGCCGTTTCCAGGTGTATCGAAAAACCAAGGGTAGCAATGATCCAGTTGGCCAGCGTTGTACCAATATTGGCGCCAAGTACAACGGCCAGTGCATTTTCCAGTGCAATCAATCCACTGGCCACAAATGCCAGCGTCAGGAAAGAAACCACGGAACTGCTTTGCAGCAGGGAGGTGGTCAGCACACCACTCAACAAAGCGCGGAAATTGGACGAGGTATTTCGCCGCAGGAGACGCTTGAAATTTCTTCCTGCCATCCGGGCAATGGCATTTTCCATCATGTTCATCCCCACCAGGAAGAGGCCGATGCCGCCAACGATCATCCAAAACTTTTCGTTTCCCATAAATTCCGGATGGAAAATACGAAGCCGGGCGGTCCTAAAACATGACGAAAATTGGTTCCGGGGCTGCGCGCGGCTGCAGGACAAAAAAATCCCCCCGGTGTTGGCGGGGGGATTCATAAGTATGGGCCTGATTTAGATTACCAGCATCGCGTCTCCATAGCTGAAGAAACGGTACTTGTCTTTGATGGCTTTTTTATAGGCCTCCATCGTCAATTCATATCCCGCAAAGGCGCAGGTCATGATCAGGAGGCTGGTTTTGGGCAGGTGAAAGTTGGTGATCAGCGCGTCTGAGATCGAAAAATTATATGGCGGATGGATGAAAATATTCGTCCATCCTTCAGAAGGTTTCAGCAGTTTTTCTGCCGTAAAGGAGGTCTCGAGGGCGCGCATCGTAGTGGTGCCCACGGAACAGATTCGGTGGCCTTCCGTTTTTGCCTTGTTGACGATTTTACAGGGCAGATCTTCTATCCGGTAGTACTCGGCGTCCATCTTGTGTTTGCTCAGATCCTCCACTTCAATTGGCCTGAAAGTGCCCAGGCCGGTGTGCAGGGTGACTTCCGCAAAACGGATGCCCTTGATCTCAAGCCGTTTGATCAGCTCCACGCTGAAGTGCAGGCCGGCTGTGGGCGCTGCAACGGCGCCTTCGTGTTTGGCATAGACCGTCTGGTAGCGCTCGCGATCTTCATCGTCCGGTTTGCGTTTGATGTATTTGGGCAGGGGTGTTTCGCCAAGGCTGTTGAGGATCTGTTTGAATTCTTCTTCGGGGCCGTCGAACAGGAAGCGGATGGTGCGGCCGCGGGAAGTGGTATTGTCGATCACTTCTGCCACCATTTCATCCGTATCCCCGAAGTATAATTTGTTACCCACGCGGATCTTCCTTGCGGGATCAACGATGACGTCCCAAAGTCGGTTTTGCTTGTTCAGTTCACGCAGAAGGAATACTTCGATCTTGGCGCCGGTTTTTTCTTTCCTGCCGTACATGCGCGCCGGGAACACTTTGGTGTTGTTCACCACAAACACGTCCTTATCGTCAAAATACTCCATCACGTCCCGGAAATGGCGGTTTTCAATCTGGCCCGTAGCGCGGTGGACCACCATCATGCGGGCGTCTTCTCTTTTTTTCGTGGGATGCTGGGCGATCAGGTTAAGCGGGAGGTCAAAACGGAATTGGGATAATTTCATTATAGACTCGTTTCTTGTAAGCCTTATGAAACAAACCCTTGATACAGATCATTGCATCGGTATGTTCAAACCTGATCTTACGGTACCAGATTTGTTCCAGAGTAGGCTGGGATTTTAGCGTGCGAAGGTACGGGAATTAGCTAATTAACTCATTAACTGATTCGCTCATTTTTGGCGGAATGCGCATTGTATGCTTAAGTCAGAACTTCAAATGCTTGACAGTCAATCCGTTATTGATAAGTTGCTTGAGCGAGTCGATGCCAATCTTCAGGTGGATTTCCACGAAATTGCTGGTCACTTTACGGTCGCTTTCCTCCGTTTTCACCCCTTCGGGCGTCATGGGCTGGTCGCTGATCAGGAGCAGGGCCCCGGTGGGGATTTTGTTATAGAATCCAACCGAGAAGATGGTGGCCGTTTCCATGTCAATGGCATAGGCCCTGATTTTCTTCAGGTATCCTTTGAAGTCTTCATCGTGTTCCCAGACCCTTCTGTTGGTGGTATAAACCGTACCGGTCCAGTAGTCCACTTCATGATCGCGTATCGTGGTGGAAATGGCTTTTTGCAGGGCGAAGGCGGGCAGGGCCGGGACTTCCGGGGGGAAATAGTCGTTCGAAGTTCCTTCTCCCCGGATCGCTGCGATGGGCAGAAGCAGGTCTCCGATCTTATTCCTTGTCTTCAGGCCTCCGCATTTGCCCAGGAAGAGGACGGCTTTAGGAGGGATGGCGGTGAGCAGGTCCATCACGGTGGCCGCTGTAGGGCTACCCATGCCGAAATTGATGATTGTTATCCCGCCTGCGGTGGCGCATTGCATGGGCCGGTCTCTGCCCACTACCTCCACGCCATTCCAGGAGGCGAACAATTCTACGTAATTGGAAAAATTGGTGAGTAGGATGTATTCTCCAAAAGACTCCAAAGCAGCGCCGGTATAGCGCGGCAGCCAGTTCCTGACAATTTCATCTTTGTTGGTCATATCGAATTCCCTGCTTTCGTATAAAATTAGCAATTACTTTGCAGGGATGATCCAAATGGTCTATCCGGACGCTGAGTTCCGCATCCGGAAAAGCGCCGGCAAGGAGGAAATTTTTGATGCCCTGCGCAGGCAATGGGTCAGGCTTACGCCGGAAGAATGGGTGAGACAGCACATGTTGCACTGGTTTGTGACCGTTCTGGGTTATCCGTCCACCCTGGTATCAGTGGAAAAAGAATTGAGGGTAGGGGTGCTGCGCAAGCGCTATGATATCCTCGTTTTCAGCAAGGACTTGAAACCATGGATGCTGGTGGAATGCAAGGCGCCGGAAGTGGCACTGACGGAGCAGACGCTGCTGCAGGTGATGCGTTATAACATGAAAATGAAAGCCTCCTACCTTGTCATATCCAACGGCCACGATGTGTTTGCGGCGGATATCCGGGAATCGCCTGCAAAGTGGCTGGCATCCATGCCGGTTTTCCCAAAGTAGAAAGGCAGCTGCCGGAAATCATGCCGGTTTTTCCAAGTTGAAAAAGCAACTGCCGGAATCCATGCCGGCAATTCCAACTTCGGCTGGTCATCCCTGGTAGTCCATGACATGCCGGATATAGACATCGGCATCATCTCCGGCCCATTTGCGCACCAGGAAGAGTCCGAGATCGATCGAGGCCGTCACAGCACCCGCCGTAATGACCGCACCGTCTTCCACGATGCGTTCGTGCGAGACGGAGCTGCAATAGGGTTTCAATGCTTCGTATGATTTAAAATGGGTGGTGGCTGTTTTTTCGGTCAGGAATCCTGCTGCACCCAGGAGCAGGCTCCCGGTGCAGACGGAGATTTTGAGTGCGGATGGGTTGGCCGATTGCAACCAGGCAATAAAATCTGCATCATGCTGCAATGCCCGGGTACCTTTGCCTCCGGGCACGATGAGGGCATCGTATTCATGCAGGGAACCTGCCCGCTTTCCTGGTTGGATGACCAGTCCACCTTCATCGGTCACCGCTTCGGTCATCGCACAAAAATCCCATTGGAGGTCCGGAGCATAGCCGTAGCGTTTCAACATCAGCAATGGTTCATACACTCCGGCCAAATCCAGCCAGTTGATGTCATTGAACAGGATGAAGGCAATTTTCATGACTATGGGAATATGCCCAGTTCTGCGTAGCTGATGCCCACCTTATTGATGGCCACCACAAAGGATGCCGTGCGCATATCCTTGATTTCAGGGTTTGCTTTCCAGCATTCCATGATTTCGTGGGTAGCGTTGATCATGGTTTCTTCGAGGCCGCTGCGCACCAGGTCTTCTTCGTCCGGTCCATGCAACATGAGTTCCTTTTGAGTACCGGTCACTTTCTTGCCGGTGAGCTCTTCGATCTGCTCCAGGAGTCGCGCATTCTGGTTTTCCGTAAACCTCTTATCGAGCCTGCCATACCGCACGTGGCTCAGGTTTTTCAGCCATTCAAAATAAGAGACCGTTACACCGCCTGCGTTGAGGTACATATCCGGGATCACCAGGCATCCTTTATCTACCAGTACTTCGTCCGCTTCGGGAGTGAGGGGGCCGTTGGCGGCTTCGCCGATGATTTTTGCTTTCACCCTGGGGGCGTTTTCTCCGTTGATGACGTTTTCCAGCGCCGCAGGAATGAGGATATCGCAATCCAGTTCCAGGGCATCCTGGCTTTTGGCCAGGTTGGTGGCACCGGGGAAATTCAGGATCGAGCCAGTGGCTTTCCGATGTTGGAAAACGGCATCCGGATCCAGCCCTTTTTCACTGTAAATGGCGCCTTCATATTCGGCGAGGCCCGTAATCAGGGCGCCGGCTTCAAAAAAGAATTTAGCGGAATGATAACCTACATTTCCCAAGCCCTGGACCACCACCCGTTTTCCTTCAATACCCACGGTGAGGCCGAGCTTAGTCATTACTTGGTCCATTTTGCAGACTTCACGGACTCCATAGAATACGCCGAGGCCGGTGGCTTCGCGGCGCCCACGGACACCTCCCTGGGTGACGGGCTTGCCAGTCACGCAAGCCATGGCGTCTACTTCACCCGGATGCATGGCCATATAGGTATCAAGGATCCAGGACATTTCTCTTTCGCCGGTGCCATAATCGGGGGCGGGAACGTCTTCGCCGGGGCCGATGAATCTTTTCTTGATGAGCTCGCTGGTATAACGGCGGGTGATTTTCTCCAGGTCATAAGCGGAGTAATCCCGGGGGTTGATGGCGATGCCGCCTTTTGCCCCGCCAAAAGGTACGTTGACGATGGCGCATTTATAGGTCATCAGAGCTGCCAGCGCCATCACTTCGTCCAGGTTGACCATGTCGCTGAAGCGAATGCCGCCTTTGCAGGGCAGTTTATGATGGGAATGCTGGACACGGTAGGCTTTGATCACTTTTATCTTGTCGTTAATCTTGACCGGGAAATTCAGGCGAAGTACGGAATTGCACTGTTTGATTTGTTCCAAAACGCCGTTATCGAACTTCGTGAATTTGGCGGCCTTGTCAAAGCTTTTACTGACGGCATCGAAAAAACTGTATTCTCCGGACATAAAAGAGGGTTTAATGATAGGTTTTCAATATGCAAGCGAAATCAGGAATCTATTTGTTTTCTTTTTCCAGCTGGGTCAACCTGCGGTCTATGCGCACCAGGTAAAGGATCAGACCTGCAAGGATGGTCAGGATCACCGCAATCACCACATAGATTTTTCCGTTCTGGCGCATGGTGTCTGCCATTTCCACCGTTTCCGTTGCGCCATCCTGGCCAAAGCTAAGCAGGCAGCATGAACTGAATATGACCGTCAGCAGGGCAATCCGTCTCCAATTAAACATGTAACCATTTTTTTTCGGTGAAAAGGCCTATCCGGATCCGGATCGTGCTGATCCAGACACCCAGGAGGGTCCAGCCGATCACGGCGGGGTAGAATACCATCCGCATCCGGGCATCAATATCGTTGAAATTCAGGGCCGGGTTCCCTTCCTGACCGGGATGGAGGCTGGGCAGGATGCGCGGAACAATCCAGATGGAGGGGAAGAGCATCGCGTAGGCGAATACGTTGTACACCGCGCTCACTTTGGCTCGTTTATCCATATCCGTTATCGAACTGCGGAGGACAAAATACGCGCAGTAGATCAGGATCGCGATGCCCGCGCCGATCAGCTTGGGTTCGCGTGCGATGGTGCCAAAGGATGCATACGCCGGGTTATTGGGGTCCGCCCAGGTATAGCTTGCCCAGATGGCGCCGGTGGCGTATCCCAGCAGGCCCATGACCAGGCCTGTAGCGGCGAAGGCGCGACTGTAAACATCATATTTATAATCCAGGGTCCGCAGGTAGCGAACGCCGTAGACCATGGATACCGTGAACAGGATCATCATCGCAAACCACATACATACATGGTAGTAGAGGTTCCGGATCGTTTCCTGCAGTTGGCGCAGTTCAGGAACGGGCAGCAGCAGGCCGCCTACAATCGCATAGACAATGAGCAGGACGGAGGCTATTTTCCACCAGGATTTCTGCATATAGGTAAGAGCCAGGCGAGCACATCGTTGAATAGGGCTGGTTGTTTGAAGGCAGACCAACCGGCCTGGCACGATTTTGTGCGGCAAATTTAGCGGGTTCGGCCTAATCTTTCCATAAAAAGGGAAATAAAATCAATGCCAATATGACAACTGAAGCGTCCAGTGCCAGCAACAGTCCGGCAATCTGGAGGGGTACGCCGGCTTGAAAAGCTTCGGCAAATGCCATTTTCGACAAGCGGACCAGCAGCAACAGTTGCGGGATGATGACCGGGAACCCCAGGATGGCCATCAGCGAGGCCTGCTGCATGGCTTTGGACGCGATGGCCGCCAGCATGGTGAAAATAAGACTGAGTCCGATGCTGCCCAGGAAACTGATGCCAATGAAAAAGTCCAGGCGGACCGTAGGGTCTCCCATGAATGCCACATAGAGCAGGATGGTAACGGTATTCATCACCGCCATGAGCAGGAGGTTGTACAGGATCTTGGAAAGAATGAAAGCCGTTGGGCTGGTTACCGTATAATAATAGAGCAAGCGCCCGCGGGAATCCTGCAGAAAACTTTTGGCAACGGCATTGATGCAGACAAACAACTGCATGACCCAGAACAGGGCAATCCAGGTGTCCCCTTCCGCGCTGCCCATTGAAAGGTAGAGTACGAATACGGTGGAAACGATATACAGGAGCACGCCGTAAACGGCATATTGCTGCCTGAATTCCAGCAGCATATCTTTTTTAAATAAAGTCCAGACAGCGCTCATCAGGAATCGCCTTTTTTGAAACACTTTCTGCATCTAGCCTCATAGAGATTCAGTTCTCCAATCAGCAGTTGATTTTCCAGTCCGCTCTTGCGAAAGGAATAATTGGCGATGGCGCCGCATTTCATGCAGATGGCATGCAGTTTGGTGGTATAGTCGGCTATGGCCAGCAATTGGGGCATCGGTCCAAACGGTTTTCCGGTATAGTCCATGTCCAGGCCCGCCACGATGACGCGTATGTCGCGGTTGGCGAGTTCTTCAACCACGTCGAGGATACCGGGATCGAAAAACTGCGCCTCATCGATGCCCACCACGTCCACATGATCGGCCATCAGGAGGATATTGTGGCTATGGGTCACAGGGGTGGACGAAATCGAGCTCTCATCGTGCGAGACGATGTCAGATGCATGGTAGCGGTTGTCGATTTCCGGTTTGAAGATCTCCACCCGAAGGTTGGCAATCCGCGCTCTTCGCAGCCTGCGGATCAGCTCTTCCGTTTTTCCGGAAAACATGGATCCGCAGATGACTTCAATCCATCCGCCGGAGCCGTTTCTGGTATTGGGTTCTATAAACATGCCAGCGCGTTCTGTAAACTGTTTGTACCTTTACAACTGATTCATTGCAGCGCACAAAAGTACCGTAATACGATGGAAAGAGTGGACGTTTTACTGGAAAAGCTCCGGCAGCAGTGGAGGGATAAAGCGCCTTATGCGCAGATGCTGGTCTCGCTTCAACTGTTGCAGGAAGAGCTCCGGATGGTGGAAGGGGGGCAGCCTGCGCAATCCGGGACGGGAAAAGTCAGTGTCATCCTTCCCCGCGCGGTACCGCCGGGCCCTCTGGATACGGTTCCGCAGGCGCCTATTGATCGCGAGGAGAAGATCATGGCGGTTTTGCAGGTGGATGAACGTGAAATTGAAGCTGAACTGAAGCAGATCCGTGAAGCGGCAGAACTGAAGAGGGAATTGGGGCGGTCGGCAAAGATGACATCCCCGGAAAAATCATCGCCACAGGCCATGGATGATATCCCCACGCTGGCTTCGCATATCCCTTATTTGCCCGCCGGGAAGACGGAAATAAATCCTGCTCCGCAGGAGTCTGAAAAATTGGAGAGGATCCCCTCATCTCAAATGGAAAAAACGACGGAGCCCGTAAAAGGCGCATTGCCTGCCGACGAATCCCTCAATGAAAAGCTGAAGCCTTCCGGTAAAGAACTGGCGGATCATTTACAAGTCAGCCCGGTCAGGGATCTGCGCAAGGCGATTGGGATCAACGAACGTTATGTTTACATCAATGAACTCTTTCGCGGCAATGAGGCCATGTTCGATCGGGCCCTCAAAACCCTCAATGATTTTTCCATCCTGCCTGAGGCGGAATACTGGATACAGCGTGAATTGCGGATCAAACTGGGCTGGAAGGATGAGGAGCCCACGGTGCAACAATTTCTTCAGCTGATCAGGAGACGGTTTTCCTGAATATAAGCCAGGATTTTTTCCGTGGCGCCGGCCTCGGATCTGACATAGTTGCCTGCTTTGTTGCCGGCAAGGGCAAGTTTTTCCGGGTTTTCCAGCAGTTCTTCGATGACTTTTTCTGCTTCGAGGGCATTTTCAAAGGTAAACGCACCCCCGTATTCGAGCAGTTGCCGGGCTTCCCTTGACTTATAGTGCACCGGGCCAAACAGAACCGGCTTTGCGTAAACGGCAGCTTCCAGGATATTGTGGATGCCTGCTCCGCCAAATCCCCCGCCTACATACGTGATCTGCGCGTATCGGTATAGCCGGGAAAGCATACCCATGTTATTTATGATCAGCACATGCGGCATTTTTGGTGGCAGCGTTCCTGTTTCAAGGCCTTGACGCAGTTGACTGAAAAGAATGCTGTCCGGAAACAGTTTTTGGATGTCCCGGATATGGGAATCGTGGATTTCGTGCGGTGCGATGACGAAGCGGATCCCGGGTTTGACTCGGGCATAGTGGGCCAGGATCTCTTCATCTTCGGGCCATGTACTACCGGCAACGATTACCTGATGATGGGCACAGAAAAAATCGGTTTCCCGCAAGGGGGTGGCGGCGGATGCGATGTCAAGGACCCTGTCGAACCGGGTATCTCCCGCCACGGAGCAGTGGCCATGGAGTCCCTGCGCCTCCAGCAAGTGCAGGGAGGATTCATCCTGCACAAAAATATGTTCATAGGTTTGAAGCATCTGCCGCCAGAAACCTCCCCATGGTTTGAAGAAAGCTTGTCCAGGCCTGAAGATGGCCGAGATCAGCAGTGTTTTGGCTCCTGATTCCTTCAGGCTTTTCAGGTAGTAATGCCAGAACTCATATTTGACGAAAAGGGCGATGCCGGGCTGCAGGATTTGTACAAATGATTTTGATTTTGTGGGGTTGTCCATAGGCAGGTAGCAGATATAGTCTGCACCTGGATAATTTTTTCTAATCTCGTACCCGGAGGGAGAGAAAAAGCTCAGTACGATGAATGCATGTGGGTAGTTTTTCCGAAGTGTTTCGAGTACAGGCCTGCCCTGTTCGAATTCGCCCAGTGAAGCGCAGTGCATCCAAATTCTCTGCTTTCCAGCGGATTCTGTAGCTGCGATCAATCGCTGTTCCCAGTTTTTTCTGCCCTGCACCCATTGTCCGGCTTTTGGGTTCCACCGTGATGCTACAAGGATTCCCGTCTCATAAAGGGAAAGCAAAATCCTGTAGAGCAGAGGCATGGGTGTCAATTTATTAATGATGCAAATCTAATGGCCTCTGCGCTTCCTTCGGTTATTTTATTACTTTTGTGGCCTTCAAAACCCGCACATGCATCCCATCCAAATGGTGGACCTGAAAAGGCAATACCACCAAATCAAGCCAGAAATAGACGAGGCGGTCCTGAATGTCCTGGAAAGCACGGCCTTTATTAATGGAAAACCGGTACAGGAATTTACGGATAATCTTGCCCGTTACACCGGAGCCAGGCATGTCATCCCCTGTGCCAACGGTACGGATGCCTTGCAGATTGCCATGATGGCGTTGGATTTGAAGCCCGGCGATGAAGTGATCACGCCTTCCTTTACATATATTGCCACCACGGAAGTAGTGGCGTTGCTGGGTTTGAAACCGGTCTTCGTGGAAGTGGATCCGCGTACTTTTTGCATGGATCCGGCTTCCCTTGAAAAGGCCATTACGCCCAGAACGCGTGCGATCGTTCCGGTGCATCTTTATGGGCAATCGGCTCCCATGCAGGAAATCCTGGACATTGCCAACAGGCATGGGCTTTTTGTCATCGAGGACAACGCACAGGCTATCGGCGCTGATTACACGATGCGGGACGGCACCGTAAAGAAAACAGGATCGATGGGCACCATCGGTACCACATCTTTTTTCCCTTCAAAGAACCTGGGCTGCTATGGAGACGGTGGTGCGATCCTGACCCAGGACGATGCACTCGCTGCGAAGATCCGCATGATTGCCAACCACGGACAGAGTAAAAGATACTATCACGATGTAGTGGGCTGCAATTCCCGTTTGGACACCATACAGGCGGCTATTCTCCAGATCAAACTGAAAAAACTGGACGCTTATAACAATGCCCGCCGGAAATTGGCTGCCGCCTATACTGATGCTTTTCAGGGGATCGAGGGAGTCAGGACGCCTTTCATTGCACCTGGTAATTCCCATGTATTTCATCAATACACACTGAACCTGGATGGACTGAACCGGGATGGCCTGCATGAATACCTCGCGAGCCAGCAGATTCCTTCCATGATCTATTACCCCGTGCCTGCGCACAGGCAAAAGATGTTTGAAAGCTTCGGATCTGCGGGAACGAAGCTGGACACGACCGACTGGCTGACGGAGCGCGTGATTTCCCTGCCCATCCATACGGAGATGGATGCCGAGCAGCAGGCATATATCATTGGCCATGTATTGCATTTCCTTAAAAAATAATTGAATGAAAATCGCTGTTGTTGGTACAGGTTATGTGGGACTAGTGACAGGTACCTGCTTTGCGGAGACAGGCAACCAGGTGACTTGCGTGGATATCGACCGGGTGAAAGTGGAAAAACTGGCCAGTGGACAGATCACCATTTTTGAACCTGGCCTCGAAAAGATTTTCCTGCGTAACCTGAAGGAAGAGCGGCTGCATTTTACCACAGACCTTACCATGGGTATTCAAGGTGCGGAAGTGATATTTCTTGCGCTCCCCACGCCACCTGGAGAAGATGGATCAGCTGACCTGAAATACATCCTGGGCGTTGCAGATGAACTTGGAAAGATCCTGAAAAATTATACGGTGGTGGTGGACAAAAGCACCGTTCCTGTAGGTACGGCGGAGAAAGTGCAAAATGCCATCGCCCGGCATTACAAGGGTGATTTCGACGTGGTATCGAACCCGGAATTTCTGCGGGAAGGGGTGGCCGTGGATGACTTCATGAAGCCGGACAGGGTGGTTATTGGTACCAGGTCAGACCGTGCCCGGAAAGTGATGTCCGAGCTCTTTGCGCCCTTCGTCAGATCCGGCAACCCGGTGATTTATATGGACGAACGTTCCGCAGAACTGACCAAATATGCTGCCAACGCATTCCTGGCTACTAAAATCACATTTATGAATGAAATTGCCCAGCTCTGCGAGCGGCTGGGTGCTGATGTGGATATGGTCAGGCGCGGCATCGGCAGTGATGACAGGATTGGTAAACGCTTCCTTTTCCCCGGCATCGGGTATGGGGGCAGTTGTTTTCCAAAGGATGTTCAGGCCCTGGTGAAAAGCGCTACTGAAGTAGATTACACATTCGATATCCTTCACGCTGTAATGGACGTGAATGAGAAGCAGAAAATGCACCTGGTTCCGAAAATCAACAGGTACTTTCTGGGCAACCTTGGCGGCAGGCATTTCGCGTTGTGGGGACTGGCCTTCAAGCCCAATACAGATGATATCCGTGAAGCACCGGCGCTTTACATCATCGAGGCCCTGCTCAAAGCGGGAGCTACGGTTTCTGCTTTTGATCCGGAGGCCATGCAGAACGTTCAAAATCTGCTGGGCAGACGCATCCAGTTTGGAGAGAGTCAGTATGACGTGCTGAAAAATGCGGATGCCCTGATCATTGCCACGGAATGGAATGAATTCCGCACGCCGGATTTCCACCGGATGGAGGGGCTGCTGAAAAACAAAGCCATCTTCGATGGAAGAAACTTATTTGAGTTGGATGCCATGCGTAAACTAGGATTTCATTATGAAAGCGTGGGACGGGAAGCCGTTCTCAAAACAAACGGATGATGTCAGATAAGAGAGTACTCATTACAGGAGCGGCAGGTTTTCTGGGGTCCCACCTCTGCGATCGCTTTATCCGGGAAGGTTTTGATGTGGTTGGCATGGACAACCTGGTCACCGGTGATCTGCGCAATATCGAACACCTGTTCAAACTGAAGCAGTTTGAGTTTTACCACCATGATGTGTCGAAGTTCATCCATGTACCCGGCCACCTGGATTATATCCTGCATTTTGCTTCACCCGCCAGTCCCATTGACTATTTGAAAATTCCCATCCAAACCCTGAAGGTTGGCGCCCTTGGCACGCACAATTGCCTGGGCCTGGCCAAGAGCAAGGGCGCGCGGATGCTTGTGGCATCTACATCAGAAGTATATGGAGATCCGCAGGTGCATCCGCAGACTGAAGAGTACTGGGGCAATGTCAACCCGGTTGGACCAAGAGGTGTCTATGATGAAGCCAAGCGGTTTATGGAATCCATCACCATGGCTTACCATAATTTTCATGGCCTTGAAACCAGGATCGTGCGGATATTCAATACCTATGGTCCACGCATGAGGCTCAATGACGGGAGGGCCCTTCCGGCCTTCATTGGCCAGGCACTGCGTGGCGAGGATCTGACAGTCTTTGGAGATGGAAGTCAGACCCGGTCATTCTGTTATGTGGATGACCTGGTGGAAGGGATCTACCGGTTGTTGCACAGCAACTATGCCTATCCGGTCAATATCGGCAACCCGGTGGAGATTTCATTACTGGATTTTGCCAAAGAGATCCTATCCCTGACCGGGTCCCACCAGAAAATTGTGTTCAAGCCGCTTCCGGTGGATGATCCCAAACAAAGGCGTCCCGATATCAGCAAGGCCAGGTCGATCCTTGGCTGGGAGCCTCGTGTCAGCAGGGCAGAAGGTTTGAGGATTACTTACGAGTATTTCAGGAGTCTTCCCAAAGAAGAGCTATTTAAACTACCCAAGGAATTCAATAGCATTAAATAATGATATACCAGGACTTGTTAGAAAAAAAAGCAAAACTGGCCGTCATTGGCTTGGGTTATGTGGGACTGCCAATTGCACTTGAGTTTGCCAGGAGATTATCCGTCATCGGATTTGATATAAATGAGAAGAGGGTGGAGCAGATGAAGCGAGGCATTGATCCCAGTAAAGAGGTGGAACCGGAACAATTCAAAGACAAGGATATTGTCTTTACAAGCAGCCTGGAGGTTTTGAAAGAAGCAACGTTTTTCATCGTGGCGGTGCCTACTCCGGTTGATAAATTCAATGTGCCGGATCTTAAGCCCGTATTGAGTGCTTCTGACGCTATTGGCAAGGTGGTCAAAAAGGGCGATTACGTCGTTTTTGAATCCACCGTGTACCCGGGTTGTACGGAGGAGGATTGTCTTCCCGTAATCGAGCGCGTTTCCGGCCTCAGGGGTTGCGTGGATTTCAAACTGGGCTATTCGCCCGAGAGGATCAATCCGGGCGATAAGAAGAATACGCTGCGCTCCGTGGTCAAGATTGTCTCCGGCTGTGATGCGGAATCACTGCATGAGATTGCCCAAACCTACGAACTGGTGGTAGATGCGGGGGTATTCCGCGCTTCATCCATCAAAGTGGCCGAGGCGGCGAAGATTGTGGAGAATACGCAGCGCGACCTGAACATTGCCCTGATGAATGAGTTGTCGATGATTTTCGACCGCATGCACATCAATACCTATGACGTGCTGGAGGCCGCGGGAACAAAGTGGAATTTTCTGAAGTTTTCCCCCGGCCTGGTAGGAGGACATTGCATTGGGGTAGACCCTTACTATCTTACCCACAAGGCGGAAGCCCTGGGTTATGATGCCAAACTGATTTCCGCTTCCCGTTTCATCAATGACAATATGGCCCGGAATGTGGCCAGAAGGGTTATTCAGCATGTGCTTCGAAATACCCCGGACGTGAATACTGCCAAAGTGCTGGTGAAGGGCGTGACGTTCAAAGAAGATGTGAGCGATATCCGTAACTCGAAGATCATCGATACCGTCAAGGAAATCCAGAGCTTCAATATCCAGGTGGACGTGGAAGATCCCTATGCGGAAATGGAGGAGGTGCACCACGAATATGGGCTGAAGCTTTCCAGGCAGAATGGGAAAGACTATGACGCGGTCATCATCGCCACCCCTCATCAGCAATACCTTCACATGGATGTTGCATCATTATATGCAATGACCAGGCCAACGGCGTTGATTGCTGACCTGAAAGGCATTTTTAAAGGAAAGATAACCGAGCGGGCATACTGGAGTTTGTAATTTTGCCGCACATGGAAACCAGGAAAATACTCATCACAGGCGGCGCCGGATTTATCGGTTCCCACGTTGTCAGGCTGTTTGTGAACAATTACCCTCATTACCAGGTATACAATCTGGATGCCCTGACCTATGCCGGCAACCTGGAGAACCTGCAGGACGTGGAACATCAGCCTAATTACCATTTCATCAAAGGGGATATTACGGACGAAACCTTTATTCAGGGGATTTTCCATGAGTATGCATTCGATGCCGTCATTCACCTGGCGGCGGAAAGCCATGTGGACCGGTCAATCATGGACCCCCTGGCCTTTGTTAAAACAAATGTGCTGGGAACGGCTGTTCTCCTGCACGCAGCAAGGACCAGTTGGAATAATGACCTTGAAGGAAAGCTGTTCTATCATGTGTCTACCGATGAAGTTTATGGAACGCTGGGAGAGGAAGGCTTCTTTACAGAGGAAACGCCCTATGATCCCCGCTCACCCTATTCCGCATCCAAAGCATCTTCGGACCATATGGTGATGGCCTGGCACCACACCTATCATCTGCCCGTGGTCATATCCAATTGTTCCAATAATTACGGGTCCCACCATTTCCCCGAAAAGCTCATTCCCCTGATGATCAACAATATCATCCACCAGAAACCTCTGCCTGTGTACGGCAAAGGGGAGAATGTCCGGGACTGGCTCTGGGTGGAAGACCATGCACGTGCGATTGACATTATTTTTCACCGCGGAAGGCTGGGTGAGACCTATAATATTGGTGGCTTCAATGAGTGGAAGAATATTGACCTGGTGCACCTGCTTTGCCGGATCATGGACGAGAAACTGGATCGGGCGCCCGGAACCTCGGCTGGTTTGATCACCTATGTAACGGATCGTGCAGGGCACGATCTCCGTTACGCGATCGATGCTTCCAAACTCAACCATGAACTGGGATGGAAGCCTTCGCTTCAGTTTGAAGAAGGGCTTGCCAAAACAGTCGATTGGTATCTGTCCAACCAGGACTGGGTAAGTCGCGTCACCTCCGGCACCTACCAGGATTACTATCAGTCTCAGTACGAAGCAAGATAATTGTATGGAATTCATCGCCACAGATTTTCCGGGCCTTTTCAACCTGCAGCCAAGGGTATTTGAAGATCCGAGGGGCTATTTCTTTGAAAGCTATAATCAGAAAGTTTTCGACGAAGCGGGCATGCCCGGAGACTGGGTACAGGATAACCAGTCGTCCTCCGTATACGGAGTTATCCGAGGGTTGCACTACCAGCTCAACCCATTTGCACAGGCAAAACTGATCAGGGTGTTGCAGGGAAAGATTCTGGATGTGGTGGTGGATCTCCGGGAAGGTTCCCCCACTTATCTGAATTCCTATAGCCTGGAATTGTCTTCAGAGAATAAGTATCAGTTGCTCATACCGAGAGGGTTCGCGCATGGATTTTCCGTGTTGAGTGAACAGGCGATTGTTTTGTATAAGTGCGATCACTACTACCATAAGAACGCAGAAGCGGGGATTATCTACAACGACCCAACCCTGGCCATCGACTGGAAAATTCCTCCCGGGAAGGAAATCATTTCCGACAAGGATGCCCTTCTTCCCAAATTGGGGGCCCATCAGTCAAACTTCAGTTTTCAACAATGAGCATCCAAAGAGTCCTGGTGACCGGCGCCAACGGACAGGTTGGAAAGGAGCTCAGAAAAATTGCATCCGGATTTCCAGAGATCAGGTTCCTGTTTCTGTCCAGGGAGGACCTGGCCATTCACCATTTTGAACTGGTTCGAAAATTCTTTGAAAACTTCCGGCCGGATGTCTGCATCAACTGCGCCGCATATACCGCCGTGGACAAGGCCGAGTCTGAAAAAGATCTTGCCTTTCTGGTGAATGCAGAATCCGTAGGCGTGCTGGCTGCCGTGTGCAGGGAGTCGGGTGCCAGGTTCATTCACATCTCAACGGATTACGTGTTCAACGGAATACAGGATCGTCCATATCGGGAAGACGATCCAACGGACCCGCAAACAGTCTATGGTGCATCAAAACTTGCCGGGGAAGAGTTGGCGATAAAGATGCACCCGGAGGCTGTCATAGTCCGGACCAGCTGGGTCTATTCTGTTTTTGGAAAGAATTTTGTCAAAACGATGTGCAAACTGATGGGCGAAAAAGATTCGCTCAACGTGGTATCAGATCAGTTTGGATGTCCCACCCATGCAAGGGACCTGGCAAATTGCCTGATGCAGATCGCCCTTAGTGACCAATGGACCCCCGGGATTTTTCATTTCAGCAATGAGGGCATCATCAGCTGGTTCCAGTTTGCAGAAACGATTGGCACCCTGATCCCAAGCGATTGCAAGGTTTATCCCATTCCAACCAGCGCTTATCCTGCGCCGGCAAGACGACCGCTTTACAGCGCATTGGACAAAACAAAAATCCAGGCTGCCTACGGAATCCAACTGGTTCCCTGGAAAGACAGCCTGGAAGATTGTCTGGAGATGCTTCGGAAAGCCCAATAGTTATTCTACGCGCCTGCCACCCTTCAGTTCCTCGGTCAGTTTTTCAAAGGCTTCGAGTTTACCCTCGGACAACAGTTTGGCCTGCTCAGGCCAGGTGCCGGGATCGTGAATTTTGTATGCGTCTCCCTGTTCATCTAAAATACCCTGCAGCACGGCAATACTGGTCTCTGAGAGCTGACCAAAAGTATAGATCCGGTGGCTGTTGAGGATTTCTTCCAGTTTGGGACCGATGCCTTCAATCACTTTCAGGTTGTCCGGTTTAATGGGACCGGATGCTTTGGCAAGGGCCTCGGCGAGGGCAGCTTTTTCGGTAATGGCCACATTCAGGTCGGCTCCCAGTTTTTGTTTTTCCCCGTTCAGCAGACCTACCATGCCCTCCAGTTCGCTCACGCGAGATGCGGAAGCCAGCGCACTGGCCGCATTGCGCGCCTGCACATCTGCTTCCTGGTTCCATTTATCCCTTTCAGCCCTGACCGCTTCCAGTTCAGCTTTCAACGCAGCACCTTCCGCCAGTCCCTGTCGTGCTTTCTGAAGATCCGCTTCCAGTTGGGTAAGCTTATTCCTGAGGCTTTCCGTTTCACTGCTTTGGCCGTCCACGGTGGCTTTTTCATCGAGCAGTCGCTTCCGGTCTTCCTCAAAGCGATTTGCTTCTGTCTGGAATTTCACCACCATCAGCCTGCTGCTATGCAGGTCGTTTTCGAGCCGCTGTATCTTGTTCCGCATCTCGTTGACCTGGCTTTCGTCCAGGGAGGCAGTCAGCCTGACTTTATCAGATAGCGCGGATTCCAGGGAATGTTTCAGTTTTGCAATTTCCTCCCTGCTTCCATTCAATTCCTTTTCCTGGTTTCTGACCCTGTTTTTCAGGGACTCCACTTCCGAGTGGTCCACCATCATGGAGGTGACTTTTGCATGTTCTTCTTCAAAGGCAGTTTTGTGTTTGGATACCAGCAGGGTAGCGGCTTCGAGCTCTTTTTGTAGATCGTGCAAACGGTGTTTCAGTTTGTCCAGTTCACCAGCTGATGCGGAAAAAGAATTGGCTTTGGCCTGGGCCGCGTCCAGTTGTTGCTTGAGCTTATGCTGCCGGTTTTTTTCTTCCTGCAGTTCTTGTGACAACAGGTCAAATTTTCTTGTCTGCTCCGCAGAGACCTTTGCCTTTCTGCCCAGGAAAAGGTAATAGAGCAGGGCGCCCAGTAATCCAGCCAGGATCCAGATCAGGGTAATCTCCGTATTGGCCACATTAACGGGCAGGTTCCTCCATCCAGGATCAAATAGTCCAAGGAAAAAATGCATAGCAATTCAGTTTTGGGTGTTTGGGAAATAATGCAAGCTTCCCGGAGCCGGGAACACTTGGGAAAGGGAATGTACTAAAAAGCGGCGGCTCGTGGTTGGGCATTTTATGAAATTGCCGCTGCCAGGGGTCTTCGGGGATAAAAAAGCAAAAAAAAACCAAAAAGCGCCCAAAATCCCTTTTGTCTACTATATTTGTAGAGTAATTGGTGGGTGGAGGGGGATTTACTGTCCTTGATAAGATATTTTCCCGCACCAGGACCTGTTTCGGGTTTCACATTGTTTGCTTGGAAACGAATTTCATTCCAGGGTTGGAGTGTGGAAGGTTTTCGCCCAACCAAAAAACCTACTAATATAGTAGACTAATAAACGCATATGGGACAACATGCATTGGACTATTTATCAGAGTTGGAAGCGGAGAGCGTATATATATTTAGGGAATTGGCAGCTCAGTTTGAAAGGCCGGCCCTGTTATTCAGTGGGGGCAAGGATTCCATCACCCTGGTGAGGCTTGCGATGAAAGCCTTCGCGCCAGACCGGATTCCATTTCCGCTGGTGCATATTGACACGGGACATAATTTTCCCGAAGCCCTGGTGTACCGGGATGCACTGGTGCGCGAAATCGGCGCGGAACTGATTGTCCGGAAAGTGGAGGACACCATCCGGCAAAGGAACCTGGAAGAACCCAGGGGAAAGTTTGCGTCCCGGAACTGGCTGCAGACCTACACGTTGCTCGATACCATTGAGGAGTTTGGATTCGACTGCTGTATTGGTGGCGCCCGGAGGGACGAAGAAAAGGCGAGGGCCAAGGAGCGGGTTTTTTCTGTGCGGGACGAGTTTGGCCAGTGGAATCCCAAGCTCCAGCGCCCTGAACTATGGAACATTTTCAATGGCCGCATCCACAAGGGCGAAAATGTGCGCGTGTTTCCTATCAGTAACTGGACGGAACTGGACGTTTGGAACTATATCAGGACGGAGCAAGTTCCGCTTCCGTCCATCTATTTCGCACATGAACGCAAGGTGGTGGATCACGACGGCCAGTGGGTGGCCGTATCCGAGTTCGTGAACCTGGAACCCGGAGACCTGGTTCAAAACAAAAAAGTCCGTTACAGAACAGTGGGGGATATGACCTGTACGGCTGCTGTGGAGTCCGAAGCTTCCACCCTCGAGGAGGTCATTGCGGAAATCCAGGCCACGCGGATCAGTGAGCGGGGAGAGACGCGCATTGACGACAGGGTGACGGAGGCGGCGATGGAAGACCGTAAGAAAAATGGCTATTTCTGATCAATCCCAGAACACATCATGAACATACTTAGATTCATTACAGCAGGCAGCGTGGATGACGGGAAGAGTACCCTGATTGGCAGGTTGCTGTACGACAGCAAGAGCATCCTCACAGACCAGATGGAGCAGCTGGAAAAGCAGAGCAAGAATAAAAACGAGGGTGGTATTGACCTGGCCCTGCTGACGGATGGGCTCCGTGCGGAAAGGGAACAGGGAATCACCATCGATGTAGCGTACCGCTATTTCTCCACGCCCCGGCGAAAGTTCATCATCGCCGATGCGCCCGGTCATGTGCAGTATACCCGCAATATGGTCACAGGCGCATCCAACTCAGACCTCATCATTGTCCTCATTGATGCAAGACAGGGTGTGGTGGAGCAGACCCGCCGGCATAGCATCATCGCTTCCCTGCTGGGAATTCCGCATGTGGTGGTAGCGATCAACAAAATGGACCTGGTTGACTACAGTGAGGATGTGTACAACAACATCGTGATCGAGTATGCAAAAGTGGCGGCCAGTCTGGGTCTGCCCGAGGTCTCTTATTTCCCCATCAGTGCTTTGCGGGGCGATAATATCGTTGAGCGGTCGCAGTACATGAAATGGTATGAAGGCAGGTCACTGCTGGAGCACCTGGAGGAGGTTCCCGTGGCTACTGATTTTAACGATGAACTTCCAAGATTCCAGGTTCAGTATGTCATCCGGCCTCAGACCCTCGAACTGCACGATTACCGCGGATATGCGGGTCGCATTGCCAGCGGCGTATACCGGAAAGGAGACGCCGTGACCATCCTGCCATCTGGATTGACCAGCAGCATTACGAAAATCGAAATCGGCGGACAGGAAGTGGAGGAAGCATTTGCCCCGCAAAGTGTGGTCATCCAACTTGCAGACGACCTGGATATCAGTCGCGGTGACACCATCATCCCCGGCGCCGCACTTCCCGCCGTCTCCAATGAACATGAGGTACTGCTCTGCTGGATGGACGATAGGCCCCTGCAAACCGGCAATAAATATATCCTGCAGCACCGCAGCAAACAGGTGCGGAGCATGGTGCGCGATATCCGTTACCGGGTGGATGTCAATACCCTTGACGAAGTGCCGATGGATGGAGCGGTAAAACTCAATGACATCGTCAAGGCCAGCATAAAGACATCCGCCCCTTTGGCTTATGACGCTTTCAGCCGGCTTCGGCACAACGGGGCTGCAATCCTCGTGGATGAAACGAGCAATAATACGGTGGCCGCCATCTTATTTTCCTGAACAATGACAGCACAAATTTTTTCTCCTGGCAAAGTTGTGATCGCCGCTGCAGGTCCGGGTGACGCAGACCTGGTAACGGTTAAGACTGCCCGATATCTGCAGTTGGCTGATGTGATTCTGACAGACCGACTGGTCAATCCGGAAATTCTTGAGCGATACGCCAGAAAGGGATCGGAGCTGATTGAAGTGGGCAAGCAATCCGGGCATCCGGGCTCAAGCCCGCAGCAAACCATTAGCCAGCTGATGGCTGCTCATGCTTTGAAGGGAAAGCGGGTGTTGCGACTCAAAGGTGGGGATGTTTCCATTTTTTCAAATATTCTGGATGAATTGGAAACCTTGACGGCGCTGGGGATTTCTTATGAAATTGTACCCGGTGTGACCGCAGCATTGGGAGCTGCCGCGTATGCAGGCATTCCACTGACCGCAAGAGGCTATGCACGGGGTGTGCGTTTTCTGACCTTTGTGGATGAACATATGATCGATGCATCGCAGTGGCAAGATTGGGCGGAAACCTCGGATACGCTTGTGTTTTATATGTCAGGTAAGCTGCTGAAAGAACTTGCGCAGCGGCTCGTGTCTGCAGGAATGAAAACTGATCAGACACTTGCGGTCATCAGCCATGCCACTACGCCTGGCCAGCAGGTTGAAGTGGGAACCATTCGTCATTTTCTGCAACCCGTAAACCGGTTCTGCTACAAATCGCCCACCTTAATCATTATAGGAGATGTAGTCAAGCTGCATCCACGCTTTAAGTGGTTTGAAAGCAGTGAACCGCAGGCGGATTTTTTCCCCCCGATGGGCCCTGCTGCAGACTTCCTGTAAAACCAAGCCAGATGCTCACCGAACATAAACTCAAGACACTGAAATCTTTGATCAGCGAATCCACACCGGAGGAGCTGATCTGGATCAATGGATACCTCAATGGACTGATGGCTGAGAACAAGGGTGCGATGAACGGCAGCAATCCATTTGGTAAAATATCCGTTGAGGGAAAGAATGGACAACAGGAATCCGGAAGGATTACGCTTTGCTATGGCACAGAGACCGGAAATTCAAAAAAACTGGCGCTTCAGTTTACACAAGCTCTGAAGGCAGCCGGACTGGTGACAGTTTGCAAGGGCCTGGACCAATACCGTTTCGAAGACCTGGCCACGGAAAAAAATTTCCTGGTGGTGGTGAGCACTCAGGGTGAGGGCGAACCACCGGAGCCGGCAAAGCATTTTTTTGATCAACTTGCAACAGCCTCGCCGGACCTGTCCGCGATGCGTTTTGCCGTTTTGGCCCTGGGAGATACAGCCTATCCGCTGTTTTGCAAAGCAGGCGAAGACCTGGATATGCACTTGAACAGGCTGGGTGGAAAGCGGATGCTGCCTTTGATGAAATGTGATGTGGACTTCGAGTCTGCGTCCGCCAGCTGGATCGAGGCGGTGCTGAAAACCCTGCACAAAAAATTGCCGGATGCTTCCGCGCTGAGAGTTGCTCATTCATCCAGGGAGAAGGCGCATGTGCGCAAAATGCAGGAGGGAGAAATCATTGCCCATATCAACCTGAACGACTGGGGATCCCGCAAGCAGACCTATCATCTGGAGATTCTTTCCCAGGAGGAGATCGAATATGAACCCGGTGATGCCATTGCCATCGTTCCTGAAAACAGGCCGGAAGTGGTGGACCGCATCCTCTCCCTGGCCGGAGTTCGCCATGACAAGATCTTTGCGCATCCCAAAGGAAAGGCCAGTGCCGCAGAATGGTTGGGGAAGAAACTGAATGTATGCTACCTGCTGGGCAATACGGTAAAAAAATATGCTGCCCTTACAGGACATGAGATTCCGGACACAAGGATGGACCTGGTGGATCTGTTGCGGATCTATCCTTTGAGGGACGCTGCTCAATTTGCGGAAGTCCTGGCAATGCTGAGTCCCATCGCACCACGCCTTTATTCCGTCTCTTCTTCCGCGCGCAACAATTCCCGTATGGTACACCTCACGGTGGGTAAGCATCGCTTTCTGGACGAAGGCAACGAACGATTTGGTTTGTGCAGTTCATTCCTGGGCGATCTGCCTAAGGGTACCAGGCTCTCTTTTTATGTTCATCGCAACCGTGCCTTCAAACTGCCATCTGAAGAGAAGCCGGTCATCATGATCGGTCCGGGAACAGGCGTTGCGCCATTCAGGGCTTTCCTGATGGAACGCGACCTCACTGGAGCTTCAGGCAGGAACTGGTTCTTCTTCGGCGAACAACATTTCCTGACAGATTTTTTATACCAGTCGGAAATGCAACAATACCTGCAAACAGGCGTGTTGCACAAGCTGAGCCTCGCTTTTTCGCGGGACCAGCAGGAAAAGATATATGTGCAGGACAGGATACGCGAGTCCGCCGCTGAGTTCTACCGCTGGATCGAAGAAGGTGCATACCTATATGTCAGCGGTACCAAAGACCCGATGAGCAGGGATGTGGAACAGGCCATCCTCGATGTCATTGCAGTGCAGGGGGAAAAGACTGTAGAAGAAGCAAAGGCATTCCTGGATGGGCTTAAAAAAGAAGGAAGATATCAGAAAGACGTGTATTGAGGATTGCGATTCTGCAGGGTGTCCTCGCTGCGCTGCGGTCACCTTCCTTAAATATAATATACCATGACGAACGAACAGAAAAAATCACCCATCGAGCGGATCAAGGAAAACAGTGATGGCCTGCGGGGTACGCTGCGCGAGAGCCTGGCGGATCCGGTTACGGGCGCCATTGCAGAAGCGGATCAGTCGCTCGTGAAGTTTCATGGAATGTATCAGCAGGACGACCGCGACCGGCGGGAGGAGCGCACGGAGAAAAAGCTGGAGTGGCTGTATTCTTTCATGATTCGGTTACGCCTTCCCGGTGGACTGATGACGCCCGGGCAGTATGCAGGGCTTCACCACATCGCGGGACGTTATGCCACCGGCACCATCAAGATCACCACCCGGCAGACGGTGCAGTTGCACGGCATCCTGAAAAGTTCCATGAAACCCACGCTTCAGGCTTTTGATACCCTGGCCCTGGACTCCATCGCCGCATGCGGTGACGTGAACCGAAACGTGGTGTGCAGCGCGCATCCCTTTCAGAGCGCCCTGCACGAAGAAGTGTTTGCCTTTGCCGGGAAGATATCGGAGATGGCCCTGCCCAAGACCCAGGCCTACTATGAAATCTGGCTGGACCAGGAGCCTCTCAAAGAAAAAGAAAAAGAAGTGGATCCGCTCTACGGTCAGCACTACCTGCCCCGGAAATTCAAGATCGCCATCGCCATTCCACCGGACAATGACGTGGACGTCATGGCCAATGATATCGGCCTGATTGCAATCATCGAGAAGGGAAAGCTTGCTGGTTTCAATGTAGCCGCGGGCGGTGGACTGAGCACAACGCACGGCAATCCTGAAACCTACGCTCGCCTGGCTACGATGCTGGGTTTTGTGTCTGGCGAGGAGAAAATACTGAAACTCGTCTATGAGATCATCACGATCCAGCGGGATTTTGGTAACCGGTCTGACCGGAAACGCGCTCGTCTGAAGTATACGATTGATACGATGGGCCCCGATGCATTCACCGCGGAATTGGAAAAACGTTGCGGCTTTGCCCTGGAGCCAGCCCGGTCGTTTTCCTTTACGCAAAGAGAGGACCATTTTGGCTGGAGCCGCGATCATTTGGGACGATGGTTTTACACGGTGTTCGTGGAAAATGGGCTGATCCGGGATACGGAGCAGGTGCACATGAAATCCGGTCTGTTGGCGGTTGCCGAATCCGGCCTGGCGCAGTTTCGTTTCACCTGTAACCAGAACCTGGTGCTTTCTGATATCGGGGATAAGGACAAAACGGATGTGGACAGAATCTTATCCTCTTACAAGATACTGGACTATACGGAGCAAGCCAGCAAAATCAGGCGCAATGCCATTGCCTGCGTGGCTTTCAATACCTGCCCGCTGGCGCTGGCAGAGGCCCAGCGATACCTGCCTTTCCTGCTGACCAAAATAGAACCCCTTTTGGAAAAACATGGAATGGAAAAGGAATCGATTCACCTGCGCATGACCGGCTGTCCCAATGGATGTGGAAGGCCTTATGTAGCAGAGATCGGCCTGATTGGAACGGCCTATGGAAAGTATAACCTGCATATTGGAGGCGACAGGGAGGGAATGCGACTCAACGAAAAATTCCGCGATAACCTCGATGAACCTGCCATTCTCGAAACCCTGGACACCCTGTTTGCAGACTATGTGAGGCAGCGGAACGAAGGAGAAGGATTTGGCGATTATGCGTACAGAAAGAACTTACCCGCGCATGCATAGCATGGAAGAAATCATATCCGCCAAAATGCAATCGCTCAAGGAGAGCGGGAGGTACCGTTATTTCCTCGAGGTCAACAAGAGCGCACAGCATTTCCCTCAGTTCTACTATCGTCAACCGGATGGTACAAGGCGTTCGGCAGTGAATTGGTGCAGCAACGATTACCTGGCAATGAGCACAAGGGAAGAATTGATTTCCAGGCTTTCCTTTACGGCACACAGAACCGGTACGGGCAGCAGCGGTACGCGGAATATTTCCGGAACCACCGTGCATCACCTGCAGTTGGAAGAAACGCTGGCATCCTGGCACCGGAAGGAGTCCGCGCTGTTGTTTAACAGTGCGTACCAGGCGAACCTGACTTCCCTCCAGACCCTGGGAAGACATATCCCATCCCTCATCTTTGTATCGGACGAGCGCAACCATGCGTCGCTCATTGAAGGCATGCGCGCTGCAGGAAATGAGAAGCATATTTTCCGGCACAACGATGTTGCGGATCTTGAGCGGATCCTGCGGGCATTGCCGCCGGACCATCCCAGGATGGTGGTCTTTGAGTCCGTGTATTCCATGAGCGGAAGCAGGAGCCCGCTGAAGGAGATCATCAATTTGTCAAGAAAATATGGGGCGATGACTTATGTGGACGAAGTGCATGCCGTAGGTCTTTACGGTCCTGGCGGATCCGGTTTGCTCGCCGCCGAAGGACTGGACCAGTTGGTGGATATCATCAACGGTACCCTGTCCAAAGCCATCGGCGTGTTTGGCGGATACATCGCCGGTTCTGCGTTGATGGTGGATTTCCTGCGCAGTCACGGACCTGGATTCATATTCACCACTTCCCTGCCGCCCGCCATCTGTGCGGCGGCGGCGCATAGCATTGAACTCATTCAAGCCCATCCGGAATGGCGTACGTTATTTCACGAAAAAGTCCGTTTGCTGCGGTTGGCGTTGACAGGTGCAGGGGTTCCTTTTGAAGATAATCCAACCCATATAACACCCGTCCGGATTGGAAACAGCCTGCGCTGCAAAGAAATTGCGGACGACCTGCTGCTGAAACAGGGGATTTATCTGCAGCCCATCAATCCCCCCACGGTGCCGGCGGGCGAAGAGTGCCTCCGGATTGTCTGCACCCTCGCGCACGAACAGAAACATATTCATCACCTGGCCCTCAGCCTGAAAAAATGTTTGCATGGATCCAGTACGGTTAACCGGAAGGAAGTCGGCGCTCTCAGTCCTGCAAATTGAGCAGGTGCAGAGCCGGATCCGGGAGCTGTTTCCGGGTATCCGGACGGAGATCATTCCAGTGGAAACGCGGGGCGATCAACTGGGTGAGATTCCTTTGCAGACCGTGGAGGGAACGGATTTTTTTACCACCGAGGTTTTTGACATGCTCCGCTCTGGCGCGGCAGATATTGCCGTGCATTCCCTGAAGGATATGAGTGCGGCCCATTTTTTTGGCGGTCATCGATTTGCGGTGACAGAGCGGGAGGACAACCGGGACATGGTGATTTTCAATCCGGAGGTGCAGCAAAAAATCGAGAAAGGTGAGACATTGGTGATCGGCACCTGTTCACCCAGGCGAGAGGATATGGCGATTGATTTCTTATCGACCCATCTTCCGTCTTCGCATGGACCGGTTCCTATCGAAGTGAAGCCAATAAGGGGAAATGTGGAAACCCGCCTCCGGAAGCTTCAGGAGGCCGGTTATGACGGAACCATCCTGGCCACAGCGGGCCTGAACCGGATGCTGCGCAGCGATGCAACAGCACCGATGATCCGCTGCCTGCTTGCCCACAAGAAATGTATGATACTGCCCCTGCTGGAATGCGTTCCCGCCCCCTGCCAGGGTGCGATTGTAGCGGAGGCGCTGCCTTCCAACCTGCGGGCGCTTCAGATCCTTGAGGCGCTCAACGATCCGGATTTACTGGCCGATTGCATCCAGGAAAAAAGGATGGCGCATGCTTTCGGGGTGGGATGTGATCAGCGTTTTGGGGTTTCTGTTTTCACGCTGGGTGGAAGGCGCTATGCTTATGCCGGCGGCAGGGATGGCAGGGGAAGGAAGATCGCGTATTGGGACGGGCTGCCGGATGCTGCGGAGCGGCGCCTTAAATTATTCAGCAGTACAGACCATATGCGGTCTTTCTATCGATACGAACTTGATCCAGTACCGCCCGGGATCCGCACGGAGGCGGTCTTTGTGGCTAACTACAAGGCAGTGACCCCCGAGGTTGCATCCATCCTGAAGAAAAAGCGGGTATGGGTTTCCGGTAGTAAGACCTGGAGGGAATTGTCGGCCATGGGCGTTTGGGTGGAAGGCTCTGCAGATGCCATGGGGCTTGATTTTCTGAAGGGTGTATTCCGCATGCCGGTGGTGTCATTGGATCCTTCGAACTGCACCATCCTGACCCATGCGGAAGCGGCTCAGCGTTGGCGGGAGAAGGGATGGCGGTCCGTTTCCAGTTATTCCCTTCATCCCGCAGTGCCGGAGGAATTGGTGCAACAGTTAACCGGGGCAGGTTTTGCATTCTGGACCAGTTTCGGTCAGTACCGGCAATGCAGCGGTGTTTTATCGCCCCATGTCATTCATGCCTGTCCCGCCGGAGAGACGGCCGCATTGTTCAGGGAGTCCGGCATCGAGCCCCTGGTATTTCCAACCATTCAATCTTTTCAGTCATGGCGCAACTCCATTACAGCATAAACCGCCGAAGGCTCAGGGTCAGTGAGCATGTGCGTGAATTGTCTGCGGGCATTCAGTTGAACCACCGCGCTTTTTTGCAGCCTGTTTTTGCAGATGCTTCGCTTGCTGAGCGAGCTGCGTTGAAGCATATGCCCGGCATCTATTCAGAGACGGAGGAATCTCTGTTGCGCGGTATGGTTAAAGACATACAGTCAGGAGTGCGGAAATTTTTACTCTTTCCGGTGCCTTCGGAGAAACAGGCTGTCCCCTCGCAATTTGATTTCGTTACCCGAGTATTGCAAAGGGTACGCGCGGAGTTTGGGCAGGACGTTTGGGTTGCGGCGGATGCCTGTTTATGTGCTTATACACCGCATGGTCATTGTGGTTTGCTGGATGCAACAGGGACCCGGGTAGACAACCATGCTTCGGTGGATTGCCTGGCCAACTATGCACTGCGGCTGGCGCAGGCGGGTGCCGACTGCATTGCGCCGAGTGACATGATGGACGGTCGCGTCTCCGCCATCCGCAACCTGCTCAATGCGGAGGGTTATGACCAGGTATCCATCCTGAGCTATTCCGCCAAGTTCAGCTCGCATTGGTACGGTCCCTTCCGGGATGCCTGTCATTCCAGTCCGGGAAAGTCTGCTTTGGGTAACCGTAAAAGTTACCAACTCAGTCCGGCCAATGCGGAGGATGCCATCCTTTGCGCCCTGCGGGATGCCGAGGAAGGCGCAGATATGCTGATGGTGAAGCCGGCCGGATGGTATATGGACATCCTGCTGCGGATCCGTGAACAAGTCAACCTGCCCATCGCCGCTTATCATGTCAGCGGTGAATACGCTGCCCTGGAGCAGGCCGTTGGCATTGGGCTGCTGGACAGGGAAAGGGCGCACTTGGAACTTTGGACTGCGCTGAAGCGTGCCGGCGCCGATATCATCATCTCTTATGCCGCCAGGAACGCGAAGAACTGGATTGAACAGCAAAATTTCTAGCATGACAGGACCCATGAACCCAAGGCCATCCAGTCCAAGCCTCAGTCCGGAAGCCCGAAACGCCCTGTCATTTCAGGCAATGGCTGGTGAACAGGTACCCCTGAACCACCTGTTCCCGGTTTTTCTGAAACTTGAACAGCTGACAGTGCTGCTCGTTGGCGCAGGCCCTGTGGGTCTGGAGAAATTGCAGGCCATACAGGGCAATGCGCCAATGGCAAGGATCAGGATTGTTTCTACTGTGGTCAGTCCCGCCGTGCGGAATTTTGCTTCGCATCATCCCAACATGACCGTGGAGGAGCGTCCCTTCCGTCCGGAGGACCTGGAAGACGCGCAGGTTGTTTTTATTGCCATTCCAGACCACGAAGAAAGTGCGCGCATACGCACCCTTGCAAAGTCCAGGAACTTGCTGGTCAATGCGGCGGACAAGCCGGAACTCTGCGATTTCTACCTCGGCAGCATTGTTCAGAAAGGCAGCCTCAAACTGGCCATCTCCACCAATGGTAAATCGCCCACTGCCGCCAAGAGGCTCCGTGAGACCTTACAGGAAAGCATACCCGATGAAATGGAGGAAGTGCTGAATAATCTCCAGGAGATCCGGAAAACCCTGAAGGGCGATTTTTCGCAGAAAGTCCATACCCTCAATGAACTGACCAGGGGACTGGTCCACACTAACGAGAAAACCCGCGAGACGCGTTGGAGAAAAATTGCCACATATTCCCTCACCATCTTTGCCATCATGCTGGTGGGGCATTTTATTTTCTCCTACATCCCTCTTCAGGAGATTGCGAAGGGGACGGCAGAATGGTACCTGACGCTCGACAAAAACTTTCACTGGATGCTCCTGGCTGGTTTCCTGGCACAGATGGTGGACGGCGCCCTGGGTATGGGTTATGGCGTGACCAGTGCAACGATCCTGTTATCGGCCGGGATCTCGCCGGCAGCCATCAGCGGCAGCATCCACACTGCGGAGATGTTTGCCAGCGGCGCATCCGGTTACAGTCATTACAGATTTGGAAACGTCAATAAAAAATTATTCAGGGCCCTGGTTATCCCGGGCGTGGTGGGAGCGATTCTTGGAGCCATTTTGCTGACCCAGCTTGGCAAATCAGACCTGAACCTGATCCGTCCCATCATGGCTATGTACACGCTGTTCCTTGGGTTGAGGATACTCTTCAACGCGTTCAAAAAACAGCAGGTGCGGAAAAAGTTCAGGCGCCATGGCATCCTGGCCGGTGTGGGCGGTTTCCTGGATTCGTTTGGCGGTGGTGGTTGGGGACCCATTGTGACCACTACGTTGATCTCCCGTGGAAGGAACCATAAATATGTCATCGGCTCCGTGAGCCTGACAGAATTTTTTGTCACCCTTGCCAGTGCCTTCACCTTCTTTATCCTGTTGGGGGTCTCTCACTGGCAGACCATTTTTGCATTGATCATGGGCGGCCTGGTGGCAGCGCCACTGGCTGCGAGGCTGGCAGGCAGACTACCCCGGAAGACGGCCTTCATTCTGCTGGGCCTGCTGGTCATTTTCTGGAGCCTGAAGATCCTGGTGAATGTCTTCTAGCTGGTCAATTGGCCGTATCTTTACCCTCCAAAAAAGATAACCATGGCTTTAATGCATGCTGCACTCACTGATCCTGAATTTGGCTTCGATGTTTCAGACGAGAAAGGACATACGATGCGGATCGATGTGCCGGTGGAACAGGGCGGCGGAGGCACGGGCTTCAGACCCATGCAGACTGTTCTGGCGGCCCTGACCGGTTGCAGTGGAGTGGATATCGTGAGCATACTCAAAAAGCAAAGACAGGATATGCGCAGCCTTGAGATCCTGGTGGATGGAGAACGCGAGCAGGGAAAGGAGCCCTCTCTATGGGAGTGGCTGCACGTGCGTTTCCTGATCACCGGCGAGGTAGAACCGGGAAAAGCCTGGCGGGCAGTGGAACTTTCCATCAACAAGTACTGCTCGGTTGCGGAGACCTTGCGCCGCGCCGGCGCCAGGATCACCTGGTCCGTATTTGTCAACGGACAGGAGGTGGTAACCAATTAAGAGTCCCCATCGCCCCTGATCCGTTCTCCCTTTTTACAGACAACTTCAATGCATTTTCACCCCATGCCCCATCCAGAGACTTCCGCCATCCGGACACAGACCACCCGCACGGGAGAGAAAGAACATTCCACGCCTTTGTTTTTGACCAGCAGTTTTGTCTATGACAATGCGGAAGACATGGCGGCGGCTTTTGCGGATGACAGCCTGGATGTGAATATTTACTCCCGCTTTTCGAATCCCACGGTGGATGAGTTTATCCAGAAAATCTGTGTCCTGGAAGGAGCAGCGGACGGGGTTGCCACGGGCACGGGTATGGCCGCTATTTTTGCTACGTTCATGACCTTTCTGTCCAAAGGGGACCATATCATTTCAGCATCCGCTGTCTTTGGCTCCACGCATACCATCCTCACCAAATACCTTCCCAAATGGGGCATTCAGTACAGTTATTTCAACATGCGCGATGCCGCTTCCGTGGAGGCCCTGATCAGGCCGGAAACTAAAATGTTCTATGTGGAGACGCCCTCTAACCCGGGGTTGGATTTGGTGGACATCGAATTCCTGTCATCGGTTTGTACCAGGCATAATATCCTCCTGGTGGTGGACAACTGTTTTGCCACACCGGCGGTGCAGCAACCCCTTGCCCTGGGGGCGCACCTCGTGATTCATTCCGCTACCAAATTCATTGACGGACAGGGCCGCGTGCTGGGCGGAGTGGTGGTAGGAAGTAAAGAGCTCATTCAGTTGCTCTATCTTTTTGTGCGCAATACCGGGCCGTCAATGAGTCCTTTCAATGCCTGGGTGTTGACCAAAAGCCTCGAAACGTTGTATATAAGGATGGACCGCCACGCCGAGTCTGCACTCCGGATTGCCGAAGCGTTGGAACATCACCCGGCCATCAACTGGGTCAAATATCCGTGGCTGCCTTCTCATCCGGACCACCAGGTGGCGCGCAAACAGATGCGCAATGGAGGGGGTATTGTAACCTTCGATCTGAAAGAAGGCATCGAAGCCGGCAGGAAATTTCTCAATGGACTCAGGATGCTGTCCATGACCAATAACCTGGGTGATAGCAGGTCTATTGCTTCCCATCCCGCCAGCACTACGCATTCCAAGCTCACGGAATCAGAGCGCGCGGAAGTGGGTATCACCCCCGGGCTGATCCGTATTTCCGTAGGCCTCGAGCACGCGGACGATATCCTGGCAGATATCCTGCAGGCCCTGGGCTAGCGATGGATTCCGGAATTTTTCCGCCCCCCGAATGCATTAATGTATAAATTGAGGCATGACCATGCTTCCTCCCCTCGCCATAGAGGTTGCGCAGATTTACCAGGCCAGATTTGCCGGCAGGCCCTCTTTGTTTCGTTCCCCGGGTCGCATCAATCTGATTGGTGAACACACGGATTATAACCAGGGATTTGTGTTGCCTGCGGCGATCGACAAAGCCGTTTACCTGGCTGCAGGATTGCGTACGGATCAGCGCATCTGTTTGTATGCCATTTCTTACCAGGAAGGCTTTGAAGTTGACATCCAGGAAATCAGGAAGACGCCCAATCACTGGAGCAACTACCTGTTAGGCGTAGCCGCTGTATTGCGGGAAAAAGGATTTACACTGGGCGGATTCAACCTGGTAGTGGGAAGTGAACTTCCGGTGGGCGCGGGGCTTTCATCGAGCGCGGCCCTGGAATGCGCCACCATTTTCGCCCTCAATGACCTCTTTGGGCTTGGGCTGGAAAAACAGCAGATGATTTTGCTGGCCCAACGGGCAGAGCACCAGTTCGCGGGCGTGCTATGTGGCATCATGGATCAGTTTGCCAGCATGTTTGGGAAAAAAGACCATGTGATGAAACTCGATTGTCGCTCGATGGACTTTCAATACCTGCCCGCGGACCTGGACACCTACGAACTGGTCCTCTTCAATTCCAATGTGAGCCATTCCCTGGCCGGTTCTGCGTATAATGAAAGAAGGGCTGAGTGTGCCCGTGCGGTGTCCCTTGTGGGGGATCGATATCCTTTCGTGGAATCGCTGAGGGACTGCACGGTTCCGATGCTGTATGAATGCATTCAGGCAGATGATATTGCGCTTACACGTGCTCGTTATGTTGTGGAAGAAATTGAGCGATTGCAGCAAGCCTGCAGTGCCCTCGAGAAGGGGGATAAGCAAAGCCTTGGTAAGCTCATGTTCGAGACGCATGATGGCCTCAGCAAAATGTATGAAGTGAGTTGCCCGGAGACGGATTTCCTGGTGGATTATGTAAGGGGAAATGCCGCCGTGGCCGGCGCGCGCATGATGGGAGGTGGTTTTGGAGGCTGCACCCTGAACCTGGTGCGGAAGGATCAGGCATCGGTCCTTATACCCGAGGTTTCCGGCGCCTACAAAGCGTCCATGGGAAGGGCGTTGTCCGTGATCGAGGTCAGGATTGAAGAAGGCAGTTCCCGCCTGCCCGGGCAGGCTTTGATGTAGGGGACTTGATGCGACTGGCGGCTCGGTTTGCGGGCGATCTGTCCGTTGTCCGGATGGAAATCTGGACAACCGAGCGTGGTCCGCAGTTTAATGTCGGAATTTATATACAGCTGAAGAACCGTATCAAAGGCAATATGAAAAATGATCACAGCATGGCGTTCCAACCGGAAACCCGGCGTTTCCCGGACAGTTGCAGTCAACCGGATATTCCTTTTTAGAAGTAATCCCCGGGCGGTTTTTTTGCCGGCGCAAGACGGTTCACCGGTTCATGCTTCAGTAAAAAAAAACGTGTCCGCAATGCCCTTCGTGCTTCAAGACCTGTGAAAAGGGAAAGATCATCTCTTTGCTTTTCTTTTCCTGAATATCGTCAAGCGTGATTTAAGATTGTCGATTTTTGATTTATCGATGAGGCCATGGTAAACCAGTAGAAAAAGGGTCAGCCAGATGATGCCCTTTATCAGGAAAAACCAAAAACCTGCCATACCTATATTCCTAAGCCATTCCATGATCCTGGACTGTCCTGACGTTGAAGCAAAATTCTTCCAGTGAGTCAAAAATTTCTATTACGAAATCGTACCCCTTGTTGACTTCATCAACCCAGGAGTCTTTTTGTATGCTTCTGATTGAAGCGATGCAAGCTTCAAAATCATCAAAATGATAGAAACTTCCTTTTGACGGAACCTTTGATTTCATCATTTGGCCGCCATACAAGGTGGCTAAGTAATGCAGATAAATGTGGGGAAGCCTCTGTTCCGCGGATAGACCGGATAAGTATGCCGTGTACTTTTTCGTTTCATCCAGTTGCCCCTGCAAGACACAACCTTTCATCGTCAATTCCTGTATGTCCTCCCTGATTTTTTCCGTTCTGTTCAGACTGTCATGGGGCAGCGGATACTTTTCCAGCCCGGAAAAAATATAATACTGTTGCTCCAGGTATGTCAGATATGCTTGCATTCCAAGGTCTCCCCTGAACATCCTGAGGTTGAAATTTTTTCTTTCGGCAATCTTGTGTTTCCGGGAAGTCTCCTGTTTCAAAATCGAATCCATGTCCGTCGGTTTATGGATGCAAAACAATTGTTTTCGACTGCAACTGATTTACGAAAACCGGAAAGGATACTACGAGATCTGGAATATATTCACTGTCATTCGGGGAAGTATAGGGCTAGCTGACAAAAAGTACTTCGCGGTTTTGCCGACCGCGATTCAATCCGTATTGTATTTCCCGGACGATAATGCTGCTGCGCGGGTAAGGTGTTTTTATTTGTCCGTTTAAGAGCGCAGGGTTTCAGCTCGTCCAAAAAAAAGCTCCCGGCTGATGCCGAGAGCGCCTGTTGCCCGACCTGGATTCGAACCAAGACAAACAGAACCAAAATCTGTCGTACTGCCATTATACTATCGGGCATCCTTCCCTTGACGGGAGGGCAAAACTAAGAAAAAACTCATTTACGTCCAAAATGGGAGAGGATTTGATCACACTCCCGAAAAAATGCACTAATCAGCCAATGAGCAAATGAGCTAATCTTTTTTGGTTTCTCTATCCTTCAGTTCCCGGATTTTGTCCAGCGCGCCAGCTACCACGTCGCACATTATGGTGTAGAGTGCTCCTTTCCGATGGTGGGTATAGATATATTCCAGGGCTTCGTTTTCGTTGGCGATGGTCATGGTGGGGATGCCCGGTTTTACGCGTTGAATTCCTTCCTGCAGGAGGGAGATGATTTCTTCCGCAGACCGGCCCCTCAGGTTCTTATCGCAACGGATGATGATTTCATCAAAATATTCCGCCGAGATGGCCCCCAGTTCACGGATATCCTCATCGCGGCGGTCCCCCGTACCGCTGATCACTCCAACATGCAGCGGGTAGTCCAGTTTCCGGACAAAATCGCCCAAAAGCCTCAACCCGTGCGGGTTATGCGCGAAATCCGCCAGAAATGTAAAATCCTTGAACGGGAAAAAGTTCAATCGGCCCGGAGTAAGGGTGGACGATGGAATAAATGAACTCATCGCAGACCGGATATCTTCGATGGTGATATCCCGGAACAGGTAGGTGGCAAGGATCGCCGGCAGGCAGTTGTTGATATTGTGCAAAGCTTTGCCTTCGAAGGTAAGGGGTACGTCTTTTACAGGCATGACCCTGATTTTCCAATTGCCTTTCAGGATGCTGAGGTATCCGTTCTCATACACCGCTGAAATGCCGCCCTCCTGGCTATGTTCGAGTATACGCGGGTTTTTTTCGTCCATGCTGAACAGGGCGATCTTGCATTCCAGGTTCTCCTTCATCCTGTAAACGAGGTCGTCATCCGCGTTGAGGATGGCAAACCCTTGCGGGAAGACGGTTTCAGGCACCACGGCCTTGACCTTGGCCATCTGTTCCACGGTCTGTATGCCCCCCAGGCCGATGTGGTCAGCCGCCACGTTGGTGACGATGGCCACATCACAGTGCTGGAATGCCAGGCCGGATTTCAGGATGCCCCCCCGGGCACATTCCAGGATGGCGAAATCCACTGTTGGATCCCTGAGTACAAATTGCGAGGACACGGGACCTGTGCAATCGCCCTTCATCATCAGTTGGTTTTGGATGTATACGCCATCCGAAGTGGTGTATCCCACTTTTTTCCCGGCCTGTTTGGCAATATGGGCTGCGAGGCGGGTGGTGGTGGTTTTCCCGTTGGTGCCGGTCACTGCCACGATAGGGATCCGGCCGCTGTGGCCCCTCGGGAAGAGCATGTCCACCACGGGTTCCGCCACGTTGCGCGGCAGTCCTTCCGCTGGGTCTATATGCATACGGAAACCCGGAGCAGCATTCACTTCAAGGACAGCGCCTCCATTTTCGGTGATAGGTGTCCGTAAGTCGCTTGTCATGATATCAATCCCACAGATATCCAGCCCGATGATTTTGGCGATGCGTTCAAAAAGGAAAATATTGGCCGGGTGCACTTCATCCGTCACATCCGTGGAAGTGCCGCCGGTACTCAGGTTTGCCGTGGGTTTCAGCAGGACCCTTTCGTCCCTTGCAGGGATGGTTTCCAGGGTATACCCGAGGTCGTCCAGCATTTTCCATGCGAAGTCATCGATCTTGATCTGGGTCAGGACCTTTTCATGCCCATAGCCCCGCCGGGGGTCTTTGTTTACCTCATCCACCAGCCACTGAATGCTGTGAATCCCATCTCCCACCACGCTGGCCGGTGTGCGGAGCGCGGCGCAAATGAATTTGTAATTGATGACGAGTGCCCGGAAATCATATCCCGTTATGAATTTCTCCACAATCAGGGTCCGGTTGTAGTGTTTGGCTGCTTCGAAGGCTTTTTCAGCCTGTTCCCAGGTGGTGATATTGGTGGTGTTGCCCTTGCCATGGTTACCGTCCACGGGTTTGATGACGAGGGGGTAGCCAAAGCGGCTCACTGCGTCTTTCAGGCCCTCCAGGGTACGGATCACGGTTCCACGGGGCACCGGAATCTCCGCAGCCTCCAGCAGCATTTTGGTTTCTTCCTTATCACAGGCGATGTCCACTGCAATATTGGAAGTGGTGCTGGCGATGGTGGCGCGGATTCTTTTCTGGTGTACGCCATAGCCCAGTTGCACGAGGCTTTGCCTGTTGAGCCGGATAAAGGGAATGCCCCGTTTGGCGGCTTCATCCACGATGCAGCCGGTGGAAGGTCCAAGCCTGGTATCTTCACGGATTTCGCGGAGTTTTTGGATATCTTCCTCCAGCGCATAGGCTTCACCGTTGATGAGTGCTTCCGCGATCCGCACAGCGGCTTTTGCCGTGTAAACGCCCGCGTCCTCTTCCATGTAGTTGAACACTACAAAATACTCTCCTTCTTTGTTGCCGGTGCTGCGTGTGCGCCCAAAACCACAATCCATTCCCGCGAGGCTCTGAAGTTCCAGGGCGATGTGTTCGATGACATGCCCCATCCAGGTTCCTTCATCCACGCGTTGAAAGAATCCGCCCGGCGTACCCACACTGCAACGATGTTCATAGAGGGAAGGAAACATTGTTTCAAGTCGGTTCCTGAACCCTTCAATGGTATTGGTGGGCCGCTGTTCCATCTCTTCCAGGTCCAGTCTCACCTGGATCAGTTTGTTGCGACGAATGCTCCAGTAGTTTGGACCCTTCAGAACTTTAATGTCAACAATCTTCATGTGCTTATATTGTTTGATCTGCTTCCTGTCCCTTTTTGGGAAGACACCTACGGGTGATCCGGAAAAGAGGCGAAGTTTCATTTCAATATATCGAAATTCCGGCCACCACAATCCAATCTCTGCTTTTCCGTTATTTTTGCCGATAACCCATTCAATGCCAGCATGAAGCCCAAAGGAAAACTAATTGCGATCGGGGGAGCTGAAGACAAGGGAACCGATCTTGAGACCGGCGAGATCCACCGGAACAACCTGAACTTTTTCGAACTCGGCATTCTCCGCCGTATTGTGGAGGAGACCGGCGGACCCGGTGCAAGGATCGAAGTCATCACGTCTGCCTCCATGATCCCCTATGAAGTGGGAAATAACTACCTGGATGCATTTGGAAAAATCGGATGCTCCAATGTCAATGTCATGCATATCCGTAACCGGGAAGATGCCAACAAAAAGGCTTACGTGGACAGGATACGGATGGCTGATGGCGTCATGTTCAGCGGGGGCAACCAGATGCGGTTGAGCACAATTTTTGGCGGAACGGATTTTCTTTCCATGATCCAGGAGCGCTATCAGAATGAGTCCTTTGTGGTAGCCGGAACATCCGCCGGGGCGATGGCCATGAGCCAGACCATGATCTACGAGGGCAATGCCACCCGTGCCCATCTGAAGGGAGAGGTTAAGATCACCACTGGACTGGGGTTCATGAACAACGTCATTTTTGACTCGCATTTTGAGAAACGGGGACGGTTTGGCCGACTTGCACAGTCCGTAGCAACCAATCCGTCCTGCATCGGTATAGGGCTGGGGGAGGACACGGGCATGCTGGTGACGGAAGGCAACCGGATGGAAGCCATTGGTTCAGGCCTGGTGATCATCATTGACGGGCACTCGATGCGCCACACCAATGTGGCGGATATCCCGGAAGGTAACCCCCTCAGCATCGAACACCTGGTGGTCCATTTCTGTGAAAAAGGAAATGGATTTATGGTGAAAGAGCGCAGATTCCTGATGGAAGCGGATCGCCGGGAGAAAGTAGGCTAGGAGCTACGCGCACACAACAAGGTAATAGTTCTTCTTACCTCTCTGAATCAGGATATATTTTTCTGCGATGAGCCGGTCCTGGTTAATCTGCAGACTGGTGTCTGAGATTTTCTCTTTGTTGATGCTGACGCCTCCGCCCTGTATGGTCTTCCGCGCCTCTCCCTTGCTGGGGAAAATGCCTGCATCGGCCAGGAATCCAACGACATCCGCGCCCACTCTGATTTTTTCCATTGGAAAGGTAAAGCGTGGCACGCCTTCCATGGAATCCAGTAATTCCTGTTCGCTCAGGGTGCGCATATTTTCCACGGCATCGCCGGAGAAGAGTTTCTCCGTGGTCTGGAGCGCGTTTAGGAATTCTTCCGTTCCATGCACGAAGCTGGTGATTTCCCGGGCAAGGGCTTTTTGCAGGCTCCGGGAACCGGGGTCTTTCCGGTGCGTTTCCACCAGCTCCTGTATTTCCGCAGGCTTAAGGAAAGTGAAGATCCGAATCCATTTTTCAGCGTCGGCATCGGCGGCATTGAGCCAGAACTGGTAGAATTGGTAGGGGCTGGTGCGCAGGGGATCCAGCCAGACATTGCCTTTTTCTGTTTTCCCAAATTTTCCACCGTCTGCCTTCGTAATGAGCGGACAGGTAAAGGCGAATGCCTCGCCTCCTGCCTTTCTCCGGATCAGTTCTGTGCCAGTGGTTATATTACCCCACTGATCACTACCTCCCATTTGAAGCTTACACTGTTTGTTTTTGTAGAGCCAGTAAAAATCATACCCCTGCATCAGTTGATAAGCAAATTCGGTATAGCTGATGCCCGTCTCTCCCTCGATTCTTTTCCGGACACTGTCCTTGGACATCATATAGTTTACTGTGATATGTTTTCCCACATCACGTAAAAACTGGATGAAACCGAGATCGCGAAACCAGTCGTAGTTATTCACCAACTCTGCCGAGTTCGGTTTTCCCGGTGCGAAGTCCAGGTATTTTTCCAGTTGCGCACGGATGCCCCGGATATTTCTTTGCAGGTCTTCCTCACTGAGCAGGTTTCTTTCTTCGCTCTTGCCACTGGGGTCGCCTACCATGCCTGTGGCTCCACCCACCAGTGCAATTGGTTTGTGCCCAGCTTTTTGAAGGTGAAGGAGCAACAAAATGGGTACAAGGCTGCCAATATGCAGGCTTTCTGCGGTTGGATCGAATCCGATATATCCACTTGTGGGTTCTTTGTTCAACTGTTCTGCCGTTCCGGGCATGATATCCTGTAACATTCCCCTCCATTGCAGCTCTTCAATCAAAGTCATTCCAAAGATTTTGCGCAAATGTATGACAGAATGGCGGCACGCCAAATCGGAGGCAATAATCTGACAATTAATTCGTTATATCACCTTGAAATTGTTGTGCCTGAGCGGGTTATCAAAGGATAGGAAACTTACCTTTGCATGCCAAGCAACGTTTTCGATATCCTGGAAATCCTTATTACCTGAAGCTTATCGGAAAATCAACCTGATGACTCTACGAGACCGCAGTTTCTGCATAGCCATATTCGCTTTCATGTTTCCCGTGCTCGTGCAGGGGCAATTCAGAAAGTATTCCAATGAGTTCCTGAACATCGGGGCAGGTGCCAGGGGACTGGCCATGGGTGGTGCTCAGGTTGCTTCGGTCCAGGATGGGACAGCTGGTTATTGGAACCCTGCCGGCCTCGTGCATGTTAAGGAGTACCCCATCCTTCATATCATGCATGCGGAGTATTTCGCCGGCATTGGGAAATACGACTATGTCAGCCTCGCGATTCCGGTGAGTGACAAAAAGAGAACCCTGGGCATATCCTTTCTCCGGTTTGCGGTGGATGATATTCCCAACACCCTTTTTCTCGTAGAGCCGGATGGTTCCATCAATTACAACAACGTGCGTTCTTTTTCCTCCGCGGATTATGCATTCCTGTTTTCCTATGCGCAACATCTCATCCAGGAGGAGCATCGCAGTCTCAGCTTTGGTGTGAATGCGAAAGTGATCCATCGCAGTGTAGGCAGTTTTGCCAAGGCATGGGGTTTTGGAATCGATGCGGGAATACAATACCGGTCCAAGCGTTTGCAATTGGGCGCCAGTCTGAGGGATGTGACCACCACGTTCAATGCCTGGAATTTCAACTTTACCGAGAAGGAGAAGGAAATCCTTTACCTCACCAACAACGATATTCCTGTCAAGTCCACGGAGCTGACCGCTCCGAGGCTGATACTGGGCGCTGCGTATACGCTTCCTTTGTCCAAGCAGATCACGCTAACGGCAGAAGCTAATTTTGACATGACATTTGATGGAAAACGCAATGTGGTCATCAGCACGAACCCCATCAGCGTGGATCCCCGAATGGGACTTGAAGTAGGCTACAAGGATCTCATTTTTGTACGGGGCGGAGTTTATAATTTCCAGCAGGCCCTGAAAGACGGCGATACCACCAACCGGGAAAAGGTTTGGATCTATCAACCCAGCCTGGGCGTAGGGTTCAAGCTGAAGAGTATTGGTATTGACTATGCCTTTACCAACCTTGCCAATCAATCTAACCCGCTTTATACCCATATTTTCTCGTTGAGGCTGAACCTCATCAAGAAGAAAAAAGCAAACTGAGAGGAACACTTAATCCGAAGGCCATGAAAAAATGGATCACCGTTTTACTTTTATTGACTGGCCTGCACATGCAGGCCCAGTTTAATAATGAGTGGATCGACTATAGCAAGACCTATTTCAAACTCAAGGTAGCGGCCAATGGTCTATACAGAATACCTCAATCGGTCCTGCAGGGAGCCGGCCTTGAAGCCATACCTGTTGAACAGTTCCAGTTGTGGAGGAACGGGGAGCAGGTACCGATGTTTACATCACCTGCTTTTGGTCCGATGGGGCCAGGCGGATTCCTGGAGTTTTACGGTATGATGAACGATGGCAAGGCGGACACCAGGTTGTACCGCAACCCATCGGACCAGTTGAACGACCGATGGAGCCTGGAAACGGATACTGCTGTATACTTTTTGACGGTCAATCCAACCAGTTTCAATTTCAGGTTTGCCAACCTGGGTAATAATGTGGCGGGAAACAGCCTGCCCGCAGAGCCCTGGTTTCTGCATACCCAAAGAGTGGATTATCGCACCAAGCTCAATCCGGGATTTGCGGCCGTGGTGGGAGAACTTGTCTATTCTTCATCGTACGATATCGGGGAAGGCTGGACCTCACGTGACGTTACCCGCAACACAGCCCTTGTAGAGCAAATGGGTCGATTATATCCCGCTGCAGGAGGGCCTGACCCCACGCTGCAGATTGCAGCATCCGGAAACGCACTGAATGCGCGCTTCGTTCGGGTATTTGTAAACGGAACACAGGTCCTGAACCAGGCGATGAACTTCTTTACGGGTGGTACTTTCAATGCCCCGGTTCCGGCCTCACTGATTGGAACCACCAATGACACCATCCGCATCAATAATGGAGCACCTAATGATGTGGACCGGATGGTGGTAAGCAAGGTATCCATAACCTATCCCCGCCAGTTCAATTTTGGCGGAGCATCCAATTTTGAATTCAGCCTGCCTACTACGCCTGTTGGGAACTACGTGGAGATATCGAACTTTAATGGAGGAGGACAGCCTCCTGTCTTGCTTGACCTCACAAATAACCTGCGTTATATCGGAGACATCACGGTGCCTGGGTTGGTCCGTTTTGCCCTGCCCGCGGGAAATGAGAGGGATTTTGTATTACTGAGTGTGGATCCTTCTGCAGTCCGCAACATTGGGTCATTGCAGGTCCGGAATTTTATCAATTATGCCCAGCCTTCCCTGCAATCCAACTACATCATTATTTCCAACCCTTTGTTGTACAGCGGACCCGGCGGTAATCCGGTGGAGAAATACCGGGCTTTTCGCAATTCTGCTTTGGGTGGGGGATATGATGCCAAAATTTACGACGTGGACCAACTGATTGATCAGTTTGGTTATGGCATCAAAGGCCATCCGTTATCCGTTAAAAACTTTCTGTCTTACGCACGCTCAGCCTTTGTCCAGCAGCCAAAATTCGTATTCATTATTGGCAAGGGGATTAACTATGAACAACAACGCAATTTCGAATCCCGGGCGTTGTTGTCCAATGTAGGCCTGGTGCCTACTTTCGGATGGCCGGGGTCAGACAATATTCTGGCATCAAATGGCTATTCACCTTCTCACGAGACGCCTATTGGCAGGTTGTCTGCCGTCAATGGACAGGAAGTGGAGGCCTACCTGGAGAAAGTAAAGGAACACGAGAACGTCATTACCTCCGGTACCCAGACGCTCAAAGACAGGGGTTGGATGAAGAATGTGGTGCATGCCATTGGCGGAAGTGATCCCTATCTTCAGGCAGTTATTTTCGGTTATATGAATGCCAACGGGCAGATCCTTGCGGATACGCTGTTTGGAGGCAATATCAAAAGTTTCAGCAAGAACTCGGCCTTTGCAGTGCAGCAACTGACATCCACGGAATTGAAATCGCTTTTTTCAGAAGGGATCAACATTCTTACTTATTTCGGGCACTCTTCCGCTAACGTGCTTGAGTTCAACCTTGATGACCCTTCCCAGTACGATAACCAGGGCAAGTATCCCCTTTTCATTGTGAATGGGTGCAATGCAGGCAATATCTTTCTCTTTGACACGGTGCGATTGAACTCCAACCAGCAAACCCTGTCCGAGAAATATGTGTTGGCAAATCAGAGGGGAAGCATTGCGTTCATGGCCAGCACGCACTACGGCATTGTCAACTACCTCAATATTTTCTCCAATAGCATGTACGGAGCCATTTCAGGGGATGGTTATGGAAAGAGCATCGGCGAAGTGCATAATATGGCCATCGAGCGGATGATTGCGATTACCGGAACTTCGGACTATTACGCCCGGTTGCACTCAGAGCAAATTACTCTTCATGGAGACCCGGCCCTTAAGCTGTACCCGCATAACCAGCCTGATTATGTTGTGGAGGCGCCGCAGGTCAGGATTTCGCCTGCATTTGTCTCCGTTGCGGACGCCAGTTTTGAAATTGAGGCAAAACTGTTTAACATCGGAAGGGCAGTGAATGATTCCATCGTGCTGTTGGTGCAGCGACAGTTGCCATCAGGTGCAATTACAGACCTGGTGCGGAAAAAGATACCGGCCATTCGTTATGCGGATTCAGTAAGGATTACAGTCCCCATCAATCCGCTCACAGACAAGGGAGAGAACAAGATCATCGTCATGATAGACGATGGAAATGTTGTGGCTGAAATAGATGAAAACAACAATAGCATTACCAAGCCAATCGTCATCATTGAGGATGAGATTCGGCCGATATCGCCGTATAACTATGCCATAGTGAATACAGCGCAGCCCACATTCTATGCATCCGTGGCAAATCCTTTCAGCGGAAGCAAATCCTACCAAATAGAGGTAGATACGACCGAACTGTTTAATTCTTCTTTTAAAAAGAGCCAGACTATTGCGTCAACCGGCGGATTGCTGGAATTTAAGGTTCCTTCACTCACGCTTACGGACAACCGGGTGTATTACTGGAGGACTGCTCCCGTGCCTGCCAATGGCGGTGATCCCATATGGAACGGCTCTTCATTTATCTATATGGCAAATGGTTCGCCTGGTTATAACCAGTCGCACTATTACCAGTTTATCAAAAACGATTACCTGGACATGAGCCTGGCACCTGACAGGATGTTTAATTTCAGCCCATCGATGGCCACCCTCAGGTTGCAGAACGCGATTTTCCCAATCTTTGCACGGGACCGGATCAGAATTTATATCAACGATGTGCCTGTGGGTGCCTATGGATGCCGGCCAGGATCTTTACAGTTCATACTCCTGGACAGTATCAACCTGAACCCGGTATTGAATACCGTGCAGTCCAATGGCCTTGGAAAGTTCAATAGCTGGCCTCCTTGCGGATATTTCGGCAGGATGCAGTTTGAATTCCCCTATAACGACGTTACTTATCGTAAGCGGGCAATGGACTTTTTGGACAGCGTGCCTCGAGGGATGTATGTGGCGTTGGTGAATATGGCTTCCCTTTCCAATACCAGTTTCGCAACGGATTGGATGGCCGATACGGCACTTTATGGATCGGGTAAATCCATTTACCATTCGCTGATAAGCAGGGGTCTTACGGAAATAGAGCGCTTCACTTCCAACGTGCCTTTTGTGTTTGTATTCAAGTCTGGTCATCCGGACTACCCAATCTATCAGAATATTGGTACCCGTCAGGACGACTATATAGACCGCACTTTCGATCTGCAGGTGAAGAAAGACCGCGGCCATGTTGAGTCTCCCTGGTTTGGGCCGGCTCTGCGCTGGGATGAGTTAAAGTGGGACGGGCTGAGCCTGGAAACACCGATGGATGAAAATCGGGTTACCATTTACGGCAAAGATTTTTCCGGAAACGAAAGCCTGCTGGCAACCATCACTCCCGGAAAAGACACCAGCTTAAGCTTCATCGATGCGAAGGCTTTTCCCTACCTCCGTTTGAAATTGAATACTAAGGACAGCCTGTTTGTGACCCCGAGTCAATTGCAGTTCTGGCGTTTGACCGGAGACCTGCCTCCTGAGGGAGCCATCGCACCCAATCTCCGCCTCAGCGCCAAGGATACGCTCGAGTTAGGGGAGAAGCTGAATTTTGAACTGGCCTTCAAAAATGTCAGCCCGCGGGCATTCGACAGCCTCAAGATTGCAATGGTCATTACGGACCGGAACAATGTACCGCATGTGCTGGCGCTGCCCAGGAAAAAGCCGCTGGCTGCCGGGGATACTCTGTTGCTGAGTTACCAGATTGACACGAAAGACTTTCCGGAAGCCAACACGCTGTTTGTCAACGTGAACCCGGACAATGACCAGCCGGAACAGTACCTGTTTAACAACTTCCTGTTCAAGCAATTCTATGTGCGTCCGGATAACTATAATCCAACCCTGGATGTAACATTCAACGGGGTGCGGATCCTGAACAATGACATCGTTTCCTCCAAACCGAATATCCTGATCAAACTCAAGGACAATAACCGTTTCATGGAGCTGAATGATACTTCCCTGTTCAACCTGAAAGTGAGGTTCCCGGATAACTCTGAGCGGGCTTATAAATTCAATACGGATACCTTGCGCTTTACGCCGGCAAACGGAACCAGCGCAGATAACACGGCATCCCTGGATTTCAATCCATATTTTCCGGAGGACGGCGACTATGAACTCATTGTCAACGGAAAGGACAGGAGTGGAAACCTGGCTGGAGAGCTGGAGTACAGGGTGGCATTCAAGATCATCAATAAGCCGATGATTTCTAACCTGCTCAACTACCCCAATCCGTTTACCACTTCTACTGCCTTCGTATTCACGATCACGGGTAGCGAGGTTCCACAGGAATTCAAAGTCCAGATCCTGACCATTACCGGAAAAGTGGTCCGGGAGATTACCCGGGAAGAGCTGGGTCCCATTCATATTGGAAGGAATATCACGGAGTTCAAATGGGACGGAACGGACCAGTATGGACAGAAGCTGGCCAATGGCGTCTACCTCTACCGCTTTGTCACCAGCCTGAACGGAAAACAGCTGGAAAAGTACAAGCAGAAAGGAGAGCAGACGGATAAATTCTTCAACAATGGGTACGGGAAAATGTACCTGATGCGATAAAAGAAAAGACCCCGCACTGCGGGGTCTTTTTATTCCTGTTCAGGGGCTGTGTGATCAAACGCCCTGGCCCGCTGAATGTATTTTCCAATCATGTCGAATTCCAGGTTGACCAGTGAACCTGGCTGGATCCCGGAGATATTGGTGTGTGTATAGGTGTAAGGAATGATGGCCACGCTGAAGAGATTGGCCTTCACATCAAAAGCCGTCAGGCTGATACCATTGAGGCAGATGGAACCTTTCTCAATAACCAGGGCCGCAAACTGCTTGGGAAAGTGGAAACGGTATTCCCAGCTTCCATTGGCTTCCCTGACTGATTCGCAAACACCCGTTGCGTCCACATGGCCCTGGACCATGTGGCCGTCCAGCCTGGCCCCCAGCACCATTGCCCTTTCCAGGTTGACCGTGTCCCCTGTTTTCCAATTCCGGAGCCTGGTTTTTTGGAGTGTTTCCCGGATAGCCGTGACGCGGTGCTGCCCCGTCCGAAGGTCTTCCACGGTCAGGCATACACCGTCATGGGCCAGGCTTTGGTCCACTTTCAGGGACGCAGAAAGGCCGGATTCGATCCAGTAGCTCAGGTTGTCTCCGGAGGCGATGATGTCCCGGATGAAGCCGCTTGATTCCACAATGCCGGTAAACATGGGGCTGATTTGGGCGCAATTTCGGTTTTTGAGCGGAATTCTCGCCCGGATTTTGACCGTATCGGCCGAAGCATTATCTTTGCAGTCCTCAAAAAACAGTTAAAGGGGGTATCACATATGTTAATCATCGATTCCAAAGACTGCGAAAACATCGACAAAGCGCTGAAGAAGTATAAGAAGAAGTTTGAAAAAGCCAAGATCCTTCTTCAGTTGCGGGAGCGTCAATCCTTCAAGAAACCTTCCATTCGCCGGAGGGGAGAAGTGTTGAAAGCGATCTACAAGCAGAAGCTGAATTCAGGCGTATTGGACGCCTGATCAGGAGGAAGATCAATATAACTGGGTAGTCGTAAGGTTTCATACCTTTACGACTACCTTTTTTTATGCCAGTATCCGGGGATCTGTCCGTGCAGCAATTTATCGACTACCTGCGCTTTGAAAAGCGGTTCTCCCCGCTGACTGCAAAGGCTTACGGAGACGATCTTGGGCAGTTTGGACTTTTCCTGGAGGAAACCTACGGGGAGGTTCGGCTACTTGAGGTCAGCCCTCTGCAGATACGGAGCTGGATGGCCGCTATGGCGGAACAGCAATTCAAAGCCCGAAGCATTAACCGCAAGCTCTCCTGCCTGAAATCCTTTTACCGCTTTTGCAGAAAAGCAGGCCTGACAACCCGTAATCCCGCCGTAGGGATCAAGGTCCTGAAAATTCCCAAAAGGCTGCCTGTTTACGTGGAAGAACAGGGACTGCAAACGCTTCAGCATCAGGACGTCTACCCGCCCGGCATCGAAGGGATAGCAGACCGCCTGATGATCAATCTCCTTTACCAGACGGGCATCCGGGTGTCTGAACTGGTCAATCTCACGGTCCAGCAACTGGACCTGGGCAAGCCTGTCCTGAAAGTGTTGGGGAAAGGCAATAAGGAAAGGATCATACCGCTGCAACAGGCTACTGCCGATGAGATCCGGGATTTCTTACATGCGAAATCCACCCTCGAAGGCTGGACATCGTCCCGTTACCTCTTTCAGAAGCCAGGAGGGGAAACTGTTTCCGCTCGGAAAGTCTATGGGATCGTCCGCAAATACCTGTCGCTGGTCACCACCCAGGAGAAAAAGAGCCCCCATGTGCTCAGGCACAGTTTTGCCACTCACCTGACCCAGCATGGAGCAGACCTGAATGCCGTGAAGGAATTGCTCGGACACGCCAGCCTGGCGGCCACGCAGGTCTATACGCACCACAGCCTGGACAAAATCAGGGATATTCACCGGAAATCCCATCCAAAGGGGTAGGGGCGATGGATAAGGGGCTTCTGAAATTAACTTCGTGCAGGATGTTAAAAAGACAGGATTTAGGAAATTTTATTTGACAGGGCAGCGTTAAAATATTAACTTCCATATGCTTGCCAGGGAATCATTCAACCCATAAAAAACCAGGAAGTTCTTATACATATTGTTTCATTTTTTTAAAAGAATTGCCATGACCGTTCACATTCAAACTGTGCGCTTTGATGCAGATTCTAAGCTGATTGATCATGTTAACAGGAAGATTGAGAAGCTGGGAAATTATCACGACCGGATCGTCAAAGTGGATGTATTTCTGAAACTGGATAATGTGGTACACCAGATCAAGGACAAGATTGCAGAAATCAGGGTTAAAGTACCACGCCATGAATTTTTCGTAAAACAAACCTCGAAGTCTTTTGAAGAATCATTTGATAATGCACTGGATTCACTGATCACGCAGATTAAGCGAACAAAAGAAAAGCAAGCAGCATAAAAAGGGCCTTCGGGCCCTTTTTCTTTGGAAAACAGCCGCCTTAAATTTTCCCTTCAAAATTTTTGCATTTGACATTTTACATTACCTTTGCCTTCCCAAAAAATGGGGTAGTTCTTTATTTTCATCCGGTTAAGAAGGTGGAATCCCGTCTAACCTGGTTCAAAAAGCCAGAGTAGCTCAGCTGGTAGAGCAGCTGATTTGTAATCAGCTGGTCGGGGGTTCGAGTCCCTTCTCTGGCTCAGGCAGGGAAAATTGGCTGAATTCAGCGGGTTTTCCGGAACCAAATAAGACAAGTGCCATGGAAATGGCGGTAGGGGCAGGTTCCAGAGCGGCCAAATGGGGCGGACTGTAAATCCGCTGTCTTTCGACTTCAGTGGTTCGAATCCACTCCTGCCCACGCTTTTTTAGCCGAATCCGGGAATGCTCGGACGTTTTTCGATGTTTAGGACATTAACCTTTTTCCTAATCCGAAATGCGGAATGCGCCATCCGGAATGTTTTATGCGGGAGTAGCTCAGTTGGTAGAGCGATAGCCTTCCAAGCTATAGGTCGCGGGTTCGAGCCTCGTCTCCCGCTCAGAAGAGCCGCAAGTTGAGCGGCAACCGGTTTCATGCTTCGCCCTCACATTCGTGTTGGCGGGGGTGTTTCAAGCCGTTGTAGCTCAGTGGTAGAGCACTTCCTTGGTAAGGAAGAGGTCGTGAGTTCAATTCTCATCAACGGCTCAACACAGGAAAGTACCTGCGGACGCGGGGGGAGATTCGTCTCCGGAAGCGACGCTTGGACAGATATAAGAATTGTAAACACAACAAAAACGGATAACAATGTCTAAAGAGACCTTTAAGCGGGACAAACCCCACGTAAACGTAGGTACTATTGGTCACGTAGACCATGGTAAGACCACGCTGACTGCTGCTATCACAAACATCCTTGCAAAGAAGGGATGGGCGCAGGAGAAAAAGTATGATGAAATTGACGCCGCCCCTGAAGAGAAGGAGCGCGGTATTACCATCAATACGGCGCACGTGGAATATCAGACGGCGAACCGTCACTACGCCCACGTGGATTGCCCTGGTCACGCGGACTATGTCAAGAATATGATTACCGGTGCTGCCCAGATGGACGGTGCAATCCTGGTGGTTGCAGCTACGGACGGCCCCATGCCCCAGACGAAGGAGCACATCCTCCTGGCTCGCCAGGTTGGCGTTCCCCGCATCGTGGTGTTCATGAACAAGGTTGACCTGGTGGACGATCCCGAACTTTTGGAACTGGTAGAAATGGAAATTCGCGAGTTGCTGAGCAGCTATGGTTTCGATGGCGACAATACTCCCATCATCCAGGGTTCCGCAACAGGCGCACTGGCCGGAGAAGAAAAGTGGGTTGCCAAGATTGAGGAGCTGATGACTGCGGTTGATACCTATATCCCGCTGCCTCCCCGCCCGGTAGATCAGGCTTTCCTGATGTCCGTGGAAGACGTGTTCACCATCACGGGACGTGGCACCGTTGCCACGGGACGTATCGAGCGTGGTCGCATCAAAGTGGGCGAAGCAGTTGAGATTGTGGGTATGATGGAAAAGCCTCTGAACTCCACATGTACAGGCGTAGAGATGTTCCGTAAGCTCCTCGATGAGGGTGAGGCCGGAGACAACGCTGGTCTGCTGCTCCGCGGTATTGAGAAAAAAGATATTCGTCGCGGTATGGTTATCTGCAAACCCGGCTCCATCACGCCCCACACGGATTTCAAAGGTGAGGTTTATGTGCTGAGCAAGGAAGAGGGCGGACGTCACACTCCGTTCTTCCAGAAATATCGTCCCCAGTTTTATTTCCGCACCACGGACGTAACGGGTGAGGTAGAACTGCCTGCAGGAACTGAGATGGTTATGCCTGGTGACAATATCAACCTGACCGTGAAGCTGATCCAGCCGATCGCCATGGAGAAAGGTCTGAAATTCGCCATTCGCGAAGGCGGCCGCACCGTAGGTGCAGGCCAGGTGACTGACATTCTTAAATAAACGAACGGCAAACCCCGGGGACTGACTCGGTTTTGCCGGACTGAATAGCTATCTTTACAAAGTACTTGGGTATCCACCCAGGTACTTTGTTTCTAAAGAGAAACCCAAACGGGCATAGTTCAACGGCAGAATAGAGGTCTCCAAAACCTTCGATCTAGGTTCGAATCCTAGTGCCCGTGCAAAGGAAAATTGCGCATTAGCTCATTTTCGCATTAGCTGATTGTATCGTTTCAGTTGGTATCCGCGAATCAGCTAATGAGCTAATCAGAAAATAAGATAATACTATGAGCAAAGTCCAGGCATACATAAGAGACTCTTACCAGGAAATGGTTGAGAAAGTGAGCTGGCCAACCTGGCAGCAACTGCAGCAGTCCACCATGATCGTGCTGGTTGCTACCCTCGTGATTACCGGCATTGTTTGGGTGATGGACCTGGGCAGCAACAACCTTCTTAAATTCGTTTATTCCCTTTTCAAATAATGGAAACGACCACCCAACAGGAGACCAAATGGTACGTGCTTCGCGTGGTGAGCGGGAAGGAAAAGAAGATCAAGGAATACCTTGACAAGGACATCGCGCGAAACGACTGGGGCAAAGCGATCAAGCAGGTTTTTCTGCCGGTAGAGAAGGTTTACAAGGTGCAGAATGGGAAAAAAGTCATGCGGGAGCGTAACTTCTATCCTGGCTATGTCATGATTGAAGTGGAGAGCGGAAAGCTTTCAGATGACATGATCTCTACAATCAAGAACATGACCAATGTGATCCATTTTCTTGGAAAAGAGAATCCAATTGCACTACGCAAGGCAGAGGTGAACAAGATGCTGGGTAAAGTGGATGAAATGAGTGGCAGCGGCGGCATTGTGATGAGTGAACCGTTTATCGTTGGGGAGACCATCAAGATTATTGACGGACCTTTCAATGATTTCAACGGCGTGATTGAAGAAGTGAACGATGAGAAAAAGAAGCTGAAAGTAACCGTAAAGATTTTTGGCAGGTCCACACCGGTGGAACTGAATTATATGCAGGTGGAGAAATTATCCTAAGCGTTCAAAAGACAGAAAGCCTCTCCAGCGGGAGAGGCTTTTTTTATCTTCCCATACTTCACGATACGGTCTAACTGATTATATTTAGACAGATGAAGAATATCTCTATCAAGGATATTGCACTGGAGGTTGGCGTGTCAACCACCACCGTTTCCTTCGTATTGAATGGCAAAGCCAGGGAGAAGCGCATCAGTGAAGATCTCAAAGAGCGGATCCTTCAAACAGCGGCGAGGTTGAATTACAGGCCCAACCAGGTTGCGCGGGGGCTCAGAACCGGGCAGACCCATACGCTGGGTTTGATTGTAGAGGATATTTCAAACCCGTTTTTTGCAAGGCTGGCAAGAGTCGTGGAGCACGAGGCGGACAAGTCCGGCTATACCGTGATGTTTTGCAGCACCGAGAACAATGATGAAAAAGCCAGTTCCCTGCTGTATATGCTCAGGCACCGGCAGATGGACGGTTTTATCCTGGTGCCTACGCCCGGCATGAAAAAAGACATTCAGGAGATGATTGTGGAGCAAAAGCCTGTTGTGCTGGTTGACCGGTACTTCCCTGACCTGGACACCTGCTATGTGGCGGTAGACAATTTCAACGGCGCCCATGAAGGTGTGCGCCTGCTCCTGAAAAAGGGATTTAAAAAAATAGGGTTGGTGACTGTCGATTCCATACAGGTTCAGATGCAGGAAAGAGAAAGGGGATTTGTATCCGCCCTGGAGAAAAAAAATGGCAAGGCTGACGCAGATCAGATCCTGAGGGTTCCCTATGATATGAGCGAGCGTAAAACCGTGGAACTGATTTTTGAGTTTATCAAAAAGGAGAAAGGGTTGGATGCCCTGTTCTTCACAACCAATTACCTGGGCGTTGCCGGACTGGAGGCCCTGAGAATGGCAGGAAAAAAAATTCCTTCGGATATGGGCGTGGTATGTTTTGACGACAATGATTTGTTCAGACTTGGGTCGCCATCCATCTCGGTCATCGCCCAGCCTATTTCGACCATCGCGGAGAAGGCAGTAGCATTACTGCTGGGTAAACTAACCGGAAAAGAGGATCCCGGGGGCTGCCACCTGATCATCTCGCCTTCTGTGGTGGAAAGGGAATCAACCTGAACCGATTAATGAGCTTGACGGCAGCGGACAGGATTTTCTGCCCCAACCGCAAATAAAAAACCCCGGAAGACCGGGGCTCTTTGTATCGAAATCTGGTTACTTATTATCGGAGTCTCCGCCAAAAAACTCTTTCACTTCCTGGATCGTTTCCTGTGAAGGCGTAAAGAAATCCTTCACATCTTCAATCACATTCTGAACCACTGCTTTCGCTGTTGGTTTCTTGGCTTTTTTGGCAACGGCTTTTTTAACGACTGCTTTTTTGACGGCATTCTTCACCGCTTTTTTAGGGGCCGCCTTTTTAGCAACGGCTTTTTTCACCACCGCTTTTTTGACAGCTTTTTTAACGGCCTTTTTAGCAGCCGCTTTCTTGACGGCTTTCTTTGCGGCTTTTTTGACAACGGCCTTTTTAACGGCTTTTTTCACTGCCTTTTTAGCAACAGCTTTTTTCGCAGCTTTTTTAACTACTTTTTTAGCAGCGGCTTTTTTCACGGCTTTCTTGACCGCAACTTTTTTCTTGGCAGCTTTCTTGGATGCTTTGGCCATAGTTGTAGGAGTTTTAGAGAGAATTTGATGAGGAATTTAGTTATATGGGAAAATTAGGAATTAATTGTCATCTAACATAAGCCCGTCATGAAAAAAATTATTATAAAGAATTTAAACGACAGTTCCGGGATGAAGACGGAGCAAACGGATTCCGGCATATTTGAGGGGCAATGAGCACAGGGGTAAAACGGTTCCAGGCAGGTGGCGCTTCCGGATCAAAGGATGGACAAAAACCTTGTTTTTTATCCGGGGAAATCCTTACCTTTGCAACCCCAATCAAGTGTTCTTTCTATTGAATGGACTTTGGGAGTGCGCTAATAGTGCACGCTATCACCAAAAAAAACAGAAACATGGCCAAAGAAATCTCCGGCTTTGTCAAGCTCCAGGTAAAAGGAGGACAAGCCAACCCAGCGCCCCCCGTAGGCCCCGCCCTCGGTTCTAAAGGCGTGAACATCATGGAGTTCTGCAAGCAATTTAATGCCAGAACCCAGGACAAACCAGGTAAGGTGCTTCCCGTACTGATCACGGTTTACACGGACAAGTCTTTTGAATTTGTCATCAAAACCCCTCCCGCATCCGTCCAGTTGCTTGAAGCTGCCAAGCTGCAAAGCGGTTCCAAAGAGCCTAACCGTGCCAAAGTGGGCAAGGTGAACTGGAACCAGGTGGAAGCCATTGCCAAGGACAAAATGCCTGATCTTAACTGCTTTACGCTGGAAAGCGCCATGAAAATGGTAGCAGGTACTGCAAGAAGCATGGGCATTACAGTGGATGGGAAAGCTCCGTGGGAAAACTGATTGTTCACTCCTTTAAATCTAAGATGATGGGACTTACAAAAAAGCGTAAAGCAGCAAATACAAGGGTGGATGGAAACAAATTCTACACCCTGAAGGACGCTTCCGCACTGGTGAAGGAAGTGAACTGTACCAAATTCGACAGCTCCGTAGACCTCCATATCCGCCTGGGCGTTGACCCCAAAAAGGCTGACCAGGCCGTTCGCGGTACGGTAACCCTGCCCCATGGAACGGGTAAGACAAAGAAAGTGCTCGTACTCTGTACACCGGAGAAAGAGGAAGAAGCAACAAAAGCCGGGGCCGATTTCGTTGGCCTGGATGAGTATATCAAGAAAATCGAAGGGGGATGGACAGATGTGGACGTCATTGTGGCCACGCCGTCCGTGATGCCCAAGATTGGTAAACTGGGTAAAGTACTCGGACCTCGTAACCTGATGCCCAACCCCAAGACCGGAACGGTGACCAATGACGTGGAAGCTGCCGTTAGGGACGTGAAAGCGGGTATGGTGGCGTTCAAAGTTGATAAAGCAGGGATTGTACACGCTTCTATCGGAAGGGTGAGTTTCAGCCCCGAGAAGCTGTCTGAAAACAGCCAGGAGCTGATCAACGCGCTGATCAAGGCAAAACCCTCCACGGCAAAGGGCACTTACCTGAAGAGCATTTTCATGGCCAGCACAATGAGTCCGGCCATTGCAGTGGATGCCAAAGGAATGATCCACTAATTGGAATGAGGGTTGTATCGTAAATCAAAAAAAGCTTAATCATGAATAAGCAGGAAAAAAATCAGGTTATTGATGTGCTGAAGGAAAAGTTTTCCAAGTACAACAATTTCTATATTACCAATACGGAATCGCTTTCCGTAGAGCAAATAAACAAGCTTCGGGGCATCTGCTTCGATAAGCAGGTGGAAATGAAGGTGGCCAAAAACACGCTGATCCGCAAAGCGCTGGAGCAACTGGACGAGAACCGTTTCCAGGGGGCATTTGACTCACTGCACGGCGTAACCGCCCTGATGTTTTCTGAAAGTGCCAAGGAGCCGGCCCTGATCCTGACCAGCTTCCGCAAGGACATCAACGGAGACAAGCCGGTCCTGAAAGCCGCGTTTATTGACGGAGATGTGTTTGTGGGAGACAATCAACTGGCTGCCCTGAAAGACCTGAAGAGCAAGCAGGACCTGATTGGCGAGATCATCGGTCTGTTGCAGTCGCCTGCCAAGAATGTCATCAGCGCCCTCAATGCCGGCAACAAACTGGCAGGCCTGATCAAGGCACTGGAAGACAGGCAAAACTAGAGGACTAGCTGATTAGCTCATTGGCTGATTGGCTCATTGAAAGGCAAAACAGTCCGGAATCCGGAATACGGAATCCGAAGTTGAACATAATTCCGAAAGGAATAGCAAAACAATTTTTTTAAACCAGCCGTCGGATTCGCCCCTGGTGGATATGAAGACGGTAAAAATTCAAACAAAATGGCAGATTTGAAAGTATTCGCAGAGCAACTGGTAAGCCTCAGCGTGAAAGAAGTAAATGAACTGGCAAAGATCCTGAAGGATGAGTATGGCATCGAGCCCGCTGCTGCTGCTGTAGCCGTAGCTGCTGGCCCTGCTGCCGGTGGTGCAGCCCCCGTAGAAGAGAAAACAGCTTTTGACGTAATCCTGAAAAGCGGTGGAGCCAACAAGCTGGCTGTTGTGAAAATCGTTAAGGACCTGACCGGCCTCGGACTGAAAGAAGCTAAAGACCTGGTTGATGGCGCTCCCAAGCCCCTGAAAGAAGGTATTGCCAAGGCTGAAGCAGACGACATCGTAGCGAAGCTGAAAGAAGCTGGTGCTGACGTGGAAGTGAAGTAATCTCCAAAGACGCGGAAATAGTCGCACATCCCCCCGTATTCGGGGGGATGTCTTTTTTTTAGCATATTCCCGGAAAACCTTACCTTTGCGTTCCTTTGATTAGGCCTAATATCAAATTGACGTTCCGGTACAATCATAATTGATTGAAAATCAGTTGATTTCAAGCTTTCAGGGCTTGGATCCTGGTTGTATTGTCGTCTATATAACCGTAAAAGCGCTTTTAAATTTATGGCTTCAGCAAAAGTTGCTCCTCCCAGCAGAATGAATTTTGGCAAGGTCCGGCATCTTGCGGAAACGCCCGACCTCCTGGAGATACAAATCCAGAGTTTCAAGGACTATTTCCAGCTCGAAACCACCCCTGATAAACGCAATAATGAAGGCCTGTTCAAGGTGTTCAAGGAGAATTTCCCCATCACCGATACCCGGAACATTTTCGTGCTGGAGTTCCTGGATTATTTTATTGATCCGCCCCGTTACACGATCGAGGAATGTATGGAGCGCGGTCTCACTTACGCCGTTCCCCTCAAGGCCAAATTACGCCTGAGCTGTAACGACGAAGAGCACGTGGACTTCCAAACGATCGTGCAGGACGTTTTCCTGGGTAATATCCCTTACATGACGCCGCGTGGCACTTTCGTGATCAACGGTGCTGAGCGCGTGGTGGTATCACAATTGCATCGCTCACCCGGCGTATTCTTTGGTCAGAGCCTGCATCCCAACGGCACCAAGATTTACTCCGCCCGTGTCATCCCCTTCAAAGGGGCATGGATGGAATTTGCTACGGACATCAACAACGTGATGTACGCGTATATCGACCGGAAAAAGAAATTCCCGGTTACCACCCTCCTGCGTTCCATTGGCTTCGAAACCGACAAGGATATCCTGGAATTGTTTGGCATGGCCGATGAAGTGAAGGCGGATAAGAAGACCCTGTCTGCCCATCTTGGCAAACGCCTTGCTGCCCGCGTACTGCGCACATGGGTGGAAGACTTTGTGGATGAGGACTCCGGTGAAGTGGTATCGATCGAGCGAAACGAAGTGGTCCTGGAGCGCGATACCGTACTGGACGAAAAAGCCATCAACGAGATCGTTGACCTGGACATCAAGACTCTTTTCATTCAGAAAGAAGAAATGAGCGGCGATTATGCCATCATTTACAATACCCTGAACAAGGACACTGCCAACTCTGAGTTGGAAGCCGTTCAGCACATCTATCGCCAGTTGCGTGGTGCGGATGCCCCGGACAATGAGACGGCGCGAGGCATCATCGACAAACTCTTTTTCTCTGACAAGCGATATGACCTGGGTGAAGTAGGTCGCTATAAGATCAATCGTAAGCTCGGTCTAAATTACAAACTTGATCAGAAAACCCTGACCAAGGAAGATATCATCGAAATCATAAAGTACCTCGTGCGCCTGACCAACGGTAAGGCCGAGATTGACGATATCGATCACCTGAGCAACCGTCGCGTTCGTACCGTGGGAGAACAGCTCTACGCCCAGTTTGGCGTGGGCCTGGCCCGAATGGCAAGAACCATCCGCGAGCGGATGAATGTGCGCGATAATGAAGTATTCACACCCGTGGACCTGATCAATGCGCGGACCCTGTCCTCCGTGATCAACTCCTTCTTCGGTACTTCCCAGCTTTCACAGTTCCTGGACCAGACCAACCCCCTGAGTGAGATCACGCACAAACGTCGTATTTCCGCACTCGGCCCGGGCGGTCTCTCCCGCGAGCGCGCTGGCTTTGAGGTGCGCGACGTACACTATTCGCATTATGGCCGCCTTTGCACCATCGAGACACCTGAAGGACCCAACATCGGTCTGATTTCCACACTCTGCGTGCACGCCAAAATCAATGATATGGGCTTTATCGAAACGCCCTATCGCAAAGTGGATGACGGAAAAGTCAATACAAAGGAACTGACCTACCTCAGTGCAGAAGAAGAGGACCTGGCAAAAATCGCCCAGGCCAATATTCCCCTGAACGATAAGGGTGAGTTCGTGGAAGATAAAATCAAAGCCCGTCAGACAGGCGACTTCCCCATCCTCGACCCCAATGAGGTAGAGTTCATGGACGTGGCACCCAACCAGATTGTAGGTCTGAGTGCATCGCTGATTCCGTTTCTGGAGCACGATGACGCCAACCGTGCGCTGATGGGATCAAACATGCAACGCCAGGCCGTGCCCCTGATCCTCCCGGATGCGCCCATCGTGGGAACCGGTCTGGAAGGGAAAGCTGCCCGTGATGCAAGGATTCAGATCCATGCAGATGGGGAAGGTGTGGTTGAATTTGTGGATGCCAATGAGATCCATGTTCGATATGAGCGGGATGAGGCCCAGAAACTCGTGAGCTTTGAAGACGACCTGCAGGTTTATCGACTCACCAAATTCATCAAAACCAACCAGGAGACTTCCATCACCCTGCGCCCGGCAGTTGCGAAAGGGCAGCGTGTGAAGAAAGGAGATTTCCTTACGGAAGGATACGCCGTTAAGAATGGAGAACTGGCCCTTGGCCGCAACCTGAAAGTGGCTTTCATGCCCTGGAAGGGTTACAATTTCGAGGATGCCATCGTGATCAACGAAAAAGTGGTTCGGGAAGACCTGTTCACATCTGTTCATATTTCTGAATTTGAACTGGAAGTACGGGATACCAAACTCGGCGAAGAAGAACTGACCCCGGATATTCCCAACGTCTCGGAAGAAGCCACGAAGGACCTGGATCAGTATGGCATCATCCGTATTGGCGCCCAGGTGAAAGAGGGTGATATCCTGATCGGTAAGATTACGCCAAAAGGGGAAAGTGATCCTACGCCTGAAGAGAAACTGCTCCGCGCCATCTTCGGTGATAAAGCCGGCGATGCCAAAGATGCTTCCCTGAAAGCTCCAAGCGGAACAGAAGGTGTGGTAATTGGCAAGAAGCTATTCCAGCGTGCGAAGAAAGATAAGAATGCCAAAGTGCGTGAGAAAGCCTCCATCGAGAAGCTGGAGAAGATCCACGAGCAGAATGAGAAGGACCTGCTGGAACTGCTGATTGGCAAACTTCAGACCTTGGTGAAGGAAAAGCCTTCTACGGGCGTCTCCAATAATTTTGGCGAAGTGCTGATTGGAAAGGGCGCAAAGTTCACCGCCAAGAACCTGGCCGGCATCGACTACCAGAACGTGAATCCACTGGGTTGGACGGGCGATGCAAAGATTGATGATTCCATCAACACCCTGCTGCACAACTATAATATCAAGTACAACGAGGAACTGGGCAGGTACAAACGCGAGAAATTCAACATTTCCATCGGGGATGAACTTCCTGCCGGCGTATTGAAACTTGCCAAGGTCTACCTGGCCGTAAAACGGAAACTGAAAGTGGGTGATAAGATGGCAGGTCGTCACGGTAACAAGGGCATCGTTGCCAAGATTGTGCGTGCGGAAGACATGCCTTTCCTGGAAGACGGAACCCCAGTGGACATCGTGCTCAACCCGCTGGGTGTACCGAGCCGGATGAACCTTGGCCAGATCTATGAGACGGTACTTGGATGGGCGGGTGAGAAATTGGGTATGCGTTTTTCTACGCCCATTTTCGATGGCGCTTCCGTGGACGAGATCACCGGCCTGATCAGCAAGGCAGGACTGCCCAATTACGGGCATACCTACCTGTATGACGGGGAAACCGGTGAACGTTTTCACCAGAAGGCAACGGTGGGCATCATTTACATGCTGAAGTTGCACCACATGGTGGACGACAAGATGCACGCGCGTTCCATCGGACCATACTCGCTCATTACGCAACAGCCCCTGGGTGGTAAAGCCCAGTTCGGTGGTCAGCGTTTTGGTGAGATGGAGGTCTGGGCCCTGGAAGCCTATGGTGCTTCCAATATCCTGCAGGAACTGCTTACGCTCAAGTCTGATGATATTATTGGTCGCGCTAAGACCTATGAGGCCATCGTCAAGGGCGATAATGTTCCCCGTGCAGGGATACCGGAATCCTTCAACGTACTTGTACATGAACTTCGCGGACTGGGCCTCGACCTTAAATTCGAGAACTAGACAAGCAGTGATCAAATATTCAGGCCATCCCGTCAAGGGGGTGGCCTTTTTCTCTTCCGCCGGGATCAAGCAGGTTGAAAAGGCTAAAAATTTCATAACTTATTAAAGTGCATGCAGTTCGGACAATCTTTGTTGTCTTTTCGTTTTTCTTCTAAAATGTGTTAAATCATGAACCTTTTTGCCCTTTCCTCATATGCCGTCATTTTCGGGGTTTTCCTGTTGATGTTTATTTCATTCCTGGTTGGAAGCTATACATACAGGTGGCTGAAAAAGCGCAGGAATGTCGATGGGGAAAGTACCTTCGGGGCAGTGCAGGGCTCCTTACTGGGATTGCTGGCACTGCTGCTAAGCTTTACTTTCAGCATGAGCAATAGCAACTATGATCGTCGCGTTGACGCCATCCGCGACGAAGCAAATGCCATTGGCACGGCCGTATTGAGGGCGGATTTGTACCCGGACAGCATCAGGCAGGCATACCGGAAGGATTTGAAGGAATACCTGGAAACCAGGATCGAGTTTTATGAAGCGAAGACGGATATGAAACGGATCAATGAGTCGCTCAAAGCGCGCCAGCTCATCCAGGAATCACTGTGGGCCAGGGCCAGCAGCATTGCCCGTGAGCCTGCTTTCCTGATGCCTAACAACCAGATGGTGCCCGCGCTCAATGCAATGTTTGATGCGGTTACCACCAGGAATCTGGCCTTGCTGAAGCGGGTCCCGGAGATCATTCTGTGGGTGCTGATCCTGCTTTGTGCCACCTCCGCTTTCACCCTGGGGTATTCCCAGGGCGGGAAGTCAGACTGGATCATGAACATCGGCTTTGCCATCATGATCTGCCTGGCACTCTACCTGGTGATTGACTTGGATCGTTCCAGGAGGGGCGTTATAAATACGGAGTTTGCCAACCAGGAAATCAAAAACCTCCGGACCATGTTCAGCAACCCGGATTAATTATCCGTGCTCCGTTCCAGGATTGAAAGTATTTCTGGGGTAATCCTCCGGGGCCTTAGGTTCACCGGGTCCACCGGGACCCAGGTGGTGCGGGCTTCTGCAATAACTGCACCGTGTTCTTTTTTGATCATGACGTGACGGATGGATTTTAAGCCGCCGGTTTCCCCCACCCAGGTTTCGGCAATCAGGAGATCTGCGGGCAAGGCTGGAAGCTTGTAGTCAATTTCATGCCGAAGCACGACCCAGGCAATCCACTTTCTTTCTTCATGCGTACTGAGTTGTTGCCAGTGTGCAGCGGAAGCATCCTGTACCCATTGCAGGTAGACCACATTGTTGACATGACCAAGCTGATCTATGTCCTCCTCGCGGATGCGCAGCCGGAGCCGGAATATGTTTTTGGGCGGGAGATCCATGCTTTTCGGTCGCGTGATTTCTGGTTAATTTTTCGGAAATTACCCCTCACTCACCCGAAGGTAGCAATATGTATGTAGGAAAAGACCTGAGTTTCTCTCTCATGTGGCAGTTTGCCCGGGTGAACCTGTTCTGGACCCTGGGCATCAGCCTGGTGGCCGTATGCCTGTACAGTTTCGCAGGCTTCAGGTTCATAGCGATCCCGTTCCTTCCCGTTGGGACGATTGGGACGGCTGTGGCTTTTTTTATAGGATTTAAAAACAACCAGGCCTACGACCGGATGTGGGAGGCGCGGAAGCTATGGGGCAGTATCACCAATAGCAGCAGACAGTTCGCCATCTACCTGAATTCGGTTATGGATGACCGGGAGCAGGTATCTTACCTCTTGCACAAGCATGTTGCCTGGGTCAATATCCTGCGCCTGCAGCTCAGGAGGAATATTCCCTGGGCCACCAATAAAGACAATATTCATCAGCGGGCGGTGGGAGATCAGAAGGAACTGGAAGCCTTTGACGCCGGCTTGCTGGCCATCCTCGAAGCCAACGGGAAGGCTCAGTATTTTGAGTTGATGCGCAGCCGCGCCAATCCCGCCAATTTCCTGTTGAAATCACAGGCAGAGCAGCTCACTGCGCTCAAGAGCAGTGGTCAGATCGATGGATTCGAGCATCAGGACCTGATGCAGATACTCGGGCAGTTCCTGGACCAGCAGGGAGGCTGTGAGCGCATTAAGACCACGCCTCTTTTCAGGCAGTACAGCACATTCAGCCGCTATTTCGTGAAGATTTTTATCTTCCTCCTGCCTTTTGGTCTGTTAAGGGATCTGCAGGCACTGGTTTCCTGGGGTGCCTGGCTTGTGATTCCTTTTTCCCTGCTGATCTCCTGGGTGTTCTATACCATGGAGCAAATTGGAGAGTACAGTGAGAATCCGTTTGACAATGCCATCAACGACATTCCCATGTCTACCATTTGCCGGAACATTGAAGCAGACATCCGGGAGCTCCTGGAAGAGCAGGATATTCCGCCCAGACTTCAGCCTGTCAATAACATTTTATTATAGCATATGGCACACATCGACTTTCATACCATCTTCGAAAACAACAGGCAATGGGTCAGTGAACGGCTGGAAGCGGATCCCGATTATTTTCAGAAGCTCGCCTCCGGACAGAACCCGCAGTACCTGTACATCGGATGTTCTGACAGTCGCGTCACCGCCGAAGACCTGATGGGCCTGCAACCGGGTGAGGTCTTCATTCACCGCAACATCGCCAACCTGGTGGTGGCCACGGACAATAACCTGAACGCGGTGGTGCAATATGCCGTGGAGCATCTGAAAGTCCGGCACATCATCGTCTGTGGGCATTATGAATGCGGCGGAGTCAAGGCGGCCCTTCATCCTGCCGACATGGGCCAGCTGAATTCCTGGCTGCAGACCCTGCGGGATGTATATCGCCTTCACCAAAAGGAATTGGACGGGTTTACCAAGGAGAAAGAGCGATTTGATCGCCTTGTAGAACTCAATGTCTATGAACAATGCATCAATATTGTCAAGATCGACCACGTGCAGAAATCCTGGTATGCCACGGGCTATCCTAAAATTCACGGTTGGGTTTTTGACGTGCGCACCGGCTTCCTGAAAGACATGAAAATGAATGTGGAAAAGGAGTTCTCCAGCATCCGTTCCATCTACGATCTGAAGCCCCTGGAATCCTCGGCGCACTGATTATGCCTGCCCAACCTGCAGAAGAAATTCCCGGAGTAGTTCATATCGGGTATCCATGACCGTTGAATTTTTTGTGCCTTCCATCAGCGCTTTGACCTGGTCTGGAAATTGGATTGAACGGCCCGTGATCCGTTCAACGCTATCCGGAAATTTCAGCGGATGAGCTGTTTCCAGGAAGAATCCTTTTTTCCCTGGGTTTTTTTGCAGGAATCGCTCCAGAGCCAAAAAGCCCACCGCACCGTGTGGGTCCAGTGTGTAGCCGGAATCCCTGAATACGAATCCGATGGTCTCCTCCGTTTCTGAATCCAGGATGCTCTGGCTGCTCAGCATTTTTTTTAATAAGGGTTGTTCCTGCCCGAATATTTCGAGGATGCGTACGAAGTTGCTGGGATCGCCCACGTCCATTGCATTGGAGAGGGTAGCATGCGAGGGTTTGGGTTGATAAGGTTCCCCCTTCAGGAACCTGGGCACCACATCATTCCGGTTGCAGGCGGCGATGAAGTGATCCACGGGCAGTCCGGATTTCCAGGCCATGAGGCCGGCACAGATATTGCCGAAGTTGCCACTGGGAACGGAGATAGCCGGTGCTGCTGATTCCTTCCATTGCTGCCATGCGAGGATATAATATAGTTGCTGGGGAAGCCATCGGGCTACATTGATGGAATTGGCAGAAGTCAGGAATAGTTGGCGCGTGAGCGTAGGATCCGCAAACGCCTCCTTGACCATGCGCTGGCAATCGTCAAAACTGCCCATGACTTCCAACGCATGGATATTGCCGCCTAGTGCCGTCAGTTGCTTTTCCTGGACCGGGCTTACCTTTCCGGATGGGTATAGAATGACTACGTTTACGCCTTCCACATGATGAAAGCCGTGGGCCACGGCACCTCCGGTATCTCCGCTGGTGGCCACCAATACCGTCACTTCCCTTTTTTCCTGCAGTGCAAAATGACCGAGGCAGCGGCTCATGAATCTTGCCCCTACATCTTTGAACGCGAGGGTTGGTCCGTGAAATAATTCCAGCGAAAAAATCTCATCCGTGACCCTGACCAATGGAATGGGAAACGAAAGAGTTTCCGCGACAATTTTTCGCAGGACCATTTCCGGCAAACTTTCGCCTACATAAGGCGCCATGACATGGTATGCCATTTCCGGCGCGGGCATATTTTTTAATTCATCAAGAAAACGGGGCGACCATTTCGGGATCGCTGATGGAAAATACAAGCCACGATCGGGTGCCTGCCCCAGTATGGTGGCTGTTTTGAAATCAACGGGAGCCGATTGGTGTTGAAGGGAATAATATTGCATGGCTGGATGATTAGGGTTCCTGACCGGGAAACGGATGTGTGGAAAGGCGCACGCCTTCCGGGTTGACAGAGGTGATGTAGACTTTGTGATCGATGCCCAGGCGGGCGTAGATCTCTTTCATGATTCCGCCTACCTGTTCCGCGGTGTGCCGTTGTTCATGCAGCATGAAGATGGATGGGCCGCTTCCGGAAATGCCGCCGCCCAGTGATCCCGCTTCCTGGCATCTTTTTTTGACTTCATCGAACCCCGGAATGAGGATGCTGCGCACGGGCTCGATGATGACGTCTTCGAGCGAACGGCCAATCAATGGATAATCACCTTTTATCAATCCAGCCACCAGCCCTGCGATGTTTCCCCATTGTTTGATGGCCAGCTTGAGCTGAACTTCATTACGCAGGATTTGTCTGGCATCAGCTGTGCGCACTTCAATCTGCGGATGCACTACGGCAACGTGGAGTGGAGGAGCCTGGATCGGGACGATGTCCAGGGGATGAATGGCGCGGATCAGGGTCACGCCGCCATAAATGCCCGGGGCTATATTGTCTGCGTGTTTGACTCCACTGGCCACTTTTTCCCCGTTCATCGCAAACCGCACCAGGTCTTCTTTGCTGAACCGGTTGCCCAGCAGGTGGTTGGCGCCCACCACGGCGCCGGCGGAACTGGCAGCGCTGGATCCCAGTCCGGATCCGGGTTTTATTTCCTTATGGATGACGAGGTCGAAGCCCACCGGAGCTTCCAGTTCCTGCATCAGTGCGAGGAGGGCAGCGCCAGCCACGTTTTTCTCCGGGGCCGTGGGCAACGCGTATCCATCCGTGTGTTTTATGCGTAAACCCGGTTCCGGGGAGAGGCTCAACCGCATGGGATCGTGGGGAGACTCCAGCGCGAGCCCCAGGATATCGAATCCACAGACCAGGTTGGCGATGGTTGCGGGTGCGGATATATAAAGGGGTGCGTTCATCTTTTGTTGGTTTGATCAGTGCATGGTGGCCCGCATGATGTCTGCAAAAACACCGCTGGCCGTGACTTCCGCCCCTGCCCCTGCACCTTTGACCACCAGGGGCTGTTCAGGGTACCGTTGCGTGTGGAAAAGGACGATATTGTCTTTGCCGTAGAGATGGTAGAAGTCGCTTTCCGGCCTGATATGCCGGAGCCCCACTTCCGCTTTTCCCTGCTGGTATGCAGCCACGAATTTCAGCTTCGCACCCTTTGCGGCAGCGGCGTTGAATAAGGATTTAAAATGCGCTTCCTGTTCTGCCATTTCCCGGTAGAAGTCATCCACCGAACCTTCCATGCAGGAGGCAGGCAGGAATGAGTGGCAGGTGATGTCTTCCATTTCCAGTTGTTCACCTGCTTCACGAGCCAGGATCATGATCTTCCGCATGACATCGGTCCCACTCAGATCAAGCCTTGGATCCGGTTCCGTGTAACCCTCGTCCTGTGCCTGTTTGACAACATCCGCAAAAGGAGCACTGCCATCGTAGTGGTTGAAGACAAAATTGAGGGTGCCGCTCAGGACGGCTTCAATCCGGTGCACAGTATCCCCGCTGTCTCGCAGGTCGTTGAGCGTGCCAATAATGGGCAGGCCGGCTCCTACGTTGGTTTCAAACAGAAAGCGGCAGCTGTATTCCCTGGCCAGGTCTTTCAGTTTTTTATAGTAGTGGTAAGGAGAGGAGGCGGCTATCTTATTACAGGCCACCACGGACATGGACCTTTTCAGTATGGATTCATAGAAGGCAGGCACATGATCACTGGCCGTCACGTCCACAAAAACGCTGTTGCGCAGGTTCCGGTCGATGATCTTCCGCGTGAATTGATCGAGGCTGGCAGGTTCGCCCTGATCCAATAAGCCTTCCCACTGATCCAGGTTGATGCCGGTTTCACTCACCAGCATTTTCCTGCTGTTGGAGAGCCCTGCCACCCGTACCTGGATGCGCAGATGGGATGCCAGCCATCCCTGCTGCTTGCGCAACTGTTCCAGCAATCGCTTTCCCACATTTCCCGTGCCAACGATGAAGAGATTGACCTGTTTGTCCGTGCTTTCAAAAAATTCTTCATGCAGGACGTTGAGTGCCTTTCGCACGTCCGCCGTTGAAATGACCGCAGAGATGTTTCTTTCTGAAGAGCCCTGGGCGATGGCCCGCACGTTGACGCCGTTGCGTCCGAGGGCGCCAAACATGCGCCCACTGATGCCAGGGTGACTTTTCATCTGTTCACCCACCAGGGCGAGGATGGACAGGTCTTTTTCCACCACCAGGGGTTCTACTTTCTGCAGGGCAATTTCCACGCGGAACGCGCTGTCCACCACCTGCCTGGCCCTTTCTGCATTGCTGCCATCGATCCCTACACAAATGCTGTGTTCCGAAGAGCCCTGTGTGATCAGGATGACATTGATGCCGTCCTGCGCCAGGGCTTCAAACAGGCGCTTGGAGAAGCCCGGAACACCCACCATGCCGCTGCCTTCCAGGCTGAGCAGCGCAATCTGGTTGATGCTGGAAATGCCCCGGATGATGTCCCCATTGGTGGCCACATGCTGTTGTATAACTGTACCCGGGTCCTGCGGAGCGAAGGTGCTTTTGATCCAGGTGGGGATCCCTTTATTCATTACAGGCTGTATGGTTGGCGGGTAGATGACTTTGGCGCCAAAATGCGATAGCTCCATTGCCTCCTGGTAGCTGATGGAAGGGATGATGCGCACGTTATTCACCCAGCGGGGATCCGCGGTCATCATGCCGGAGACATCGGTCCATATCTCCAGGACTTCAGCATGGATGGCGGCGGCCAGGATGGCGGCGGTATAATCTGAGCCACCCCTGCCCAGTGTAGTGGTGATGCCCTGGGTGTTGGAAGCGATGAAGCCCGGAAGGACAATGATATCCGATTGAGCTGTCCGTACGAACTCCGAAATGAGTTGATCTGATAACTGGAAATCCACCGCAGCCTGGCCAAAAGCGCTGTCGGTTTTGATGATTTCCCGGGAGTCCTTCCACTGTGCACGAAGGCCGGAAGCCAGCAAGGCTGCGGCGATGATGCGTGAGGAAAGCAGTTCTCCATAACTGACTACACGGTCTCGTGTGCGACCAGAAAATTCCCTCAGCAAAAAAATCCCGTCGCATATATCTTCCAGTTCATTGCACATCGTTTTGACGAGGCTGAGTGTGGAACTTTGTTGTTGTACGGGCAGCAGGGCCTGAACGGTTTCGAGATGTCTTTTCTCCAGCAGAACGAGAAGGTCTTTGTAAGAATCATCGCCCTGGCTGGCTTTTTCACCGCATTGTAGAAAAGCGTCCGTAACACCACCCAGTGCGGAGACCACGAGGAGTAACGGTGTTTTTTTTGATTTTTCCTGGGTGATCCGGATGACTTTGGAAATGTTTTCTGCATTGGCTACGGAGCTACCGCCGAATTTGAGTACCTGTTTCATGAAACAAATCAAATGATGTAAGAAGATGGATGTCTTGGTTAAGAACTGCAGCTAATAAAAGCCCCTGGGGTGGTATGTGAATGTGCAACCCTTAACGGGTTGTAATGGTCGTGATGGCGGTAGCAGACCAGGAACTGGTCGCTGCGAAAGACGAAGAATATGCAAAGACAACTGCCATCAGGATGCCGAAGGTAAGGCCTAAAAACGAAAAAACAACGCCCGCAAGCGTTTTTAAATTAACTTCATACACTCCGATTGTTTGCCTTGAAGCTTCGAAAAAGGTAAATATTTATTCATGAGTCAATCCAGTTCAACCTCCCTGCAGCAGTTCAATACGCAGGTAGGCATCAAGTACCAGCTTTACAACAGCCTGTTCACCTCGCTGCCTTTTCATCGGATTGAGAAAACAGGCATCCTCCTGTCTCTGCTGTTGAATAACTGCGAGGAAGGGTACCGGAAACAGCAAAGTCCCTCGCAGATCATCGGAGAGTTTTTTAACAGACATACCACCTATACATCGGAGCAGGAGCAGATGGACCTCCTGTTTCGCTTTGTGCAGTATGTGGAAAGGCAGGTGGTTTTGTTCGATGCCCTGGAAGACGCTGCATTCAGGGATGTGAACGATGTTTCAGGTCCGGGTACCCTGAAGCAGTTGGAGACAGAGGTGAAGACTTCCGCCAAGCAGGATGCACTGGCGGAGAAGTTGCGCGACTTTTCCGTGAGGCTCGTACTCACGGCGCACCCCACCCAGTTTTACCCGGGGGCGGTTTTAGGCATCATCAACGACCTTTCCCGGGCGATCTCGGAAAACAATGTGGGTCAGATCAACAGCTACCTGCAGCAGCTGGGAAAGACACCTTTTTTTAAGAAGCAGAAACCTACCCCTTACGATGAAGCCATCAGCCTGATCTGGTACCTGGAGAACGTTTTCTATCATGCCGGGGGAAGGATTTTGCAATACATGAAGACGCAATTCCCGGATGCGATGCCAGAGGGAAATCCACTGGTGCAGATGGGATTTTGGCCTGGTGGCGATAGAGACGGGAATCCCTTTGTTACTGCGGATATAACGCTCAAAGTGGCGGAGGCGCTCCGGGGCAGCATCATTAAGTGTTATTATATGGACCTGCGCAAACTCCGCCGCAGGCTAACGTTTGAGGGCGTGGAGCAGGCGCTGCAGGAGCTGGAGAAAAAACTGTATAACAACATTTTTATCCCGGGGTACCGGACGGAACTGACCGCCGAAGAAATCCTGGAGACCCTGGGGGAGATCCGGCAGATCCTCGTCTATCAGCACAACGGATTGTTTGTGAGCCTGGTGAATCAGCTGATCAGTCGCGTTGAACTCTTCGGACTCTATTTTGCTTCCCTGGACATCCGCCAGGACAGTTCCGTGCACGGAAAGGTCTTTGAGGAACTTTCGGCGTCCGGGGATCTTGTTCCGTCCAACTACACTTCCTTGACCGCTGAAGAGAAAATGGAAGCGCTGGCCAATATCAACAATACGATCGATCCGCTGACAATCCAGGACCCGCTGACCAGGGAGACACTATTGAGCATTGGCGCGATCCGGCAGATACAGGATCAGAATGGCATCCAGGGCTGCGGCCGTTATATCATCAGCCAGTGCAACCATGCGCTCAATCCGATGGAGGTCTTTGCCCTGTTCCGGTTATGTGGGTGGAAGGATGAGGAAATCCAGGTGGACATTGTACCCCTTTTTGAAACGGTGGATGATTTGCTGCAAGCGGAAACTACGATGCGCACGTTGTACACCCATCCCGTGTATGCAGCTCATTTAGCAAGAAGAAAAAACAGGCAGACCATCATGCTGGGCTTCAGTGATGGCACCAAGGACGGCGGATACCTGATGGCCAACTTCAGTATCTACAAGGCCAAGGAGGACCTCACCCGCATTTCACAGCAGTACGGCATTGAGGTGGTTTTTTTTGACGGCAGGGGAGGACCACCTGCGCGCGGAGGGGGCAAGACGCACAAGTTTTACGCGTCTCTGGGAAAAAATATCGCCAACCGGGAAATCCAATTGACCGTCCAGGGGCAGACCGTGAGTTCCAATTTTGGTACGGTGGATGCAGCGCAGTTTAATATGGAGCAACTGATCCATGCGGGCATCAGCAATGACCTTTTTCCGGATATGCAGAAAACGATGGATATCCGTGAGGAGTCGCTCCTGCAGGAACTTTCGCAGGCCAGTTACAAGGCCTATATGACATTGAAGGATCATCCGTACTTTTTGGATTACCTGGGACATGCAAGCCCTTTGAGGTTTTATGCGGAGACAAATATCGGCAGCAGGCCAGCCAAACGGGGATCTTCCGGCAGACTCTCCCTCAAAGATCTGCGGGCCATTCCTTTTGTAGGCGCGTGGAGTCAGCTTAAACAGAATGTCACCGGGTATTTCGGGGTGGGTTCCGCCATGAAAGAAATGGAAGATGCAGGCAGGTTTGAGGAAGTCAGGGCATTGTATGCGGGCTCTGCCTTTTTCAAAACACTTATGGATAATTGTGAGATGGCGATGAAGAAGTGTTTTTTCCCACTCACCGCTTACCTGTCCGAACACCCGGTGTACGGGGAGATCTGGGAAATGATCCATCATGAATACGAACTGACGAGGAAGTACATTTTCCGATTGTCCGGACAGTCATCACTGATGGCGGATTATCCGGTGGAGCAGGCCTCCGTGCAAATGCGGGAGCGCATTGTTCTTCCGCTCACCACCATCCAGCAATATGCCATGACCCGGGTGCGGGAGATGGAAGAGAAAATGCTTCAGGGGCCTCTTAAAAAAGGGTATGAAAAGCTGGTGATGCGCTGTGCTTTTGGAATCATCAATGCGGGAAGGAATTCCGCCTGAAAAAGAGCAGGGCGGATAGAAATCCGCCCTGGCTTGATTATGACCCAACTTAAACTGCTTTAAAATTTATATACCGCTGCCACCAGCACACTTGCGTAGCCCTTTTTGGCATTGCTTTCCTTGTCCAGGAAGATCTCTTTGCTGGCTGTTTCGAAACGGAGTTCCGGAATGATGGTCAGTCCATGAATCCTGAAATTGGCGCTCAGGGTATTTGCCCAGATATTGGCGCCCTGCGTAGCAAAGGCGGTGGGTCCAAGCTGGCTCTGATCACTGAAATATTCAGAGCGCAGGGTGAGGCCAAAGAGACTGTTTGGATCCAGGTTAAGGTAGACGGCGGAAGCCCACCAGTCCTGGGTTTCATCTTTGAGGGCGCGCGCGAGGGTAGGCGCATTTACGCGAAAAATGGTGCCATTATAGCCGATGCTGAATTTGTCATTGATTTTTCCTGTAACCACAGCGTCAAACTGGTTGATTTTGGCACTGTCAGCAGGTCTGGTGCCGCCTACGTAGTTCAGGTATACTTTCCAGTTGTCGTTCACGGCGAGGCTGTACTGTGCGAGCAGTGATTTCTTGCTGTTGACAGGAGCCGATTTGTAATCGGTTGGATTGGAAATACCCAGCATAAACCCATGTTTGCCAAATGTTGCGTCTGCTTTGAGGCCTGTATGAAAGAAGGGGCCGTAAGAGAACATGTAGCTCATGGAGTAATTCCTGTTCACGGGTGCATCCACCACTTCGTAACCCACATGGGTAGCCCATGAGCCGGCAGTGAGCTTCAGCCAATCGGTGGCCTGGTAAGTGATATACAGTTGTTTGATGGCAGCTACGATGCCGGATTCATTATAGGAAAACTCCTGCGCGCGTTTGCCTGCGCCGAGGTCCGCCACCATGCCAACTTTCCCAATGGTGTGTTCCAGTTTAACGGAAGCCATGCCCAGTTCGAAGGAATTGTGGCTATTGGTAAAACTGGTCCGGTTGTTGGCTACGTTGCGGTTGAAATCATACCTGAAGTAGACGTCTGCAGATCCGCTGATGGTGGTATTTGATTTTTTTCCATCCGCTGGGGGAGCTGCCGTTTCCTGGGCGTACACAGTTCCACCCATGGCCATGGCAGTGGCCATTACAAAGATTTTTCGTAACATTGTTTTGGTTTTTTTGTATTAATGAAGGGTACGGCGTGAAGTGTATTCTAGTCCAATACCACTTCTTCAGCTGTACCTTTCTCTATCATCACTTCTACTTCCCTGTCCTTCATTTTGCCATTTTCACCGCGGGTATGCACCAGCAGAGTTCCCTGCACATATTTTTCATTGTGCTGGGTGGCATCCAGTCCCGTTTCTTCATCTTCTGAAGAAACCCGAAGTGGCAGGATGAAATTGATGAATTTGAAGATTCCGTAGGATATCACGAAACTGTAACCCACGGCAATGGCCATGGCCTTCAGCTGTGTGAGGAAGAAAGCCGCATTTCCATAGAACAGGCCGTCATTTCCCGCGGCATTCACCGCTTTGGTGGCAAAAACGCCCGTGAGCAGCATGCCAACCATACCACCTAGTCCGTGGCAGGGGAATACATCGAGGGTGTCGTCCAAATTGGATTTGCTCTTATAGTATACCGCTACATTGGAAATGATGGCGGCAATGAAGCCGATGAAAATACTCTGCGGGATACCCACGAAACCGGCACCCGGTGTAATGGCAACAAGTCCAACCACGGCGCCGATGCAAAAACCAAGCACGGAGGGTTTCTTGCCCCTGACAACGTCAAAGAACATCCAGGAAAGACCCGCAGCAGCTGCGGCCGTATTGGTGGTGATGAATGCACTCACTGCCAGGGCATTTGCGCCCAGGGCCGAGCCCGCGTTGAATCCAAACCAGCCAAACCAGAGCAGACCGGTGCCAATCAATACATAGGGTACATTGGCGGGTGGAACGTCTTCTCCATTGATATGTGCTTTGCGGCGCTTCAAAACCATTGCTCCGGCAAGTGCAGCACATCCGGCGGAAATATGCACTACGGTTCCTCCGGCAAAATCGAGCGCGCCAGATTTGAACAGGAATCCATCGGGATGCCAGCTCCAGTGTGCAAGGGGTGCGTACACGAGTACAGCAAACAGGAAAGTGAACAGGATATAGGATGTAAACCGAATTCTTTCCGCAACTGCGCCAACTACAAGGCCGGGGGTGATGATGGCAAACATCAGCTGAAAGACGGAAAAAAGGGATTTGGGAATGGTAGGCGCAAGGCTCCAGGGTTCCCCGGAGTTCACTCCTTTATAGAAAAAATGGGTGAAAGGATTGCCTATAAAGCCACCGATCGATTCGCCAAAAGCGAGGCTGTAACCAAAAGCGACCCAAACCACACTAACGATCCCTGCGGCTACGACGCTCTTGATCATGGTGGAGATGACGTTCTTGCGGTGTACCATGCCTCCGTAGAAAAATGCCAGCCCGGGCGTCATCAGGAATACCAATGCCGTGGCTACGATGATCCAGGAAATATCAGCAGCGCTGTATTTTCCTCCATCATCAAAATTGGGAAGCACGGGCACAAAAATGGCTGCCACAGCAAGGGCAGCCAGCAGCAGAAACGGCAGGGCTTCTTTTGTTCCGATTCTTTTCATGTGAAATAGCAGTTTGGTGAGTAGTTGATTGTTTGCAGAACAATATTATCCCTATTAACGCTATAAAAACAGCTCGAAAACGTTTTATTATTCACATATAAAAATATATAATGTGTTTGGAAATAATCGATAAAATGGATTTAAATAGTTGTAAATCAATGTAAAAAAGTGTTCATATGCTGCTTAGGGATAAATTAAGGCTTGGAACTTGGTTGTCGATAAATACAAATATAGATATTTGTAATATGAAAAGAATAATCTTGAAGGGCTATTGTTCTTTGTCAAAGTCATTCGGTGGTCCAACAACCGATTGGCTTAGTGCGCCCATACACGAATGCGGTAACAAGCTATTTGGCCAATGAGCTAATGAGCGAATGAAAAAGGCCGCCCAAAAGGGCAGCCCGTCATGAGAAAACAAGACAAATCGTTTATACAGATAAAAGATTTGAGTCCCTGGTTTCCAGGAGGGAAGAGCCCATCAGGTGTTCGTCCACTTTGCGCGCACATTCCCTTCCTTCGCTGATGGCCCAAACCACGAGGGATTGTCCCCGGCGCATATCCCCGCAAGTGAAAATGCGGGCCAGGTTAGTCTGATATTCTTTTTCGGAGGCTTTGACATTGCCTCTATCGTCCAGTTCGATATCGAGCTCAGCCAGCATGCCTTCTTTTTGGGGGGAAACAAATCCCATGGCGAGCAATGCCAACTGGCAGGGGATTTCCCGTTCGGAGCCCGGCCTTTCCGTAAAGCTTGCGGGTCTGCCTTCCTCTCCTGATTTCCATTCGAGGTCCACGATGCGCAAGGCTTTGAGTTTGCCGTATTCGTCCCCGATAAACGCTTTGGTAGCTACGGCCCATTGTCTTTCGCAGCCTTCTTCGTGGGAGGTTGAGGTCTTCAGGATCATCGGGTAGCTTGGCCAGGGCATTTGCGCCGTCCTGGACTCGGGTGGTTTGGGTAGCAGTTCAAACTGTGTCACGGACAGGGCTTCCTGCCTGTTGGAAGTGCCTACACAGTCGCTTCCCGTATCACCACCCCCAATAACCACCACGTGCTTACCCGTGGCGTAGATGTCTTGATTCAACATATTGCTCTCCAGGCTTGCGTGCTCAAGGGTGGATTTTCCGGATACCCTTTTATTTTGCTGTTTCAGGAAAGGCATGGCAAAATGGATGCCTTCGAGTTCCCTTCCGGGAATATCCAGGTTGCGCGGAATCGTGGAACCCCCTGCCAGTACGATGGCGTGAAACTCCCGGAGCAGTTCGTTCATATTGACGTTTACACCTACATGGGCATGGCACCGGAACTGGATTCCTTCTTCTTCCATCAGCCTGATCCTTCGTTCCACGATTTCCTTACCGAGCTTAAAATCGGGTATGCCATACCGCAAGAGGCCGCCGGGTGCGTCATCCCGCTCAAAAACGGTCACCTGGTGACCTGCGTAATTCAATTGGGCTGCTGCTGCCAGTCCCGCCGGTCCGGAACCAACCACTGCAATTTTTTTACCGGTACGCAGGTTGGGCTTGCGTGGTTTGACATATCCGTTTTCAAAAGCGATCTCGATGATGTGTTTTTCTATTTCTTCAATGGCTACCGGAGGCTGGTTAATTCCCAGCACGCAGGCGCTCTCGCAGGGGGCAGGGCAGATCCTGCCCGTAAACTCAGGGAAATTATTGGTACTGCTCAGGATTTCATAAGCCTCTTTCCACTGCCCGCGGTAAACGGCATCATTGAATTCGGGAATCACATTGCCCAGCGGGCACCCGGAATGGCAGAAGGGTACGCCGCAGTTCATGCATCTGGCGGCCTGTTGGTTAAGGCTTTTTTCCGGGTATCGTTCCGTGAATTCCTCGTAATTGTGAATCCTTTCCCGGGCTGGTTTTTTCGCCGGTAGTTCTCTGATAAATTCTAAAAAGCCGGTGGGCTTGCCCATGATGAAAAATTTATTGCGTATTCCGAATTCCGGATTCCGAATTGTTCAATTGGGGTTTGGCCAATTGTGGAATGCCGGATTCAGGCGTTTAGTTTGATATTATTGGTTTTTTGCTGGAGTGCTTTTTTGAAATCCTTTGGAAAGACTTTGACGAAGTGTTTCGACTGGTTTTCGAAATCATCCAGCACGAATCTTCCAACGGTGGAAGCGGTGTGTTGGAAATGGGCTTCCACAAGGTTTCGCACAGTGGTCATGTCTTCTGCGTTCAATGGATCGAGGTCTACCATTTCAATGTTGCAAAGGTCCGGGAATGTTCCTTTCACATCATAGACATAGGCGATGCCTCCGCTCATGCCCGCGGCGAAATTCCTGCCGGTGGATCCGAGCACCACTACCACACCTCCGGTCATGTATTCACATCCGTGATCTCCCACGCTTTCTACCACGGCACTGGCTCCTGAATTTCGGACGGCGAATCGTTCCCCCGCCTTCCCCCGGATATAAACCTGCCCGGAGGTGGCGCCATAAAGGGCTACGTTGCCGATGACAATATTGTCTTCTGGAATAAATCTGGCCTGGCGCGATGGATAGACAATGAGTTTGGCTCCGCTCAGACCTTTCCCGAAATAATCGTTGGCGTCTCCTTCCAACTCCAGTGTAATGCCTCTGGTATTGAAAGCACCGAAGCTTTGCCCGGCGGTTCCTGAGAAGGTGAAATGGAGGGTCCCGTCCGGCAGACCATTGCCCCCGAATGCCCTGGTTACCTCGTTGGAGAGCACCGTACCCGTGGTGCGGTCCGTATTCCGGATGGGGAAAGCGGCCTTTACCTTTTCCCTTCTCTCGAGTGCTGGCCTGGCTTTTTCCAGCAATTGCCAGTCGAGTATATTGAGCAATCCATGATCCTGCTCTTCCTGTTTATACAAGCCCGTGTAAAGGCTTTGCGGGTCCTTGAAGAGGATGGGCGAGAGGTCCAGTTTGCTGTATTTCCAATGGCTCAGTCCTTCCCGCACTCCCAGTTGCTGCACCTGGCCCACCATCTCGTTGACCGTGCGAAAGCCCAGCTCCGCCATGATTTCCCGGAGTTCCCGGGTGAGGAATTGGATGAAATGCACTACATAGTCTGCCGCTCCGTTGAATCTTTTCCTCAGTTCCGGATCCTGGGTTGCCACGCCAACCGGGCAGGTATTCAGGTGACATTTGCGCATCAGGATACATCCTTCCACTACGAGGGCGGCCGTAGCCACGCCCCATTCCTCCGCGCCAAGCAGGGTGGCGATGGCAATATCCCTTCCGGTTTTCAGCTGTCCGTCCGTCTGCAGGGTAACCCTGCTGCGTAACCGATTTTTTACCAGTGTCTGGTGGGACTCGGCCAGGCCGAGTTCCCAGGGAAGACCTGCATGGCGGATGGAACTGAGGGGCGATGCGCCTGTGCCGCCGTCGTATCCTGAAACCAGGATGACGTCTGCCTTTGCTTTTGCCACGCCAGCGGCGATTGTGCCCACACCTGCCTTTGAAACCAGCTTGACGCTGATGCGCGCGCGACGGTTGGCATTTTTTAAATCAAAGATCAACTGGGCCAGGTCTTCGATGGAATAGATATCGTGGTGCGGTGGCGGAGATATCAAACCCACACCGGGTGTGCTATGGCGCACTTTCCCGATCCATTCGTCCACTTTATGTCCGGGCAGTTGCCCACCTTCGCCCGGCTTGGCACCTTGTGCCATTTTGATCTGCAGTTCATCCGCTTCCGCAAGGTAGAGACTGGTCACGCCAAATCTGGCGGACGCCACCTGTTTGATGGATGATCTCATGGAGTCTCCATTGGGCAGCGGTTTGTAGCGTGCTTCGTCCTCGCCTCCTTCTCCGGTGTTGCTTCTGCCGCCCAGTCGGTTCATGGCAATGGCCAGGGTGGTATGCGCTTCCCAGGAGATCGATCCAAAACTCATCGCTCCCGTGGCAAAACGTTTGTAGATGTCTTCTGCCGCTTCCACTTCTTCGAGGGGAATGGAGGGCCTTGTTTTCCTGAACTCAAAGAGGCTTCTCAGGGTGCAGGCTTTTTCGCTTTGTTCATTGACGAGCCTGGAATACTTTTTGAATAAAGTGTAGTCGTTTGCGCGGGTGGAATGTTGTAACAGGTGAATGGTCTGCGGATTGAAGAGGTGAAATTCACCCTTTCGTTTCCACTGGTATACACCGCCAGCGGGAAGTTGGTCCACCGGTATCTCTTTTCTTGCGAATGCCCTGAAATGCTTGCCCAGGGCCTCTTTGGCAATGTCATCCAATGCCATGCCCTGGATCCGGGAAACGGCGCCGGTGAAGTAGGTGTCCACCACCTCACTATGCAGGCCGATGATTTCGAAGATCTGGGCGCCTTGGTACGACTGCAGGGTGGAAATTCCCATTTTAGAGAATACTTTCAGCAGACCATCGTTGACAGCCTTGATATAATTTTTCTTGAGTTGTTCCGGGTCCTGATCGGTTTGCATTTGACCTGATTGTTTCATGTCCCGGATGGTGGAAAGCGCCAGGTAAGGATTGATGGCGGTGGCGCCGAAGGCCAGCAGGCAGGCAAAATGATGCACTTCCCATACGTCCCCTGCTTCAACTACAATACCTACCTGGCCGCGGTATCCTTTGCGGATCAGGTGATGATGAATGGCAGCGGTTGCCAGCAGGGAGGGGATGGGTGCATGGTCTGAGTCTACCGAACGGTCCTGCAGGATCAACACTTCAAATCCATCCTGGACGGCGTCCACAGCATACCTGCAAATACGGTCCAGGGCGGCTTTCAGCGAACCGGGCTTTCCGTCTGCGCGGAAGTAGCATTGCAGGGTTTTGGCCTGGAAAATGCCGGTATCGATCGACCGGATCTTTTCCAGGTCGTGATTGGTCAGCACAGGATGTTTGAGAGCCACCGTATGGCAGCTCAGGGGATCCTCCACCAGCATATTGCCATTGTTGCCTACAAATGTGGCCAATGACATCACCAGTCTTTCCCGGATGGGATCGATGGGAGGATTGGTCACCTGAGCGAATAATTGTTTGAAATAGGAACTCAGGTGTTGCGGCTGATCGCTGAGAACGGCGAGCGGGGTATCGGTGCCCATCGACCCAATTGGTTCCTTTCCGTCCAGCGCCATGGGCGCGATGATCTGTTCCAGGTCTTCCCTTGTATAACCGAATGCTTTCTGGTATTTAAATACCTGGTCGTGCTCCAGGTGCGTGAACATCACGCGGGGTTCTGGCAATTCATTGAGCCTGATTTTATATTTGTTGAGCCAATCGCCATAGGGTTTCTGATGGCAGATCTGTTGTTTCAGTTCATCATCGCTGATGATCCTTCCCTGCTCCATATCCACCACGAACATTTTCCCCGGCTGCAGCCTGCCTTTCTCGCGGATCATGGAGGGATCCAACGGCAGGACACCGGTTTCCGAAGCCATAATCACCCGGTCGTCCGTGGTCACGCAATACCTTGAAGGCCGGAGTCCATTGCGGTCCAGGGTTGCGCCAATCATCTTCCCATCCGTGAAAGAAATGGAAGCGGGCCCGTCCCATGGCTCCATCATGGAGGCATGGTATTCATAAAATGCTTTCTTTAAAGGATCCATCTGCTCATTGCCATCCCATGCTTCCGGGATCAGCATCATCATCACCTGGGGGAGTGAGCGACCTGTCATGGTCAGCAGTTCGATCATATTGTCCAGGCAGGCACTGTCGCTCTGACCATCACTGACGATGGGCAGCAGCATCTCCATTTCCTCGCGGGTGAAATAGGGCGATGTAAATCCTTTCTCACTGGTCTTGAGCCAGTTTAAATTCCCCTGCAGGGTGTTGATCTCCCCGTTATGAGCGATGAATCGGAAGGGCTGCGCCAGTTTCCAGGAAGGGAAAGTGTTGGTGGCAAAACGGGAATGCACAAGCCCGAAAGCACTCACTACGCGTTTGTTGTTGAGGTCCGGGAAATAGGACCTGACCTGGTGTGAAGTGAGCTGGCCCTTATAGACAACCACTTTGTAGGATAGCGATGCAACATAGAATCCGATGGCATCCTGCCTGACCGTGTTTCGGATGATATGACTGGCATGGTTGCGCAGTACAAACAATTTGCGCTCAAAGGCGAGTGGATCGTTGATATGGTCCGGGCAGGCAATAAAGACCTGCTCCATTTCCGGCTCTACGGAAAGTGCCGTTGGACCAATACCCTGGGGATTGACGGGAACCTTTCTCCATGCCAGGATTTCCAATCCCAGCTTTTCCGCGGTGCGATGAAATATTTCCCTGCATTCCTCCCGGAGGCGAATTTCCTTGGGGAAAAAGATGACGCCGGCAGCATACTTGCCAAAGGGAGGCAGGTGAACACCGAGCCGCAGGCATTCTTCAAAGAAAAACTCATGGGGCGTTTGAATCAGGATCCCCGCGCCGTCCCCTGTATTGTCCTCGCAGCCACAGGCACCCCGGTGCTCCATGTTTTCCAGGATGGTGAGGGCATCCGATACAATCTGGTGGTTTTTATTCCCCTTTATATTGGCTACAAAGCCAATGCCGCATGCGTCTCGCTCAAATTCCGGACGGTATAATCCCTGGTTGCTTGCCATATCCTTAAGCAAATGTTAGATAAAAATTAAAGAAAGGGTAGTTTTCTGGAAGGATCTCTAAAATGCCGGCAAGCAAGTGAATGAAAATACAAAGAAGTTGGACAATATCAGTGGTTTGTCGAAACTATTTTTTCACATTTCCGGGAGTGAGAGGTCTTAGATCGCAATTCCGTTTTTGACCGCGAACATGACGAGGCCGGCGGTATTCCGTACACCAACTTTTTCAATCAGTCGCTGGCGGATTCCCTCCACGGATCTGGGTGAGAGGAAAATTTCCTTAGCTATTTCGGCAGCTGTTTTTTCTTCGCAGATCATGCGCAGGACTTCGAGTTCCCTTTCGCTTAAATCCACATCTTGGTTGAAAGATGGTTTCAGGTTTTGTTTGATAACGAGTTTTTTCAGGAGGGCTTTGTTCACCACATCGTTGAAATAATAGCCATTTTCATACACGGCATAGATGGCTTTGCGGATTTCTTCAGGTTCTGCGTTTTTCAGCAGGTAACCATTGGCGCCGTTCTCCATCAGGTGGATAATGAATTTGTCGTCTTCATACATAGTCACCACCAGCACTTTGATTTCCGGGTAATGCTTTCTGACTTCTTTGGTGGCTTCCATTCCATCCATCAGGGGCATTTTCAGATCCATGAGGATGACATCGGTACTGTTGTCTTTCAGGCCTGCCAGCAGGTCTTCTCCATTGTCTGCTTCCAGGACGATGTGCAGGTTCTCGTCAGCAGACAGCCCAACTTTGATGCCGTCCCTGAATATCTTGTAATCGTCTGCAATTGCAATCCTGATGGGCTTCATAATTTATGGGTTTACCGGTATGGTGATACTGACTTTATTCCCGTCTGGTTCTGCCATGAAGTGAATGTTTCCCTTCAGAAGGATGATGCGGTTCTGGATGTTTTTTAATCCCAAACCTTCTTTGTTGAACCTGAATTTCTCAAACATGTCCTGCGTGAGTCCCCTGCCATCGTGAAAAATATTAATGGAAAGTTGATTGTCCTGCAGGGTTGAACTCAGCAGCAGTTCCCTGGAACCGGCATGCTTGAGGATATTATTGACCAGTTCCTGGACCATCCGGTAGATGCTGATGTCTTTCTCCGTATTCTGGGTGGTATAACCGGGATCCAGGTTGGTGGTCGTTTTCAATAATTCGTCTTTGCCCACTTTGTCCAGGAAATGCCGGATGGCTTCATTCAGTCCAAATTCTTTCAGGATATTGGAGTGCAGGTTATGAGAGATGCCCCTGACCTGTTGAATGGCATCGTCCAGCAACAGCTTGCCTTTCTCATACACGGCCCTTTCTTTCTCGTTCAACTGTTCCGGCCTGATCCCGGTGAAGTGCAGTTTGGAGGAAGAGAGAATGGCGCCCACTTCGTCGTGCAGGGTTTCCGCTATGCGATGTCTTTCCAGTTCTTCGCTTCTGACGGCTGCCTCAATGAGCTGGTTTTGCTGCTGTTCGTTCATTTGCTGAATCTGCCGCTGGTATTCCATCTTTTTCCGCTGATTGATGATGAACACGAGCAGGAAACTTACGATGAGCAGCAGCATGACTGCGATGCCCACAATGATGCTGTACCTGATATCAATTTCTTGCACTGGCCAGGAGTCCTCTGGTGATGAAAAGACAAAGTACGATGAATGCAATGTTGTGAACACTCCACAGATCGATAGCGAATTTTTTCATGGATTCTGAAATATTTCCATAGTTCATAAAAATGGGCAGGTTGACTGCTTCATACAGGGTAAGACCTGTGATGATCCAGAATGCGGGTGTGTGAAAAACATCGGCCTGGTCACTCTTCAGAATCCTTATGTAATATGACATGCAATAGACCAGCAGGATGATGCATTCTGCCAGGTGGAGATAATTTCCAAACAGGGTAAATTTTTCCAGGAAGATAAAATCCAGCAAGGCAAAACCCGCGAATACAGCGGGCAACAACAAGGGTGCCTTGCCTTTGAATGGAAGCCTGAGCTGGTTGAAAAAAGCCATAAAACACAAGGTGCGGACCAGGGATGCGATGTTATATAGGATTCGGTTGTCGTGAAAGACTTCAGGAAGATTAAGATCGTACTTGAACTTCCAACTGAAGTCGATGAGAAAATAGAGCACAAAGGAAACCAGCGAAAACACAATGACTGGTTTTAGCCGGGATGTATCAGCTTTTTTAAATGCCAGCACGCCCAGGGGCAGGAGGAGTGCCCAGGCTTCCGACCAATCCAGTATTTCATGCGCAACTTTCAGCATGTTCTCTGCTAGGGTTCGGCGGGCGGAGAGGGGTTCAGATCGAATCCATTCACGTCGTAAGCTATATGCGGGTTGTGATATAGCTTGGGCGTAAATGTAAGCACCGGGCTCTTTTTTGCCAGCTTTTGCAGGACAGGCAGGGGCATGCTCAGGTTGCCCAGCGTGATCTTGTCCGCCGGGAGTTGGAGGGCAACGTCCTTGCCCTTGACAACTGGCAGGTCCGTTTTCATTGCGTAAGCTTTCTTGCCTTTGTAAGCCCATAAATAGGCAACCAGGTAGAATTTGTTTCGCCCGATGAGGTTGAGGTCGATTTCGAACTGGAAAACATAGTGCGTGGGATTGAATCCGAATTTCCTGGCAAAAGAAATCGTCTTGGTGCCCAGGGAACGGGTGCTCAGCGTTTGTGTGGGCATTCTGAACTTTTTGCCTGCAAGCACTTTTTTTGATGGGTTGGACATGGTGCTATGTTTTAAGGTTAGGGGATAAATGCTTATTGATAAGGTTCTGCGGGGGGTGAGGGGTTCATGGCGAATTGTATTGTCGAAGCAACGCCTTTTTCATTCGGCATCGTGAAGGGTTGACCGGATTTGTTGATCAATTTGACGTTATATCCCAGTTGCTTATTGACATTTGTAAACGGGGTAAGCAACAGGTGTGAAAAATTCGGATCCAGGGCATTTTCCTTCCATAGCAACCGCTTAAGTTCTTTCCAGTTTAATTCCATATTTCCAAATACAATGCCCTCCAGGTCTGTCCGGGTCTTGCCTTCCATCTCAGTAAATTCAATGGGAATCTGATCCTTGCCGTACTGGCCGTGGCTTTTGGCCGGAAAGACAAGCAAATGCATGCCCTCCGGTTGAGAGAAGCCATATATGAATTTAACCTGGCAGATGAATTTGGAAGCATTCCTGACATCCGGATTGTTATCGTCCAGATCCTTCAGAAAATCACCTGTGATTTTAAACCCGGGGAGCATGACATGGTGATCGGCCTGGGGCTGCACAAGGGTTTCTGTTGCAACAGGCTTGTCCTGTTCCGATTCTTTTATTTTTTCAGGTGATTGATTGCAGGCCAGGACAATAGTCAGGCATAAGATCAGGCTCGCCCTGGGGATAAGAACTGGAGTCATGTGTTAGCGTTTTTTGGTGTGTGGAAAAACGCTTTCCCAGGGCCGGATCCGATGTTGCATCCTAAAAGTAAGCGAATCCGGAACAACGGCCAAGTAATTTCGGACCTGCACAGTAGATATACGCAGGTTGCTGGTCTCCGGGTTTCTACGCAGCCGGTGGCAGGGGCTCACGCAACTATACGCGATCCTGAGAATCCGCATTTCCCACCTTGTTTTCGGGGGTGTTTGGAGTGAAGATTTGTGTCATAAATCAAATCTTATGACACGCATTTCCTTCTTCTTCATCGCCCTCCTGATCCTGGGGATTCCAGCCGTGGTTGCAAGTACGGCAGGTCAAAAAGCGGATCATTTTCCCGCAATCGTCCAGGCAGGGACCATGGAATCCCCTTCCCCGGAATCAGGGCATTCCCAATCCGACTGGGCGGTGCCGGGATTCAGTCTGATGGTGGATCATGGCAGCCACAGTGCGTCAAAATTTCATCATGAAGAAGATGGAAAATCCCATGGGTTCAGTTTTGAAAAATGGGATCGTCATCGCGGGCTTCGCCAATTTGGTTGTACCTGCCTGAAATGCATCCTGGTTTTGTTGCACCTGGCCATTATACTGGTGGCTTTCATGCACCAGATTCATTGAATGCATTCCTACACCAGGTATCCGAACAGTTTGTCGTCCTTATTGATTTCCGTGAATTCAATGCCTATTTCTTCCATCCGGTGAACCAACGCTTCGTAGTCTGCCCGGTCCTGGAGTTCAATTCCAACAAGTGCGGGACCTGATTCTTTGTTGGTTTTCTGCATGTATTCAAATCGCGTGATGTCATCACAAGGTCCCAGGACTGCGTTGACAAACTCTTTCAGCGCTCCGGGTCTCTGGGCAAAGCTAATCATGAAGTAGTGCTTCAGGCCTTCATACTGAAGGGATCTTTCCTTGATTTCCGGCATGCGGTCTATGTCGTTGTTGCTGCCGCTCACGATGCAGACGATCTTCTTTCCGCGGATCTGCTCCGCGTAGTGATCCAGTGCGGCAATCGACAGGGCACCGGCGGGTTCCACCACGATTGCTTCTTCATTATACAGCTTCAGGATGGTGCTGCATACTTTTCCTTCCGGCACCAGGTACATATCGTCCAGCACTTCTTTGCAGATGGAAAAAGTCAGGTCTCCAACCTGTTTGACCGCGGCTCCGTCCACGAAGCGGTCGATTTCTTTGAGCTGCACAGGGTGCCCCGCCTTCAGCGCCTGGTACATGGAGGGGGCGCCCTCCGGCTCCAGCCCGATGATCTTGGTAGATGGTGCGTTCATTTTGAACCAGGCACCCACGCCTGCGCTCAACCCGCCTCCGCCCACCGGGACAAAGAGATAGTCGATATGGTCCAGCTCATCCAGGATTTCCACGCCTACTGTTCCCTGACCTTCCACGATTCGTGCGTCGTCAAAGGGAGGGATAAATGTCATGCCATTGGATTCCGTATAAGCCCTTGCGGCCACGGCACAGTCGTCAAAAGTATCTCCCTCCAGCCTGATCTCAATCCATTCTCCCCCGAACATGCGGGTCTGGTTGATTTTTTGTTTGGGTGTGATGACTGGCATGAAGATGACGCCTTTTGTACGCAGTGCCTGGCAACTGAAGGCGAATCCCTGGGCATGATTGCCTGCGCTGGCGCAGACCACGCCTTTCTGCAGGAGTCCTTCCGGCAGGGTACTCATCATGTTGTAGGCTCCCCTGAGTTTGTACGACCGGACAACCTGCAGGTCCTCCCTTTTCAGGTATACGTGGCAGTGATACCGGGCAGACAAGCGCGGGCTGAACTGAAGCGGCGTTTTGACCACCACTTTTTTCAGTCGCTCTGCTGCCTTCCGGAAATCAATTCCATGCTGACCAAATGGATTCAGCCGGATCGATTTGTGTGATTGGACGGTTTCTGACATGGGAGAAGGTTAAAAAAAGAGGCAGGGAAACCTGCCTCCTGGTTAAGCTTTGCTGGTGCTGAGGCCCGCGGCTGGTTTCAATTCCTGCGGCGCCGGTTGATTTTCCGGTCTGAGGCTGCGAACGGTTTTGCCCGCTTGCCACATTTCACTTTCTCTGAGTTCTTTCAGCTCCAGTTCCAGTTTTTCCCGGTAGTCCGGCTGGCTGTTGCTTTCGATGCTGCGCTGCGCTTCTTTTCCGGCTGCCACGCTGCTGTAGAGGTCGTTGAATACGGGCAGGGTTGCGTCCCGGAATTTCTTCCACCAGTCGAGCGCGCCGCGCTGTGCCGTGGTAGAACAGTTGGCGTACATCCAGTCCATTCCGTTTTCCGCCACCAGGGGCATGAGGCTCTGCGTCAGTTCTTCCACGGTTTCGTTGAACGCTTCGGAAGGGGAATGTCCGCGCTCGCGCAGCACCTGGTATTGGGCGGCGAAGATGCCCTGGATGGCACCCATCAGCGTACCTCTTTCCCCCGTAAGGTCAGAGTATACTTCTTTTTTGAAATCGGTTTCAAACAGGTATCCGGAACCAATGGCAATGCCGAGGGCGATGACCCGGTCAAACGCTTTTCCGGTAGCATCCTGGAAGATGGCATAGGAGCTATTCAATCCGCGTCCCTGCAGGAACATGCGGCGAAGCGAGGTACCGGATCCCTTGGGGGCCACCAGGAACACGTCCACATCGGCGGGAGGAACGATGCCGGTCTGGTCCAGGTAGGTGATCCCAAATCCATGGGAGAAATAAAGTGCTTTGCCGGGTGTGAGGTGTTTTTTCACCGTTGGCCACATGGCAATCTGTGCCGCATCACTCAGCAGGTAACAGATGATGCTGCCTCTTTCCAGGGCTTCTTCAATCTCAAAAAGATCTTTGTCCGGCACGAAGCCATCGCGCACGGCCTTTTCCCAGCTTTTGGAATTTTTCCGCTGGCCAATGATGACGTTGACCCCATTTTCTTTTTGGTTGAGCGCCTGGCCCGGTCCCTGGACGCCGTAGCCGATGACGGCCACCGTTTCATTTTTCAGTACTTCCTGCGCTTTGGACAGGGGAAATTCATCGCGGGTGACTACGTTTTCTAATACGCCGCCGAAGTTCAGTTTTGCCATGTGTTGAGATTTGAGAATTTCGGATTCCGTATTCCGGATTCCGGATTCATGATTTGATAATGATGGGTTGTTTATTTCGAATAGGTCAATTTTTGAATAGGTATTTAAGCGATCTTCCGGAATCCGCAATCCGGAATTCTTTCACATCACAAAAACGTCCTTGCCCTTGTCCAGGAACTCGTTTTCAATGGCATCCTCGCCCGGTTCTTCCGCCTCGAACTCTTTGAGCTTATCGTGAAAGCCCGCGCTGTTCTTGATGATGGCCACCCTGGCGCTGCGCACAAATTCAATCAATCCAAAGGGTTCCAGCACGCCGATGAGATTGTCTGTTTCTTCGCGGTGCCCCGAGGTTTCAAAAATGGTATAGTCCTTCCGGATCACCACTGCACGGGCGCCATGTTCCCGAAGCAATCGTTCCACTTTGGCTTTTTCCGCAATCACGTCTGTGGGCACTTTATAGAGCGCAAGTTCCTGCCAGACGATTTCTTCGTTGGTATTATAATAGGCTTTGAGCACGTCCACCTGCTTTTCCACCTGTCTCACCAGCTTGCGCACCAATTCTTCCATTTCCTGGATGACGATGGTGAACCGGTGAATGCCTTCAATCTCCGAAGGTGATACATTCAGGCTCTCGATGTTGATCTTCCTCCTGGAAAACATGATGGCGATCCGGTTGAGAAGGCCTACATGATTTTCCGTGTAGACGGTGATGGTGTATTCTTGTTTCATGCTTTTGATTTCGGATTCCGAATTCCGGGTACCGAATTTTTTTGATGAAGTGTTTTATTTGTTCATTGCTTTCGTTACCTGCTGTTTTTACAATCAGTAATTCCGCAGGGCGGGATTTCGCTCTGCTCAATTCGGAATTCGCAATCCGAAATCGAATTCACTTTAGTCGAATTTCTCCCACCCCGCAACCTTGAGGAACCATGGGGAATACGTTGTTTTCTTTTCCCACCATGACTTCGAGCAGGTAGGGACCCTGGTGCGCGAGCATTTCGCGAAGCGCCTGGTTAAGGTCCTTCCGCTCGCAGACAGATTTTCCTTCGATGCGGTATCCTCTGGCCACGGCCACAAAGTCCGGGCTTTCAATGTCCACAAAAGAGTATCGCTTCTCCATGAAGAGCTGCTGCCATTGGCGCACCATGCCCAGGAAGCGGTTGTTCAGGATGATGATCTTCACATGCACGCCGGTCTGCATGATGGTGCCCAGTTCCTGGATCGTCATCTGGAAGCCGCCGTCTCCGATGATCCCGATCACTTCTCTTTCCGGCGCGCCGAATTTGGCGCCAATGGCGGCCGGCAGCGCGAAGCCCATCGTCCCCAGTCCTCCGGAAGTGATATTGCTCAGGCTGCGGTTGAATTTGGCATACCTGCAGGCCACCATCTGGTGTTGACCCACATCCGTGACAATGATGGCATCACCACCGGTGATCTCGTTCAGGTTGCGGATCACTTCGCCCATGGTGAGGATCTCGCCGCTGGGATTCAGTTCTTCCCGGATCACGGTTTTTTCTTCTTCATCCGCACAGTTCCGGAATCTCTCCAGCCAGTGGGGATATACCTTCTGTTCCAGCAGGGCGGTGAGCATGGGCAGGGTTTCCTTGCAATCGCCCCAAACCGGTACATGCGCTTTCACGTTTTTGTCGATTTCGGCGGGGTCGATGTCCAGGTGGATCACCCTGGCCTGCTTCGCGTATTTGTCGAGGCGGCCTGTTACCCGATCGTCAAAACGCATGCCCACGGCAATGAGGACATCGCACTCATTGGTGAGTACATTGGGCCCATAGTTCCCATGCATACCCAACATGCCCATATTAAGCGGATGTTCTGTGGGTAACGCACTGAGGCCCAGGATGGTCCATGCTGCGGGTATGCCTCCCCGTTCGATGAAGGCCTGGAATTCTTTTTCCGCCCTGCCCAGGATGACGCCCTGTCCAAAGATCACGAAGGGTCTTTCTGCTTCGTTGATCAGTTTCGCAGCTTCTTCAATGAATTCATTTCGTACCAGTGGACGTGGGCGATAGCTGCGGATATGGTTGCAGGGTTCGTAGTCCTTGTATTCAAATTGCTGGATCTGCGCATTCTTGGTGATGTCAATCAATACGGGGCCGGGCCTTCCGCTCCTTGCGATGTAGAATGCCTTGGCCAGCACACCCGGAATTTCGTTGGCGTCCGTCACCTGGTAGTTCCATTTGGTGACGGGTGTAGTGATGTTGATCACGTCCGTTTCCTGGAAAGCATCGGTGCCCAGCAGGTGGGCGAAGACTTGTCCCGTGATGCATACCACCGGCGTCGAGTCAATCATGGCATCGGCTAATCCGGTGACCAGGTTGGTGGCGCCGGGTCCGCTGGTGGCAAAGACCACTCCTGCTTTGCCGGAACTGCGCGCATAACCCTGGGCGGCATGTATGCCTCCCTGTTCATGGCGTACCAGGATATGGTTGAGCTGATCCTGGTAGTCATACAACGCATCATAAATGGGCATGATCGCCCCGCCCGGGTAGCCGAAGATGGTATCCACTTCTTCTGCAACCAGTGCTTTCAGCACAGCCTCGGAACCGGACAGGGTGACGACGGGCTCTGCCGGAATCTCTTCTTTTTTCTTTATGTCGATGGTTTGCATATGTTTCTTTTTTACGCGTCCGTGATACAGCCTTCCGCGGCCGTGGTCACCTGTTTTGCGTATTTATACAAAATGCCTTTGGTTTCCTTCAGCGCCGGTTGTTTCCAGGCGGCCCGGCGTTTGGCCAGTTCCGCTTCCGGGACATGGAGCGTGATGCTGCGGGACACTGCGTCCAGTTCAATGATGTCATTGTCCTGGACCAGGCCGATGGTTCCGCCGTTAAAAGCTTCCGGTGTGATATGCCCCACCACGAAGCCGTGCGTGCCGCCGCTGAAGCGACCGTCCGTGATCAGCGCAACGGATTTTCCCAGTCCTGCGCCGATGATGGCAGAGGTGGGCTTCAGCATTTCGGGCATGCCAGGCGCTCCCCTGGGGCCCACATACCTGATTACCACCACGTCTCCGGCTTTTACCTTCCCCTCCCGGATACCCGAAACAAGGTTTTTCTCTCCGTCGAATACCCTGGCGGGTCCCGTGAATTTTTCTCCTTCCTTGCCGCTGATCTTGGCCACGCTGCCGCCTTCGGCGAGGTTACCGTAGAGGATCTGGAGGTGACCGGTGGACTTGATAGCCTGATCCAGGGGAAGGATGATTTTCTGTGTGTCAAAGTCCAGGTCCGGAACCGACGCCAGGTTCTCCGCGATGGTTTTGCCGGTTACCGTCAGGCAATGACCGTGCAGCATCCCTTTGCTCAAGAGGTATTTCATCACCGCCGGTACACCTCCAATTGTATGTAGGTCTTCCATCAGGTATTTACCGCTGGGTTTCAGATCTGCGAGTACCGGTACCTTATTGCTGATGGCCTGGAAATCGTCCTGCGTGATGCCCAGACCCACGCTGTGCGCCATGGCAATCATATGCAGGACGGCATTGGTGGAACCACCCAGGACCATGATGATGGTGATAGCGTTTTCAAATGCCTCACGCGTCATGATGTCCGAGGGCTTTATGTTTTTTTCGAGGAGGGTCAGGATCGCTTTTCCTGCTGCAGCACACTCTGCTTTTTTTTCATTGCTCAGGGCAGGATTGGAAGATGAATAGGGAAGGCTCATACCCAGGGCTTCGATGGCGGAAGCCATGGTATTGGCCGTATACATGCCGCCGCAGGCACCCGGGCCGGGGCAGGAGTTCATTACGATGCCTTTGAAATCCGCTTCATCCATTTGCCCGGCAATTTTTTTGCCCAGGGCTTCAAAAGCGGAGATGATGTTGAGGTCTTCGCCTTTGTAATGACCGGGTGCGATGGTGCCGCCATAGACCATGATGGATGGTCTGTTCAGTCGGCCCATGGCCATGATCGAACCCGGCATATTCTTATCGCATCCGGGTACGGCAATCAGTGCATCATAGTATTGTGCGCCGCAGACCGTTTCGATGGAGTCTGCAATGATATCCCTGCTGACCAGCGAATAACGCATTCCGTCTGTGCCATTGGATATGCCGTCACTCACCCCGATGGTGTGAAAAGTCAATCCTACCAGGTTGTTTTTCCAGACACTTTCCTTGATGAGTTTGGCCAGGTCGTTCAGGTGCATGTTGCAGGTATTCCCGTCGTATCCCATGCTCACCACGCCCACCTGTGCCTTGGCCATATCCGCTTCCGTTAGTCCGATGCCATACAACATGGCCTGAGCTGCCGGTTGGGTGGGATCCTGGGTGATGGTTTTGCTATACTTGTTTAGTTCCATGTTTTACATTAGCTCATTGACTCATTAAGAATTACGGATTCCTAATTCCGGATTATTTTCGGGAGGGTGTCCCTTCGGGCGAAGCCCGGGGTCACCCTCCGGAGAAAGTCTTACACCGGTTCAACAACCTGCGGCACGGGGGCGGTGACCCTTGCTTTATATGCCTGCTGAATGGTTGCGCTCAGGGTGTCTTTCCAGGGTTTTGGGAAAACGTACTGATCGATGCTTTCCCATCCAATCACTTCCGCCGCGGTGCCGCAAAAGAATGCCGCGTCTGCTTTTTTCAGTTCCTCGTAGCTGCAGGGACGGACTTCCACCGGGATGCCTTTTTCAGCGCAGATCTCCAGGACTGTAGCCCGGGTGATGCCTTCGAGGATATTTCCACCGGCCGGTGTAAAGAGCTTGCCGTCTTTTTCAAAGAAGACATTTGCTCCGGGACCTTCGGCGATGAAGCCGTTCATGTCTTCCAGCAGCGCTTCGTCGAAACCGGCGGCTTTAGCTTCCTGGCTGGCGAGGATGCTGTTCACATAGTGTCCGCCGGCCTTGGCATGGATGCGGAACCCTTTTGGGTTGGGCCTTTGAAATCCGGAGCGCATCACGCGAAGAAGCTTATCTCCCAGGAAGGGTTGCATTTCCCATGTTTCGATGGCCAGGTAACTGATTTCGTTGCGGTTGAAACTCATATTGGCTGGGGCGAAGACGATAGGCCTGATATAGGCATCCTGGAAGCCGTTGGCATCGAGGACTTCATAAGTGGCACGGATCAACTGATCCCGGTCCCAGGCATAGGGCATATTAAGCGCTGCGGCAGAAGCTGCCAGTCGCTCGAAATGCTCCACCGGCTTAAAAATGCGCGTATGCCCGTCCGTTGTCCGGTAGGAGCGGATGCCTTCAAACACGGAGTATCCATAGTGCAGGCTCTGGCTGTAGAGGTCCATGCGGGCCTCGGAAGCCTTTGCCAGTTCTCCATTGAGCCAGAGCGTTGTTTCTTTTCCGTAATAGTTTGCCATGCGCTTTGTTTTAAAAACAAAGAACCCGCCTCGGTGCGAGGCGGGTTCTGTAATTCGTTTTTGTTTTGCTTACATCACACCTCGCTGGGCCGCGGGAATAATAATCACCACCACAATCATGGAAATGACTGCGATGCGAATGATCATTTTATTGTACAGGCGGCTCAGCATGATGTTATTCAGCAGAACCGAATATACGACAGTTCGTTTAATTCACAAAGATCTGTTTGTCCTGATCAGATGATCGTGGACTTTCTGAGTTCGATATTGGCCTTGTTTACCACGCCGGGAATTTTGTGGGCGATGTGATCACAGACCAGTTCCCCGATGGTGCTTGTAAAGTAAAAATTGACCGGATCGATGTCTTTGGTCACAAACCCGTTTTCCAGCGTCCACTGCACCGCTTCGCGGACGCTGGTTGCTTCCGCATGCATGCCGAAATAGTCCAGCATCATCGCGGCAGAGAGGATGGATCCTACCGGGTTGGCGATGTCCTTGCCTGCAGCCTGCGGATAGGAGCCATGGATCGGTTCAAAGAGGGCGGTTTCGCCTCCTGCGGAAGCGGAGGGCAGGAGGCCCAGCGATCCGCTGAGAACGCTGGCTTCATCGCTCAGGATATCGCCAAACATATTTTCCGTAAGCAAAACGTCAAACTGTTTGGGGTTGATGATAATCTGCATAGCCGCATTGTCCACAAACATGTATTCAGTCTGAACCTCTGGATATTGGGCGGAGATCTCCTGCACGATTTTCCGCCAAAGCCGGGAGGTTTCCAGTACATTGGCCTTGTCCACGAGGGTGAGTTTTTTCCGGCGCATGTTTGCGTATTGATAGCCCAGGTGCGCGATGCGTTCAATTTCAGCGCGGTTGTAAATGCATAGGTCGGAGCTCTGCGTGCCTTCCGGGTTGGTTTGTTTTTCTCCAAAATAGATACCACCGGTGAGTTCCCGAAAGATGATAAAATCTACCTGTTCCAGTTGTTGCGCTTTGAGCGGGGAGAGGTGTTGCAGGGCGGGGTAGGTATTGACGGGACGAATATTGGCAAAAAGCCCCAGGGTCTTGCGCAGTTTCAGCAATCCCTGTTCCGGACGGACTTTGGCATTCGGATCCTGGTCGTACCGTGGATGTCCGATTGCTCCAAAAAGGATGGCGTTGCTGCGCTGGCAGATGGCAATGGTTTCGTCCGGAAGCGGGTTGCCTGTTTTGTCGATGGCGTCGGCACCCATCAGCCCAAACTCATATTCAAAACGGTGATGAAATTGTTCCCCTACGGTTTCGAGGACGCGGATGGCCTGTGTGGTCACTTCCGGCCCGATGCCGTCACCGAGGATCACTGCAATTTTTTTGTGCATAGAATGATTTTAGGGCGTTGTTTCGTTGTGTCAGGAAAGGGGGTGGGATGTTTTTTCAAAGATTTCTATTTCGTCCCGCAGGCTGAGCAGGAAATCAATATCATCATAGCCATTCAGCAGGCAGGTTTTTTTATATGGGTTGATGTCAAAGGTTTCGGACTCGTCCGTATCCATGATCGTGATGGTTTGTTTGGGCAGGCTGATGTCGATTACGGATTGCGGATTCCGGATTCCGGATTGGAAGATCTTCTGCAGGAATTCTTCCGTGACCTGGACGGGGAGCAGGAAATTGTTCAGGGCGTTGTTCCGGAAGATATCCGCGAAAAAACTGCTGACCACGACGTCAAAACCGTGATCTTTGATCGCCCATGCGGCGTGTTCGCGGGAAGACCCGCAACCGAAGTTTTTTCCGGCCACGAGGATCTTTCCGCTCCATGCGGGATTGTTTAAGGGGAAGTCTTTTTTGGGCTTCTGCTCGTCATCGCCTTCATATCGCCAGTCTCGAAACAAATTCTTTCCAAACCCTTCCCGGCTCGTTGCCTTCAGAAATCGGGCTGGAATGATCTGGTCCGTATCGATATTTTCGATCTGGATGGGGACGAAGGTGGAAATAATTCGGTCCATGTGTATTGTAGGATTAACTCATTAACTCATTAACTCATTAGCTCATTAGCTTATTAACTCATTAGCTCATTAGCAGGCTCTACCGATATTCAATGAGCTAATGAGTTAATAAGCTAATCAGCTAATCCAAATATTCCCTCACATCCCCAACCGTCCCCGTCACGGCCGCGAGGGCTGCGGTGAGCGGGCTGGCCAGCAGTGTGCGGGCGTTGGGGCCCTGTCTGCCTTCGAAATTCCGGTTGCTCGTACTGATGCAATATTTTCCGGCGGGAATCTTGTCTTCATTCATCCCCAGGCATGCGGAGCAGCCCGGTTGCCTCAGCTGGAAGCCGGCCTCTTCGAATATGCGGTGAATCCCTTCTTCGCGGGCTGCTTTTTCCACCTGTTTGCTTCCGGGTACGATCCACACTTCCACGCCATCCGCTTTTTTCTTTCCGCGAACAAAAGACGCCACGATGCGCAGGTCTTCGATCCGGGAATTGGTGCAACTGCCGATGAATACATAGTCCACTTTCTGGTTCAGGATGGGTTGTCCATCCTGCAGTCCCATATATAGCAGCGCCTTCTGATAATTGGATTTTTCTTTTTCGGGTATGCTTTTCAGTGAAGGGACCTGTTCCCTGACACTGATGCCCATACCCGGATTTGTTCCGTAAGTGATCATGGGTTCAATCTCCTCCGCGCGCAGGGTGATCTCCTGGTCAAAGACTGCGTCTGGATCCGAGTGGAGGGTTTTCCAATCCGCCAGGGCTTCATCCCAGGCCGCCCCGGTGGGTGCAAAAGTCCTGCCTTCAATATAGGAAAACGTAGTTTCGTCCGGGGCGATCAGTCCACCGCGGGCCCCCATTTCAATGCTCATATTGCAGATGGTCATCCGTGCTTCCATCGACAGGCTCCGGATAGCAGAGCCTGCATATTCCACAAAGTAGCCGGTGGCGCCGCTGGCGGAGAGGTGGGCGATGATTTTAAGGATGATGTCTTTGGACAACACCCCTTTTTGCAGGCTGCCTTCCACGTTGATCCGCATGAGTTTGGGCCTGCTTTGGAGTAGGCACTGGGTGGCCAGGACCATTTCCACCTCGCTGGTTCCGATGCCAAAGGAAATGGTGCCGAATGCACCATGTGTGGACGTGTGACTATCCCCACACACGATGGTCATGCCGGGCTGGGTGACCCCTAGTTCCGGACCAATCACGTGCACGATACCCTGGTAGGGATGGCCCAGTCCATAGAGTTCCACGCCAAATTCCGCGCAGTTTTTTACCAGCATTTCCACCTGTTTGCGGGACAGTTCTTCCTTGATGGGAAGTTCCTGGCGAAGCGTGGGTACATTATGATCTGCTGTGGCCACTACCTGCGCGGGTCTGAACACGGGCAGACCGCGCTTGCGCAGCCCGTCGAAGGCCTGCGGTGAGGTGACTTCGTGGATGAAGTGCCGGTCGATATAGAGTACGGAGGGACCTCCTTCGATGGTACGGACCACGTGCCGGTCCCAGATTTTTTCAAATAAGGTCTTTCCCATTTTTATGCTTCATTCCCATGCGGGGATTTGTTTGAAAAATAAGCGTGGCTGGAAAGCCACGCCATCAGAGTCCTTTAACCTTTAAACACTGCTTAAGAAACCAAACTGGTTGCCTGCTGATAACTGGAGGCCATTTCGGCCAGGTCTTCATCCGTCACTTCTTTCTTGCTGTCTGCCACTTCCAGGAATTTTTCATACAGGACATCGATATCATTTCGGGTGTAATCGTGTCCCAGGTTTTTAAGCCGGTAAGCCAGGGCGGAACGGCCGCTGCGGGCGGTGAGCACGATTTTTGATATATCAGCCCCCACTTCTTCGGGGCGAATGATTTCGTAGGTCTGGGCATCCTTCAGGAACCCATCCTGGTGGATACCGGAGGAATGGGAGAAAGCATTGGCGCCCACGATGGCTTTATTGGGCTGTACGGGCATCCGCATGGTGTCTGAAACCAGCCTGCTAAGCGGATTCAGCTTTTCCGCCTTGATATCCGTGCAGAGGTTGAGGGTAGGGTGTTGGCGGATGACCATCACCACTTCTTCCAGCGAGGTATTGCCCGCCCTTTCGCCCAATCCGTTGATGGTGCATTCAATCTGTCGGGCACCGTGCATGGCCCCTGTAATGGAGTTGGCGGTGGCCAGGCCCAGGTCGTTGTGGCAATGGCAGGAAAGCCTTGCCCGGTCGATATTGGGTACCTGGTTCATCAGGAAAGCCATTTTCTCTCCATACTGATGGGGCAGGCAGTAGCCGGTGGTATCGGGGATGTTGACGGTGGTGGCACCTGCACGGATTACGGCTTCCACAACGCGGGCCAGGTATTCGTTGTCCGTTCTGCCTGCGTCTTCCGCATAAAACTCCACATCGTCCGTAAAATTCCGGGCCCAGGTCACGCATTGGATCGCCCTTTCCAGGATTTCTTCCCGGGTGCTGTTGAACTTAGATTTAATATGGTAATCGGATGTGCCGATGCCGGTATGGATCCTGGGTCTTTTGGCGAAACGGAGCGAGGCTGCGGCGGTTTCGATGTCTTTGCGGACAGCGCGACTCAGCCCGCAGACGGTGGCTGTTTTAATGACTTTGGCAATCTCGGAAACGGATTCAAAGTCGCCCGGACTGGAAATGGGAAACCCTGCCTCAATGATATCCACCCCCAGGTCTTCGAGGGCCAGGGCGATTTCAATTTTCTCACGGGTATTGAGTTTACAGCCGGGGACCTGCTCGCCATCCCGCAGGGTGGTGTCGAAAATATAAATCTTGTCTTTTTGCATGCGCAGTATTGGATAGAAAAATGCAGGCCGCCAGGGGTTGCCTTACTTGCCGGTGAGAGAACCGATGGAAGCCTGCACGGTAAATGTAGTCCGCCGGATTTGCGCCGGAAACCCAAAATGCGTTGTAATTTACGCCCTGCAAACACCCCGGATAGCCTCCAAAAACAAGCTGGACGGGCTTTTTGAAACATCCACACTACGATGCCCAACCGAAGCACCGATGAACTGTTCCACCTGATCAAGACCCTCGAAAAGGCCGAGAAAAGGAATTTCAAGCTCTTCATGAAGCGGCATGCGGCCACGGAGGAATTGAAAATCATACAACTGTTCGATGCATTGGACAGGATGGAGAACTATGATGAGGAGGCCTTGCTGCGCAAGCATAAAACCATCAGGAAGGCACAGCTTTCCAACCTGAAGGCCCATCTCTACAAACAGATCCTGGCCAGTTTGCGGTTGTTGCGCGATGAAAGCAATATCGACATCACCCTGCATGAACAGCTGGATCATGCCCGCATTCTGTATAATAAAGGCCTCTATCAGCAGAGCCTGAAAGTGCTGGCCCGCATCAAAGAGTGGGCGCGCAGCCATAACCAAATCACGTTCTGGCTGCAGGCGCTGATTTTTGAGAAAAAGATCGAATCCCTGCATATCACGCGGAGTTTCGACCACCGGGCGGAGGAACTTTCCAGGGAGGTGGATGAACTGAATGCTCGGCTCCTGATGGTGGGCAAGCTGAGCAACCTGGCCCTGCAATTGTATGGATGGTATATCCGGGTGGGGCACGCACGCAATGAAGCGGAAGTGGCGGAGGTGAAGGCTTTTTTCGAGCAGCAGCTTCCGCGCAACGCTCAGCAGTATACCGGGTTTTATGAGCGGCTTTATTTCTATCAGAGCCATGCATGGTATGGATTTATCCTCCAGGATTTTTTGCAGTATTATAAAAGTTGCCAGCGCTGGGTGGACCTGTTCGATCGTGAACCCACGATGGTGCGCGTAGAGCCGCAACAGTATATCAAAGGCATGCATAATCTGCTGAATGCGCATTTCATGCTGATGAACCATGAGAAGTTTGCGGAAGCATTGCACCGGTTTGAACAGTTTTATCGCTCCAAAGAAGCCAATATCAACGACAATAACCGGGTACAAACCTTTGTCTATCTCTACATCGCCAAAATCAACCGGCATTTCATGGAGGGAAGCTTCACCCAGGGATTGAAGCTGGTGCCGCAGATTGAAGAGAAACTGGAGGAATATGCACTGCAGCTGGACAGACACCGCGTGCTGATCTTCTACTATAAGATTGCCTGTCTTTATTTCGGAAGCGGAAATCATGGGAAAACCATTGAGTACCTGAACCGCATCATCCACTGGAAAGTGGACCTGCGGGTGGATCTGCAGTGCTATGCACGTTTGCTGCACCTCATCGCCCATTATGAGATGGGCAACTTTGATATCCTGGAACACCTGATCAAAAGCGTCTACCGGTTTATGTCCAAAATGAAAAACCTGTCCGTGGTGGAAACCGAGATCTTCAGCTTCCTGCGGCGATCCTTCCACCTGGATCCCCGGCAACTCCGTGAAGATTTCCGGGAATTGCGGGACAGGCTCCAGGAATTTGAGCATAACCCATTGGAATCCAGGAGCTTTATGTACCTGGACATCATTTCCTGGCTGGATAGCCGCATCCGCAATATCCCAGTCCAGGCCGTCATCCGGGAACGCTATCTGGGAGCTAAATAAATATGGACAATTGACCGCCTTTTCTTACCTTTGCCCTCCTTAATTTAGGCATGCCGTCATTTTCCCAGGATTACAATTATCTATATAATTGATTTTCAAAAGATTGCGTATATCCATGATATACGTGGTCAGGGTTATTGTCCTGCCTGAAACCGGATCGGTTCATTAAAAACTACGACTCGCATTATGGCTACAAAAAAAGAAAATCGCCCCAAAGCCAGTTTCTCCAAAATCACCATCAGCCTGGCCTCCCCGGATTCCATTCTGGAGCGTTCCTTCGGCGAGGTGCTGAAGCCTGAAACCATCAACTACCGGACCTATAAGCCGGAGCGCGACGGCCTTTTCTGTGAAAGGATCTTCGGGCCTGTGAAGGACTACGAATGTGCCTGCGGCAAGTATAAGCGCATTCGCTATAAAGGAATTGTGTGCGATCGTTGCGGGGTGGAAGTGACCGAAAAGAAAGTGCGCCGTGAGCGGATGGGCCACATCAAACTGGTGGTTCCGGTAGTACATATCTGGTACTTCAAGAGCCTGCCCAATAAAATTGGATACCTCCTGGGTGTCAGCTCCAAGAAGTTGGAGTCCATTATCTATTATGAGCGCTATGTGGTGATCCAGGAAGGAATCAGGGGCGATAAGGGCCAGAAAGTGGGTGATCTGCTCACGGAAGAAGAATACCTGGACATCCTGGAGACCCTGCCCAAGGAGAACCAATACCTGCCTGATGAAGATCCCAATAAATTCATCGCGAAGATGGGTGCTGAGGCTGTACATGACCTGCTTGCCCGGATCGAACTTGACTCCCTGAGTTTCTCCTTGCGTAATGCTGCTGCAACGGAAACATCTCAGCAGAGAAAGGCCGATGCCCTGAAGCGTTTGAGTGTGGTGGAATCGTTCCGCGATGCCAATTCACGCATTGTCAACCGTCCTGAGTGGATGGTGATGCAATATATTCCCGTCATTCCGCCAGAACTGCGTCCCTTGGTTCCCCTGGATGGAGGGCGCTTTGCTTCCTCAGACCTCAACGATCTCTATCGCCGCGTGATCATCCGGAACAACCGATTGAAGCGACTTCTGGAGATCAAGGCACCGGAAGTGATCCTGCGCAACGAAAAGCGGATGCTGCAGGAAGCGATCGACTCATTGTTTGACAACAGCAGGAAATCAAATGCCGTGAAGGCAGAAGGTGGACGTGCGCTGAAATCTTTGAGCGATGTGCTGAAAGGTAAGCAGGGTCGCTTCCGTCAGAACCTCCTGGGTAAGCGTGTAGACTATTCCGGTCGCTCTGTGATCGTGGTAGGTCCCGAGCTGAAACTGCACGAGTGCGGTCTGCCAAAGGACATGGCTGCTGAACTGTTCAAGCCATTCATCATCCGCAAACTGATTGAAAGGGGTATCGTCAAAACGGTAAAGTCGGCCCGCAAGCTGGTGGACCGCAAGGAAGCCGTGGTTTGGGATATCCTGGAAAATATCCTCAAGGGACACCCGGTCATGCTGAACCGCGCCCCAACACTCCACCGTTTGTCGATTCAGGCATTCCAGCCCAAACTGGTGGAAGGCAAAGCCATTCAGCTGCACCCGCTGGTGTGCTCCGCGTTCAACGCCGACTTCGATGGTGACCAGATGGCCGTACACGTTCCCCTGAGCCATGCCGCCATCCTGGAAGCACAGTTGCTGATGCTGGCATCGCACAATATCCTAAACCCGCAGAACGGTACCCCCATCACCCTGCCTTCACAGGACATGGTATTGGGTCTTTACTATATCACCAAAGGGAAGCGCAACAATGAAACAGATGTGGTGCGCGGGGAAGGCATGAGGTTTTACAATGCGGATGAAGTGGTGATTGCCTACAACGAAGGCAAGGTGGACCTGCACGCTTTCATCAAAGTGAAAACCAACGTCCGCAACGATAAGGGCGAGCTCGAATACAAACTGCTGGAAACAACGGTTGGTCGCGTCATCTTCAACCAGATGGTTCCCGCAAAGGTGGGATTCGTCAACGCCCTGCTCACCAAGAAAAACCTGCGGGAAATCATCGGGGACATCATCAAAATCACAGACGTGCCCACCACGGCCAGGTTTCTGGATAATATCAAGGAGCTCGGTTTCCGTACGGCATTCCGTGGCGGTCTCTCCTTCAACATCGAAGACCTGGTGGTGCCTGAAATGAAAGAAGACATGATCGACCAGGCTACCGGTGAAGTACAGGAAGTGTGGGACAACTATAACATGGGTCTGATCACCAACAACGAACGTTATAACCAGATCATCGACATCTGGAGCCGGGTGGATACCAAGGTAACGGAGACGCTTATCCGAAGCATGGCTACGGACAAACAGGGCTTCAACTCCGTATTCATGATGCTGGACTCCGGTGCCCGTGGTTCCAAGCAGCAGGTAAAACAGCTGGCTGGTCTGCGGGGTCTGATGGCCAAGCCGCGGAAGAGTGGTTCCACCGGTTCAGAGATCATCGAGAACCCGATCCTTTCCAACTTCAAAGATGGCCTGAGCGTATTGGAATACTTCATCTCCACGCACGGTGCCCGAAAGGGTCTTGCGGATACCGCCCTCAAAACGGCGGACGCCGGTTACCTGACCCGTCGCCTTGTAGACGTTTCACAGGACGTGGTGATCACGGAAGAAGACTGCGGCACCCTGCGGGGCATCGCCACCAGTGCGCTGAAAGACAATGAAGACATCGTGGAGCCATTGTACGACAGGATACTGGGACGTACATCGCTGCATGACGTGTATAATCCGCTGACGGACGACCTGATCTGCGAAGCCGGTCAGTTGATCAATGAAGACATCGCACAAAAAATAGAAGACAGCGGCATAGAAACCGTTGAGATCCGCTCTGTACTCACCTGCGAAAGCAAGCGCGGGGTCTGCGTGAAGTGCTATGGCCTGAACCTGGCCACCGGTGCTGTTGCGCAACGCGGAGACGCCGTGGGCATCATCGCCGCACAGTCGATTGGTGAACCCGGTACACAGCTGACCCTCCGTACCTTCCACGTGGGTGGTGTGGCCGGTTCTGCATCCGTTGAATCACACCTCAATGCCAAATTTGAAGGAACCGTCCAGTTCGATGGATTGCGTACCGTCAAATCCGTGAACAACGAAGGCAAGGAAGTGGACATCGTGATTGGACGGACCGGTGAAGTCAGGATCATGGATCTGAAGAACGACCGGCTCCTGATTACCAACAACGTTCCTTACGGCTCTACCGTGGTGGTGAAAGAAGGGCAGAAAGTCAATAAGGGCGATGTGATCTGCACCTGGGATCCGTTCAACAATGTCATCCTCGCAGAGATCGCCGGTGCCGTGAAATTTGAGAATGTCATCGAAGGGGTGACCTTCCGCGAAGAAGCCGACGAACAAACCGGTCACCGCGAGAAAGTGGTCATCGATACGAAAGATAAAACCAAACTTGCCTCCATTTTCATTCATGGAAAGGGAAGCGACAGCAAGAGCTACAACCTGCCCGTTGGTTCACACATCGTGATTGAAGAAGCGGATGAGGTGAAAGCCGGCCAGGTGCTGGTGAAGATTCCAAGGGTGCTGGGCAAACTGCGCGACATCACCGGTGGTCTGCCCCGCGTAACGGAACTCTTTGAGGCCCGTAACCCAGGCAACCCTGCGGTGGTTTCCGAGATCGACGGCGTGGTGGCATTCGGTGCCATCAAACGCGGTAACCGAGAAATCATCGTGGAAGCCAAGGACGGCGTGGTGAAAAAATACCTTGTTCCGCTTACCAGGCAGATCCTGGCGCAGGACGGCGACTTCATCAAAGCCGGTACGCCATTGTCTGACGGCCAGATTGCACCCAGCGATATCCTCTCCATCAAAGGACCATTTGCTGTGCAGGAATACGTGGTCAATGAGATCCAGGAGGTTTATCGTCTCCAGGGCGTAAGACTGAACGATAAGCACATTGAAGTCATCGTACGCCAGATGATGAAGAAGATTGAAATTGTGGATCCAGGCGATACGAGGTTCCTTGAAGAGGACCTGGAAGACCGGTTCGACTTTATCCATGAGAACGACTGGATCTATGATAAGAAAGTGGTCACCGATCCGGGAGAATCCGCAAAACTGAAAGCCGGCCAGATCGTCAGCCTGCGGGAAGTGCGGGAAGAAAATTCCGTCCTCCGCAGAAACGACAGGAAACTGGCGGAGTACAGGGATGCCAAGCCGGCCACGTCCAAACCCGTACTGCTCGGTATCACCAAAGCTTCATTGGGCACGCAGAGCTGGATATCCGCGGCTTCCTTCCAGGAAACCACGAAGGTCCTTTCAAGTGCTGCTATCCAGGGTAAGACCGATGATATGCTGGGTCTGAAAGAAAACGTCATCACGGGCCACCATATCCCTGCCGGTTCCGGTCTGAGGGAGTTTGAGAATATGATCGTGGGCAGCAAGGAAGAATATGAACTGCTGCAGCAGACCCGCGAAGTCATGAGCTTCGATGAGGAAGAATAAAGAAAAACAACGATGAAGAATTATTTATTGCCTCTGAATATTCTCCTGGCCCTGGCGGTTGCCGTCCTGTATTTTCTTCACTTTGGAGGGAGCGGTAAATCCGCAAGTCCGAAAGTGGCACCTCCAAAGGACTCGTCCGGCAATGCGGCGGCAGCTTCCGCGAAGATCGCCTATGTGGACCTGGACAGCATCCAGGAGAAATATGATTATTACAAGGAGAAGATGAACGAGTTTGAGCGGAAGAAAGAGGCCGCAGATCGTGATCTGAACAGTTCGTTCCAGAAGATCGAGAACGAACGTGTTGCCTTCATCCAGAAAGGGCAGAATATTACTCAGGTAGAAGCGGAAAATTTCCAGCGGGAGTACACGCGGAAAATGCAGAACCTGGAAAACCAGAAAAAGAACCTGGAGAACAGTATTCAGCAGGAAGGGGTGAAGACGATGGAGGAGTTGAAAAAAAGGATCAATGAATTCCTCACGGAGTACAACAAATCCAGGGGCTATTCTTATATTCTTTCCTATAGCAGCAATATCAATATGCTGTTCTACAAGGACACCACCCTCAACATCACGAACGAAGTGATTCAGGGCCTTAACGAGACCTATAATAAATCCAAGCAGGCCAGGTAAAGGCTGCGGTGAATTTCATATCTTGGTTTCCCGGGTGTTTGCCCGGGAATTTTTTTACCTTTTTTTAATACTATGAACGAGTCTACCCAGTTTAAGCCAACGCTGAGCCTGTTGGATGCCACCATGATTGTGGCCGGTTCCATGATTGGATCAGGTATTTTCATCGTGAGTGCGGACATCGTGCGCAATGTGGAGAGCGCTGGATGGTTGATTGTTGTATGGCTGCTAACGGGCTTTATGACCATCACCGCCGCGATGAGTTATGGTGAACTGAGCGGTATGTATCCAAAGGCTGGCGGTCAGTATGTTTACCTGAAAGAAGCCTATAACCCGCTGATGGGTTTTCTGTATGGATGGAGTTTTTTCGCCGTCATCCAGACGGCTACCATTGCGGCTGTGGGCGTGGCTTTCGCCCGCTTCACCGCCTTTTTATGGCCGGCTGTTGGGGAGGATTTGACGTTAGTGGACCTTGGATTCATGCGTGTTTCCCGCGCGCAGGGTCTGGCCATCCTCATCATCATCCTGCTGACCTGGGTCAATACACGGGGCATCAGGGAGGGCAAACTGATTCAGACTACGTTCACCGCTTCCAAGCTCATTGCCCTGTTTGGCCTGATGCTATTTGGTTTTCTGCTGGTAAAGGGTAGTCATTGGGGCGCTAACTGGGCCACCGGGCTTCAGGCGGCTCAGGACCTGGGGCAGAATGGGGAGGGCAAGATTCCTTCCGGCTGGCAGCAGATCTCCGGAGCGGCGCTGATGGGAGCCATTGCGGCGGCAATGACCGGCTCCGTATTCAGCAGCGATGCCTGGAATAATGTCACGTTTATTGCGGGAGAAATCAAGAACCCGAAGAGAAATATCGGGCTCAGTCTCTTCCTGGGCACGCTCATGGTCACTTTTCTTTACGTGACCACCAACCTCATGTACCTGCACGTGTTGCCTTTGCAGGATATTGCGTTTCCGCCTTCAGACCGGTTGGCCACAACGGCGGCCAACAAGATTTTTGGCGCCAGCGGTACGGCAATCATCGCCATCCTGATTATGGTTTCCACCTTTGGATGCATCAATGGGCTTGTACTTGCAGGGGCGAGGGTTTACTATACCATGGCCAAGGACGGCCTGTTTTTTAAAAATGCAGGTACGCTTAACCGAAACTCAGTTCCGCAATGGAGTCTTTGGGCCCAATGCCTGGTGGCCTGTGTACTTTGCCTCAGCGGAGGCTACGGAAACCTGCTGGACATGATCAGCTTCGTGGTGGTGATTTTCTATGTGCTCACCATCCTGGGCATCTTCATCTTAAGGAAGAAGCAACCCGAAGTTGAGCGGCCATATAAGGCTTTTGGTTATCCTTTCTTACCTGCTCTTTATATTCTGATGGGCACTGCATTCTGCATTTTACTGCTGATCTTTAAAACCAAGTATGCGGCCTGGGGACTGGCGATTACGCTGGCGGGTATTCCCCTTTATTTCCTGGCCGTTTCCGGGAATAAAAACAAATCTGCCTGAGATGAAGCCAGTGGATTTTGATGCGTTGTTTGCGTCTTTTGACGGCCTGCGGGTAGGCGTCATCGGGGACGTGATGCTGGATACCTATATGTGGGGTAAAGTGGAGCGGATATCGCCCGAAGCCCCTGTTCCGGTGGTAGCCCTTCAGAAGAAAGACTACCGTATTGGCGGTGCGGGCAATGTGGCGCTGAACCTGGCGTCCCTGGGTGCACGTGTGAATATCCTGTCCGTGCAGGGACAGGATGATGATGGGGAACAGTTGAAGAAAATGTTCCTGGAGAAAGGCATTGGGACAGAATTCCTGCTCTCCAGCGGATCACGCATTACCACCAATAAGATCCGTGTGATCAGTCGCAATCAGCAAATGATGCGCCTGGACAGCGAGATCACCAAAGACCTTGGCTATGAAGATGAGAACAGGCTGCTCCTGGCGGTCCAGCACTATATCGCGCAGGAGAATCCGGCTGTGATCATTTTTGAAGACTATAATAAAGGAGTACTAACGGAAACGGTTATTCGTAAAGTTATTGGGCTTTGCAAGGTGAAGGGTATCATCACCACGGTGGATCCCAAGAGACGCAATTTCTTTACTTACCGGGAAGTAGATATTTTCAAACCCAACCTGAAAGAGGTGCGGGAAGGTCTGAATATCATTGACGAAGCCGTCAACGAGCAAAGCCTTGGGGAAATTCACGCTGCTCTTTATGACCAGTTGGAGCACCGGATTTCCTTTATCACCCTCTCTGAAAAAGGGGTATACTATGCAGGAGAGCAGCGGGAGAGGATCATTCCTTCCCATATCCGGAACATCGCGGATGTGAGCGGGGCCGGGGATACCGTGATTGCGGTAGCTTCCCTGGTCTATGCTGCCACCAGGGATATGGACCTGGCCGCCGAAACGGCCAACATTGCGGGAGGGCTGGTCTGCGAGGAGGTGGGTACAGTGGCCATCCGCAAGGATGCGCTGTTGCGTGAGTGCAAGGTTTTGCTGGGATCCTGAGTATCGATTGGATTATCGGCAGTATTTCCGGGATTTAAATCATGAGTCAATTGGATAAAGGGGAACCTGTTTTTTCCATCGCCATTCACGGCGGAGCCGGCACCATCCTCCCGGAAGAAATGAAGCCGGAGTTGGAAGAGGCATACCGGCAGGCGCTGAAGGCAGCGGTAGATGAGGGGTATGAGATTTTGGCGGCCGGAGGTTCTGCCATAGACGCGGTGATGGCAGCTACGATCTCCCTGGAGGATTGTCCCCTGTTCAATGCGGGCCGTGGTGCTGTCTTTACGCATGAGGGTGGGCATGAACTGGATGCATCGCTCATGAATGGAGCGGACCTTGCCGCAGGTGCGGTGGCGGGTGTTACAGGGGTTCGCAATCCCATCCTGCTGGCCCGGGAAGTGATGCTGCAGACACAGCATGTGTTGCTCGCGGGGGAGGGTGCGATGTCATTCGCACGGGCTTGCGGCATTCCCCTTGAACGACCGGAATATTTTTTTACGGAATTCAGGCACCGTCAGTGGACCGAGGTGCGCCAAACCGGTATTTCAGTGCTGGATCACAGCACCAGGGCGCAACTGAAAGGCGCGCATAAAATGGGCACCGTAGGTGCCGTGGCGCGTGATCAGCAAGGCAATCTCGCGGCTGCCACCAGCACGGGCGGGATGACCAACAAACAATATGGAAGGGTGGGAGACAGTCCCGTGATTGGCGCGGGAACCTGGGCGGACAACCATACCTGTGCTATTTCGTGTACGGGTCATGGTGAGTTATTCCTCAAAGCGGTAGCAGCCTATGATGTCCATGCGCGTATGTTGTACGGACAGCAAAGCCTGCAGGCGGCCATGCATGCAACGGTCCATGAGAAACTGGTTGAGATGGGTGGGGAAGGGGGCATGATTGGCATTGATGCATCTGGTCATGTTTCCATGATGTTCAACTCAGCGGGCATGTACAGAGCCAGCCGTGTGAGGAACCAGGCGGCGGTGGTAAATATTTACAAGGATTAGATTTGTTCCGGATCTGACCCTCTTTACAGCGTATTTCCCAATGGCAGATCCGTGAAATGCCAGTTGTCTGCATGGCATTGTACACACTGCTTTTATGCATGACTTCCTTGCTTCATGTGTTTTCAGGATCTGTTTTTGGATCAACCGGCTTTTTTCCTCGCTGTTACGCAATAATCGTTTTCTCCCTGTAATGCAATGTGTTAGCAGCTTTCTATTTTTTCTGGCATATCCTTTGAAAAAGAGCTAATGCCTTCGGGCACTTATGCTACCCATGAGACGTATCCTGTACCTAAGCTGCTGCCTTGCCCTTTTGTGCCATGCGGAAATAATCCATGCCCAGGGAGGCAAGGACTGTGGACAGGCGCAGGCGGTTCCAATAGTTCTTCCATTCACTGCAAGCGGACAGTCCACCTGCGGGCAGGGCAATGACTACAGCAATATTACCACGCCATGCAATGGGGCCAACTACAGTTTGTATACGGCCGGCGAAGACCGGCTCTATTACCTGACGGTGGCAACGGCCGGGATTCTTGAAGTGAGCCTGTCGAAAATCACCCCCGCCAATGCGTATGGATCTGTTTTCCTTTTCAGAGGCTGCCCCGGGTCAGGAGGGAGTCAGTGTTCCGCAGCGCAACTCGTTGCCTACGGAACAGGTACCGCAAGCATCGCGAGGGAAGTCAAGGCCGGCGAGTCCTACTTCATCATGGTGGACAATTATAAGTATTCCGCCACTGCACCTGGGTGCATCAATTACGATATCATAGCGCGACTGGTCAGTTTCGCGGCCAATGCGCAGTGTACCAATGCCGACTTTGAAACGGGGAATTTCAATGGATGGAATGTATTGTCCGGTAAAATTACCACAGGCAGTTCCGGGGCCCAGACACCGGATTTTCAGATGTCCGGGGTGGGCGTGATTCCCGGAAGGCATACCATCCTTTCCGGTGGTAGTGATCCCTGCGGAGGTTTTCCGGTGGTGGCGCCCGGCGGCAAGTTTTCCGTGAGGCTGGGCAACAACATCAACGGTGCGGAAGGCGAGCAAATCAGGCAAACCTTTACCGTGTCCGCCGCTGATCCAACATATACCTATAAATATGCGGTGGTCTTCCAGGATCCCAACCACCTGAAAGAACAGCAGCCTTTTTTCAAAGCCTTCGTGTATGATAGCAAGGGAAATGTCATCAACTGTTCCGAGTATGTAGTTTCCGCGGCAGCCAATATTCCTGGATTCAAGAAGAGCGGGGGCTTTGCCACTTTTGGTAGTTGCTACCAGGTGTGGTACAAGCCCTGGACCACGGTGATCATCGATCTGAAAGCATACGTGGGACAGGAAGTGACGGCCGTGTTCACGGCAGGCGACTGCTCACTGGGCGGACACTTCGGGTATGCATACCTGGATGGATCCTGCTTTAATTTCTCCAATATCGGAAACAGGGATACACTCTGCGCCGGCGAGACAAAAACACTCACTGCACCGGATGGCTATCAGCATTATCAGTGGTCTACCGGTGAGACCACCCCATCCATCACCGTATCCAATGCGGGTATTTACACTGTCAAGCTAACCTCTTATAGTGGATGTGCGGCACAAATCAGTGACACCATTGAAGTGGCGCCATATCCAAAGGCGGAATTTACATACACTCTACACAATTGTGTGGATACGGTGGTACGCTTTACCAATACTTCCACGAATACCGGACCCAAGCTGAAACAGACTCGATGGTTTTTTGGTGCCGATGCCGTTCCCGCAACCGCAACGGGAGATTCCGCGGGTGCTTACTTTTTGCAACCCGGGAAGAAATCGGTGACGATGATTGCTGAAGGGATGGGCGGATGCTCAGATACGATGGTTAAAGTGCTGGACATAAAGCCTTGCCGCTACTCCGTAGTGATGGAAGGCGGTGAATTATGCGGCAGCCAGTGCATCACCCTGAAGCCCACCGTCTACCTGGGCAATGCACCTTTTACCTATGCCTGGAGTGCCAATGCGGGTGCCAAACCCGGGGATACCACCGTAACGGTCTGTCCATTGAACACCACCATCTACACAGTGACCGTCACGGATGCGGCGGGTGCTGTCACAACGGATACGGCCATCGTATACAGAAATAGCGCCCTCTTGCTCAGTACGCAGGTGAAGACGGTGGGTTGCAGTGTCCCTGATGATGGTGCTGCCTCGGTCACCGTGCAGGGAGGCAAAGCGCCGTACCTGTATCGATGGAATACTGGTGCCAACACAAGTGGCATTAGTGGCCTCGTACCCGGAACCTATGGCGTGCGGGTGACGGATGCGCTTGGTTGCAGCGATACGGCTACGGTAATGGTAGGGAAGACCGCCAATAACCTGAAATTGAATTTGAGCGCGGACACCCTCGAACTCTGTTACGGGGGAAGTGTACAGGTTGATGCAAGCGGTGCGAGTAAATATGCCTGGACCCCCTCCGCCGGGTTGAACAGCAATAGCGGAAACCAGATCCTGGCTTCCCCACTCGCGTCAACCCTTTACACTGTTATTGGAGAGGACTCCACCGGTTGCAGCGATACGGCTTTTGTGTATATCAGGGTCCTGGATAGTCTGAATGTGCAGTCCACTTTAACCCCAGCCACCTGCCAGCTGTCTGATGGTGCCATTAATCTCCAGGTGAGCGGAGGCAATGGTCTCTTTCAATATGCCTGGAGTCATGGACCAACTACGCGTGATGCGGTGAACATCAGCGCGGGCACTTATCGGGTGGTCATTACCGATAGCAGGGGTTGCAATGCGGCCAGGGATTTTATCCTCACCAATATCAACCGACAGGTCAATGTGCAACTGGCTCCGGAAAATCCAGCCATCTGCGCGGAGCAGTCGCTCACCCTGCGTGCCAGCGGCGCCAGCGTTTATCAATGGAATGATGGGAGTCGACTGCTGGGATTAGGAGATAGTATAATCTTGTCGCCTTCCTCAACTACTACCTACCAGGTCTATGTGCTGGACAGCATTGGCTGTTTGGATACCAGTTCCATCACAGTGATGGTCCATCCAAACCCTACTGTGCAACTAGCCGTTTCAGATTCCAATATTTGTGCAGGCGAGTCCGTCAACCTGACGGCTTCTGGTGCGGGAACCATTTATTGGCAGGGAAGCGACGGCCAGTTCAGGGTTGAGCCGGCTTCCCGGAACTTCCAGCCGGACAGGGACTTGCAGATGCTGGTCTTTGGACGGGACCAGAACGGATGCCAGAGTGATACCGTAGGCGCCAGGGTCTTTGTGCATCCGCTGCCTTCGTTGGAACTGGGCCCAGACCAGGTGGTTGGCAGGCATGGCCTGTTTCCGCTGAGACCGGTTGTGTCATCGGATGTCACCAGTTACCAGTGGGTTGCGGACACCACCCTGAGCTGTACGGATTGCCCCCAGCCCGATGCAAGAATCCGCAGGCCTTCCCGTTATATACTGACGGTGTCCACTGTGTGGGGTTGCCAGGCTCAGGACGACATTCGCATTGGCGTGCATTGCGGGGGAACATTCTTCCATATTCCCAATGCGTTTACACCCAATCGGGATGGTCAGAACGACTACTTCCTTCCCTACAGCGATGCAGCCCTGACCGTGAAGAGCCTGCAGATATTCGACCGCTGGGGCAACCTGGTCTGGAAGAATGCCAACTTCAGGATCTCTGAAAAAAATAAAGGGTGGGATGGAACCTACAATGGGCAACTGGTACCTGTGGGTAGTTTTGCGTATGCGATCGAGGTGGTTTGTGATAATGGCGAGACCTATTTCTATAAAGGCACGGTGACCGTGATCCGGTAAACTCTGATCTTATGAAAAAAAGAATCTCTTTCATTCTGGCAGTCCTGATGACGATCGGCGCGAAAGCGCAGGATCCGCATTTCAGCCAGTTCTTTGCTTCGCCGCTGACCCTGAACCCGGCCAACACCGGCAGGTTCGACGGTTCCTTCAGGGTTGCCGGGAACTACCGGAACCAATGGCCTACCATTAATAATGCATTTACCACGGCCACCCTTTCCGTTGATTTTGGCATTCTGCGCGGCACGCTGCCGGAAATGGATACCTGGGGCGTTGGCTTCCTGGTCCTCTCAGATCAGAGCGGCAACAAAATCCTGCGCAACAATTTCATCGGTCTTTCCACCGCCTACCATAAAAGCCTGGATGAGGATGGACTCAACAGCATTGCCATCGGTTTCCAGGCTGTCTATGCCCAGAAAAGACTGGATATCACACAGGCGAAATTCTCTGACCAGATCACTGAACTGGGTTTTACCAACGTTTCCCAGGATATCTTCAGCCAACAGAACCTCAATACTTCCTACCTGGATATGAATACAGGGATACTGGGCAGTTTTTCCACCAACGGACGCAATTCCTTGTACGCCGGCGTCAGCTATTACCACGTTGCCCGGCCAAAAGAAAGCCTCAGCGGAGCGGATTTTTACCTGCCCGCACGCTGGACCTTTCACGGGGGCGCACTGCTGCCGCTGGACGACAGTAAAACCTTTCATGCCAGCATGCTGCTTCAGAAACAGGCCGGTGCGATGGAGACCATTGTAGGAGGGGCGATGAGTTTTCTCCTGAGTGAAGAAGAAAGCAGTCCGGTGCAACTGTATACCGGGGCATGGTATCGGGTAGGCGATGCCGTTATTCCATACCTGGGCCTGGAATTCAGGAGTATTTGGTTTGGATTCAGCTATGATATCAACCACAGTGGACTAAAAACCGCTTCCCAGGGAAGGGGTGGAAACGAAATCTCCATCATTTATGTCCGGCAACCTTCAGATCCCCGGAACAGGCAGGTGGAATGTCCTCGATTTTAGGCCATCATTCATCGGGGGATTCCCTGGCCGGACTGCTTTGCTACCAGTGGCCGGGAATTGTTAATCCTGACTGGATGATCAGGGATATTTTGTCTGCACGGAAATTTTCTGAATACCGGATTGCCTGAGCAGGTTTTCTACGAGTAGCCTTGCCCGTTGGTCGGCTTTCCCGATGATCCCTTCTGATATCGCCCGATCCCGCATTTTCATACCGGCTTTCTGCACCAGTGCGGAGAAGGCGGACGTGTTCCAATCTCCGGATTCAATAAAGGTCTCCGTTCCTGAAGGATTGACCACCACTTCAGTGACAACGGCACGGGGAAGGGTGATGCGCACGGAATCTTTCTCCCGGAAAAGGTCCAGATCGCTTAGCTTCTGCAGGTCAACGCCCGCTTTGACGGAGCCGCGACAAACAAGTACCAGCCTGTCCTCCTGCGGACCCAGCGGATTTTGCAGCATGCGTGACAGGCTTGGCGCTGCGGGGCGCGTGCTGTCCACCACCACTTCATCGATGGAGACCATGGTGGTCAGTTCCGCCAGTTCCCGGATCTTTTGCACCTGGAGGGTTGTTTCCGCAATGCGGATGGGTTGGGATTTGAATATGCCGGAAAGTGAAGGCCATCCACTGATCCGGTTGATCACCCAGAGGGCTGCCATCGCAACAAAAATAAAAGCCAGTATGCGGAGATAGGATCTGATCATTGGGCAGGACCTGTGGGGTTTTTGGCAGGTTTTTCAAAGCGGATATTCACTTCTTCGAAACCAAGGCCGCGGTAAAAATTTCCGAGCACCAGGCTGGCCTGGCTTTCCGCTTCTTTCAGGATATTGGTGCCGGCCATTTGTTGCCGGATCTGCGCCTCGCCCTGTGCCAGGAGTCCGTTTCGTTCCGCCGCGGTGAAATCACTTCGGAAGAGCCCCACTTCTTCATATTCCGTGCGGATATCTTCCGGTTTGATGTTCACGGAAAAAATCTTCGCGGGCGGCAACCTGAGGCTTATTTTTTTTCCTTCCGTCCGGATGTCATCGGGCCCAAGTTGGGACAGGTCAATCCCGGCCTTGACCGTGGCCGCACAACTCATCAGGATCTTACGGTCGCCTACCTTATACCATGTCTGATCATCCGTGGCCTTCACGATCTTGCTAACGGTATACTCTACCGTGGCCAGTTCATTGAGCTCCCTCAGCTGCAGGACCATGTCCTGTGGCTGCTGCTTCTGCGCACAGGCCATGGCAAAGAAAAAAAGGAAAAAGGAAAGGCGGATCATCCGCGGAAAGGTACGACGGATTGCAGAAACCTTTTAAGGATTGGCATTTTTGCGGCATATTGCAGGCATGCAAAACTGGGCAGTGATCGTTGCCGGCGGTTCCGGGACAAGGATGGGCGCTCCCCAACCCAAACAGTTCATGGAACTCGAGGGCAAGCCCCTGCTGGCGCACTCCGTACAAGCCTTCATTGATGCGGATCCGGGGATCACTCCCGTCATTGTATTACCCGCTTCCTGGATGGATATGGGCAGGGAGTTGCTGAAGAAGTTTTTTCCCGATGTTTCATTTCGGTTCAGCTTCGGTGGCGAAACCCGCTTTCATTCCGTGCAGAACGGGCTGCTGGAAATTGAGGGCGACGGCATCGTGTTTGTCCACGACGCCGTCCGGTGCCTGGTGAGTACTGCCCTGATCCGGCGCTGCGCTGAAGTGGCGATGGCTTCCGGCTCCGCCATACCCGCCGTGCCGGTGCGGGACAGTCTCCGCGTGATCAGCGCCGGCGGACATCAGCCCATCAATCGGGAAATGATCCGGGCCATACAGACGCCACAGACTTTCAAAACGGAAGTCCTTCTGCCAGCTTTCAACCAGCCCTATCATCCCGGATTCACAGATGAAGCCACGGTGGTGGAGGCCGCCGGGAAAAAAGTAACATTGGTGGAAGGGGAGGAGACGAATATAAAAGTTACATATCCCGTTGACCTGGTGATTGCTGCGGAAGTTATCAGGCAGCGCAAGGGTATGGTTGATCCGGGTCAGTCTGGCGAAGCCTGTCTAAAGGAACAGGTCTAAGGTGTAATTCGTTTCTTTTTTGTCAGGTCTCAGACAACCATTTGCGTTTTCGGATGGAGAGATATGGAGTTGGTATTGCCCCAAAGCCCCGCATAAAATGCGCGATATCCGGATGGTCTGAGCCTTCGAAATCAAGCACCATGCCAGAGCCTGCGTGCGTGGCAATCACACGGTCCATCAAAAAGTGGGATGCAGAGATCGCCCTTCCTGCTTCGTTGTTCCAGGCCAGCAGGTAGTAGAGTTTGCGGTTGGTTTTGACAAAGACTGCGCCGGCAATTCTTACGCCCTCCGGAGACCGGGTCTCCCAACTTTCCAGCATTCCACGGCCCTCCAGCCATTGACATAAGCGCGTGAAGCGCCGGTAGTCCCAGGCCTTCATGCCCCTGATTTGTTTTTTGTTTGCCGCTGCCTGGATGATCTCCGTGTAGTCTGTTGTGGTATGTGCTTTGCAGGTTGCCCCTGCCTTGCGAACCAGGTTTCGGTAGCCGGCCCGGTATTCGCTGAATAGCTGATCATATGGAAGCGACAGGGAAAGCAGGTGGTTGGTACGATGGATGTATGCACAGCCTGGTTTCTCGTTTTTATGGGGCGATTGGATATCCAAATCCCAAAGCACAAACCTGGAAGGAATGCAGTCCAGGAATGCCTGCAGCGGCAACGCTTGTCCTGGTTCTCCACATAGTGGGAGGGGGCTGGTAAAACGGGGCGTATAGATATAAGAAAGAAAGTATTTCCGGTTCCAGGGGATGGGAAGCACGGCCGCATAATCGTCCTGCACAAGTCCGCTCCAATGTTCGCTCATGATGTCCAGCCAACCGCTCAGCGCATATACGTCTGAGCAACTGCTCTCCCGCACACACCGGTCCCATCGATCCGTATCGATCTCTTTTCTTTCTATTAAGCGGATGCGGGGCATGGCGTAAAGATAATGCGGTCAAACCTATGGCAATGCATACGGCTCGATTAGCGACCGGTGAAATCTGCTGGAAGTAAATATCGTTGTAATCCTTCCATCCAAACAGCATGAGCGAAAGTACCGGTAGAGCTCCTTGCACGAGTGCTGGTTCGGGATATTTCAACATCTTTCAATTTCTGACTAAGGGCAGGGTTGATTGAATTTTCTTGCTGTTTCCTTGAAATCATGCGTTGCTATTAAAGGGGGTCCCTTGAATGAAACTGGTTTACTATTTTGTTGTGTCGGGGGAAGGGGGTAATATGGCAAACGTAGAAAGCAGTACCTTGATGCCATGCAATCAACTGACTATATACACATCATCCCGGTGCTACCCAGCGCTGATATCAACCGTGATGTTGCTTGGTACCGGGAGAAACTGGGTATGACCAGCGATGAGGTGGATTCGATGTATGCGGTACTCTATCGCGATCAGTTCGTATTGCACTTGCAATGGCATGCCGATACTCCGGATGATCCCCTGCTCGGCGGGTCAGTCGTGCGGGTGCTGGTTCGCAATATTCAACCTTTGTTCGAAGAAATGGTGGAGCGTGGAACTGCAGCAAGAAATGCCTTTCGCACCAATACACCCTGGCGCACCAATGAGTTTGGATTTTTCGATCTAAACCGAAATGCCATCTTCTTCATGGAGGAATCTAAGGACCAGGTATAGACATTTCCTCTTTTTCCCATCGTTCATATATTCCGATGCATTCATGGAAACTTCGTCGCTTGTGGAACACGAAAACCCTTACTTTTGACGTTAACGCTTTGTAAATAAGGAACTTGAACATGGCCAGGACCACAGCCCCGGCTGGTTTGTTTTTTTTGACGATGATACTTTCTCATTGTACCAAGGAAGAAAACCGGCCCGTAGAAGATATTGGTATCGTTATCAACGAGATAGATGCTAACGGAAACGATTGGATTGAATTCTATAACAGGACTTCTTCTGCGGTCAACCTGGCGGGTTTTAAGGTCTATGATGACGCGGCCGAGAAGTTTACCATCGCATCAGGCACCATTCCCGCTAATGGGTATTTTATTCTGAACTGCGATGGCTCAGGGTTGGACGGCAATGCAAGTTTCCGGCTTTCTTCTGCCGGCGAGACCATCGCCCTTGAAGATGGAGGGGGCAAGCTGGTGGACAGGATCACCTTTCCAGCCATTGACAATGGAAGCAGCTTTGCCCGGTTCCCTGATGGGGGTGATGCCTGGCGGATAACCGGTGTGCCCACCAAGGGTGCAGGCAACGGCAGCTCGGAAGCCGCAACCATTTCAGACTTTGAACGGACGCCCGTGGTGCCCGCCAGGAACCAGTCAATCAACGTTTCCGCAAAAGTTACAGACCTGGTGGGGATTACTTCGGTGAAACTTTTCTACCGGAAAGACGCAGATCCATTTGCGCCGCTGACGATGGTCTTGTCCGGCGGCCTGTACACGGCAACGATTCCCGCAATGACCACTCTTGGGAAGGTGGAATACTATATTGAAGTGGTCAACAGCAGGGGTGTGACCACCCGAGATCCAAAAGACGCGCCGGCGAAGACGGAGTCTTACCTGCTCAATGAAGACCCGCTACCCAACCTGAAAGTAAACGAGATACTGGCGTTGAATTCCAGTTGCTGTCCGGACAACAGCGGTGGGGCGGCGGAGTTTGACGATTGGTTTGAGATTTACAACGCGGGCACCAGCTCCGTTGATCTTAATGGATTCTATTTGTCAGACAACAATGGAAACCCGTTCAAATTCCGCATCGAGGGATCAACCGTGATTCCCGCCGGTGGATTCCTGCTGATTTGGGCGGACGAACAGGGTTCACAAGGGAAACTGCACGCAAATTTTCAGTTATCCGGCAGCGGTGAAGATGCAGGCATCTATTATATC
>Ga0114939_10000031_pt1 | contig 118200 bp, 107 predicted proteins | sample AshMeaCrysSpring_FD_87196 | JGI IMG/M metagenome (GOLD analysis project Ga0114939, IMG submission 87196) | Groundwater microbial communities from Big Spring, Nevada to study Microbial Dark Matter (Phase II) - Ash Meadows Crystal Spring | ecosystem: Environmental > Aquatic > Deep subsurface >...
AACCCGAGGTAGCTCACCCACAGCTTGCGCAGGAAGCCGAAGCTGGCGACACGCAGGTTCATCATGATCAGGCTGGCAATACCGCCCGGCGCGTACATCACCATGAAGAGGAAGATCAACCCGAGGTACAGCAGCCAGGCCTTGGTCAGCTCCGACAGCAGCACGGACGCCAGCACCATCAGCACACCGCCAATGATGGGCCCGAAGAAGAAGGTGGCGCCGCCCAGAAAGGTGAACAACAGGTAGGCGCCGGAGCGGTGCGCCCCCACCACCTCGGCAGTGACAATCTCGAACAGGATGGTGCCCAGACCGCCGGCGATGCCGGCAAAGAAGCCGGAGATGATGAAGGCCATATAACGCACCCGCTGCGTGTTGTAGCCGATGAACTCCACACGCTCCGGGTTGTCGCGCACCGCGTTGAGAATGCGCCCCAGCGGTGTACGCGTGAAAGCGAACATCAGCGCCACGCAGACGAAGGTGTAGACCGCGATCAGGTAGTAGACCTGGGTGGACGGGCCGAAGCTGATGCCGAAGAAAGGCTGGCCAACCACCCGGTTGCCCGAGACACCGGCCTCACCGCCGAAAAACTCGGAGAACATCAGCGACATGGCAAACACCAGCTCGGCCATGCCCAGCGTGATCATGGCAAAAGGCGTGCCGGCCTTGCGCGTGGTCACAAAACCGAACAGCACGGCAAAGCCTAAGCCGGCGAAACCACCGACGATGGGCAACAGGCTGACCGGGATCGGCAAGGTGCCCTTGCTCACCATGTTCAGCGCATGGATGGCCATGTAGGAACCCAGCCCTGAATAGACGGCATGACCGAAGCTCAACATGCCGCCCTGCCCCAGCAGCATGTTGTAGGACAGACAGGCGATGATGGCAATGCCCATCTGCGACAGCATGGTCACCGACAGGCTGCTCGTGAAGACCTTGGGCGCGAGGAACAGGATCAAGGCAAAGAAGCCCCAGACGATCCAGCGTCCGACGTTGTAGGGTTTGAATTCGTAGTACTGCGTGGCCATGGCGTTACTCGTCGCGTGTACCCAGCAAGCCCTTGGGCCGGAAGATCAGGATCAGAACCAGGAACAGATATGGCAGGATGGGTGCCACCTGCGACAAGGTGAGCTTGACGACGGAGTTGTTCTTCGTTGCGTCGCTAAGTTCGATACCCAGCTGCTGCGCCAGCGTGATAAAGGAGTAGTCCACCGCCACCGCAAAGGTCTGGATGACACCGATCAGCACCGAGGCCAGGAAGGCGCCCGAAAGCGAGCCCAGGCCGCCGACCACCACCACCACGAAGATCACGGAGCCGACCGTGGCCGCCATGGCCGGCTCGGTGACGAAGGTGCTGCCACCGATCACGCCACCCAGGCCGGCCAGCGCGGCGCCGGCACCGAACACCAGCATGAAGACGCGCGGCACGTTGTGACCCAGGGCCTCGGCCATCTCGGGATGCGTCAGCGCCGCCTGGATCACCAGGCCGATGCGGCTGCGCGTCAGCATCAGCCACAGGGCAATCAGCATGCAGACGGCCACCAGCATCATGAAGCCGCGGGTAGCCGGGAACGGCGAGCAGACGACGCGCACGGCGGTATCGGCCGCCTGGCACAGTTCGGCCGGCGCTGCGCCCCACACCAGGCTCAAGCCCTCCACCGCGTGATGGATGAGCGTGAACATCGGCCCTTGCAGCAGCTCGGGCGGACGGAACTCCACGGCCGTGCGGCCCCAGATCAGCTGCACCAGTTCCAGGATGATGTAGGACAGGCCGAAGGTGATCAGCAGTTCCGGCACATGGCCGTACTTGTGCACCTTGCGCAGCGCCAGGCGCTCAAACACGCCGCCCAGCATGCCCACGACCAGCGGCGCCAGCACGAGACCGGGCCAGAAACCGACCAGCTGGGCGATCGAGTAACCGATGTAGGCCCCCAGCATGTAGAAGCTGGCGTGCGCGAAATTGAGCACGCCCATCATGCTGAAGATCAGCGTGAGGCCGGAACTGAGCATGAACAGCAGCAGTCCGTAGCTCAAGCCGTTGAGCATGGAGATGATGAAGAATTCCATCTGGAGAAGTCGGTACGCTCTGTGGCGACGTTCATGAAACCGCGTAGACACCGCGGAACCGGCTATGCCGGGCCGCTGGTGTCGCCCCCTGCGAGGGGGGTGGCGTAGCGCACATCGTGCGCGTAGCCTGGGGGTGATGGGGGATTACGGGCGTTTCATCTGGCAGCTGGTCGGCGTGCTGGCGATGTAGGCCGGAAACTCCTTCACCAGTGCCAGCGTCATGCCGGTGTTCTCCACGCTGTAGGGGAACTTCTTGTCGGCCTTCTGCCAGACCGTCAGGTACAGCGGCTGCTGAAGCTGGTGGTCGGTCTTGCGCATCTCCACTTCGCCGTTGTAGCTCTTGAACTTCATGCCCTCAAGTGCCGCAGCGACCTTGACCGGGTCGGTCGACTTGGCCTTGGCCATGGCCTCACCCAGCGCAGTGTAGATGTGGATGATGGAGCCGGTGTAGAAGTCATCTTTCATCTTCTCCTTGTACTCGGTCTGCCACTGGCCCATCTGGCCGCCCATGTTGTAGTGGTTGTAGGAGACCTGGAACACGCGGCCGGCGCCACCCTGGCCCAGTGCCGTGGGCGTGCCGGTCACGCCGGCGTAGTAGGTGTAGAACTTGCCGGTATAGCCGCCTTCATTGGCGGCCTTGATCAGCAGCGCCAGGTCCGAACCCCAGTTGCCGGTGATCACGGTGTCGGCGCCGGCGGCCTTGACCTTGGCGATGTAGGGCGAGAAGTCGCGCACCTGGGCAAGCGGCGTCAGGTCTTCGCCCACCACCTTGACGTCGGGCCGCTTCTGCGCCAGCAGCTCCTTGGCGTACTTGGCGACCTGGTGGCCGTGCGAGTAGTTCTGGTTCAGCAGGTAGACCTTCTGGATACTCTTGTCGTCCTTCATGAAGGTGGTCAGAGCTTCCATCTTCATGGAGGTGTCGGCATCGAAGCGGAAGTGCCAGTAGTTGCACTTGCTGTTGGTGAAGTCCGGGTCGATGGCCGAGTGGTTGAGGAAGAGGATTTCCTTGCCCGGGTTGCGTTCGTTGTGCTTGGCCACGGCGTCGATCAGCGCGCCTGCCACCGAGGAGCCGTCACCTTGCGTGATGTAGCGGATGCCCTGGTCGGTCGCTGCCTTGAGCGCGTTCAGGCTTTCGGCCGGGCTGAGCTTGTTGTCGAAGGCCACCACCTCGAACTTGACGCCGGCCGGATTGGTCTTGTTGAACTTCTCGGCGAAGAACTGGAAGCCCTTGAGCTGGTTGCTGCCGACCGGCCCCATCAGGCCGGAGAGCGGGTCAATGAAGGCAATCTTGACGGTCTCGCCCTTCTGGGCGAAAGCGGCGCCGGCAAAGGCCAGGGCAGCCGAGGCTGCGACGATTTTCACGGTGAACTTCATCTGGTGTCTCCTCGTTGTCAAAAACAGGTTCAGCGTACAGCGATTCATGCCGCAAGTCGCTAGGGATTGCCCTAAAGCTATCGCCTTGGCGACTGGCACGTCAGCTTGCCCCTGAAAGGTCTCAGGAATTGGGCAGCGTGTAATCCTTGAGCTGTTCGCGCAGCTTGGTCTTGAGCATCTTGCCGGTGGCGCCCAGGGGAATGGCGTCGACGAAGATCACGTCGTCCGGGATCTGCCACTTGGCGGTCTTGCCCTCGTAGAAGGCCAGCAGCTCCGCCCTGCTGACCTCGGCACCCGGCTTCTTCACCACCACCACCACCGGGCGCTCATCCCACTTGGGGTGCTTCACGCCGATGCAGGCCGCCATGGCCACGGCCGGATGGGCCACGGCGATGTTTTCCACGTCGATCGAGCTGATCCACTCACCGCCGGACTTGATCACGTCCTTGCTGCGGTCGGTGATCTGCATGTAGCCGTCAGGGTCGATGGTGGCCACGTCGCCGGTGGGGAACCAGCCATGGCCCTGGGCGTCCTTGACCAGCGGATCACCGCCCTCGCCCTTGAAGTACTCCCGCAGGATCCAGGGGCCGCGCACCAGCAGGTCGCCGTAGGCCTTGCCGTCCCAGGGCAGTTCCTGGCCGTCGGCGTCAACGATCTTCATGTCGACACCAAAAATCGCCCGGCCCTGCTTGAGGCGGATCTTCATCTGCTCACTTTCGGGCATCGTCAGGTGCTTGTTCTTCAACGTACACAGCGTGCCCAGCGGGCTCATCTCGGTCATGCCCCAGGCGTGCAACACCTCCACGCCGTATTCCTCGCGGAAGGCGGTGATCATGGCCGGCGGACAGGCCGAGCCGCCGATCACGGTACGTTTGAGGGTGCTGAACTTGAGGTTGTTGGGCTTCATGTGGCCCAGCAGCATCTGCCAGATGGTGGGCACGCCGGCGGCGTAGCTCACGCGCTCGGCCTCGACCAGCTCATAGATCGACTTGCCGTCCAGCGCCGGGCCCGGGAAGACCAGCTTGCAACCGGTCAACGCGGCGGAGTACGGAATGCCCCAGGCGTTGACGTGGAACATGGGCACCACCGGCAGTACCGAGTCGCGCGCGCTCAGGCACATCACGTCTGGCAGTGCGGCGGCGTAGGCGTGCAGGATGGTCGAGCGGTGGCTGTACAACGCCGCCTTCGGGTTGCCCGTGGTGCCGCTGGTGTAGCACATGCTGGAGGCCGTGTTCTCGTCGAACTCGGGCCAGTGGTAGCGGTCCGATTGGCTGCCGATCCAGGCCTCGTAGCTCGTCAGGCCGGGGATGCCGCTGTCAGCCGGCAGCTTGTCGGCATCGCACAGCGCCACCCAGTGCTTGACGGTACCGCACTTGGCATGCACGGCCTGGATCAGCGGCAGGAAGGTCATGTCGAAGCACAGCACCTGGTCCTCGGCATGGTTGGCAATCCAGGCAATCTGGTCCGGGTGCAGGCGCGGGTTGATGGTGTGCAGCACGCGCCCGGAGCCGCTGACGCCGAAATACAGCTCCAGGTGGCGGTAGCCGTTCCAGGCCAAGGTGGCCACGCGGTCACCGAAAGCCAGCTTCATGGTGTCCAGGGCGTTGGCCACGCGGCGCGAACGCGACGCGACATCACGGTAGGTGTAGCGGTGGATGTCGCCCTCCACCCGGCGCGACACCACCTCGGCATCGCCATGGTGGCGCTCGGCAAAGTCGATCAGGGAAGAAATCAGCAGCGGTTGGCTTTGCATCAGGCCGAGCATGGGCACATCTCCTTGGTATTCAAATCAGTCGGACTCCCGGAGCGATCTCGGGTGGGGTCGCTCCGCAGGCCGCAGTATGACGCGGCCCGCGGCGGCAACTATGGCAGTTCACTTGATGAAGCGCAAACTTTGTCGCCCGGCTGACAGCTCCCTGGTGAAAACCCGGGGGACGCTACCCGGGCTGCCGCAAAATCGGGCCATGCTGTGCGATGCCTCTCTTCTGGCCAAAAACTTCCTCGCCACCCAGCCCTGGTTCACGGCGCTGGACGGCGCCGGCCAGGCGCGGTTGCTGGGGCAGCTCGACTTGTTGCCGGCCAGCAAGGGGCAGACCGTGCTGCCGGCCGGTGAGCCGGTGCAGGGCTGGTACGCCGTGCTCAGCGGCCTGGTCAAGCTGCAGACCGCCACCACCGAGGACGGCAAGCGCTCGGCGTTCATCGGCGTGCCCGATGGCGAATGGTTTGGCGAAGGCTCGGTGCTCAAGGGCGAGGCACGTCGTTACGCCGTGGTGGCGCTGCGCGACAGCTGCCTGATGTGCCTGCCGCGCGCCGCCTTCAACGAGCTGCAGCAGCACAACCTGCGCTTCAACCAGTACCTGGTGCAGCACCTGAACATGCGGCTGGGCCAGGCCATGGCATTGATCGAGGCCGGCCGCACCCGGGCGCCGGAGCACCGCGTGGCTCTCTACCTGAGCCGGCTGTTCTGGCGCAGCACCCGGCGCCTGTACCTGACGCAGGAGGAACTGGGTTCGCTGGTCGGGCTGTCACGCCAGACCGTCAACCGCGTGCTGCGTCAGCTGGCCGAGCGTGGCATTGTGTCGCTCGAACTCGGCCGCGTGGTCATCGTCGACGATGGGGCCCTGAACCGCTTCCTCGCCACCAGCGCGCAGCCGGAAGCCCGATAGCCCTGCCCGGAGCAAGCCCGATCGGGCTGCGGGACAATCCGGTCATGACCGTTGACTCTCCCGTGGCCGCCCGCTCGCACGGGCTGCGCTGGCAGCACCGCTACGCCGCCCTCGGCCCGGCTTTCCACACCCGGCTGGCCCCCACGCCCCTGCCGGCGCCCTACTGGGTGGGCCGCAGCCCGGCCGTGGCCGCCACGCTGGGCCTCGATGCCGACTGGCTGCACAGCGACGCCGCGCTGGCCGCGCTCACGGGCAACGCCCCGCTGCCCGGTGCCGACCCGCTGGCCACCGTCTACAGCGGCCACCAGTTCGGCGTCTGGGCTGGCCAGCTGGGCGACGGCCGCGCCATCATGCTCGGGGAGACCGACCACGGCTGGGAAATCCAGCTCAAGGGTGCCGGCCGCACCCCCTACTCCCGCATGGGCGACGGCCGCGCCGTGCTGCGCTCCAGCATCCGTGAATTCCTGGCCAGCGAGGCCATGCATGCGCTGGGCATCCCGACCACACGTGCGCTGTGTGTCACCGGCTCGGACGCGCCGGTACGGCGCGAAACCATGGAAACCGCCGCCGTGGTGACGCGGGTGGCGCCGAGCTTCATCCGCTTCGGCCACTTCGAGCACTTCGCCGCCAACGGCCAGATTGCCGAGTTACGTCAGCTGGCGGATTACGTCATCGACCGTTACTACCCGGCCTGCCGCACCGTGGACCGGCTGGCTGGCAACCCCTACGCCGCCTTGCTGGAAGCGGTGAGCGAGCGCACGGCCGCCATGGTGGCGCAGTGGCAGGCGGTGGGCTTCTGCCACGGCGTCATGAACACCGACAACATGAGCATCCTGGGCCTGACCATTGACTACGGCCCGTTCCAGTTTCTCGACGCTTTCCACCCGGCCCACATCTGCAACCACTCCGATACGCAGGGCCGCTACGCCTACAACCGCCAGCCCGACATCGCCTACTGGAACCTGTTCTGCCTCGGTCAGGCGCTGCTGCCGCTGATCGAAGACCAGGAACTGGCGCTGGCCGCGCTGGAGCCCTACAAGCAGCGCTTTCCGGCCGAACTGGAAGCACGCATGCGCGCCAAGCTCGGCCTGCGTCAGTCGCGCCCGGAAGACCGTGCGCTGACGGAAGACGTTCTGAAGCTGCTGGCCGCCGAGCGGGTGGACTACACCATCTTCTGGCGCCGCCTCAGTCAGTTTGTCGCCGCCGGAGCCGCGCAGGCCGAGCCGCTGCGTGACCTGTTTCTCGACCGCGCCGGGTTGGACGCGTGGCTGCTACGTTATTCGGAGCGCCTGACGCACGAGCAGCAAGGGCTGAGTGCCGATTTGATGCTTAAAACCAACCCCAAGTTCGTGCTGCGCAACCACCTCGGCGAGCTCGCCATCCGGCAGGCACAGGCGAAGGATTTTTCGGCTGTGGCCAAGCTGCAGGCGCTGTTGGAAAATCCGTTCGACGAACACCCCGGCCATGACGCCGAGGCCGGCTTCCCGCCCGACTGGGCTTCTTCCATCGAAATCAGCTGTTCTTCATGATCATCCAGAAAACCGATGCCGAATGGCGGGCCCTGCTGGCCGAGAAAGGTGCCGAGCCGCTGGCCTTCGAGGTCACGCGCCGCGCCGCCACCGAACGCCCGTTCACCGGCCGCTACGAGGACCACTGGCAGCCCGGCCAGTACCACTGCATCTGCTGCGGCGCCAAGCTGTTCGACGCCAGCACCAAGTTCGACGCTGGCTGCGGCTGGCCCAGCTTCTGGCAGGCGGCGCTGCCGGGTGCCATCGAAGAGCGGCGCGATACCAGCCACGGCATGATTCGTGTCGAAACCCTGTGCGCCCAATGCGGCGCCCACCTCGGCCATGTGTTCGAGGACGGCCCGGCCCCCACCGGCCTGCGCTACTGCATGAACTCCGCGTCGCTCGATTTCAAGCCTGATAATCCGGGCAGCAACTGAGTGCCGCATGAAAATCCTGATCGACTTCTTCCCCATCCTGCTGTTCTTCGGCGCCTACAAGTTCTACGACATCTACATGGCCACCGGCGTGCTGATGGCGGCCACGGTGGTGCAGATGGGGCTGATCTACGCCATCGACCGCAAGCTGCAGGCCATGCACAAGATCACGTTGGCGCTGATCCTGGTCTTCGGCACCATGACGCTGCTGCTGCATGACGAGCGCTTCATCAAATGGAAGCCCACCGTGTTGTACGCCGCCATGGCCATCGGCCTGGCCGTGGCGCTGTGGGGTCTGCGCAAGAACTTCCTCAAGATCCTGCTGGGCAGCCAGCTCGAACTGCCGGACGCCGTGTGGATGCGGTTGAACCAGGCTTGGATCGTCTACTGCGTCTTCATGGCCGCGCTCAACGGCTATGTGGCGGCGCTCTACAGCACCGAAGCCTGGGTCAACTTCAAGCTCTGGGGTTATGCCTTCCCGCTGCTGTTCATCGTGGCGCAAGGCTTTTACATTGCGCGCCACCTGCACAACGGCAAGCGCGATCAGGCATGAACCCGACCCTCTCCATGGCTGACCGCATGGCGCAGCAGTTGCGCGCCAGCCTGCAGCCCACGGCGCTGGAAGTGCTGGACGAAAGCGCCGCCCATGCCGGTCACGCCGGTGCCAACGGCACCGGTTTCGGCACCCATTTCCGGGTACGCATCGCTTCACCTTTGTTTACAGGTCAGACACGCGTGGCGCGCCATCGCCTTGTGTATGATGCGCTGCAGGAATTCATCGCCCAGGGCGTGCATGCGATTGCCATCGAAACGCTGTAACGCCGCGGGCCGACTCCCCGATTTTCGTATTCGTACCTCGTAGGACCCATGATGAAGAAGCAGTTTTATTCGGCCCTGGCTGCCGCCACCCTGTTGAGCGCCCTGGCCGTGCCGGCCGCCGCCCAGAACGTTGCCATCGTCAACGGCAAGCCGGTGCCGATGTCGCGCGTCGATGCGCTGGCGCAGCAGGTGGCGCGCTCCGGCCGCCCCGTGACGCCGGACATGATGGGCCAGATCAAGGACGAGGTGATCGCCCGTGAGCTCTTCATGCAGGAAGCCCAGAAGCTCGGTCTGGACGCCAGCGAAGACTTCAAGGCCCAGATGGAGTTGACCCGCCAGGCCATCCTGATCCGCGAACTGTTCGCCACCTTCCAGAAAAACAACCCGGTGACCGACGCCGAAATCAAGGCCGAGTACGACAAGTTCGTTTCCGCCAACAGCGGCAAGGAATACCGTGCCCGCCACATCCTGGTGGAGAAGGAAGAGCAGGCCAAGGCCATCATCGCCTCGCTGAAAAAAGGCGCCAAGTTCGAGGACATCGCCAAGAAGCAGTCCAAGGACCCGGGTTCTGGCGCCAACGGCGGCGACCTCGACTGGGCCAGCGCCGGCAGCTACGTGAAGGAGTTCTCCGACGCCATGGTCAAGCTGGCCAAGGGCAAGATCACCGACACCCCGGTCAAGAGCCAGTTCGGCTGGCACATCATCCGCCTGGACGACGTGCGTGAGGCTCAGCTGCCGAAACTGGAAGAAGTCAAGCAACAGATCGCCCAGCAACTGGGCCAGCAGAAGCTGATGAAGTACCAGGAAGACCTGCGCGCCAAGGCCAAAATCGAGTAAGCCCCGAGCGCTGCCAGCAAGAAACGCGGCTTCGGCCGCGTTTTTTCATGGCCGGCGCAAAACAGGCCGGGCTGGGATAATTGCGGCATGTCCCTGCCCGACCATCAGCTCGAACTCCTGTCCCCGGCCCGCACCGCCGATATCGGCATTGAAGCCATCAACCACGGCGCCGACGCCGTCTACATTGGCGGCCCCTCCTTCGGCGCGCGCACCAGTGCCGACAATTCCGTGCCGGACATCGAGCGTCTGGTCCGCCATGCGCACCGCTACAACAGCCGTATCTTCGTCACCGTCAACACCATCCTGCGCGACGACGAGCTGGAACCGGCGCGCAAGCTGATCCATCAGCTCTACGACGCCGGCGTGGACGCGCTGATCATCCAGGACATGGGCCTGCTGGAACTCGACCTGCCGCCCATTCAGCTGCATGCCAGCACCCAGACCGACATCCGCACGCCCGAGAAGGCCCGCTTCCTGCAGGATGCGGGCCTGAGCCAGTTGGTGCTGGCGCGCGAGCTGACGCTGGAACAGATCAAGGAAGTCCGCCGCCAGACGCACTGCACGCTGGAGTTCTTCATCCACGGCGCGCTGTGCGTGGCCTACAGCGGCCAGTGTTACATCAGCCACGCCCACACCGGCCGCAGCGCCAACCGTGGCGACTGCTCCCAGGCCTGCCGCCTGCCCTACCAGGTGTTGGACAGCCAGGGCCGCTTTGTCGCGCACGACAAGCACGTGCTGTCGATGAAGGACAACAACCAGAGCGCCAACCTGGCCGCGCTGGTGGATGCCGGCATCCGCAGCTTCAAGATCGAGGGCCGCTACAAGGACCTGGCCTACGTCAAGAACATCACTGCACATTACCGCACGCTGTTTGATGAGCTCCTGGAGCAACGCCCCGAACTGGCCCGGGCATCGAGTGGCAAGACCACCTTCAGCTTCACACCCGACCCGGACCAGAACTTCAACCGCGAGTTCACCGACTACTTCGTGCAGGGCCGTCAGCAGGACATCGGCGCCTTCGACACCCCCAAGAACCCGGGGCGCCACCTGGGCTACGTGACCAAGGTCGGGCCGGACTTTGTCGAACTCACCGTCAGCGAGCCCGGGACCGTGCTGCACAACGGCGACGGTCTGTGCTACTACGACCTGCAGAAAGAGCTGGTGGGCCTGGCCATCAACCGTGCCGAACCGGCTTCTCCCATGGCGGTGGACCAGTGGCGCGTCTACCCCAAGGACCCGATGGCCGGCTTCAAGGACCTGCGCAAAGGCACCGAACTCAACCGCAACCGCGACATGAACTGGGTGCGCATGCTGGAGAAGAAGTCCAGCGAGCGTCGTATCGGCGTCTGGGCCAGGCTGGAAGAAACCGCGGACGGCTTTGCCCTGCAGCTGACCGATGAAGACGGCCATGTCGGCCAGGCCGAGGTGGATGCCGACAAGGCGCCTGCAAAGAATCCGGCCCAGGCCGAAGCTACGCTGCGTGAGCAACTGGGCCGATTCGGCACCACCATCTTCGAGCCGATCGACATCGCGCTGGACCTGGCACAGCCCTGGTTTGTACCGGCCTCCACCCTGAATGCCCTGCGTCGTGACGCGGTGGCGGCACTCGAAGCGGCCCGCGCCGCGGCGTACCAGCGTCCGCCGCGCGCGAAGCCGGTGGAGCCGCCCGTGCCCTACCCGGAAGACACGCTGACCTACCTGGCGAATGTCTTCAATGAAAAGGCGCGTGACTTCTATGCCAAACACGGCGTCAAGGTCATTGCCGCCGCCTACGAGAGCCACGAAGAGGAAGGTGAAGTCAGCCTGATGATCACCAAACACTGCGTGCGCTACTCGTTGAGCCTGTGCCCGAAACAGGCCAAGGGCGTCACCGGCGTGCAGGGCACGGTGCGTGCCGAGCCGCTGACGCTGATCAACGGCAAGGAAAAGCTCACGTTGCGCTTCGACTGCAAACCCTGCGAGATGCACGTGGTCGGCAAGATGAAGAATTCGGTGCTGAACCAGGCCGCGCGCGCCGCCCAGGAAATGCCGCTGAAGTTCTACCGGACGCGCCCGGTCAAGCCGGCACGACAATCGGTGGGCGTTGGGGGATGAAGACGTCCACGGCCCACGTCCTGCGCGCGCGGGCGACGGGCCGGCTGCCGATCGCCGTCTTGCTCCACTTGTTCCTCACCCTGGGCGGCCCGTTTTCGCGCCCCGCCGAAGCACAAGCGCCATCGCCTAAGCAGAGCTTCGAAAGCTGGCTGCTGACGTGTGAAAACGGCAGACCTCCCTGCTATATCTCGCAAAGCATCCAACTGACGGGAACCGGGCAGCGGATCTTGCGAGTGGTGACCGGCCATCTTGGGCCGGAGGGAAGGCCCATCCTGCACTTGACCGTGCCGTTGGGTATCTACCTTCCGCTCGGCGTGGCGCTGAGAGTGGATGAGGGACCTCAGCACAAGGCCGAGGTCCAGACCTGTACGACCGATGGCTGCGAAGCCACGCTGCTGCTCGACACCGCACTGCTGGCGGCGCTCACGGAAGGCAAACTCACACAAGTGGCGTTTCTGGATGCCGTCACACGCCGCCAGATCACCGTTGCGGTGCCGATGGCGGGTTTCCGGCAGGCCCACACCGCACTGCAACAACAGGCCGCAAGCCGGTGAGCCTTTCCGCAACACACAGGTTCGGCATGGCGACAAGAACGGCAACGCTCTGCCTGCTGCTGGTGACGTTGCTGTTGCCGGCCTGCGTCACAACACCATCACCTGACGCGCGGCGCCAGTTGGCCGATGAACTGGCAGGCAGTGCCGGCCTGAGGCGGACCGAACTGGCCGCCGGCGAGTTCAGGCTGCGGGGATACCAGCGCACCGGCCAACCGGGGCTGCCACTCACGGTCTACATCGAAGGCGATGGGTTTGCCTGGAAGACCCGTCATCGGCTGTCCGACGACCCCACCCCGACCGATCCGCTGGCCTTGCGTCTGGCGCTGCGGGACCCCGCTGCCAATCTGGCCTATCTGGCGCGGCCCTGCCAGTACCTGTCTCCCGAGGGTCTTGCACGCTGCGCGCCTGACTACTGGTCGGACAAGCGCTACGCCGAGGAGGTGATCGTTGCTGCCGATGCTGCGCTGACGCAGCTGCGCGCTCGGGCCCAGGCCAACGGCCTGCATCTGGTGGGCTACTCCGGCGGGGCTGCAGTAGCCGCCTTGGTGGCAGCACGGCGCCGCGATGTGCTGAGCCTGCGTACCGTCGCCGGCAACCTGGACCACGCGGCACTGACAACGCGGCATGGCGTGACGGCTTTGGATGGCTCGCTCAATGCGATCGACCAGGCAGCCGAACTGTCAGCCCTGCCGCAACGCCATTTCGTCGGTGGCAATGACCGCATCGTGCCTGCCGACATCGCGCGTGGTTTCGTCAACCGGCTTGAATCAAACCGCTGCGCCGTCATCGAAGTGATCGCGCCGGCCAGCCACGATGCGGGCTGGGTTGAAGACTGGCCGCACTTGCTGGCACTGGAGCTTACCTGCCGCCCTTGAGCGGACATGCCGGGAATCTGCCCGCCGACCGGGTCGGATGATGACTTAGATCAAGTTTGACCCGGTCAACGCGCGGTACCGTTACGAAAACTACTAGCGTCAGGAGGGAGGATGTGCCCATGGCATGCTCGTCTTGCCTCGAGTGCTGCAGCGCTTGTCTTGGCACTCGGCCTACCTGCGCGTGAGGCTGCTGCCACCACCTGTACCGACGGCGCTGCCGCCACCATCGATACAGGCAACTGCACGGTACAGACCGGCAACGTCCCCACCACCGTCACCTTTTCGGCCGGCGCGACCGGCCAGTTGATCCTCAATGGTGCGGCCCCGAGCGGCCTGGTGAGCAACGCAACCGCCGGTCAGGGCACCGTCATCGTGCAAGGATCGGTGACCATGACCGCCGACTTCGGGTCTGGCCTGTCCCATTACCTGCAATCGCTCAGCATCGACGACGGGGCCACGTTGAATGCTGCGCACAACATCAAGGCCACCACCGTCACCGTCGGCCAGGGCAGCAGCGGCGCGCTCAACCAGACCGGTCAGGCCATCGCCGCAGACTACCTGGTCCTGAAGGCGGGTGCAACGCTGAACCAGACCGGAGGGACGCTGGAGGTCGGCAATACAACGATCGGCAGCGGCGCCACCCTGACGCTGCGCAATCAGGGCAGCGGCTTCATCGACGGCGCCGCGAATGGCCAGGGCACGCTGATTTTTGCCCACGACTACACCACGGATGAGGCGCTGGGCAGCACAGCCAGCCTCAACACCATCACGGTCAACAGCGGCTCAATTCTGAGTTTGCAGAAAAACGCCAATGCCACCACCATCAACGTCAACGGCACACTCAACCAGAGCGCCGGCACCCTGACCGCGACCACCCTGGCCCTTGGCGGCGGCGCCACCCTTACCCAGACGGGAACGGGTGTCATCAACGCCACCAACACCACCTTGGGCAGCGGCGCCAGCCTGACGCTCAAGAACCAGGGCAGCGGCGCCATCGACGGCGCTGCCGCCGGGCAAGGCACACTGACGTTCAGCGGCAACTACAACACGGATGCAGCCATCGGCAGCACCAACCGGCTGGCCGCCCTCAACGTCAACGACGGCGTGACCCTCACGCTGGACCAGAGTGCCAGCGCCACCAATGTCACGGTCGGCCAAGGTACCAGCGGTGTGCTCAACCAGAGCGCCGGCACGCTGGCAGCCACCACGCTGGCCATTGCCGCCGGTGGCAGTCTCACCCAGACCGGCACCGGCGTCATCAACGCCACCAACACCACCCTGGGCAGCGGCGCCAACCTGACGCTGAAGAACCAGGGCACGGGTGCCATTGACGGCGCGGCCGCGGGGCAAGGTACACTGACCTTCAGCGGCAACTACAACACGGACGCGGCGATCGGCGGCACCAACCGGCTGGCGGCCCTCAACGTCAACAGCGGCGTGACCCTCACGCTGGATCAGAATGCCCGCGCCAACAGCTTTACTGTCAACGGCACCGTGGCGCAATCCGCTGGCACCCTGACGGCGACGACCCTGGCCATCAACAATGGCGGCGTCTTCAACCAGAGCGGAACGGCCGACATCTCGGCGGCCTCCACGATCTACGACGGCGGCACGTTCAGCGTCGGTGCCGCCTTCACTCACACAGGCGCCCTGACCCTCGGCTCGGGAAGCAGCGGCACGCTCAAACTGAATGCCAATACGCTGACGGTCACGGGCAACTTCACCATGGCCGCCGGCTCGACCTTGCGGACCACCATCCATGCCGACAGCGCCAATGCCTCCGGCCGCATTGTGGCCAGCGGGGCGGTTTCGATGGCCGCGAACTCGACGATCGACATCACCGTCGTGCCCGCCACGCTCACGGCCGGTCAGACCTATGTGATCGTCAGCGGTGGAGCGGGCGGCTCCATCAGCCTGCCGGCCAGCATCGTCAGCAGCAATGCCGACTATGAATTCGTCGCCTCCAGCGACGGCAATTCGCTGACTCTGACGACGCGGGCTGCGGCGTCCTATGTGGCAGCTGCGCAGTCCAGCAATACGCGTGCTATCGCCAACGCCCTGCAAGCAGCGCGCACCAACGGCTCCGCCGACATGAAGTCCGTGCTATCCCAGCTCAACAGTCTCTCCGGCAGTGGCGCCAAGGATGCGGCCATGGCCAGCATGGCCCCGCCTTTGGACAACGGCCTGACGTCGACCAACCGCCTGGCGCAGGAACTGGTTTTCTCCACCATCGGCTCGCGCCTGGAATCGGTACGGAATCCCGCGGCAGGCGGCCAGAGCGGCGTCTCGACCGGCAACCCGGCTGATGGCGTCGGCATCTGGCTCCAGGCGTTTGCCAACGAAGGCATCCAGGACGCCCGCGACGGCGCCTCCGGCTTCAAAACCCGCACCAGCGGTTTTGCCTTCAGCACCGACACCGTGCTGCCGGACGATCGCTGGACGCTGGGTGCCTCCTTCGCTTATGCCGGTTCCAGCATCAGCTTCCGGGATCAACGCACTGGCAACAGCAACGAGATCGCCAGCTACCAGCTCTCACTCTACGGTTCGTACACCGGGGACGGCATTTATGTCGATGCCATCGCCAATGCATCGGCCAACATCTACACCTCCAGGCGCCAGATCACCGTCGGCTCGATCAACCGCGTCGCCAACGGCAGTTTCAACGGCCTGCAGTACAGCGCCAAGGCGACCGTGGGCCTGCCCTTGCAGCGTGGCGACCTGGTTGTCACGCCGCTGGCCTCGCTTGAATACACCCACATGCGGATCAATGCCTATACCGAAACCGGCGCCGATGCACTCAACCTGAATGTCGATGCGCAACGCAACGATTTCCTGCAGGCCGGTGTCGGCGCCAGCGTGCGTTTCAGCAACTGGCTCGGCCACGGCAAGCTCTCCTCCACCCTGCGCGCGATGTTCCTGTACGACACCATCGCCGATCCACAGACCGTGTCCTCGTCCTTCACCGGCGGCGGCGGAGCGAGCTTCACCACGCGGGCACCGGATGCGGCACGTCAGAGTGTCAAGGTGGGCGTCGGCATGAGTTACGCACTCGGCCGATACCGCACCTGGTCGCTGAACTACGACGCACTGCTCAAGGACGGCTTCGTCGGGCACACCGGGATGCTCACCTACCATCAGCTGTTCTGAGCCGGTCCGCCTCGGCTTTGGCATTCCGGCTGCAAGCGGCCGGCGGGCGTCAGCCCACCCACTTGCGCGCGTTGCGCCAGAGCTGCATCCAGGGGCTGAACGCGCTCTTGTCCAAGGGCGTCCAGCTCATCTGGATGTTGCGGAATACCCGCTCCGGGTGCGGCATCATGGCCGTGAAGCGGCCGTCGGCGGTGGTGACCGCGGTCAGGCCGCCCGGGCTGCCGTTCGGATTGAATGGGTAGGCCTCGGTGGCCGCGCCGCTGTTGTCGACGAAGCGCATGGCCGCAATCGCCTTCGCCGCGTTGCCACGGTAGGCAAAGTTGGCGTAGCCCTCGCCGTGCGCCACCGCAATCGGCAGGCGGCTGCCCGCCATGCCCTGCAGGAACAGGCTGGGCGAATCGAGCACTTCCACCATCGAGAAGCGGGCCTCGAAGCGTTCGCTGCGGTTGGTGGTGAAACGCGGCCACGCTTCAGCGCCCGGAATGATGTCGGCCAGTTCGGCAAACATCTGGCAGCCGTTGCACACACCCAGACCGAAGGTATCGGGGCGGCCGAAGAAGGCCTGAAACTGCTCCGCCAGCACCGGGTTGAAGGTGATCGAGCGCGCCCAGCCGATGCCGGCGCCCAGCGTGTCACCGTAGGAAAAGCCACCACAGGCCACCACGCCCTTGAAGTCCTGCAACTTGGCGCGGCCGTTCTGCAGATCGGTCATGTGCACGTCATAGGCCTCGAAGCCCGCCGCATCGAAGGCATAGGCCATCTCCACATGCGAATTCACGCCCTGCTCGCGCAGCACCGCCACCTTGGGCCGGCTCTTCAGCAGCGCCGGCGCCAGTTGCGCCGCCGGGTCAAACGTGAGGTGCACATGCATGCCCGGATCGTTCGGCGCACCGGCCGCCGCGTGTTCCTGGTCGGCGCAGGCGGTGTTGTCGCGCTGCTGGCAAATCTTCCAGCTCACGCTGTCCCAGACTTGGTGCAGGTCAGCGAGTTTGGCGCTGAATACCGGCCTGGCATCGCGCCAGACCTGCAACTCACCGACCCCGGCGCTGACGGCGCCACCGGCCGGCCGCGTCTTGCCGATGACGTGGCCGAACCTGGACAGGCCATGCTCACGCAGTACGGCCAGCACGGCGTCGCGGTCTTCGCTCCGCACCTGCAGTACGGCGCCGAGTTCTTCGTTGAACAGGGCCTTGAGCGTGAGCTCCTCGCGGCGGGCGCTGACCTGGGTGGCCCAGTTCTTGGCGTCGCCATGGTCGGTGGCCTCGCCCTCGGTGACCAGCAGGTCGACGTTGAGCGCCACGCCCACGTGGCCGGCAAAGGCCATTTCAGCCACCGCCGCCAGCAGGCCGCCGTCGCTGCGGTCGTGGTAGGCCAGCAGTTTGCCCTGCGCGCGCAGGGCGTTCACGGCGTTCACCAGGTTCACCAGATCCTGCGGATCGTCGAGGTCCGGCACCACGTCGCCGGTCTGGCCCAGGGTCTGCGCCAGGATGGAGCCAGCCATGCGGCTCTGGCCCTTGCCCAGATCCACCAGCAGCAGCGTGGTGTCGGCCCGGTGGTCGAGTTGCGGCGTCAGCGTGCCGCGCACATCACTCAGGGTGGCGAAGGCCGACACGATCAGCGACACCGGCGAGGTGACCTTCTTCGCCTCACCGCCCGCCTTCCACTGAGTGCGCATGGACAGGCTGTCCTTGCCCACCGGGATGGAAATCCCCAGCGCCGGGCACAACTCCATGCCCACCGCCTTCACGGTGGCGTAGAGCGCTGCATCCTCGCCCGGCTCGCCGCAGGCGGCCATCCAGTTGGCCGACAGCTTGACGCGCGGCAGCTCGATGGGCGCGGCCAGCAAATTTGTGATGGCCTCCGCCACCGCCATGCGGCCCGAAGCGGGTGCGTCGAGTGCCGCCAGCGGCGTGCGCTCGCCCATGCTCATGGCCTCGCCGGCAAAACCGGCGTAGTCGGCCAGCGTCACCGCCACGTCGGCCACCGGGACCTGCCAGGGGCCGACCATCTGGTCACGATGCGTCAGACCACCCACGGCGCGGTCGCCGATGGTGATGAGGAAGCGCTTGGAGGCCACGGTCGGGTGGCTCAGCACATCGATCACGGCCTGCTGCAGGCCTACACCCGTCAATTCCAGCGGCTTGAAGGTGCGGGCAATGGTCGTGACGTCGCGGTGCATCTTGGGCGGCTTGCCCAGCAGCACATTCATCGGCATGTCGACCGGACTTTCCTGGCCTTCGTCGGCCAGCACCAGCTGGCGCTCTTCGGTCGCCACGCCGACCACGGCAAACGGGCAACGCTCGCGCTCACAGAAGGCCTTGAACTGCTCCAGCGACTCGGGTGCGATGGCCAGCACATAACGTTCCTGGCTTTCGTTGCACCAGATCTCCTTCGGTGCCAGGCCACTCTCCTCCAGCGGCACGGCACGCAAATCAAAGCGCGCACCGCGGCCGGCGTCGTTGGTCAGCTCGGGGAAGGCGTTCGAGAGGCCGCCGGCACCGACGTCATGGATGGCGAGGATGGGATTCTGGTCGCCCTGGGCCCAGCAGTGGTTGATGACCTCCTGCGCGCGCCGCTCGATCTCCGGGTTGCCGCGCTGCACCGAGTCGAAGTCCAGCTCGGCCGCGTTGGCGCCGGTGGCCATGGAGCTGGCGGCACCACCACCCATGCCGATGCGCATGCCGGGGCCACCCAGCTGGATCAGCAGCGTACCGGCCGGGAACTCGATCTTCTTCGTCTGGTTCGCGTCGATGGAGCCCACGCCGCCGGCGATCATGATGGGCTTGTGGTAGCCGCGCTGAACCGTGTCCACATCACTGGTGACGGTCTGCTCGTACTCGCGGAAGTAGCCCGCCAGGTTGGGCCGGCCAAACTCGTTGTTGAAAGCCGCGCCGCCCAGCGGGCCCTCGATCATGATCTGCAGCGGGCTGGCGATGTGCTCGGGCTTGCCGCCCTTCTGGTCGGACCAGCCGCCCCACAATTTGGAGACGGTGAAGCCGGTCAGGCCGGCCTTGGGCTCGGAGCCACGGCCAGTGGCGCCTTCGTCACGGATTTCGCCGCCGGCACCGGTGGAGGCCCCCGGGAACGGCGAGATGGCCGTGGGGTGGTTGTGCGTCTCCACCTTCATCAGCACATGGTGCACAGCGCTCTCTTTTTGATAGCTGACAGCGCTCTTGGCGTCTGGGACGGAGGCCATTTTGGCCACAAAACGTTCGACCGGACTGCCTTCCATGATGGAAGCGTTGTCGGAGTACGCCACCACCGTGTGCTGCGGGCTGGTCTGGTGCGTGTGGCGGATCATGCCGAACATGCTGCGTTCCTGGCGCACACCGTCGATCGTGAAGTCGGCGTTGAAGATCTTGTGGCGGCAGTGTTCGCTGTTGGCCTGCGCGAACATCATCAGTTCGACGTCGGTCGGGTTGCGCTTCAGGTCGTTGAAGGCCTTGACCAGGTAATCGATCTCGTCGTCGGCCAGCGCCAGACCCCAGGCCACGTTGGCCTGCTCCAGCGCGGCGCGGCCACCCCCGAGGATGTCCACATGGTCCATCGGCGCCGGGTGCAGCTCCGTGAACAGCGCGTAGGCCTGCTCGCGCGTGGTCATGGCGCTTTCGGTCATGCGGTCGTGCAGCAAGGCTGCCACCTGCCCCAGCTGTTCAGTGCTCAGGCTGGCCTGGCCCAGCAGGCCGGACTTGAGCGTGACGCGGTATTCGACGATGCGCTCGACCCGGCGCACCGCCAAGCCGCAGTTGTGGGCAATGTCGGTGGCCTTGGAAGCCCAGGGCGACACGGTGCCCAGACGCGGCGACACCACAACCAGCGCGCCCTCGGTGGGGCCGTTGTAAGGGTCGCCATAGGTCAGCAGTGCGGCCAGTTGCTGCTGCAGTTCGGCCGTGGGGGCTTGGTCGCTCGTGACCAGGTGGACGTAGCGGGCAGCGATACCGCTGATCTTGTCGTGGATGGCCTGCAGGCCGGGGAGCAGTTGCTGGACGCGGAACGCGCTGAGGGCGCTGCCGCCTTCGAAAGAGGTGATATGCACGGTCACTGTGGTGGCCTTGAGGAAGGTGGCGGACGGACGGTCCGGGGAAACCCGGATTTTACCCGGGAGGCACGCCCCATTGCCCCCTGGCGGCCCGGCTTGAACGGCCCGCCCAAGGGCTCGTGACCAACGTGGAGACCGCCCGGATGGGATAATTCAGCCCCATGACGATCACCTACAAAGACGAAGCCGGCATCGCCGGCATGCGCGTGGCAGGCAAGCTGGCTGCCGAAGTGCTGGATTTCCTCGCCCCCCATGTCAAGCCCGGCATCACCACCAACGAGCTGGACATGCTGGCCCACGGCTACATCGTGGACGTGCAGGGCGCCATACCCGCGCCGCTGAATTACGCTCCCTCGGGCTACAACCCGTATCCGAAGTCGATCTGTACCTCGATCAACCACCAGGTCTGCCACGGCATCCCGAACGACAAGCCGCTGAAAAAGGGCGACATCGTCAACATCGACATCACCGTCATCAAGGACGGCTGGCACGGTGATACCAGCCGCATGTTCCAGGTCGGCGAAACATCGATTGCCGCCAAACGCCTGTGCGCCATGACCTACGACGCCATGTGGCACGGCATCGTGCAGGTCAAGCCCGGTGCGCGCCTGGGCGACATCGGCTGGGCGATCCAGAAGTTCGCCGAAAGCAACGGATTCTCTGTGGTGCGCGAGTTCTGCGGCCACGGCATCGGCCAGGGTTTCCATGAAGAACCACAGGTGCTGCACTACGGCAAGCCCGGCACCGGCGAGGAACTCAAGCCCGGCATGACCTTCACCATCGAACCCATGATCAACGCCGGCAAGCGCGACATCAAGGAACTGGGCGACGGCTGGACCATCGTTACCAAGGACCATTCCCTGTCCGCCCAGTGGGAGCACACCGTGCTGGTCACCCCCACCGGCTACGAGGTGCTGACCCTGTCGGCCGGCAGTCCGCCGCCGCCGGCCTTCGTCCCCGCCGTCAAGACCTGACCCGAGCGGCCCTGGCGCGGTTCCTGCTTCACTACGGCCATGCGAGCGATCCAATCCCTGAGAGAGCAGTTCCGTGCCAGCAAGGCCGAACTGCTGCAGAAAGTCGCCGACACCGGCGCCTCCACCCGCCATGTGCGCAGTACCCTGCACCAGCTGGCGCGCCTGGCCGACGGCACGCTCAAGACCCTGTGGCAGCAGGCCGGCTTCGGCCCGGCCTACGCGCTGGTGGCGGTGGGCGGCTTCGGCCGCGGCGAGCTCTTCCCCTACTCCGACATCGACGTGCTGCTGCTGCTGCCGTCCGGTGAGTCGCCCGACACGGACGAGCCGCTGCGCCAGCGCATCGAGACCTTCATCAGCAACTGCTGGGACGCCGGGCTGGAGATCGGCTCCAGCGTGCGTACCGTAGAGGACTGCCTGGCCGAGGCGGCCAAGGACGTCACGGTACAGACGGCGCTGTTGGAATCGCGCCTGATCACCGGCAACGCCGAGCTGTTCAAGACCTTCCGCTGGGAGTTCCGCCAGGCGCTCGATCCGCGCGCCTTCTTCGTCGCCAAGACGCTGGAGATGCAGCAGCGCCACAGCAAGTTCGAAGACACGCCCTATGCGCTGGAACCCAACTGCAAGGAGTCGCCCGGCGGCCTGCGCGACCTGCAGATCATCCTGTGGGTGGCACAGGCGGCCAGCTACGGCAAGGACTGGGACGAGCTGGCGCAGTCGGGCCTGGCCACACCGTTTGAGGTCAAACAGCTCAAGCGCTTCGAGGCCATGCTGCAGCTCATCCGCCTGCGCCTGCACTTGACGGCCGGCCGGCGCGAAGACCGCCTGGTGTTCGACCTGCAGACCGCCGTGGCCGGTGCCTTCGGCTACAGCGCCGAAGTGGCCCAGGGCAAGCTCAAGATGCGCGCCAGCGAGGCGCTGATGCGCCACTACTACTGGGCCGCCAAGGCCGTCACGCAGCTCAACCGCATTCTGCTGCTCAACATCGAGGAGCGGCTGTCTCCCTCGACGCAGACGCCGATCCCGATCAATGAGCGTTTTGCCGACAAGGCCGGGCTGATCGAGGTGCGCAGCGATGACCTGTACGAGCGCGAACCGCACGCCATCCTGGAGACCTTCCTCGTCTACCAGACCACCGAGGGCGCCAAAGGCCTGTCGGCCCGCACGCTGCGCGCGCTGTACAACGCGCGCGGCCTGATGAACGGGGCCTTCCGCGCCGACCCGGTCAACCGCGCCACCTTCATGCGCATCCTGCAGCAGCCGCAGGGCATCACCCACGCCATGCGGCTGATGAACCAGACTTCGGTGCTGGGGCGCTACCTCTGGATCTTCCGCCGCATCGTCGGCCAGATGCAGCACGACCTGTTCCACGTCTACACGGTCGACCAGCACATCCTGATGGTGCTGCGCAATGTGCGGCGCTTCTTCATGGCCGAGCACACACACGAGTACCCGTTCTGCTCGCAACTCGCCGCCGGCTGGGACAAGCCCTGGATCCTGTATGCCGCAGCACTGTTCCACGACATCGCCAAGGGCCGCGGCGGCGACCATTCCGACCTCGGCGCCACCGAGGTACGCCGCTTCGCCCGCCAGCACGGCATCGCGCGCGAGGATGCGCAACTGATCGAATTCCTCGTCAAGGAACACCTGACCATGAGCCGCGTGGCGCAGAAATCCGATCTGTCGGACCCGGATGTCATCGCCGCCTTCGCCAAGCAGGTAGGCAGCGAGCGCAACCTGACCGCGCTTTACCTGCTGACGGTGGCCGACATCCGCGGCACCAGCCCCAAGGTCTGGAACGCCTGGAAGGGCAAGCTGCTGGAAGACCTGTACCGCTACACCCTGCGCGCCCTGGGCGGCCATGCGCCGTCGCCCGATGCCGAGGTGGAAGCGCGCAAGCGCGAGGCGCTGGTGCAGCTGGCGCTGCACTCGCTGCCCTTCGAAGCGCACAAGCCCTTGTGGGACACGCTGGACGTGAGCTACTTCATGCGCCACGATGCCAACGACATCGCCTGGCACACTCGACAGCTCTCGCGCCATGTCGGCAGCGACAAGCCCATCGTGCGCGCACGCCGCTCGCCGGTCGGTGAAGGCTTGCAGGTGCTGGTCTACGCCAAGGACCAGCCGGACCTGTTCGCCCGTATCTGCGGCTACTTCGACCACGGCGGCTACAGCATCCTTGACGCGCGCATCCACACGGCACGCAACGGCTACGCGCTCGACACCTTCCAGGTCGTCACGCCCTCGCTCAACGAGCACTACCGCGAACTCACCAGCCTGGTCGAAGCAGAACTGGCGCGCGCCATCGCCGAAGCAGCCCCGCTGCCCGCACCCAGCCGTGGTCGGCTGTCGCGCCGCGTCAAGAGTTTTCCCATCACGCCGCGCGTCACGCTCCGGCCCGACGAGAAAGCGCAGCGCTGGCTGCTCAGCATCTCCAGCAGCGACCAGCCGGGCCTGCTCTACAAGGTGGCGCGCGTGCTGGCCAAGCACCAGATCAACCTGCAACTGGCCAAGGTCAACACCCTGGGCGAACGGGTGGACGACAGTTTCCTGATCTGCGGCGCAGCGCTGCAGAACAACAAGGCCCAACTGGAAATCGAGACCGAACTGCTGGACGTACTGGGTTCCTAGCGCCCCCACATGGCTGAGGCGCTTGCTTCGCGCCACCCAAGCAGGCCCCCTCAGTCGTCCAGCGTGGCATCCAGCCCCGGAAACAGCACCTCGGAAAAACCGAAGCGGGTGAAGTCGCGCACCCGCATCGGGTAGAGCTTGCCATCGAGGTGGTCGCATTCGTGCTGCACCACCCGGGCGTGAAACCCCTCCACGGTGCGGTCGATCGCGTCGCCATACTGATCGAAACCGGTGTAGCGGATGCTTGCGTAGCGCGGCACCACGCCGCGCAGGCCCGGCACCGACAGGCAACCTTCCCAGCCCTCCTCCTCAGCCTCGCCCAGCGGCGTGATGACCGGATTGCACAGCACCGTGCGCGGCACGATGGGTGCCTCCGGATAGCGCGGGTTGGGCGCGCCGCTGCCGAAGATCACCACCCGCAGGTCGACGCCTATCTGCGGTGCCGCCAGACCCGCACCGTTGGCGGCGATCATGGTGTCGAGCATATCGGTGATGAGCAGGTGCAATTCATCGCTGTCGAACTGGGTCACCGGCTGGGCGACGCGCAAGAGGCGCGGGTCGCCCATCTTGAGGATGGTACGAACGGTCATGGGGTTCCTGATTCAGCAGGAGCCAGAGCATAGCCGAGCGCCCTGAAGGCACGGGCACAGGGCACAATGACGCCATGCCGCTGCCCCGCCCAACCCGACCGCGCCCACAGGCCCTTGCCGCGCCCGTGTCGGCGCTACTGCGCTGGGTCTATCTCGGCTTGGCGTTGCTGTTCCTGCTGCTGGGTATTCTGGGCGTCTTCCTGCCGGTGCTGCCGACCACGCCCTTCATCCTGCTGTCGGCCTGGGCGGCGGCGCGCAGTTCGCCGCGCCTGCTGGCCTGGCTGGAGGAGCACACGATGTTCGGCCCCATGATCCGCGACTGGCGTCGCGGCGGCGTGGTGCGGCGGCGCTCCAAATGGGTGGCCACCGGGGTGATGGCTGCCAGCGGGGCCTACCTGCTGCTGAGTTCGCACCCCCGCTGGGCCGCGTGGCTGGCGATAACCTGCATGGCGTCGGTCTCCATGTGGCTGTGGCGCCGGCCGGAACACCAGCCCGACGAAGCTGCTGACGCCTAGACTTTGCCTCAGGCGAGGCGGAAGGTCGCAACGATGCCAGCCAGGCGCTGCGCCTGATCCTTCAGGCTTTCGGCCGCAGCGGCCGACTCCTCCACCAGCGCGGCGTTCTGCTGCGTCATCTTGTCGAGGTGGCTGACGGCGGCATTCATCTGGCCGATGCCCTGGTTCTGCTCGGTCGAGGCAGCGCTGATGCCGGCGATCATGTCGGTCACACGGTGGACGCTGTCCACGATGTCGTTCATGGTGCTGCCGGCATCGCGCACCAGCCGGGCGCCCACTTCGACTTTGCCCACGCTGGCGTCGATCAGGGCCTTGATCTCGCGCGCCGCTTCCGCCGAGCGCTGGGCCAGGCTGCGCACCTCGGAGGCCACCACGGCGAAGCCGCGCCCCTGCTCGCCGGCACGCGCGGCTTCCACCGCGGCGTTGAGCGCCAGGATGTTGGTCTGGAAAGCGATGCTGTCGATCACGCCGATGATGTTGGCGATCTGGCTGGAGCTCTGGTTGATCTCGTCCATGGTAGACACCACCTGCCCCACCACCTCACCGCCGCGCTGTGCCACCTGGGTGGCCGACGCCGCCAGCTGGTTGGCGGTGCGAGCGGCCTCGGCCGAGTTCTGCACTGTGCCGGTGAGCTGCTCCATGGACGATGCCGTCTGCTGCAGGCTGCTGGCGGCCTGCTCGGTACGCTGCGACAGGTCGGCATTGCCGGTGGCTACTTCCGAACTGGCATGCGTGATCTGCTCGGTGGCCTGGCTGATGTCGCTGAAGGCCGCGTGCAGTTTCTGCTGCATCAGCGACAGGCGGCGCAACAGCGAGCCGATCTCGTCCGGCCGGGTGGTTTCAAAGCGGTGCGACAGGTCGCCCTGGGCAATGTTGTCGGCCACCGCCACCGCGTCGCGCATCGGGCCGGTGATGGCACGTGTGGTGATCCAGGCAATCGCCGCGCCCAGCGCCAGCGCAATCACGCAGATGAGGATCAGGATCTGGTTGGCCTGCGCCACGGTGCCTTCCAGCTGCTGCGTGGCTTCACTGCTGCGCGCCTTCAGGCTGTTGACCAGTTCGTCGAGTGACTTGAGCATGGACTGCGCCAGCGGCACCAGTTCGGCGTCAATGCGCTGCTGCCCCTCGCCCATCTGGATGTCATCGCGAATCTGTGCGCGGATGCCGACAAAGCGGTTGCGGGCCTGGTTGATCTTCTCGATCATGGCGGCAATCGCCGGCTCATCCGTGACGTCGGCCACCTTCTTCTGCAGTGCCACCGTGGCGGTGGCGGTGGCGGCCATGTCCTCGTTGAGGCGGCTGAGCACACCCTCCATGCGGCCGCGTACGCCATCGTCGTCGCCGATGGCCGCGTCCAGCCGGGTGGCGGTCAGGGCGCGATCCAGGTTGGTCCGCACCAGGGCCGACCACTCCTGCACCACCACCAGCCGCTCGGTGTGGCGCACGTTGTCAGCATTGAGTGACTGAATACGCCAGAGCTGAATCCCGGCCGCCAGCAGCATGAGCACCATCAGGGCCAGCACGATGCCAAAACCGGTGCCCAGGCGGGCGCCGATGCGCTTGAATTCCAGACGTGACAAAAAGCCCATGACGATTCCCTTCCTTCTTATGTGTCAGGCCAAACTCCCGTAGGACAGTCTAGCCGACCCGAAGGTCAGGAAGCGGCATTTAAGAGCTGAAAAAGCCCCGTTTCATCCAGAATCGGCACGCCCAGCGCCTGCGCCTTCTCCAGCTTGCTGCCGGCTTCGGCTCCGGCCACCACGTAGTCGGTCTTCTTGCTCACCGAGCCGGCCACCTTGGCACCGGCCGCCTCCAGCCGTTCCTTGGCCTCCTCACGGCTGAGCGTGGGCAGGGTGCCCGTGAGCACAAAGGTCTTGCCCGCCAGCGGCAGCTGCGCTGCCGGGCTGGGTTCGCCCTCTTCCCAGTGCACGCCGCAGGCACGCAACTGTTCCACCACCTCGCGGTTGTGCGGCTGCTCGAAGAAAGTGCGGATGCTCTGCGCCACCACCGGGCCGACATCCGGCACCTGTAGCAGTTGCTCGACCGAGGCGTCCATGATGGCGTCCAGCTGGCCGAAGTGGCGCGCCAGGTCCTTGGCCGTAGCTTCACCGACATGGCGGATGCCCAGGCCGAACAGGAAACGCGGCAGCGTGGTGGCCTTGGACTTCTCCAGCGCCTCCTGCACGTTCATGGCGGATTTCTCGGCCATGCGCTCCAGGCTGGCCAGCGCGGTCAGGCCCAGGCGGTACAGGTCGGGCAGCACCTTGACCACCTCGTTGTCCACCAGCTGGTCCACCAGCTTGTCGCCCAGGCCCTCGATGTCCAGCGCGCGGCGCTGGGCAAAGTGCAGCAGGGCCTGCTTGCGCTGCGCGCTGCAGAACAGACCGCCGGTGCAGCGGTAGTCGGCCTCACCCTCCTCGCGCACGGCGGCCGAGCCGCAGACCGGGCAGGTGCGCGGCATGGTGAAGACCGCAGCGCCCGGCGGGCGCTTCTCGGGCAGTACCGCCACCACTTCCGGAATGACGTCGCCAGCACGGCGCACGATCACCGTGTCACCCACGCGCACGTCCTTGCGCCGCGCCTCGTCCTCGTTGTGCAGCGTGGCATTGGTCACCGTGACACCGCCGACGAACACCGGCGCCAGCTTGGCCACCGGCGTGAGCTTGCCGGTGCGCCCCACCTGCACCTCGATGGACTGCACCGTGGTCAGCATCTCCTGCGCCGGGTACTTGTGCGCCACCGCCCAGCGCGGTTCACGCGTGACGAAACCCAGACGCTGCTGCAGGTCGAGGCGGTTGACCTTATAGACCACGCCGTCGATGTCGTACGGCAGACTGTCGCGCAAGGCAGCGATGCGCCGGTGGAATGCTATTAATTCAGGAGCGCCCTGCGCCGTCTGGGTCTGGTCGCAGACCGGAAAACCCCATGATTTCAACGTCTGCAGCAGCGCGAAATGGGTTTCTGCCTGCAGCGCCCCCGGCGTGACCTCGCCGAGGCCGTAGACAAAGAAGCTCAGCGGGCGCTGCGCCGCAATCGCCGGGTCGAGCTGGCGCACCGAGCCGGCGGCCGCATTGCGTGGGTTGACGAAGGTCTTCTCGCCCTTCTGGCGCTGCACCTCGTTCAGCGCCTCGAAGTCATCGCGCCGCATGTAGACCTCGCCGCGTACTTCCAGCACGGAAGGCACACCTTCAAGCAGCCGCAGGGGGATTTGCCCAATGGTGCGGATGTTCTGCGTCACGTCCTCGCCCACCTCGCCATCGCCGCGCGTGGCGGCCTGCACGAGCACACCCTGCTCGTAGCGCAGGTTGATGGCCAGGCCATCGAACTTGAGTTCGGCCACGTACTCGACCGGCGGCTCGGCCTCTGTCAAACCCAGCTCGCGCCGCACGCGGGCATCAAAAGCCTCGGCGCCGCTGGCCTCGGTGTCGGTCTCGGTACGGATGCTGAGCATCGGCACCGCATGGCGCACGCTGGCGAAATGCTCCAGCGGCTTGCCGCCGACGCGCTGCGTCGGCGAATCCGGCGTCAGCAGCTCGGGGTGCGCCGCTTCGAGGTCCTGCAGTTCACGGAACAGCCGGTCGTACTCGGCGTCGGGGATCTCCGGTGCGTCGAGCACGTAATAGCGGTGGGCGTGGTGATGCAGCAGGCGGTGCAACTCGGCCACGCGAGCCTGGTCAGGCCCCGGTGGCGGCGCATCGAACAAATCCGGTGTGGTCATGTCGTCAGGAAGACGGACGAAGGTCAGGAAAACAAGCGGCGGGCCAGAATGGAGCCGGCAGACAATTCGCGCGCGTCCAGCGAGTCGTAGAGTTTTTCGAGTTCGGCGCCAATCTGGTCCAGCGCCTGCGCGCTAAGCGGCTGGCCGTTGTCATCGGTCACCAGCCCGTCCATGGTGGCCGCCAGCGACTCGGCGGCTTCGCGCATGCGGGCAAAGGGCTGTTCGTGCCGGTCCACATGGGCCACTTCCAAACTCAGGCTGACCTCGCGCAGCGCCGATTGGTCCAGGTCTTCGGCCAGGGCGGCCTGGGCGTCGAAGGCCAGGCCGAGCAAGGGCGGCTGGCCGGGCTGCGACGCTGGCAGCACCATGCGGCCGGGGATGGCGCCCGGCACAAAGCCCAGCCGGGCCGCGCACTGGTGCACATAACCCGGGCTCCACGCGGCGGCGCGGGCACGCAACATGACGCCGAGCTGCGCATCGTGTGTGCTGGCAAAACCGTCCAGTTCGCGCGCGCGGGCCACCTCGTCCAACATCTCGGGAAATTCGGGCGTGCCGCCCACGGCGTCGGCAAAGGCCTGGGCCTTGACGACAAATTCGGAATATTCGATTTCGTTGAGCGCACCGGAGCGATTGGCAAGCTGCACGCCAGCCTGCAGCGCGCTGTAGCGCTGGCCGACCTGCGGCAGCTCCCATTGCTGGGTGACCTCGTTCAGGCCCTCCAGCGCAAATGGTTTGCTACCGACACGGCGGGTGGCCGGCATGGCGGCCAGCACGGCGTCACCGAACACCGCCGACTCAAGCGAGATCGGCGCGATGACATCGATCAGCGAGTCCAGTGACGGCTTCTTCTCGATCGGCGGCAGCGGCAGCGGTGCAGCTTCGGGATCGAAACCCGGTCCGGCGGGATCAAAACCCGGCTCCTGCCGGCCCAGCTCGGGCTCGACACGCGGCGCCTGCGGATCGGCCTGGCGCGGTGCGCTGCGGCGCGAGGTCCAGGCGCCGTGCGCGACCACGCCGGCCAGCACCAGGCCGCCAATGATCGCCAAACCGACCTGCAGCGTGCTCATCGGATCAAGCCACCTCAGCCATCGAGACAGCGGACTCCATGTCCACCGCCACGATGCGCGACACGCCCTGCTCCTGCATGGTCACGCCGATCAGCTGCTCGGCCATCTCCATGGCGATCTTGTTGTGGCTGATGAACAGGAACTGGGTACCGCGGCTCATGCTGGTCACCAGCTTGGCGTAGCGCTCGGTGTTGGCGTCGTCCAGCGGTGCGTCCACCTCGTCCAGCAGACAGAAGGGGGCCGGGTTGAGCTGGAAAATGGCGAACACCAGCGCGATGGCAGTGAGCGCCTTCTCGCCGCCCGAGAGCAGGTGGATGGTCTGGTTCTTCTTGCCGGGCGGCTGCGCCATGACCTGCACGCCGGAGTCGAGAATCTCATCCCCCGTCATGATGAGCTTGGCCTGGCCGCCGCCGAACAGCTCGGGGAACATGCGGCCGAAGTGCTCGTTGACGGTCTTGAAGGTGCCGCTCAGCAGCTCGCGCGTTTCGCCGTCGATCTTGCGGATGGCGTCTTCCAGGGTGTTCATGGCGTCGGTCAGGTCGGCCGACTGCGCGTCGAGGAACTGCTTGCGTTCGCGTGCATGCGCCAGCTCGTCCAGCGCCGCCAGGTTGACGGCGCCCAGCGCCGCGATCTCGCGGTGCAGGCGGTCGATCTCGCCTTGCAGGCCGGTCAGGCGCACATTGCCTTCTTCGATGGACTTGGCCACCGCCTCCAGATCGGCCTGGGCGTCGGCCAGCAGTTGGCTGTATTGCTCCAGGCCCAGGCGTGCCGCCTGTTCCTTGAGCTGGAAATCGGTGATGCGCTGGCGCAGCGGCTCCAGCTCACGCTCCAGCGCGAGTCGCCTCTCATCGCTGGCGCGCAGCTTGGTGGTCAGGTCGTCGTATTCGCTGCGCTTGGCGGCCAGCGTCTGCTCGCGCTCCAGCTTGAGGGCCAGTGCGTTCTGCAGGCCGGCCTGGGCGGCGGCATCCGTCAGACGCGTCAGCTCGTCGCGGGCGCGCTGCTCCTCCGCCACCAGGGCCGTGGCCTGCTGGTCAGCGGTTTCGATGGCGCGCGACAACTCGGCCTTGCGCGCATCGAGCGTACGCAGCGAGAAGGTGGCCTCTTGCGCCTGGCGCTCCAGGCTGCGCAACTGTTCGCGGCAATCATTCAACTTGCGCTCGGCCTCCAACACGCGCTCGTCGAGCTGGGCGTGGCGCTCCTGGCTGTCAGCCAGTTGCATGTCGAGCTCTTCGAAGCGTGCTTCGGCGGCCACGCGACGCTCCTGCAGGTCTTCCAGCTGGGCATCGACCTCGGCCATATCGGCACCGATCTGCTCGCTGCGCGCGCGGGTCTGCTCGGCCAGCTGCGTCAGGCGCAGGGTTTCGACCTGCAGCTCGTGCGCACGGCTCTGGCTCTCGCTCGCGTCGCGGCGAGCCGTCACCAGGCGCTGCGAGGCGTCGGCATAAGCGGCCTCGGCACGCACCAGTGCGCTGCGCGACTCATCCACGATGAGCGACTGGGCGCGCAGCTGCTTTTCCAGATTCTCGATCTCCTGCGCGCGTGCCAGCAGGCCGGCCTGCTCGGAGTCCTGCGCGTAGAAGCTCACGCTGTGCGCGGTAACGGCGTGGCCGGTCTTGACATACAGCGTCTCACCCGCCTGCAGTTGGCCGCGCTGGGCCAGCGCTTCCTCGAAGCTTTGCGCCACATAGCAGCCCTGCAGCCAGTCGGTCAGCACGGCCTTGAGGCCGGCGTCGTTGACGCGCAGCAGGTCAGCCAGCCGCGGCAGACTTCCGGCCTTCTCCGGCACGGCGGCCTGCGGCGCGCTGTAGAAAGCCAGCTTGGCCGGCGGCGCATCGGTACCAAAGGCGCGCACCATGTCAAGGCGACTGACCTCCAGCGCGCCCATGCGCTCGCGCAGCGCGGCCTCCAAGGCGTTTTCCCAGCCCTGCTCGATGTGCAGCTTGGTCCACAGTGCCTGCAGATCGGCCAAGCCGTGCTTGGCCAACCAGGGCTGCAGCTTGCCGTCGGTCTTGACCTTCTCCTGCAGCGCCTTGAGCGCTTCCATGCGCGCCGACAGGTCGGCCTGGCGCGCGGATTCGGTGTTGACGGCTTCCTGCTGCGTGCGGCGGGCGTCGTCAAGCTGCGGCACCTGTTCCTGCAACTCCTGCAGGCGGGCGTCCGTCACGGCGGCAGTTTCCTGCGCCTCGGCCAGCTGCGCCTGCAGGTTCTGCAGCCGTGCCTCGTCGGGCGCGGCCAGCGCGTTTTTGTCAGCGGTCAGGCGCTCACGGCGCAGCTGCAGCTGGCGCGTCTGCTCCTCGATGCTGCGCTGCTCGGCCGCCAGCACCTGGATCTGCTGCTGCACCTGGCCCACGCTGCTGCGCTGCTCATTGGCGCGGTTCTGCGCCTGGCGCAGGGCCTCTTCGAGGTCCGGCAGGGCCTGCGACTGTTCTTCCAGCTGCGCGGCCAGCAGTTCGTTCTTTTCTTCACCTACCAACGCCAGCTCGGCCAAGCGTTCGATCTCGGCGGCGGCGTCTTCCTTGCGGGTGGCCCACTGGGCGGTCTGTTCCTTCAGCGTGATCAGGCGCTCCTCGACCCGCTGGCGGCCCTCGACCACGAAGCGGATCTCGGCCTCCAGCCGGCCGACTTCGGTACTGGCTTCGTACAGCAGGCCCTGGGCCTGGTTGACCTGGTCACCGGCGGCGTAATGCGCCTGGCGGATGGTTTCCAGGTCCGCTTCGATATGGCGCAGGTCGGCCACGCGCGATTCGAGGTCGATCACCGCGCGTTCGCCGTCCTGGCGGATCTTGGTCTGGTCGGCCTCGGCCTCGCTGCGGCGCAGGTACCAGAGCTGGTGCTGCTTGAGCGTCACGTCGGACTGCAGCGCGTTGTACTTCTGCGCCACCTCGGCCTGGCGTTCCAGCTTTTCCAGGTTGGCGTTGAGTTCGCGCAGGATGTCCTCCACGCGGGTCAGGTTCTCACGCGTGTCCGACAGGCGGTTCTCGGTCTCGCGGCGGCGCTCCTTGTACTTGGAGACCCCGGCCGCCTCTTCCAGGAACATGCGCAGGTCTTCGGGCTTGGATTCGAGGATGCGGCTGATGGTGCCCTGGCCGATGATGGCGTAGGCACGCGGGCCCAGACCGGTGCCTAGGAACACGTCCTGCACGTCGCGCCGGCGCACCGGCTGGTTGTTGATGTAGTAGCTGCTGGTGCCGTCACGCGTCAGCACGCGCTTGACCGCGATCTCGGCGAACTGATTCCACTGGCCGCCGGCGCGGTGGTCAGCGTTGTCGAACACCAGTTCCACGCTGGCGCGGCTGGCCGGCTTGCGACTGGTGGTGCCGTTGAAGATGACGTCCTGCATGGACTCGCCGCGCAGTTCGCTGGCCCGGCTTTCGCCCAGCACCCAGCGCACCGCGTCCATGATGTTGGACTTGCCGCAGCCGTTGGGGCCGACCACGCCCACCAACTGGCCCGGCAGCATGAAGTTGGTGGGTTCGGCGAACGACTTGAACCCGGACAGCTTGATGGAGGTAAGACGCACAGCGAGGCTAAGTTGTTGATTGAATTGGGCTTTTCGTCCACCCGGCCGGTGGCGCAAACCTTGATGATACCGTGAGCGCCGCACCGCCCCGGCAATGGCCTCAGCCCGGCGGCGGCCCTCTCATCCACGGGATAATCGAGGGTTATGAATCCCTATCTCTCCCGGCTGCAGCCCTACCCGTTCGAGCGGCTCAAGCAGCTGTTTGCCGGCGTCACGCCCAACCCGGCTTACCGCCCCATCAGCCTGGGCATTGGCGAACCGCGCCATGCCACCCCGCCCCTGATCATCGAGGCCCTGAACGCCAACATGGCGGGCCTGGCCAGCTACCCGGCCACCGGCGGTGAGCCGGCATTGCGCGACGCCGCCGCTGGCTGGCTGCAGCGCCGTTATGGCGTCACCGTCAACCCGGCCACGCAGATCCTGCCGGTCAACGGCTCGCGCGAGGCGCTGTTTGCGCTGACGCAGACCGTGGTCGACGGCACGCAGCCCGGGGCCACCGTGCTGTGCCCCAATCCCTTCTATCAGATCTATGAGGGCGCGACGCTGCTGGCCGGGGCCCAGCCGTATTACGTGCCGAGCGACCCGAAACGCAACTTCGCGGTCGACTGGGACAGCGTGCCGGCCGAGGTCTGGGCCCGCACGCAGATGATCTTTACCTGCTCGCCCGGCAACCCGACCGGCGCCGTGATGCCGCTGGACGAGTGGAAGAAGCTGTTCGACCTGAGCGACCGCTATGGCTTTGTCATCGCCTCCGACGAGTGCTACAGCGAGATCTACTTCCGCGACGAGCCGCCGCTGGGCGGGCTGGAAGCCGCGGTGAAGCTGGGCCGCCCCGACTTCAAGAACCTGATTGCCCTGACCAGCCTGTCCAAGCGCAGCAATGTGCCGGGCATGCGCAGCGGTTTCGTGGCCGGCGACGCCTCGCTGATCAAGCCCTTCCTGCTCTACCGCACCTACCACGGCAGTGCCATGAGCACCGTGGTGCAGGCGGCCAGCGTGGCCGCCTGGAACGACGAGCAGCACGTGATCGACAACCGCAACCAGTACCGCGCCAAGTTCGCCCAGGTCACGCCCCTGCTGAGTTCGGTGCTCGACGTGGCCCTGCCCGATGCAGCCTTCTACCTTTGGGCTGGCGTCAAAGGCTCCGACACCGAGTTCGCGCGGGACTTGTACGCTCTTTACAATGTGACCGTTCTGCCCGGCAGCTACCTCGCCCGCGAAGCCCACGGCTTCAACCCGGGTGCCGGGCGCATCCGCATGGCGCTGGTGGCCGAGACCGCCGAGTGCGTGGAAGCCGCCGAGCGCATCATCCAGTTTGTCAAATCCAGAATGTGAAACCTTGCGGGACAGACCTTCAGCGCTGTCCTCAACCGATTAGGAGAAATAGAAACCATGAGCCAACAACTGCAACAGATCATCGACGCCGCCTGGGAAAACCGCGCCAATATTTCCCCCAAGTCCGCCCCGAAAGAAGTGGCCGACGCCGTCGAGCACGTGATTGCCGAACTCAACGCCGGTCGCCTGCGCGTGGCCACCCGTGAAGGCGTGGGCCAGTGGACCGTGCACCAGTGGATCAAGAAGGCCGTGCTGCTGTCCTTCCGCCTGAAGGACAACGAGGTCATCAAGGCTGGCGATCTGGGCTTTTACGACAAGGTCGAAACCAAGTTCTCCAAGCTGACAGAAGAAGAGATGAAGGCCAGCGGCGTGCGCGTGGTGCCGCCGGCCGTGGCGCGTCGCGGCAGCTTCATCGCCAAGGGCGCCATCCTGATGCCCTCTTACGTGAACATCGGCGCCTACGTCGACGAAGGCACCATGGTCGACACCTGGGCCACCGTCGGCTCCTGCGCCCAGGTCGGCAAGAACGTGCACCTGTCGGGCGGTGTGGGCCTGGGCGGCGTGCTCGAGCCGCTGCAAGCCAACCCGACCATCATTGAAGACAACTGCTTCATCGGCGCGCGCTCCGAAATCGTCGAAGGCGTGATCGTGGAAGAGAACTCGGTCATTTCCATGGGTGTGTACATCGGCCAGAGCACCCCGATCTACGACCGTGCCACCGGCGAGGTGAGCTATGGCCGCGTGCCGGCCGGCTCGGTGGTCATCAGCGGCAGCCTGCCGAAAGACGGCGGCAAGTACAGCCTGTACGCGGCCATCATCGTCAAGCGCGTCGATGCGCAGACCCGCGCCAAGACCAGCTTGAACGACTTGCTGCGGGACTGATGTTGCACACCCCCAGGCTGCGCGCACTGCGTGTCGCTACGCCACCCCCCTTGCAGGGGGCAACGCCAGTGGACCGGCAAAGCCGGTTCCACGGCGTTCTTGGCTTTAGGGGTTGGTGCTCAACTGATGTTGCGGTGACGAACCTGAGGGAGAGGTAAGAACATGAGCACGACGATGGGCACGATGGAGCGGATTCTGCGGCTGATGGCCGAGAAGAAGGCGTCGGACGTGTATCTCTCGGCGTTTGCGCCGGCGATGATCCGCATCAACGGCCAGTGCGTGCCGATCAACAGCCAGCCGCTCACGCCCGAGGCGCCGCGCGGCCTGCTGTCCGAGATCCTGCCGATCGAGCGCATGTCCGAACTCGACCGCAGCGGCGAACTCAACATGGGCTTTCCGCTACAGGGCGTGGGGCGTTTCCGCCTCAGCGCCATGCGTCAGCGCGGCTCGGTGGCGGCGGTCATCCGCTTCATTGCCAACGAGGTGCCGCCGCTGGCAACACTCTCGGTACCCGCGGTGCTGGGTGAGCTGATCATGGAAAAGCGGGGCCTCTTGCTGATGGTGGGCGCCACCGGCATGGGCAAGAGCACAACCCTAGCGGCCATGATCGACCACCGCAACGAGCACAGCGCCGGCCACATCCTGACCATCGAGGACCCGATCGAGTTCCTGTTCAAGAACAAGCGCTCGGTGGTGAACCAGCGTGAGATCGGCACCGACACCTCTTCGCTGCAGGTGGCGCTGCAAAATGCACTGCGCCAGGCGCCGGACGTGATCATGATCGGCGAGATCCGCGACCGCGAGACCATGTCGGCCGCCATTGCCTACGCCCAGTCCGGCCACCTCTGCCTGGCCACCATGCACGCCAACAACAGTTACCAGGCGCTCAACCGTATCCTGAGCTTCTACCCGGTGGAGGTCCGCGCCTCCATGCTGGGCGACCTGTCCAGCGCGCTGAAGGCCATCGTGTCGCAACGCCTGCTGCGCACCACGGCGGGTGGCCGCACGCCGGCGGTCGAGGTGATGCTCAATACCAAGCTGGTGGCGGAGCTGATTGAGAAAGGCGACTTCACCGGCATCAAGGAAGCGTTGGAGAAGTCCATGGCCGAAGGCTCGCAGAACTTCGAGCAGGACATTGCGCGCCTGATCGTCGAGGGCATCGTCGACCGCAAGGAAGGCCTGGCCAATTCCGACTCGCCCACCAACCTGATGTGGCGGCTGCAGAACGACTTCGACAAGACCGCGCAGACGCAACAGCCGGCCGAAGACCCGGACGACCAGCCCTCGTTCACCGAAATCACTCTGGATGTGAAGCACTGATGTCACGCACCCTGCAACTCGCCGAACAGCTGATCGCCCGCCCCTCGCTCACGCCCGATGACGCCGGCTGCCAGGACCTGATCGCCGCACGCCTGGCGCCGCTGGGTTTTGTCTGCGAAACCATCGAAAGCGGCCCGGCCGATTTCCGCGTCAAGAACCTGTGGGCCAAACGGCCTTCAAACCAGACGGGGAAAGCGGCAAATGCTCCCAAATTGATAGCATTTGCCGGCCACACCGACGTCGTGCCCACCGGCCCGGTGGCGCAGTGGACGAGCGACCCCTACACGCCCACGCACCGCGATGGCCGGCTCTACGGCCGCGGCGCCGCCGACATGAAGACCTCACTGGCCGCCTTCGTGGTGGCCATTGAGGAGTTTCTGACTGCCCAGCCGCAGGCCAATCTCGACATCGCCCTGCTGCTGACCAGCGACGAGGAAGGCCCGGCGCTGGATGGCACCGTCAAGGTCTGTGAGGTCCTGCAGGCGCGCGGCGAGCGGCTGGACTACTGCATCGTCGGTGAACCGACCTCGGTGCAACGCACCGGTGACATGCTGAAGAACGGCCGCCGCGGCACGCTCAGCGGCAAGCTCACCGTCAAGGGCATTCAGGGCCACATCGCCTACCCGCAACTGGCGCGCAACCCGATCCACCTGCTGGCACCAGCCCTGGCCGAACTGGTGGGCATCGAGTGGGACTGCGGCAATGACTTCTTCCCGCCCACCAGCTGGCAGGTCAGCAACATTCACGGCGGCACCGGCGCCAGCAATGTGATCCCGGGTAACGTGGTGGTGGACTTCAACTTCCGCTTCAGCACCGAGTCCACCCCGGAAGGCCTGCAGCAGCGCCTGACCGACGTGCTGCACCGCCATGGGCTGCAGCCTGGTTCGGACTACGAACTGGCATGGACCCTGGGGGGGCGCCCCTTCCTCACCACGCCCGGCACGCTGGTCGATGCGGTGCGCGATGCCATCCGCGAGGAAACCGGCCTGGAAACCGAACTCTCCACCACCGGCGGCACCAGCGATGGGCGCTTCATCGCGCAGATCTGCCCACAGGTGATCGAGCTCGGCCCGACCAATGCCACCATTCACAAGATCGACGAGAACGTGCCCTTGGCCGACATCGAGCCGCTGAAGAACATCTACCGCCGCGTGCTGGAAAAACTGGCGGCATGACGCAGACCACCGCACCCACCGTCCTCAACCTGATCGAAGCCGCTGCCCGCCAGCTGGAGGCCGCCGGCGTCGCCTACGGCCACGGCACCACCAATGCCTTCGACGAGGCCGCCTGGCTGGTGCTGTGGCGCCTCGGGCTGCCGCTGGACGACCTGGATTCTGTGGCCAATCGGCCTGTAGAGCCCGCCGATCAAGCACAGGTTGCTACGCTTTTGGAAGCGCGCATCAGCACCCGCAAGCCTGCCGCTTACCTTACCCATGAGGCCTGGCTGCAGGGTGTGCCCTTCTATGTGGACGAGCGCGCCATCGTGCCGCGCTCCTTCATTGCCGAGCTGTTGGCCGACGGCACCATCGACGCCTGGCTGGGCGAGCACACGAAGCGCGTACTCGACCTGTGCACCGGCAACGGCAGCCTGGCCGTGCTGGCCGCCATGGCCTGGCCGGAAGTGTCAGTGGACGGCGCCGACCTCTCGGCGGACGCCTTGGCTGTGGCGCGCATCAATGTCGAGAAACACGGCCTGGCCGACCGCATCACGCTGCTGCAGTCCGACGGTCTGAGCCAGGTGCGCGGCCCCTACGACCTGATCCTGTGCAACCCGCCCTATGTCAACGCGCAGAGCATGGCGGCCTTGCCGGCCGAGTACCGCGCCGAACCCGAGTTGGCGCTGGCCGGTGGCACCGACGGCATGGACTTCATCCGCCGCCTGTTGCGCGACGCGCCAGCGCAGATGAGCGAACACGCCGTGCTGGTGCTGGAGATCGGCAACGAGCGTCCCTATTTTGAAACCGCCTTCCCGCACCTGGAAGTGGCCTGGCTGGAAACAAGTGCCGGTGAAGACCAGGTTCTGCTGGTCACACGCGAGGCGTTGGAACACCCCCGTGGCGGCTAGCGCCGCCTCCCCCTTTGCAGGGGGCGACACCAATGGCCCGGCCAAGCCGGTTCCACGGTGTCCCTGATAGAAACCCGCCTTCCGAAAAGAACAATGATTACGCTAAAAACCATCACCTTGCGCCGCGGCGCCAAGGTGATCCTCGATGGCGCGTCCGTGACCATCAACCCCGGCGAGAAGGTCGGCCTGGTCGGGCGCAACGGCGCCGGCAAATCCACCCTGTTCGCGCTGCTCAATGGTACGCTGCACGAAGACAGCGGCGACTGCAGCATCCCGCCGCAGTGGCGCCTGGCCCAGGTGGCACAGGACATGCCGGAGACCGACCAGAGCGCCACCGACTTCGTGATCGCCGGCGACACGCGACTGGCGGCGGCACAGGCCGAGGTGACCGCCGCGGAAGCCACCGAAGACGGCGAGCGCATGGCGCATGCCTACATGGAGCTGCACGACGCCGGTGCCCACGATGCCCCGGCGCGCGCGCAGGCGCTGATCCTCGGCCTGGGTTTCAAGACCACCGAGCTGGACCGCCCGGTCAACAGCTTCTCGGGTGGCTGGCGCATGCGCCTGCAACTGGCGCGCGCGCTGATGTGCCCGAGCGACCTGCTGTTGCTGGATGAGCCGACCAACCACCTGGACCTCGACGCCCTGGTCTGGCTGGAAGCCTGGCTGCAGCGCTACCCCGGCACCATGCTGGTGATCAGCCACGACCGCGAGTTCCTCGACGCCGTGACCTCGGTCACGGTGCACATCGAGCAGGCCCAGCTCAAGCGTTACGGCGGCAACTACAGCAAGTTCGAGGACATGCGCGCCGAGCAGATGGAACTGCAGCAGGCCGCCTACGCCAAGCAGCAGGAGAAGATCGCCCACCTGCAGAAGTTCATCGACCGCTTCAAGGCCAAGGCCAGCAAGGCCAAGCAGGCGCAAAGCCGGGTCAAGGCGCTGGACCGTATGGAGCGCATCGCGCCGCTGCTGGCCGAAGCCGAATTCACCTTCGAGTTCAAGGAGCCAGCCAACCTGCCCAACCCCATGCTGGCCATGCAGGAGGTGAGCTTCGGCTACCCGCCGCCAGACGATGCCCCGGTTGGCACGCCACCCACGGTGATCGTGAAGAACGTCAGCAAATCGGTGTTGGCCGGCCAGCGCATCGGCATCCTGGGTGCCAACGGCCAGGGCAAGTCCACTGTGGTCAAGACGATTGCGCGCGCCCTGCAACCGATCAGCGGCGAGATCACCGAAGGCAAGGGTCTGGCGATCGGCTACTTTGCCCAGCAGGAGCTCGACGTGCTGCGCCCGCAGGACACACCGCTGGAGCACATGATCCAGCTGGTGAAGGACGTCACGCTCAAGGGCCAGCTCAGCGGCCAGGCCACACGCGAGCAGGACCTGCGCACCTTCCTGGGCAGCTTCAACTTCACCGGCGATCAGGTCAAGCAGACCGTGGGCAGCATGAGCGGCGGCGAGAAGGCACGCCTGGTGCTGTGCATGCTGGTGTGGCAGCGCCCCAACCTGCTGCTGCTGGACGAGCCGACCAACCACCTGGACCTGGCCACACGCGAAGCGCTGGGCATGGCGCTCAACGAGTTCGAAGGCACAGTGATGCTGGTCAGCCACGACCGCGCCCTGCTGCGCACCGTGTGTGACGAGTTCTGGCTGGTTTCACATGGCGGTATTGCGCCGTTCGACGGCGACCTGGACGACTACCAGCGCTATCTCCTGGACGAAGCCAAGCGCCAGCGCGAAGCTGTGAAGGAATCCGTCAAGGAAGCGGCCGCGGCCAGCGTCAAGCCCGCAGCGCCGCCCCCGGCGGCGAAGCCCGCGCGCGAAGACAACCGCACACGCCAGCTGCGGCGCGAACTGGAGAAGACCGAGGCCCGCATGGCCGAGCTGAACCAGCAGAAAGCCGGGCTCGAGGCCCGGCTGGCCGGCCACCCAAGCCTGCAGGAAATCACCGACCTCGGTCAGCAGCTGCAGCAACTGCAGGGCGAACTCGACACCCTGGAAGAGCGCTGGCTGGAGATGTCCAGCCAGCTCGAAACCCAGAACTGAGCAGCCGGCTCAGAGCTGCAGCTGCGATACCTCGCCGCTGCGCGCCGAGTACTTCACGCCAGCGTGCAGTTTTTCCAGCTGCACGCGCGCCGCGCGACCACCATACACCGCCGAGCGCAGCCACTCGCATTCGGCCTGCAGTGCCGTCGCGTCCGTCAACAGGGTTTGCCAGACGCGTTGTTCCGCATTCCAGCGGTAACCACGGGCCTTGAGCGCATCCTTGGCGTCAAAGGGTGCGGAGGTGGCCTGCAGCCGGAAGGCGGTTTGTGAGCCGGCGTCCAGCAGGCGCGCCAGACCGCTTTGCTGCGCTTGCGATAGCGGCTGCGCCAGCACGGCCAGCAGCGCATGGCAATCCATCTCGGCGCGGTGTGCGTCGTAGAACCAGCCCTTGGCGAGCGCCAGGTTTTCCAGCTTGGCCGAGGACTGGCCTTCACCTTTCCAGTCGATGTCGGCAAAGGAGCAGGCCCAGGCCAATGAGGCGAATGCCGGCAGCCGTGCCTCGACAAAGGGGCGGTCGAAAGCGGCGTTGTGGGCAATGACCAGGTCCACCCCCTCCATCAACTCGGCCACGCGTGCCTCGTCAAGTCGCTGGCCGCGCACCATGGCGTTCGTGATGCCCGTCAGTTGCTCGATCTCGCGCGAGATCGGCATGCCCGGGTCTTCCAGGCCGTCGTAGACCTGCACCGTGCCGCTGGGCAGGCCGGTGGCGTTGTCCACCTCGACGCGTAGCAGCGCCAGCTCGATGATCTTGTCGCGGCTGGCGTCCAGGCCGGTGGTTTCGGTGTCGAGCAGCAGCACCCGCCGCGCCGCGCCCTGGGCCGGCGCAAACTGCAGGCAGGGCTGCAGCCGGCGCAGCACGCGGTAGTCGGGGTGGGTCTCCAGCTGGCGTGCCAGGGCTTCGATATCGCCGGCTGGCGACAAGTCTGCCGGAGCGGCAACCGGCACGGCGGGTGTTGCCGTCCGTGCCGGTGCACGGGGTTTGCGCTTGGGCGCTGTTGGCGGCGCGGGCGGCAGCGCGCCGGCCTCAAAGCCGAAATCGAGCTGCGCGGCACGCGCCGGTGGCGAGTCAGGCATCCTGGCTCTGACGGGCTGTCAGCTGTTTCATTTCGCGTCGCAGCGCGACAGCATCCGGCGTGTGCATGGCATCGGTCTGGCGGAGGCGGAACACGTGCATGGCATCGGCCACGCCCTGGGCCTGCCGCTCCAGCGCCAGACCGGACGAGGCCAGGTCGTGGACCAACTGGTTGTTCTGCTGGGTCATCTCGTCCAGATGCACCATGGCCTCGTTGACCTGGTCAATGCCGATACGCTGCTCATCGACCGCCGTATGGATCTCGGAGATGAGCGCGTTGACCTGCCGCGCGGCCGCCACCGCCTCTTCCATGGTGCGGCGGGCGGCGTCGCTGAGTTTGGTGCCGGCCTCGACCTTGACCGCCGACTCCTGGATCAGCTGGGCGATCTCGCGCGCGGCCGCCGAGCTGCGCGTGGCAAGCTGGCGCACCTCGGCCGCCACCACAGCAAAGCCGCGGCCCTGCTCGCCAGCGCGCGCCGCCTCCACTGCGGCATTGAGCGCCAGCAGGTTGGTCTGGAAGGCAATGCTGTCGATCACCTGCACGATCTCGCCGATGCGGCTGGACGACTCGTTGATGGCCTGCATGTTCTGCGTCACATCCTGCACCGCCAGACCGCCCCGTTCACTGACCCGCGTGGCCTGCCCGGCCAGCGCCGCGGCCTGGCGCGCCGCCTCGGCGGTCTGCTTCACATTGCCGCTGATCTGTTCCATGGAAGCGGCGGTCTCTTCCAGGCGCGCGCCCTGCGCCTGGGTGCGCTCCGACAGCTCGCGGTTGCCACCGGCAATGCCATGCGTTTCGCTGCCCATGCGCTCCACCTCGGTACGCGCATCGCTGACGATGGAACGGATGTTGACGTTGAGCTGGTTCAGCGCCCGCTCGAGCTTGCCGAGTGTGCCACCATGCTGGCTGTCCAGCGTGCGCGTCAGGTCACCGGCGGCCATGCGGTTGGCAAAGCTGAGCAGGCGTTTGAGCGGCGCGATGCTCAGGGCATGCAGGCGCCAGGCCCCCAGCAGCGAGAGCACGGCCATCAGCACAAAGCCGCCGATCAGGCTGGCCGGCGAGGCCGACTCCCAGCCGCCGGCTGCCAGCACACCGGTGCCCATGCCCAGCATGGCCAGCACCTGCGCCATGGTCACCGTCTGGGCCTCCGCGGTGGGACGCAGCAGGCGGCTGATGCGGCCGCCCCAGGTGTCCTTGTAGAGTGCGCCGTGGCGCAGGCGGTGCACCAGGCGGCCGGCTTCCTGCTCGGCACGCATGACGGCATACAAGCCTTCGGCTGCTTCGATCTGTTCGCGTGTGGGTTCTGTGCGCACCGACAGGTAGGCCACCGGACGGTCACCTTCCATGATCGGGGTGGCATTGGCCACCACCCAGTAGTGGTCGCCGTCCTTGCGCCGGTTCTTGACGACACCGGTCCAGGGCAGCCCCTCTTCGAGCGTGGCCCAGAGGTCGCGGAAGGCCTCTTCCGGCACATCGGGGTGGCGCACCAGGTTGTGCGGCTGGCCCAGCAGTTCCTCCTTGGTGAAACCGCTGAGCTGGATGAAGACTTCGTTGCAGTGGGTGATGCGGCCCTTCAGATCCGTGATCGACACGACGGTCTGGCCGGAAGGGAAAGGGCACTCACGTTGGCTTACGGGCAGATTGACGCGCATGGTCGGAGCAGCTCGGCATTGTCAGCACGGGTCGAGCCGACGCGTACTGCCGTTGTTGTATACACAGGGCTACTGTGCAGCCCCTCCCAATCGAAGGGGCATTTTAACGGTTTGCAAACAACCTCACACCTTGCAACATCCCGTCGGTAGTTCTACCTAGGGCCGGCCAACCTTCTGATGATTGCGAGCGCAACGCCCCGTCAGTGAACCGTCTGTGTCATCAGCCCCATCTCCGCGCTGCTCATCAGCTTCTCGATGTCCAGCAGGATCAGCATGCGCTTGTCGAGCGATCCGATGGCCAGGATGTGGTCGCTGCCTATGGCCGAGGACATCTCCGGCACCGGCTTGAGCTGCTCGGGGCTGAGCGTGATGACGTCGGACACGCCATCCACCACCATGCCCACGACCTGGTCGCCGATGTTGAGCACGATCACGACCGTGAAGCTGTCATAGCGGACCTCGCTCAGCCCGAACTTGATGCGCATGTCCACGATGGGCACGATCACGCCGCGCAGGTTGATGACCCCCTTGATGAAGGCCGGCGCATTGGCCATGCGGGTAGGTTCCTCGTAGGAACGGATCTCCTGAACCCGCAGGATGTCGATGCCATACTCCTCGCCGCCGAGCTTGAAGGCCAGGAATTCACGGATCGCGGTAACGACCGTCTGTACGGAAGCGCCGGACGCGGTGGGTTGCATAGACTGTTCCATCGAAGACATCTCCATAAACCAGATAGAAACCGAGGTGGTTGATGAACGGCACGGCGAACCGCGCCTCATCTGATCCTTATCGGCAGCTTGGGCGCAAACCGAAGGGCAGCAACCGTCAGCGCCGTCGGCATGCAAGAGATACTGGCGCCCGATCCCTCAAGGCACGCCCATCGTCAATCAACTGCCACCTTCTGCATTCAATTCCTACAGGATCAATCGCAGATCCCGCGCCGCCTCCAGCATCAGCGGCAACAACTCACGCTGCATGGTCTGCGGCGACAGGCGCGCCGTCGAGCCCACCACGTTGAGCGCCGCCACCGTCTGCCCCTGCAGGTTGCGCAACGGCACCGCCAGCGCGTGGACGCCCAGCTCGTGCTCTTCGCTGCTGAGGCAGTAGTCGTCGCGCCGGACCTGCTCGATCACCCGGCGCAGCTGCGGCGCCGAGGTGACGGTGTGCACCGTCAGGCGCGCCAGTTGCCGCCGCTTCAGCCAACCCTGCAGTTCGGGCTTGGGCATGGCGGCCAGCAGCACCCGGCCGGTGGAGGTGGCGTGCGCCGGCAGCCGGGCGCCCAGGTGCAGGCCATAGGCCAGCAGTTGGGGCTGCCCTTCGGTGGCACTTTGGCGGATATTGCCGCTGCGCGCCACGATCACCACCTCGTCGCCATTGAGCACCACCGCGGAAAAAGACTCATGCGTCTGGACCGCCAGCCGCTCCAGTGTCGGCTGCAACACACGCGGCAGCCGCGCTGAAGCGAGGTAGCTGCCGGAGAAGCGCAGCACCTTGCTCGAGAGCCAGAAGTAACGCCCATCGCTCTCCAGATAGCCCAGGTGCGCCAGGGTCAGCAGATGACGACGCGCTGCCGCGCGTGTGATACCGGCCTTCTGCGCGGCCAGCGTGGCGTTGAGGCGCTGGCGCTCGGTGTCAAAACTCTCCAGCACGGCCATTCCTTTGACCATGCCCTCGATCAGGTCGGATTTCGCAATCATGCAAGCCCTTCACGCCGGCTGTTGCCGCCCGCAGTCTTTGCGCGATCATCGCGCATGAGGTGCGATGATCGCACAATTGACCTGAGGCAAGAGTGAATTCCGCGCCGCCCTCACCTAAGCTCGCGGCAACATTTCTTCAGGAGTTCTCCCATGCGCACCCAAGTTGCCATCATCGGCGCCGGCCCCTCGGGCCTGCTGCTCGGCCAGCTGCTGCACAAGGCCGGCATCGACGCCGTCATCCTCGAACGCCAGAGCGGCGATTACGTGCTCGGCCGCATCCGCGCCGGCGTGCTGGAGCAGGTCACCATCGACCTGCTGGACGAAGCTGGCGTCGGCCAGCGCATGCACAAGGAAGGCCTGATCCACGGCGGTTTCGACATGCTCTTCAAAGGCGAGCGCCACCGCATCGACATGAACAAGCTCACCGGCGGCAAGAACGTCATGGTCTACGGCCAGACCGAAGTCACGCGCGACCTGATGGACGCGCGCGCCGCCGCCGGCCTGACCACCATCTACGAAGCCGCCAACGTGCAGGTGCACGACTTCGACAGCAAGGCCCCGCGCGTCACTTACGAAAAGGACGGCAAGACCCATGAGATCGCCTGCGACTTCATCGCCGGCTGCGACGGCTTCCACGGCGTGTGCCGGGCCAGCGCGCCGCGCAACGCCATCCGTGAATACGAGAAGGTCTACCCCTTCGGCTGGCTCGGCCTGTTGTCCGACACCCCGCCGGTGCACGAGGAATTGATCTACGCCAACAGCGAACGCGGCTTTGCGCTGTGCTCCATGCGCAGCGCCACCCGCAGCCGCTACTACCTGCAGGTGCCGCTGACCGACAAGGTGGAGCAGTGGTCGGACCAGGCCTTCTGGGACGAACTCAAGCTGCGCCTCGATCCGGCGGCGCGCGAGCATCTGGTCACCGGCCCCAGCATCGAGAAAAGCATTGCGCCCCTGCGCAGTTTCGTCACCGAGCCGCTGCGCTTCGGCCGCATGTTCCTGGCCGGTGACGCCGGCCACATCGTGCCGCCCACCGGCGCCAAGGGCCTGAACCTGGCGGCCACCGACGTCAAGTACCTGTTCAACGGTCTGGTGGAGTACTACCAGGACAAGTCCGAGGGCGGGATTGACCGCTACTCCGAACTCGCGCTCAAGCGCATCTGGCGCGCCGAGCGCTTCTCGTGGTGGTTCACCAGCCTGATGCACCGCTTTCCAGAGAACGGTGAGATCGGCCAGAAACTGCAGGAAGCCGAGCTGGACTACATCATCCATTCGGAAGCCGGCTCCCGCTCCGTGGCGGAGAACTACGTCGGCCTGCCCCTGGATTTCGGCCGGTAAGCCACCCTGCCCCGTTCAGCCAACCCGGCCCTGGCCGGGTTTTTTATTGCCTTTTGCAGCCTTCTTTTGGTGCATCACACCGATTAATTGACTTTTTTGCTGAATTTGATATATTTGATACATCAAAACCAGCGCCTGAAGCATCATGGCAGTCAATTTTCACCAAGGATCGGTCTTCGCGTTGTTCGACGCCATGCCGGTCCCGCTGTTGACCTTCGCAGTCAGCGGCCAGGTGACTTACGCCAACAGCGCCGCCAAGCAGCACCCTGGCCGCCCGGTGGACACGCTGAACGGGCACCAGATCATCAAGTCCCTGGTGGCCGACGCCACCCTGGGCAAACTGAAGCTTCCCTACAGCGCCGAAATCGAGGTGGCAGACGGTCAGCGCCTCGTCGGGACCTTCATGTCCGGGCCGGCGGGACTGGACGTTGCGTTCGTCGGCAAGGCCGCTGCGGGCACCGCAGCCGCCGCCAGCAGCGGTTCGGGGATGATGCACCTCAAGGACATCATCGAGATGCTGCGCGACGAAGTCGGACCGCACATCAACCAACTGCGGGGGCAACTCAAGGCCCTGGAGCCGACGCCTGCCCATACCGCGTTGGAGCAGGCCGCCGTCGGCCTCAGCCGCCGCCTGCAGCGCCTGGCCGAACTGGTGGAGGTCTTCGGCGACGACGTGCTGCGTTCCCAGGACCGGATCGAACTGCTGCCGGTGTTCGACACCGTGCGCCGGGATCTCACGGCACATGCCGCCAAGCTCGGCGTGGAGATCGATCTACAGTCACCCGAACAGACGCTGCCGCCGATCTACGGCAACGAACGCCTGATCCGACGCGCGCTGTATGAATGCCTGGACAACGCGCTGATCCACTCCCGCCAGGAAGTCACTGGCGGCCAGGCGCTGAAGGTCGAGGTGCGCTTCACCCTGTCGGGTGAGCACGTTCTGGTCAGCGTGCGCAACCGCGGCGCCACCCAGCTCAAGCTCAGCGGCAAGGATGCCCTGAAGCCGTTTGTCGCCCCGCCGCCCAAAGGCGCCACCCAGGAGCCTACTTTGCGGCTTGGTCTGCCGTTGGTGCAGCGCATCGTCGGCCTGCATGGCGGGCAGATGCGCCTGAGCACCACCGACAGCGACACCGTCCAGGTCCTGCTGGAGTTTCCCACCGGCGCGCCGCAGCGCGGCCAGGAGGATCTGTCGCTCGCCCAGGCGCAGCGCTACGCCCAGGATCTGGCGCAACTGATGTCCCGCCGCAAGAAGGAGAAAGCATGAAACGCAACGCCCTGATCGTCGACGATCAACCCGACATCCGCAAACTGATCCTGATGACGATGGAGTCAGAGGAGTTCGAGCTGCACGAAGCCGACAACGGGGTCGACGCGCTGCGCATTGCGCAGAGCCTGCGCCCGTCGGTCGTGCTGCTCGACGTCATGATGCCCGGCGGCCTGGACGGCTACCAGGTATGCGAGAAGATCAAGGCCGACGCCCAGCTCAAGGGCACGACCAAGGTCATCCTGCTGACCGCACGCGGCCAGCGCACGGACATCGAACGCGGCCAGGCAGTGGGCTGCGACGCCTACCTGATCAAGCCCTTCAGCCCGATCGAGCTGCTGGACACGGTCGATCGTCTGGTCACGCACTGAACAGCGCAGGCCATGCCCGCCGCACGCCATCCCCAGCCCACCCGCCGCCGCGTCACGCAGGCCCTGGCCTGTCTGGCGGCCGCGGCCTGCCATCCCGGCCGCCTGCTGGCGGCTCAGCCGCAGCGCGTCTGGCGCCTGGCGGTGGTGCCGCAGCTTACGCCGGTGGAGATGTACAACGCCTGGACGCCGGTGGTCGAGGCCCTCGCACAGGCTGACGTGCCTTGCGAACTGGTGATACATCCCTCGATTGCACGCTTCGAGCAGGAATTCCGCAACGGCGCTGCAGACATCGTCTTCCTGAACCCGTACCACATGGTCATGGCGCACCAAGCGCACCGCTATGCGCCGCTGCTGCATGACGCCAAGCCGCTCGAAGGCGTGCTGGTGGTGCGCCAGGATGCGCCCTACACCACGCTGGCACAACTGCGCGACCAGCGCATCGCCTTCCCTGCCCCCAACGCGCTGGCCGCCAGCCTCTACATCAGGGCCGTGCTGGAACGTGAGCACCACGTGCGCCACGAGACGTGGTACGCCATGAACCACCGCAACGCCATCCGCCAGGTGCTGGCGGGCGACGCTGCCGCGGCCGGCGTGGTGCGAACCACCCTGGCGCTGGAACCCGAATCGGTGCGCCAGTCCCTGCGCGTGCTCTACACCACGCCTGCGCTGGCGCCGCACCCGCTGGCCGTGCATCCCCGTGTGCCGGGCGCGGTGCGCCAGCGCCTGCGCGAGGCGCTGCTGGCCATGGCAGCTGATCCGGCACGCAAGCCGCTGCTACGGGCCATCCAGATGCCCGACCCTGTGCCCGCCGACTATGAGCGCGACTACGCCGGCCTGAACCGCCTGGGCCTGAGCCGCTATGTCGTCAACGAATAAGCCGATTCCGGCACTGGCGCGCCTGCGCCAGTGGCTGCGCCCGCCCTACAGCCTGGGCACGCAACTGCTGCTGACGCTGTCGGCTCTGGCCGTCGTCATCGTGGTCGCCAACGGCGTAGTCTCATACCAACGCATCAGCCGCGAGACCATGGATCGAGCCGTGGCGGCCGCCAACGCCATTGCCGGCCTGGTGGCCAGCAGCAGCACGGACGCGCTGATTACCAACGACATTGCCGCCATCGAATCGAGCCTGATGCAAGTCGTCCGGCTGCCGCTGGTTGAAGGCATTGACGTCCTGCGAGCCGATGGTCGCCCTTTGGTGGCAGTGCGCCAGCATGGCGAGAAAGTGCATAGCCAGATCGGCGGGGCCCGGCCCCCGATGAGCGCCGAACCGCCTCGGCTGGCGCGCACCGGCCGCGTCGAGGGAACACGCTATGAGGTATGGGAAAGTGTCCCGCTGCAGAGCGAGCGACCGTTGGGCTGGGTCCGCGTCGACATCAGCCTGGCGCAGCGCACCCAGGAACTGGAGCGCTTGTGGCATCGCTCGGTCAACACGCTGCTGGTCACGATCGCCGCCATCCTGCTGGTGCTGCCGCTGCTGCTGAACCGCAGCCTGCGGCCAATCCGGCAGTTGTCAGCGCTGGCGGGCCAGCTCTCCGACCAGATCGGGCGGCGCGTCGAGATTCAGTCAGGCAGCCTGGAGGCGCGCCGGCTGTCCGAAGCGCTGAACCAGGCCAGCCACGATGTGGCCGAGCAAGTCGCCCGCACCCGGGTGATCGTCAACACCGCCGCGGTGGCCATCATCGGCCTGGACGCCGAGGGCTGCGTGATCTCGGCCAACCCGGCCACCACCAGCATCTTCGGCCGCGAGGAAACCGATCTGCACGGCCTGCCGCTGGAGCAGTGCATTCCAGGATTGGATGCCGAGATGCTGCGCACCCTGTTCGGCGAACTGGAGGACTCCCCCAGCCGGCCCTACCGCATCGTGCGCCAAGACTTCTTCGGCACGCGCATGGACGGCACGCTGTTTCCGATCGAGATCTCGCTCGGCCAAGCCCCGCTGACCACCGGCCTGCGCTATGTCTGTATCGTGCGCGACGTGACGGACGAACGCGCCATGCAGGAAACGTCCGAACTCTACGAACGCGCCCTGGCCAGCAGCCACAACGGTGTGTTCATCACCAACGCCAGCCTGGCCAGCCAGCCCATCGTCTTCGTCAACGACGCGTTCCAGAAGATCACCGGGCTGGCGCCGCATCAGATTCTCGGACGCGGCGTGAAGCAGCTGCTGGCGACGCAAACATCGGAGGGAATGCAGACGCTGCTGATCGCCATGCGGGAAGGGCGCAACAGCAGCGTCGTTCTGCAGTTGCGCCTCGCAGATGATCGCGAGATCACGACCGAGGTGTCGCTCTCGCCCGTGCGATCCGGTCAGGGTGCGCTGACGCACTACATCGGCATCGTCTCCGACGTCACGGCCCGCGTGCAGGCCGAGCAGGCGATTGCGGAGCGCGGCGCCCAGCTCGATGCCATCTTCAGCCTGAACCCGGACGGCTTTGTGCTGTTCGACGCCGACGGCTGCCTCATCTTCGCCAACCCCGCATTCGAGCGCATGACCGGCAAGAGCTGGGCACGCCCCGGGCTGCCCCTGACGCGAGAGGAGTTCGGCACCAGCCTGGCCGCCCTGTGCCACCCGGACCACCCCATGCCGCCGCTGCCGGAGAGCGGCAGCGACGACCAGCCCTGGCAGGCCCGGCTGGTGCTGGCACGCCCGCAGCACCGCGTGGTGCTGGCGCAGGCGCGGCGCAATGTCGCCGGGCGCAGCGAAACCATCCTGTACTTCCGCGACGTCACGCACGAGGACGAGGTGGACCGCATGAAGAGCGAGTTCCTGGCCTCAGCCGCGCATGAGCTGCGCACGCCGATGGTCAGCATCTTCGGCTTCACCGAACTGCTGCTGCGGCGCAAATTCAGCGAGGACCGACAGGCGGACATGCTGCAGACCATCCACCGGCAGTCCGGCCTGCTGGTCAAGATGATCAACGAACTGCTGGACCTGGCACGCATCGAGTCGCGCCGCGGCCTGGACCTGAACATCGCTGCCCACCCCCTGCGGGAGCTGGTGCAGCACAGCATCAAGGGCCTGATGCTCAAGGACACCGACCGCCAGGTCAGCGTGGACGTCGTCCCGGACGTCCAGGTCCTGATCGATCCTGAGAAGATGCAGCTGGCCCTCAACAACGTGCTGAGCAACGCCTTCAAGTACTCGCCCGACGGCGGCCAGGTTCGTCTGTCTGTGCAGCTGCGGCCGAACAACGGCTGCGAACATGCGGTGCTGGCCGTCAGCGACCAGGGCATCGGCATGAAGCCGGAGCAGTTGACGCGGGCCTTCGAGCGCTTCTACCGCGCCGATACCACCGGCAACATCCCCGGTACCGGCTTGGGCCTGAGTCTGGTGAAGGAGATCGCCGAACTGCACCACGGCAGCGTGGAAATGGAAAGTGAGTTCGGTGTCGGCACCACCGTGCGTCTTTGGCTGCCGCTGGCGACAGAAGACGCGGCGGCGAAGCCGCAAACGGCGACAGGCTGAGCCGGCGGGTCAGCGCCCTCGGCAGCCGGGTACCGCGTCAGACGGCGACGTGCTGGCGCGCCAGTGCTTCGATCTCGGCGAAAGGCACCGGTTTCTGGAACACCTTGACGTCGGCCGGCAGGCCGCCACGGTCGGTGATGTCGCCAGGGCTCAGGGCCGTGACCACCACCAGGTTCAGGTCCTCGAAGCCGGAGCCCGGCTTCTTGAGCGAACGCACCATCTGAAAGCCGTCCATGCCCGGCATGTTGAGGTCGGTCACCACCATGTCGGGACGCAGCTGGCCGATGCGCACCAACCCTTCAAAGCCGTTGACCGCCGTGGTGAGTTCGACCGGAAAGTCCCAGCCCTCCACCACCATGGAAAACAGGCGCAGCAGGTCGGCGTCGTCTTCCACCACCAGCAGCTTGCAAGGATGCGCCTTGGATGCGGAGGCCTCGTTCGACAACGATGGCTGCCCGATCACCTGCGAACGCTCGGCGATCAGTTTTTCCACGGCACTGCGCGCAATGCGGCGATGACCGCCGGCTGTACGCCAGGCCGGCAGCACGCCGGACTCGACCCACAACTGAACCGTCCGCACCGCAACCCCCAATGCCTCTCCTGCCTCACGAGTGGTCATGAGTTCATCATTGGCCGAGATTTTTCTCATATTTGATGTTTTTAGCTTTGGATTGCTCGCGCGATTCTATCTCCACATTCGGCATTCACAATCCGACACCCCGGAAGCGGGCCGCGGCGGGCGTGCCGCAGGGTCCGCACGGGGCGTCGCCGGCGCCCGGCAGCCTCAAGCCTGGCAGGCAAACGCCGCCATGGCGGCGCCGTTGTTGAGGTGGTCGCGCAAGGCAGCAAAGTCGGCGAGGTGGGCCAGGAATACATCAAGCATGTCGGGGTCGAATTTGCGTCCGCGCTGCTCCTGCAGCATGTCGCGCGCGCGCTCGTCGCTGAAGGCCTTGCGGTAGACCCGGTTCATGGTCAACGCGTCGAAGAAGTCGATGATGGCCACAACCCGTCCGCACCAGGCAATCTGCTCGCCAGCCACTCCGAAGGGATAACCGGAGCCGTCCCAGTTCTCATGATGGGTCAGGGCCACCTTGCCGGCCATGGCAAACAGCGGGATATCCGACTGCCCGATGATCTCCGCGCCGATGACGGTGTGGTTGTTCATGATGGCCCGCTCTGCCAGGGTGTACTGGCCTGGCTTCTTCAGCACCTGGTCGGGGATGGCAATCTTGCCGATGTCGTGCATCGGTGCCGCCAGCCGGAGGGTGCGCGCCTCTGCTTCCGTGCGGCCCAGCAGGCGCGCCAGCAGTTCGGCCAGGGCCCCCACGCGGTCCATGTGGATGCCAGTCTCATCGTCCCGGTATTCGGCCGCCCGAGCCAATACAGTAAGCGAATGCAGGTGCGCCCGCTCGATCTGCTCCAGGGCGTCGTCCTTCTCCCGCATCAGGTGTTTGAGGTCGTCGGCATACCGCTGCAACTGCGCCAAGGCCGCCGCGGGCTCAGCGAAGGCCAAGTGGCGAGGCGTGGTCGCTTGGGTTGAGGCTGTCTCCATTGTCGACATCATGTCTGTGCTCCTGCGCCCGCCAGGGCTATAGTGCTCCATCGCTCAGCAGACGGTGCTTGCGTGGCGGGCTGTTGTGCGTGCTTGTCCGTTTGCAGGTATTTTAATCATATTTATCATTTTTAACAAGAAACATGCGAAAAATCCGTCCCCTGCAAGGCCGTCGCATCGTCAGCCTCAGCCTGAATCTGCCCGGCCCCGCCGCCCTGCTGCGCTGCAAGGCCATGGGCGCGCGCTGCGTCAAAGTGGAGCCGCCCCAGGGCGACCCTATGCAGCACTACCGCGACGAGGCGTATGCCGAGATGCACCAGGGCATCCGTGTGCTGACGGTCGACCTCAAGCAGCCGACCGGCCAGTTGCGGCTGCAGCGCGAACTGTCCCAGGCCGACGTGCTGCTGACCTCGTTCCGCCCGTCTGCCCTGGTCAAACTCGGACTGGACTGGAAGCGCCTGCACAAGGCCTACCCCCAGCTCTGCCAAGTGGCCATCGTCGGCGCGGCCGGGGAACGGGCCGAAGAGCCCGGCCATGACCTGACCTACCAGGCGGAGCACGACCTGGTCACCGGCCTGGAACTGCCCGCATCCCTGTTTGCCGACATGGGCGGCGCGCTGATGGCCAGCGAGGCGGTACTGCAGGCGCTGCTGCAGCGCGAGCGCAAGGGCCAAGGTGTATTCATGGAAGTGGCACTGGCCGACGCCGCCGCCTGGCTGGCGCTGCCACGGCGCTGGGGACTGACACAGCCCACCGGCGCTGTCGGCGGCGCTCATGCCGGCTACCGCGTCTACGCCTGCAAGGATGGACGGGTCGCGGTGGCGGCGCTGGAGCCGCACTTCGCCGCGGCCCTGTGCCAGGCGGCCGGCGTCCAGGCAAGCGACGTGCGCAGCATGCTGGCCCCGGCAACGCAACGCGCCATGGCCGCCTTCTTCCTGACGCAGACCCGGCGCCAACTGGAGCGACTGGCCGTCAGCCGCGACATCCCCTTGCACACGCTACCAAAGTCATAGCATCTCGCGCCGATACCATGAGGGCTAGCAACCCAAAAGACTCGTAAAAACTCAACGTGGCTTGCGCACCGGCTTGCCGCTGCGCGCGGCGTTACCGGTGTCCCGCGGCGGCAGGCCGGTATGCTGGGTCAGCAGCCGCCCCTTGACCGGGGCCTTGCCGGTGGCTGGCGCCGCCACCTTGGCGCCGGGGGCCGGCGTCGAGTTCTTGCGCCGCGCACTCTGGTAGCTGCCATCCGTCATGGGCTGGAAGGTCGGCACCAGGTGCTGCTTGCCGTTGCCGATCAGGTCGGCGCGGCCCATGGCTTTCAACGCCTCGCGCAGCAGCGGCCAGTTGTTCGGGTCGTGGTAGCGCAGGAAGGCCTTGTGCAGGCGGCGACGCTTCTCGCCACGCACGATGTCCACCTTCTCTGCACGGCTGTCACGGTGGATGCCCTTGAGCGTGTTCAGCCCGGAGTGGTACATCGCCGTGGCCGTGGCCATGGGGCTGGGGTAGAAGGTCTGCACCTGGTCCGCGCGGAAGCCGTTCTTCTTCAGCCACAGCGCCAAGTTCATCATGTCCTCGTCGCGGGTGCCCGGGTGCGCGGCGATGAAGTACGGAATCAGGAACTGCTTCTTGCCCGCCTCCTCGCTGTACTTCTCGAACATCTGCTTGAAGCGGTCATAGCTGCCGATGCCCGGCTTCATCATCTTGGACAACGGGCCTTGTTCGGTATGCTCGGGCGCAATCTTCAGGTAACCACCAACGTGGTGCTGCACCAGCTCCTTCACATACTCGGGTGACTTCACCGCCAAGTCGTAGCGCAGGCCCGAGCCGATCAGGATCTTTTTCACGCCCTTGAGCGCACGCGCACGCCGGTACATGTGGATCAGCGCGCTGTGGTCGGTGTTCAGGTTCTGGCAGATGCCGGGGTAGACGCAGCTCGGTTTGCGGCAGGCGGCCTCGATTTCGGGTGATTTGCAGCCGATGCGGTACATGTTGGCGGTCGGACCGCCGAGGTCGGAGATGACCCCGGTGAAGCCGCTCACCTTGTCGCGGATCTCCTCGATCTCGTGGATCACCGAATCTTCCGAACGGCTCTGGATGATGCGACCTTCGTGCTCGGTGATGGAGCAGAAGGTGCAGCCACCGAAGCAGCCGCGCATGATGTTGACCGAGAAGCGGATCATCTCCCAGGCCGGGATCTTGGTGGCGCCATCATGGCTGCCGTTCTCATCGGCATAGGCCGGGTGCGGGCTGCGCGCATACGGCAGGCCGAAGACATAGTCCATCTCGGCCGTGGTAAGCGGGATCGGCGGCGGGTTGATCCAGACGTCGCGTGCCGTCGTGCCTTCGCCATGGGCCTGCACCAGTGCGCGCGCATTGCCGGGGTTGGTCTCCAGGTGCAGCACACGGTTGGCGTGGGCGTAGAGCACCGGGTCGGCCTTGACCTGCTCGAAGCTCGGCAGGCGTATCACCGTGCGCTCGCGCGGCAGGCGTTTGCCCTTGCCGGCCAGGGCCGGATTGGGCACAAAGCTCAGCGGCTGGACCGCCGGCATCACGTCTGCGGCAGCCCCCTCCTCCTTGGAACAGGACTGGCCCTGCGCGGCGGCCTGCTCGGCCGTGGTCATGTAGGGGTTGACGTGGTCGTCGATGCGGCCGGGGGTGTCAACCTCGGTCGAGTCGATCTCGAACCATTCGGCGTCTGCCCCATGCGGCGAGCTGCGGCGCACGAAGGCGGTGCCGCGCACATCGGTGATCTCGCCCACCGGCACCTTGGCAGCGATGCGGTGCGCCACCTCCACCAACGCCCGCTCGGCATTGCCGTACAGCAGCAGGTCGCACTTGCTGTCCACCACGATGGAACGGCGCACCTTGTCGCTCCAGTAGTCGTAGTGGGCGATGCGGCGCAGCGAGCCCTCGATGCCGCCGAGCACGATGGGCACGTCCGGGTAGGCCTCGCGGCAGCGCTGGCTGTAGACGATGGCCGCGCGGTCCGGCCGCTTGCCGCCGACGTCGCCCGGGGTGTAGGCGTCGTCGCTGCGGATCTTGCGGTCCGCCGTGTAGCGGTTGATCATGGAATCCATGTTGCCCGCCGTTACGCCCCAGAACAGGTTGGGCTTGCCCAGTACCTTGAAGGGCTCGGCGCTCTGCCAGTCCGGCTGGGCGATGATGCCGACGCGGAAGCCCTGCGCCTCCAGCACGCGGCCGATCACCGCCATGCCGAAGCTCGGGTGGTCCACATAGGCATCGCCCGTCACAAGGATGATGTCGCAGCTGTCCCAGCCGAGTTGCTCCATCTCGGCGCGGCTCATGGGCAGGAACGGCGCCGTGCCGAAGCGCGCCGCCCAGTACTTGCGGTAGCTGGTCAGCGGTTTGGCCGCGCGCGGAAAAAAGGAGACGTCGACGGGAGCGTTCATGGGACCTCGGGGAGGCGTCTAGTGTAAGGTTTTGCGCCCACCGACACCGGTGCAAGGGCATATTCCTGCGGCGTAGCGTCATTTGTGTGAAGATCGCGGCCGATCAGCCCTTCGTCTTCAGCACGCCATGACTCCACTACCGACTTCCCCGCTCTCGTCTGCTTTCCAGGCCCAGCAGCAGGCCTACGCCCGTGAACGCCATCCCAGCCTGGCCCAGCGGCTGGAGCGGCTGGAGCGCTTGCGGCAACTGCTGAGCGAGCACGAGGACGCGCTGGCCGATGCCATCTCGGCCGATTTCGGCCACCGCTCGCGCCATGAAACCGTCATCGCCGAGGTCTTCATCGTGCGTGCGGCCATTGCCCATGCCCGCCGCCACCTCCGGCGCTGGATGGCGCGCCGGCGCGTGGCCACCGCCTTCCACTCGCTGCCGGCCGCCAGTTGGGTGCAACCGCAGCCGCTGGGCGTGGTGGGCATCGTCAGCCCCTGGAACTACCCGCTGCAACTGGCGCTGGCACCTGCCGTGGAGGCCCTGGCCGCCGGCAACCGGGTCATGATCAAGCCCAGCGAGCTGACGCCGCGCTTTTCGGACCTGCTGGCTGAGCTGATCGGCCGGCGCTTTGCGGCGGACGAGTGTACGGTGATCACGGGCGATGCCGAGACTGCCAAGGCGTTCGTCAGCCTGCCCTTCGACCACCTGCTGTTCACCGGCTCCACGGCGGTCGGCCGCCAGGTGGCGCTGGCCGCCGCGAACCACCTCACCCCCGTGACGCTGGAACTGGGCGGCAAGTCGCCGACGATCATCAACCCCGATGCCGACTTGCAGGACGCCGCGCGCAAGATCGCCGCCGGGAAGCTGCTCAATGCCGGCCAGACCTGCATCGCACCGGACTACGTGCTGGTTCCGGCGGAACTGCGCGACGCCTTTGTCGACGCCTACGCCGCCGCCGCGCGCCGGCTCTACCCCAGCCTGGCCGGCAACCCCGACTACACCAGCATCGTCAACGAACGTCACCATGCGCGCCTGCAGGGCCTGCTCGACGAGGCCCAGGCGCGCGGCGCGCGGCTGCTGCCCACCCACGCCGGGGAAGCGGCGCAGGCCGGTACACGCAAGATGACACCGGTCGTGCTGCTGGACGTGCAGGACGACATGCGGGTGATGCAGGAGGAAATCTTTGGTCCGCTGCTGCCGGTGCTGGCCGTGCGCGACCTGGATGCCGCCATCGACTACGTCAACGCCCACCCGCGCCCGCTGGCGCTGTACTGGTTCGGCCGCAACCCGGCCGACCGTGACCGCGTGCTGCAGCAGACCCTCTCCGGCGGCGTGACGGTCAACGACACCCTGCTGCACGTGGCGCAGGACAACCTGCCCTTTGGCGGCGTCGGCCCCAGCGGCCAGGGCGCCTACCACGGCCGGGCCGGCTTTGACCGTCTCTCGCACCTGCGGCCGGTCTTCTCGCAGTCGCGCTTTGCCGGCACGCGGCTGCTGCAGCCGCCCTATGGCGCGCTGGCCAAGCGGGTGCTGGGTCTGCTCAAGCGGCTGGTCTAGAAAGACTGTTCACGCCAGCCACCACCCGCTTTGGGCCACCGTTGGGTGGCCGCTGGGTGACCCGTGCCCTGGCGCGAACGTGCACCGTCCCGGATGGAACGCGCGAAAACAGACGGCGTTGATCGAGCCCCGGGCGGCGGCTCAGGGCTCGCCTAGCACCAGCGCAAGGCGGCGTCGGATGCGGGCTGCCTCGGCCGCATCGCCGCCCTGCTCGGCCAGCCGCGCCTGCACCCCGAGCCAGGCCGCCAGCGGCCGCCGCCAGCCCTGGGCCGAGGCGGTGTCCACCGCTTGCACCACCACCGCCGGACTGGCGCGCCCGGCCTGCAGCAGCACAGCGGCCGCCACCAGTTGCGTCAGCGGCTCCTCGGCTGCCGGCAGCTGGGTGCCGCCCAGCGCCACGTCGCGGTGCGCGGGCGGCAGCAACGCCGCCTCTGACGGCGCCAGACGGCCGGCCAGGTAGTCGGCGTAGGCGCGCTCGGGAGCCGCCGCATCGGCGCGCAGCGCTTCAAAGCCGCTGCACGGCTCGAACACCAGGCTGGCAACCCGCGCGGCACAGCGCATCAGCTCTGCACGCGCCAGCAGCTCGACGCGGCCGGTGCTGCGCAGCTCCGTCGTGGCGTGCACGAACTCGGCCGCTTCCACACGCTGGTTGCCGCTCAGGTAGGCCTGCTGGGCACGCGCCAAGCTGTCCCGGGCGTTGAGCTGCCAGTCGGGCACCTGCGGCGCACTGCCGCAACCGGCCAGCCCTGTCAGCAGCCCCAGCAGAACCAGGTAGGTCAGTCGTTTCATGGCAGCTTCAACTCCGTGTCGCGCGCAAAAGGCCATTTGCGGTTGAGTTCATTGACCAGCCCCTCGACCTTGCGCAGGCTGGCCTCCACATCGGCGCGCAGCATGCCCAGGTCGGCTGTGGCTTCGCGCGTGTTGGCGCCGATGGCCTGCGCCTCCTGCAACACGGCATCGACCCGCTTCAGACTGCTGCGCGCCTCACCCAGCAGCGCTGAGAGCTGCTGCAACGCAGCCCGGCCGTCCTGCACCATGCCGTCGCTGCCAAATACCTGGGCATCGGCATGCGCCACCAGGCCCTCGACCCGGGCCAGCAGCGCCTGGGTCTGCGCCAGGGTGGCCACGATCCTGCGCGCATCGGCTTCGTTGCCCATCAGCACATGCAGCGCGCCGTGCTGGCCGTTGAGCTTGTCCGTCACCGCCTGCAGGTTGGCCAGGCTGGCACGCAAGGCGCCGCTCTCGGACGTGATGGCTGCCACATTGGCGACCACATCCCGCACAGAAGCCAGCAGCAGAGGAATCTCCTCCGAGGCGTCGCCGCGCAGGGCCTGCCGTACCGCGCCGTCTTCCAGCGGCGGATCGCTCAGCATGCCGCTGAAGGCGCGGATGCGCGTGCCGCCGACCAGCCCGCGCTCGATGGTGAAGACGCTGGACTGGCGCAGCCAGCGCGCATCCTCGCGCGCCACATCGACCACGATGCGCGCCTTGCCGTCTTCGGCCAGCTCGATGCGGCGCACACGGCCGATGGGAAAACCCGAAAACGTCATGTCCATACCCACGGCCACGCCCTCGGAGTTGTCTGCCATCAGCACCAGGCGCTGGGTCTGCTCGAAGGCACCGCGGGCGTAGAGCAGGTACAGCGCGGCGCCCATCAACAGGGCCACCATGAACAGCAACAGCAGCACGGCCTTGACCTCCAGATTCCTGACCTGCTCGGTCGTCGGCAGCGGTGCAGTGGGAGGGACGGGCTCAGGCGAAGTCATGGGGTTCTCGACATTTCAATAGTAGTTGCCCACCAGCGAAGCGATCTCCACCAGCAGCAGGACCACGAACATGCGAATCAGCCCCTGCAGCTCCAGGCTGGGGCGCCCCGCCATGTCGCCGCGCGCCTGCAGTGCCATGCCGGCCGGGATGAGAGACACTGCCAAGCTGAAGAAGACGGTCTTCAGGCCCAGGATCAGCGTCACACTGGGGTTGAACACCTGACCCACGGTCCGGGTGTAAGCATCGAAAGCCGCGGTGGTGAAGCCATAGACCGTGAGATAGGCCAGCACCAGCGACACCAGGCAGCTCAGCGCGGCCAATGTCAGCACCGCAAACACGCCGCCCAGCACGGAGGGCAACAGCTCACGCGCCACCGGGTCCAGGCCTTGCCGACGCAACCCCTCGAAGTGCCCCTCGGCGTTGAGCGCCTGCAGCTGCGAGCCACGCGGAATGGTGTAGCGCACGGCAACAAACAGGGCCGCCGTCAGGGGAATGAGCTCCAGCACCAGCACCCGCACCACCATCTCCAGGGCGTACTGGGACAGTCCGTAACTGTGCGCCGTCACCACCACGATGCGGATCAGCACCAGGCTGAGCAGGGACGTCAGGACGGTGAACCAGAGCAGGCTGGGCGCAATCGCCAGATAGATCTGTCGCAGCAGACTGCTGCGGTTGACGGCTCGGTAGCCCGAGGGCGTCAGCACCAGCACCAGAAGCTCGGCACCGAGCAGCACGATGCGCCACCACCCGCCCAGCCACTGCCAACTGGCCAGGGCCCCATCGCGCAGCACGGACCGGAGAGTAAGCAAGGGCGGCATCCGGCGATGATAACGGCGCCCTGCCCTCGCCCGCAGCAGTGAGGCACAGCGCCATAATCGGGCGATGCAAGCTCCAGCCGAAACCGCGCGCGTCCAGCCGCATTCCCTCGCCGACCTGTTCGTCTCGTTTACCGTGTTGTCCTTGCAGGGATTCGGCGGCGTGATCGCCATCGCGCAGCGTGAACTGGTGGAGCGTAAGCGGTGGATGACGAACGAGGAGTTCGTCGAGGAATGGGCGGTGGCGCAGATCATGCCCGGGCCCAACATCGTCAACATGAGCATCAACATTGGTGGGCGCTACTTCGGCCTGCGCGGCGCGCTGACCGCCATGGCTGGGCTGCTGCTGGCGCCATTGGGCATCGTGTTGGCGCTGGCCCTGCTATACGCCCACTTCGCCACCCACCCCGGCGTGGTGGGGGCACTGCGCGGCATGGGCGCGGTGGCGTCCGGCCTGATCGTGGCCACTGGCCTCAAGCTCTTTCCAGGCCTGAAGAAGAATGCCCTGGGCATGCCCAGCTGCATCGGCCTGGGCGCGCTGTGCTTCGTGGCCATCGCGCTGCTGCGCTGGCCGCTGGCCTACGTGCTGCTGGGCCTGGGCGCCCTTGCCTGCACGCTGGCCTACCGGAGGCTGGGCCGATGAACGCCGCACTGCCGCTGGCCTGGGCGGACTGGTTCCAGCTCTTTACCCACTTCCTGTCGCTGTCCCTGCTGGCCGTGGGTGGTGCGATTGCCACCGCACCCGACATGCACCGCTTCCTGGTGGACGAACACGGCTGGCTGAGCGACAGCCAGTTCAACGCCTCGATTGCCATCGGCCAGGCCGCGCCCGGCCCCAATGTGCTGTTCATCGCGTTGCTGGGCTGGCACGTCGGCCTGAACTCCGGCAGCCTGTGGGCGGCCCTGCTCGGGGTGCTGCTGTCCATGCTGGGCATCATGCTGCCCAGCTCCACCCTGACCTTCCTCGCCTCACGTTGGAGCCACGCCAACCGCGAACTGCGCGCCGTGCGCGCCTTCAAGCAGGGCATGGCGCCCATCGTCATCGCCCTGTTGGTGGCCACGGGCTGGATCCTGGCCAGCGCCCATGGCGATCGAGCGCGCGACTGGCCGCTGTGGGTGACCACGGCGGTCAGCACCGTAGTCGTCTGGCGCACCCGGCTGCACCTGCTGTGGCTGCTCGGGGCCGGCGCCGTGCTGGGCTGGTTCGGCGTCTTATGAAGTACCCCCCGAGACGCTGCGCTTCTCCCCCCTCGAGGGGGGCGCACCCGGTGGCCTGGCATAACCAGTTCCACGGGTGCCCTGGGTTTCAAACCCGTAGCCCATGAGCATGTTGCCCACCCTCAACCTGATCGGCGCCGGCAGAGTCGGGCGCACGCTGGCACGGCTGTGGCACACGCAGGGCGTACTGCAGGTGCAGGACGTGCTGACCACGTCCATCGCCAGTGCGCAAGACGCGGTGGACTTCATCGGTGACGGCTGCGCGGTGGCCGACATGGCCGCCATGCGCCCGGCCGACCTCTGGCTGCTGGCCGTACCGGACCGGCAGATTGCCAGCAGCGCACAAGCCCTGGCGGCTGCCGTCACGCAAGCGCCGCGGCCGCCGGCCCTGGCCTTCCATGCCAGCGGTGCGCTGACTTCCGCCGAATTGCAGCCCCTGCAGGCGCTGGGCTGGCAGACCGCCAGCGCCCATTGCATCCTGAGCTTTGCCAGCCCTGCCAGCGCGCTGCAGCAGTTTGCCGGCACCCCCTGCGGGCTGGAGGGTGACGCGGCGGCGTTGGCGCAACTGCAACCGCTGTTCGCGACCATCGGCGCCAAGGGCTTCACCGTGGCGGCCGACAAGAAGATGCTCTACCACGCCGCCGCCGTGTTCGCCACCAACTTCCTGCCCGTGCTGCAGGCCCAGGCCGAAGCACTGTGGCGCGCCAGCGGCGTGCCGCCGGAGCTGCTGCCGCACTTGCGCCAGACCCTGCTGCGCAACGCGGTGGATAACGTGCTGGCGCTCGGTCCGGCAGGCGCGCTCACCGGCCCGGCGGCGCGCGGCGACACCGCGCTGGTGCAGCACCAGGCAGAAGCGGTAGCGCAGTGGGATGCCACCTCGGGTCTGGCCTACCGGGCGCTGAGCGAGTTGGCCCGACGTCTGGGGCACAAGCCCCCCAGATGAAGCGCTCGCGGGCGATTCGGAAGACTGGCGCCAGTCCAGCTGCGGCGGCAGGCAGCCCCTGAGGAACACGGCCGCTTGGCGCCGAGCTGAGCCGCGTCAGCTCAAGTCCTGGGCCGGCCGAAGTTGAGGATGTGTGTCGCCATCAAGGTCTCGGCCATGAAACACAGCAACGCCAGCATGAAGCAGAAAATCCCCAGCAGAAAGGTCACGATGGCAGCGCGCTCGCCGCGCAAGGCCGTCGTCTCACCGAGGAACAGCAGAATGATGGTCAGGCCGATCATGAAGGCGCACAAGGTCAGAAAGCCGATGGCGCCGTTGGCCAGCAGGCCGCGCGTGCGCAGGCGCGCCAGTTCGCCTCTGGCCTCGGCCATGAACTCGGTGTCGGCCGTGACCTTGAGCCGCTCCTCCAGCACCCGGGCGCGGTCGATGATGCGCGACAGACGCCCTGCGACGGCGCCGATCATGCCGGAGACGGCCGTCAGCAGGAACACGGGGGCCACCGCCAGCTGGATGCCGTGGGTGACGGTACTGGGATCGACGAACAGAGCCATGGCGCGATTCTATTTGCGCAGAGGCCGCAGCAGATCGGACAACCCGTTGTGGTCGATCTCGTGCATCAACGCCAGCAGGCGCCCGAGATCACCGCGCGGAAAGCCCTCGCGCGCAAACCAGTTCAGGTAGTTGCCGGGCAGATCGGCAATCAGGCGCCCCTTGTACTTGCCATAGGGCATGGGCGTGCTCACCAGCCTCCGCAGCTGTTCGGCATCGAAAGTCCCGGCCGCCATCAGGTCCAGCCGCCGGCGCGCTTGACGGTGTAACCACGCGCCTGCAACAAGGTTACGAGCTTGTCACCATGGTCGCCCTGCACCTCGATCACACCGTCCTTCACCGTGCCGCCACTGCCGCAGGCTGCCTTGAGCTGCTTGCCCAGCTCGGTCAGCGCCGCGGCGTCGAGCGGCACACCCTTGACCACGGTGACCGCCTTGCCGCCGCGCCCCTTGGTCTCACGCGAAACGCGCACGATGCCGTCGCCCGCCGGCCGCGCAGCCTGGCTGGCCTGTCGGCAACGGCACTGCGACAGCGGCTGGCGGCAACCCGGGCACATGCGCCCGCTGTCGGTGGAATAGACCAGGCCACCCAGGCTGCGTTGCGGCTTCATGAGTTCAGTCGGGCGTGAAGCGGGCGTTGAAGGTCGCGACGTCCGCTTCCTGCTCGAAGGTCACCAACTGGCCCTGCTTCATGTCGGACAGGCGGCAGGCCGCAAACAGGCTGGTCCTGCCCTGCAGGCCCATGCTGGCCAGGTCAATCAGGGCGTAGGGATAGGGCACGAAGACCTCGTGCTCGAAGATGACGCGGTGCTGGTTGCGGGGATTGGGAAAAAGCTTGTAGCGGTCGGTGGTGATGGCGCGGGAGTTCATGGGCTTCTGGGGCAGGCACGAGGCAGCCCCGAATTGGACCATGATTCCGGCGCCATACGCCGGAACACGCAACGTTGCTAGAAGAAGCGCGGCCGCAACTCTTGGGCGACGCTGCTGCCTGCCACTGAGTTGACGTCTTCTGGGGCCTCAGTCTCAAGCTGGATTTCATCGAGCTTCAGGCGAGCCATATGAAGCAGCTCATTGAACTCCCAAGCAAGGCGGTATTCGGCCCCATGGGACTTGTTGGTCAGCGCCTGCCCCATCTGCTGAACCGCCGCAAGCAGTGCCGGCAACTCCTGCACTATCTCATGACGTTCAATTTCATCGCGATGCATGCAACACCCCCCTTTGAGATCCCTGAGGGGTATCCTAGGGTTTCCACAAACAACGGCAATCCCCTGAATGGGGGATATCCTCCCCCAGGAAAGGAGCCCCCCATGGACCCCTACATGCAAGCCGCCATTGAAGAGGCCCGCCAGGGCCTGGCCGAGGGTGGCATCCCGATCGGCTCGGTCATCGTGCACCAGGGCCGCATCATCGGCCGCGGCCACAACCGGCGCGTGCAACGCGGCAGCGCCATCCTGCATGGCGAAATGGATGCCTTCGAGAACGCCGGCCGCCAGAGCGCGAGCGTCTACCGCGAATCGGTGCTCTACACCACGCTGTCGCCCTGCAGCATGTGCAGCGGCGCCATCCTGCTCTACGGCATCCCGAAGGTGATCATCGGCGAGAACCAGACCTTCCTGGGCGAGGAAGCGCTGCTGCGCTCGCGCGGCGTGCAGGTGGAGGTGCTGCAGGACGCCGACTGCATCGCCCTCATGCGCGGTTTCATCGCCAGCAAGCCGCAGCTGTGGAACGAGGACATCGGCGTGGATACGTCCCAGGCATAGGCCCCATGCAACGCCCCCCGCCCATTCCGGACAAGGAGCAGATCGCCCTGCTGGATCCGTTCGAACGCCTTGGTCTGGATCGCATCGCGCTGATCCACTCACCTGCCCAGGCGGAGCAGGCCTGCCGGGAACTTGCCCGCGTCCCGCACTGGGGCTTTGACACGGAGTCCAAGCCGACCTTCCGCAAAGACGAGGTGTCTGACGGCCCGCACATCGTGCAGCTGGCCACGCTGGACAAGGCCTGGGTGTTCCAGTTGCACGACCGCGACTGCCGCGCCATGGTCGCCGAACTGCTGGCGCTGCGCGGCATCACCAAGGCCGGCTTCGGCCTCGGCGACGACCGCAAGCGCATCACGGCCAAGCTGGGCGTGGAACCGGCCGACGTGCTGGAGCTCAACACCGTGTTCCGCCAGCGGGGCTACCGCAGGGAAATGGGCGTCAAGGGGGCTGTGGCGGTGCTGTTCAACCAGCGCTTCATCAAGTCCAGGAAGGCCACCACCTCCAACTGGGCCAATCCACGCCTGACCGAGGCGCAGCTGGTCTATGCCGCCAACGATGCCTGGGCCGCCATCCGGGTGTTCTACGCGCTGGAACTGGGCGCCTAGACGCTGATCTCGTACATCGCATCACCCATATGACGGTGCGGCCCGAACACCGCCACCACCGCGGCTGCCTCGGCCGCCTGCCATTGCTCGAAGACAGTGCGCTCGGCCTCCGTGAGCAGGTCCGGTGATGGCGCCTCGCCATAGGTGGCGACGATGTGCAGGTAGGCGCGGTAGACCGGCGCCACCAGATCGGCGTCGCCCAGCGTCGCCTCCAGCACCTGGCGAAAACGTTGCTCGGCTGCGTGGCGCTGCGCATCACAGGCGCCATCGGCGTCAAACAGGGTCAGGGTGTAACTCATGCTGAGGTCGAGCTTAACGCCAACGCCACGCTCGGCCAACCACGGGTGGCGCTGCTTGTGTACAGTGAGGAGTGTGTGCAAGTTCAGAGGTGTATCGATGGCAAAGACGAGTGAATGGCCCGGCAAGGTGTTTGCGCTGCTCAAGGTTGGCAACACGTCGGCGGCCATTGCGCAGATCAAGGTGGCCCCCAGCGTGAAGGACCTCAAGCAGTTGCAGGCCACCATCGCCGCGGCCAAGGTGACCGGCCGCTGGCGCGACGTGGATGTGGCCATCGAAGAAAACCTGGCCCTGCTGTCTGCGCCACGCCTGCACCGCTCGCCCTGAACCAGCGCATCCAAGGGAGTACGTCATGTCCGATTCATCCGCTGTCACCACCCAACGCAGCATCTGGCTGCGTGCCCTGCTCATGCTGCTGATGGCCGTGGCCTTCCAGCTGGCCGCCACCTTGCTGTGCGCGCTGGCCGTGCTGCAGTTCGTACTGGCCTTGATCAGCGCGCCCAATGAGCGCCTGCGCCACTTCGGCCGCAGCCTGGGGCGCTACTTGGGTCAGATCGCCAGCTTCGTGAGCTTTGCCAGCGACGAGACGCCCTTCCCCTTCAACGACTGGCCCGGCAACGATTGAACGCGGAGCCGGCCGCCATGCCCGCGGAGCGCCTGGCGGAGGCCCTCGCCCTGCTGCAGCGCCACGCCCGCCCGGAGCAGCTGGCCGGCTTGGCCCGCTTCGGCATCACGGGCGACAAACGGCTCGGCCTCTCCATGCCCGCCATCCGGCACATCGCGCGTACCTTGGGGCGGGACCAGACACTGGCCCTGGCCTTGTGGGATACCGGCATCCCGGACGCGCGCATCGTCGCCGGCCTGGTGGCTGAGCCAAACCGGCTGAGCGCGCGCCAGATGGACACCTGGGCGCGTGACTTTGACTCCTGGGACGTGTGCGACCAGGTCTGCGGCAGCGCCTTTCTGGCCTCGCCCTGGGCCTGGCGCAAGGTTCAGGTCTGGTCCGGGCGGCGTGACGAGTTCGTGCGTCGTGCGGCCTTCGCCCTGCTCGCCACACTGGCCGTCCACGACAAGCAGTCCGACGACAAGGCTTTTCTGGCCTGTCTGCCACTGATCGAAGCCGCCGCAGATGACGAGCGCAACTATGTGAAAAAAGCCGTCAGTTGGGCGCTGCGCAGTATCGGCAAACGCAACCTGGCGCTGAATGCGGCCGCCATCACCACCGCCCAGCACATCCGGCAGCAGGGCTCGCGCCCGGCCCGTTGGATTGCCAGCGATGTGCTGCGCGAACTGCAGGGTGATGCCGCGCAAGCACGGCTGAAAGCCAAGCGCTCCGGGGCGCACAGGCCGCGCTGACGTGTGGCGCGTCAGGCGACTCGGCCGCGGCGCTTCACGAGCGCAGCCACACCTACCATCAGCGCCAGCCACACCCCGGTACGCAGCACCATGGCCTGAAAGCTCTGCTCCGCCACGCCCTGCCCAGCGTGCAGAAGGTAGCCGACACCGATCAGCACCAGCAGGTTCAGGCAGAAGATCGTCAAGCTGGCCGGCATGGCGCGCGGCAGATGACGCCAGATCAGGAACGCCGTGCCCACGTAGGCCAGCCCCATGCCGGTGTTGTAGAGCAACAGCGGCTGGTACACCACATAACCGGGATCGGCCCCGCCCAGCACGCGGCCGCCGGCCAACAACGTGGCGGCGCCGAACAAGAGAGCCACGATGGCGAGGAGGACTTGCAGGGATGCTTGCAGGCGAGTGGGAGACATGGCGAATGATCTTTGAAACCTGCCAAGTATCCGCGCGGGCCAAGATGGCTGCTCTGATATATCTCAAACGCCACACACACCGGGAGCGACCGATAGCTGACGTGCTCGGCCGGTTAGCCGGAGGAAGCCCAACTTGCATCTACAGGCGAACTTCAGCGGCTGCCAATGCGCTGCGCAGCACCACGGTCTTACCAGGGCAAGACTTATCGGGCCTCCCCCCCTAACAGGGGATTGAAATTTCACTTTGTAGAACTAGAGTAAACGGACAAGAAAGGGAGGCAACATGAAACGACTGGCGCAATTATTCTTCCTGATACTTGCTGTTGGCCTGCTTGGCGGATGCGGCAACCTGCAACGGCAATCACGCGAATTTCAAACAACTGGCACGAGCGGAATCACCATCGACGCATCGCAGCGTGCCATCTACTCCGTGACCAAGAAATATCCCGGTGGCGCGCAGTGGCAGGCTTTCTGCGCAGAACCGAGCCCGGATGCACTCTCCGCCTTGGCCTCCAGCTTCGCCGTGGACGCCTCGGTCGCAGAAAAGGCCTTGGGCATGGCCATCAGCAGCCAGGAAAGCACCGCCAGCATCGGCCTTCGCACGCAGACGATTCAAATACTGCGTGATGCGATGTACCGGTTGTGCGAGGGCTACGCGTCTGGAGCGCTGGACAACATAGGCTTTACACGCATGCAACGCCGTTACCAGCACATCATGCTGGCATTACTGGCAATTGAACAGTTGACTGGCCCGGTCGTTGCTCAGCAGATGGCACTCACGAGCTCCGCGGGCGCCAACCTCGGAAAAGGCTTGGGCGAGATCAGCAAGCTGCTTGCACAGGGCGCTGCCGATTTGGCTTCTGCGGATCTGGCACTCGCCAACGCCCAGGCGGTGGAGAAGGATCTTGCCGAGAAGCATCAAGCCAGCGCAGCAGACGCTCAAAAGGCGACGCAAACGGCAGAACTCAAGACCCAGCTGGATCTGGCAAAAAAAGATACAAAAGAGAAGAGCGCAAAAGCCGTCGCAGCGAAGACCTACTATGCAACGCTCGAAAACAAGTTGAAAGAAGCAGAACGTCTGATGACGCAAGCTGCAGGCAACGTAAGTAACTTCAGCCCGGCGGGAGGTGGACGGACTGACACGAGCAGCATTGGCACTGTATCGAAGCATGTCAAGAAGATCGTTACGACGCTTATTGAACACGACTACACCAAGGACTTGTGCGCTGATGTCCTGCTCTCCTCGGATGCCGATGAAATCGTGACTGCTGCAACCTTCGCTGCCGTTGCCCCGATGTGTGCAACGGCAATGAATATGTCCGAGAAAGACAAAGACTTCTTTTACGCGATGGCAACAGCTCGCTACTCCGTCATTCAGCAGAAGCGTCAGCTGGATACGATTCAGAAAGCCTTGAACACACCCCCTGGAACCCTGTCAAATGAGCAGAAAGTGGAGCTTCAAGATCAGCTGAGACAACTTAACAGGAGCATCCAAAGCCCACCGTCAAGGTAGCTGTGACGTCCCCCCGTGCGCGAACTGCGGCGGCCAGCACAGATCGAAGTTATTCGCTGAATTCGATCGCAGCTACAACTGCGCCGCCAGCCACGCGGCCTGGTAGATGGCGCGCTTGGCGTCCAGTTCGCCCGCTTCCAGCGCGCCGCCGATCAGGTGCACCGTCTTGCCCCGGGCCTGCAGCTCATCCGCCAGGGCGCGCAGCGGCAGCTGGCCGGCGCACAGCACCACGGTGTCGCACGGCAGCCAGGTCGGGTTTTCACGTTCCTTGCCATAGCTGATCAGCAGGCCTTCGTCGGCAATGCGTTCGTAGTTCACGCCGCCGATCATGCGCACCTGCTTCATCTTCAGCGCAGCGCGATGGATCCAGCCAGTGGTCTTGCCCAGGCCTTCGCCCAGCTTGCCGGGCTTGCGCTGCAGCAGCGTCACCTCGCGCGCCGGCGGCAGCGGCTGCGGGCCTTCCGGACGTAGGCCTCCGGGGGCCAGCGCCGGGTCGGTCACGCCCCATTCGGCCTGCCAGGCCGGCAGGTCCAGCGCGGTGGTGTGGCCGTCGCTCACAAGGTATTCGGCCACGTCGAAGCCGATGCCACCGGCGCCGATGATGGCCACGCGCCGGCCCACCGGCTTTTTGTGCCGCAGTACATCGATGTAGCTCAGCACCTTGGGATGGTCCTGCCCCGGGATCTGCGGGTTGCGCGGCGTCACACCGGTGGCGACCACCACGGCGTCAAAGCCCTGCAGATCGCCCGCCTGCACCGTGGTGCCCAGATGCAGCTGCACGCCGGTGGTCTGGATGCGGCGGGCGAAGTAGCGCAGCATCTCGTGGAATTCTTCCTTGCCCGGCACGACCTTGGCCATGTTGAGCTGGCCGCCAATCTCGGCTGCCGCATCAAACAGATGCACCTCGTGCCCGCGCTCGGCCGCCAGCGTGGCCGCCGTCACGCCGGCCGGGCCCGCACCCACCACGGCAATGCGCTGGCGCCGCGCCACCGGGCGGAACACCAGCTCGGTCTCCTGGCAGGCGCGCGGATTGACCAGGCAGCTGGCCACCTTGCGCTCGAAGATGTGGTCCAGGCAGGCCTGGTTGCAGGCAATGCAGGTGTTGATCTCGTCGGCGCGCCCTTGCGCCGCCTTCTTCACAAAGTGCGGGTCGGCCAGCAGCGGCCGCGCCATGGACACCATGTCGGCGCAGCCCTCGGCCAGCAGCTGTTCCGCCACCTCGGGCGTGTTGATGCGGTTGGACGTGACCAGCGGCGTGGCGATGCCGGCAGCGGCAAATTCGGCCTTCATCTTCTGCGTCAGCCAGGCAAAGGCCGCACGCGGCACGCTGGTGGCAATGGTGGGAACGCGTGCCTCGTGCCAGCCGATGCCGGTGTTGATGATCGTCGCGCCGCCCTGCGCCACCGCCTTGCCCAGGGTCACCACCTCGTCCCAGGCGCTGCCGCCGGGCACCAGGTCAATCATCGAAAGGCGGTAGATGAGGATGAAGTCGTGTCCCACCGCCTCGCGCGTGCGGGCCACGATCTCCAGCGGCAGGCGCATGCGCTGGCTGTAGTCGCCGCCCCAGGCGTCGTCGCGCTGGTTGGTGTGGCGGGCCAGGAACTGGTTGATGAAATAACCCTCCGAGCCCATGATTTCCACCCCGTCATAACCGGCTTCACGGGCCTTGACGGCACAGTTGACGAAGGCGCGGATCTGCCGCTCCACGCCGCGCGCGGAGAGCTCGAAGGGCTTGAACGGTGAGATCGGCGACTTGATCGCCGAGGGCGCCACCGCCAGCGGGTGGTAGGCGTAGCGCCCGGTGTGCAGAATCTGCAGCGCAATCTTGCCGCCAGACTCGTGCACTGCACGCGTCACCACCTGGTGCCGGCGCGCCGCACCCGAAGTGGCCAGCATGCCGGCAAAGGGCTTGATCCAGCCCGCCACATTGGGCGCAAAGCCGCCCGTGACCATCAGCGCCACGTCGCCTTCGGCCCGTTCGCGGAAGTAGGCCGCCAGCTGGCTCAGATCCCGCCCGTCCTCCAGCCCGGTGTGCATGGAGCCCATGAGCACGCGGTTCTTGAGCTGGGTGAAACCCAGGTCCAGCGGGGCCAGCAGATGCGGGTACAGGGCCAAACCGGGCGGCGCAGCGCGAGGGTCAGTGGACATGCGGACTCACACTTTTCAAAGTCGGAGGTGCCGCGATCATAGGCGTCGGCCTGCCCCCCCGGTGTCACCAGCAGCACCGCCCCCGGCACACGCTCAGAGCTTGGCGTACTCCAGCACCTCTTGCCCCATCAGCGTGCAGCTGCCCGCCATGGGCGCATAGATCAGCCGCATGCGGTAACGCGCCTTGTAGATGTAACCCCAGACCTCCAGCACTTGGAGGCGCTGCTGCGGGTCGGCCGGATTCTTGAGCGAAGGCAGTTCTTTCACGGCCTTGTCGATGGCGATACGGTCGTCACCGTCGGCGTGGAAGCTGAGGAGTTTGCGGGCTTGTTCGAGGGCGGGGACAGCACAATCGTGATTCTTGGCATAGGTAAGAGCCGTGCTAACTAACAAGACACAACTGATGAGAATTCGAATTTCTTGTTTCATGGACAGCCGTTGATGATTTGAGTCCTCTCGAAGCTCTGCGGCTTCAGCAGATATGTAGAAATACGCAACGATTAAGGAGAGGGCTGCATTGTCACTGGGGTATTTCTCGTCCTTGAATTACGCGAGAGCACTCTGCGGCGAACTCTCGTGCTTACCCCAAGATGCCCCCACTCCATTTCGCAAATTTCAGAACCGGAGCTGCAATCGCAAGCAGAATCGGAAGGATGTGATCAGTGGCCTTTGGAGTGTGGACTGCCACCTCAAACGCCGATCTAAGACCCCACCACAACATGTATATCAATGGTATTGGACCGGTGTGTAGGGGCTGCACGGTTCCAGTCTGGTTATCGTATTCGGCTACGACATATCGCCAGTGCAAGCCAGTCCTCATCCTTGATATCTGACCCGTCCTGTCTTTTTGAATCTTGCGAAACACATATGGGAAAAGTCGAGCATCAATGCCGCCTTGAAATGCCGCAGTGATCTTGAGATCACCTTCAGCCCGAAGGTACTGGTAGTAGCGCAAGAGTGAATACGCCCAAATCATCCAGGCGAAGAAAAGCAGAGTCCTCGCATCGCCAACCAAAAGCTCTGTCCCCAGGACACTGATCTTCGTGATTGAAACCTGGGCAAAATCAAAAACAATTAGCACGCTGCTGATCGCAATCAGGTTGCGTCGCTGGCGAAGCAGGTCTGGACTCATGGCTGCATCAAACCGCCTGCCTCAATCGCCCCACCCCTTCCTCGATCTTCGCCACATCCGCGGTGGCAAAGCTGAGGCGCAGCGTGGCGTGATCCGGGTTGCTGGCAAAAAACGGGGCGCCCGGCACAAAGGCCACACCTTTGTCGATGGCGCGTTTGGCCAGCACACCGGCGTCTTTCAGTTTTCCATTGGCGCCCGTCAGGCGGGCCCAGAAGAACAGGCCGCCGCCGGGTTGGGTGAATTCGATGGCATCGCCCAGTTCGCGCTTCAGGCTCTCGCCCATCACGCGGGCACGCTCGGCGTAGACCTGGCGCACATGGGCCAGGGTGGCGGGCATGCGGCCGGCCTTGAGGTACTGCGCGGCGGTGGCCTGGGCAAAGGTGCTGGTGTGGGCGTCGCTGAACTGCTTGCACATGGTGGCGCGGGCCAGCAGGGCGGGCGGGGCGATCATCCAGCCCACGCGCAAACCCGGTGACAACACCTTGCTCAAAGAGCCACAGTGCACCAGCCAGTCGCGGCTGCCGGGCACCTGGGCGCTCAGCGCCAGCAGGCTGGGCGGCGGAGCCTCGCCGAAGTAGAGGTCGCCATAGGGGTCGTCTTCGATCACCACGGTCTGCGTGCGCACCGCCATCTCCAGCACCTGCTTGCGGCGCGCCAGGCTCAGCGTGGCGCCGCTGGGGTTGCCGAAGGTGGGAATGAGGTAAACGAACTTGGGCTTGTGCTCGGCCACCAGCTGTTCCAACTCATCCGTCTTCACGCCGTGCGCGTCGATGGGCGCGGCAATCACCTGCGCGCCGTAGAGGCGGAAGCACTGGATGGTGGCGAGGAAGGTAGGGCCTTCGACGATGACCTTGTCGCCCGGGTTGATGAGGGTCTTGCCGATCAGGTCCAGCGCCTGCTGGCTGCCGGTGGTGACGATCAGGCCTTCCGCCGCCACGCCCTGCGCGCCCTTGCTGACCATGAAGGCGGCAAGCTGCTCGCGCAACGGGTTGTAGCCCTCGGTGGCGCCGTACTGCAGCGCCGCACCGGGCTCCTCGCTCAGGGCCTGCTCGGTGGCTTCGCGGATGCCGTCCACGTCGAACATGGCGCTGTCGGGGAAGCCGCCGGCAAAGGAGATGATGCCGGGCTTGCCCAGCAGCTTGAAGAGTTCGCGGATGGCGGAGGTTTCTACGTTGTTCAGGCGGTCGGCGAATTGCATGATGTAACGATTTTCAAAACCTCTATTGTGGCAAGACTGCCACGGCAACGCCCAGAGCGCCGCTTTCGTACGCCAAAATAGGCCCTGCTCCCGCCTGAACACGCACACCCATGTCCGACCTCTCCGTCTTCTTCCAGTCCGTCAAGCTGCCGGTGATGCCGGAGGTCGCTCACGCGCTGATCCGCACCCTGCATGAAGAAGACATCGTGCTGGGCGATGTGCGCAACATCATCTCCAAGGACCCGACGCTCACCGCCAAGGTGCTGCGCGCGGCCAACAGCGCGGCCATGGGCCTGCGACGCGAGGTCAGTTCGCTGGACACGGCCATTGCCATGATCGGCATGGCGCAGGTGCGCACCTTGGCACTGACCGCCTGCATGAACGTGGCCTTCCCGGTGGCCGACGGCTTGAACCGAACCGAGTTCTGGAAAGGCTCCATGGCCTGCGCCGGCTATGCGCAGTGGCTGGCCGGCACCGTGGGGCTGGACGGCCAGGAAGCCTGGCTGGCCGGCATGATGGTGCGTCTGGGCGAACTGCTCATCGTGCAAAGCCTGCCGGACAGCCTGGCCACCATCGAGCGCCAGCCGCAGCTCCCGGGCGAGCGCTGGAAACGCGAACAGCAGTTGCTGGGCTTCACCGAAGCCCAAGTCACGGCCGAACTGGCACGGCGTTGGCGCTTCCCGGCCGGTATCTCGCGTGCGCTGGACACGGCGGCCGACCCGCTGGCCGCCCAGCCGTTCTCCACCCTGGGTGCGGTACTGCACCTGGCCGGCTGGCTGGCCGACATGCCTTTTGTCGAACCTGAAATCATGGACGTGCTGCCGCAGGACGTGGTGGGCCGGCTCGACCTCAACCGCGAGTGGCTACGCAGCCACATGCCGTCGCCCGACAGCTTCTTTGACATCTCGGGCCTGTAAGCCCGGCCCTTTGCCGCCGCTGCCGCACCATGACGCCGTCCGCCATTGCCTCGTTCTTCGCCACGCTGAAGGCCGCCAACCCGCACCCGGCGACCGAACTGGAATACACCTCGGTGTTCGAGCTGCTGACCGCCGTGCTGCTGTCGGCCCAGGCCACCGACGTGGGCGTGAACAAGGCCACGCGCCGCCTCTTTCCCGTGGCCAACACGCCACAGCAGATCCTGGACCTCGGCCTGGAAGGGCTGGAGAGTTACATCAAGACCATCGGCCTGTACCGCAGCAAGGCCCGCCACCTGATGGAGACCTGCCGCATCCTGGTGGAGCAACATGGCGGCCAGGTGCCGCGCAGCCGGGAGGCGCTGGAGGCGCTGCCCGGCGTGGGCCGCAAGACGGCCAACGTGGTGCTGAACTCGGCCTTCGGCGAACCCACCATGGCGGTGGACACGCACATCTTCCGCCTGGGCAACCGCACCGGCCTGGCGCCAGGCAAGACGCCCTACGAGGTGGAGATGAAACTGCTCAAGCGCGTGCCGCCCGAGTACCTGCCCGACGCGCACCACTGGCTCATCCTGCACGGGCGCTATGTCTGCACGGCGCGCACGCCGCAGTGCTGGCACTGCCGCGTGGCGGCATGGTGCGACTTCATGCCCAAGACGCCGGCGCCCTGAGATGCCATGCGCCTGGCCTTCCGCTTCACTTCAACGCACTGATACGTCACGATGGTTGATGCACGAACCGTGGTGCTGCTGGCCAGCCTGATGGCCTCGCTGATGTCGCTGGTGCTGTTCTTCCAGTGGCGCAGCTACCCGTCCACCATCCGCGGCCTGGGCCACTGGACGGCAGCCCCCCTGATGCTGTCGTGCACCACGCTGCTGGGCGCGCTGCGCGGCAGCCTGCCGGACCTGCTCACCATTGCCATTCCCAGCGTGCTGCTGTTCGCCGGCCTGTACCTGGCCTACCTGGGCACGCAGCGTTTTCTGGACCAGCCCACGGCCGTGCCGCGCTGGACGGCCTTCATCACCGTGACCTCGATTCCAGCACTGTGGTTCACGGTGGTGGAGCCCGATTTCCGCGCCCGGCTGCTGATCATGTCGCCGCCCATGGCGCTGCTGTTGGGCCTGCATGCCCGCCTGATGTACAACCGCGGCCCGCGCAGCTTTGGCGGGCGTCTGCTGCTCGTGGTGCTCAGCGTTGGCGCGCTCTACCAGCTGTTTCGCTTCATCGTGCTGGGCTTGGTGCCGCCCGATTGGACCGGCTTCAACCCAGCCGTTCCGCCGCCGCTGTTCATCGTGGCCTATGTGGTGATCGTGCTGATGTTGTCGGTCGGGCTGGTGCTGCTGGCCAACGAACGGCTGCGCAGCGAATTCGCGCAGCAGACGGTGCGCGACCCGCTGACCGACGCCTACACACGCCACCACATGAACACGCTGTGCCAGCAGGAGCTGGCGCGCAGCCGCTATTACGGCCACACCTTGTCACTGCTGCTGATCGACCTGGACGGCCTCAAGGCCGTCAACGACACCTACGGCCAGCAGCGCGGCGACCAACTGCTGGTGGAACTGGTGGCCCAGGTGAAGACGCTGCTGCGCCCGCGCGACCGGCTGGGCCGCTTCAGCGGCAAGGCCTTCCTGCTGTTGCTGCCGGAGACTGCGGTGACGGACGCCGAGGCGCTGGCCGAACGCATCCGCCTGACGGTCGAGCGCACCTTTGTCAGCCCCCGCTGCACTGTGAGCATCGGCCTGACCGCCAGCCAGGCCGACGGCGACACGCTGGATCGGTTGCTGGCGCGCACCCACCAGGCATTGACCCAGGCCAAGGCGCAAGGGCACAACCGCGTCGAATCGGCCTGAGTCACCCCAGCCGCGCGGCTCAGCAGCTGAGTTGCAGCCACTCGCCGCAGCCCGGCGCCTCGCGCGGCCATTGCTCGGCACGCGCCAGGCGGGTGATACCCTGCACCAGCAGCGTCATGGCACGGATGACGCCGGCATGGGTGATCCACACCGCCTCACCTCCCTTTTGTACCTGCTCGGCATGGGCTGCGGCCACGCGCTGCAGCAATTCGTCCACGCTTTCGCGGCCACCGAAGCGGTGGGCGCCGAAGTCGGCCGTCCAGGCATCGAAAGCTTCGCGCGGAATCGCGTCCCAGCGCTGGCCCTCCCAGCAGCCGAAATCCATCTCGGCCAGGCGGACGTCGAAATTCAACATCAAATCGGGCCGCAGCCCTTGCAGGGCAAGCGCAAGCTGCTCACATCTTTGTAGCGGTGACGCCAGCACGGGCAGGCCCTGCGGCAGCAGCTCCGCCAGCTGCGCCGCGCAGGCCTGAGTGGCCTGGGCATCGGCCGCCAGGTCGCTGGCGCCATAGCAGACACCGGGCGCGACCTGCGGCTGCGCATGGCGGACCAGCCAGAGTTTCATAGGCTGAAGCACAAGCCAAGGTAGAAGGCGATCTCGCTCACCTGCTGCGTGGCGCCCAGGCAATCGCCGGTGTAGCCCTGCAGCCGGCGCGCAAAACGCCAGCCCAGCCAAATCGTGGACAGCACGGCCGCGGCCACCGCCGCAGCCCAAGGCACCTCGGGGTAAAGCCACTGCAACAGCGCCAGTGCCGCCAGCAGCCAGACGCTGGCCACCAGCAGGCTGGTCGTGCTGATCTGGTCGGCCAGCGGCTTGGACTTGGAGCGCGCCGTGTCACCCACATGCGGCAGCAGGCGGATCAGACCCAGCGGCAGGTAGCGTGACACCACATGCGCGCCCAAGAGCGCGGCGCAGGCCAGTTCCACATCCAGCTCGCCCAGCAGGGCGATCAAGGCCACCTTGGCCAACAGCGCCAGCACGAGGGCCAGCACACCGAAGGCGCCAACGCGCGAGTCCTTCATGATGTCCAGCACCTGCTCGCGCGTGGCACCACCACCCAGGCCATCGGCCACATCGGACAGGCCGTCTTCATGAAAGCCGCCGGTGAGCAGCACAGTGACCACCGTGCTGAGCACGGCGGCCAGCAGCGGCGCGTACACGCTGTCCGGCAGCAGCGCCATCAGACCGCCATAGCCCCCTGCCGCCACCAGTCCGACCAGCCAGCCCACGCCGGGGAAGTGCGCCGCGCTGGCACGCAGCATGGCCGGGCTGAAGCCCACCCAATCCGCCAACCGCCCGGTCACCGGGATGCGGGTGAAAAACTGCAGCGCAAGCAGGAAATGACGCAGAAAAGACATGGGGCGCTTTGTAACTCAGACCGACTTTTCCGACACGCCGGCCGATTCGAAACTGGCCATCTCGCGCAGCATGCGGCAGGCCGACTCCAGCAGTGGCCAGGCCAGCGCACTGCCCGAGCCCTCGCCCAGTCGCAGGCCCAGGTCCAACAGCGGCTCGGCGTGCATCTGCAGCAACATCAGCGAATGGCCGCGCTCGCCCGAACGATGGGCAAACACACAACGCTGCAGCACCTGCGGCGCCAGCCGGCTCGCCACCAGCACGGCCGCACTGGCAATGAAGCCGTCGACCACGATCACACGTCGTTCGCTGGCCGCCTGCAGCACGGCACCGACCATGGTGGCGATCTCGAAGCCACCGAAAGCCGACAGCACGTCCAGCGGCGCCTGGGCGTCCGGGTGCTTGAGCAGCACCTCACGCAGCACCGCGGTCTTGCGTGCAATGGCCGCACTGTCCAGCCCGGTGCCGGCCCCCGTGCAGTCATCGATGTCCAGCCCGGCCAGACGCGCCAGCAGCAGCGAGGCGGCCGAGGTGTTGGCTATGCCCATCTCGCCCAGCAGCAACGCATTGCCGGGCAGGCCCTTCACGAGCTCCACGCCGTTGGCCAGCGCCTGGTCGCGCTGCGCAGCCGTCATGGCCGGGCCCGCGGCCGAATCCGCCGTGCCGGGCGCGATCTTCTTCACCAGCAGCCCAGGGCGTGGTGCGAAGTCGTGCCGCACACCGCAGTCCACTACCGTCAGCGCGATGCCGTGCTGGCGCGCAATCACGCTGACGCAGGCGCCGCCCGCCAGGAAGTTCTCCACCATCTGCCAGGTCACGTCGCTCGGGTAGGCCGAAACGCCGCGCGCGGCCAGGCCGTGGTCGCCGGCGAACACCACCATCTGCGGCGCGCGCAGTTCGGGCGACTCACTGCCCAGGATCAGGCCCAGGCGCTGTGCCAGCGTCTCCAGCCGGCCGAGCGAGCCCAGCGGCTTGGTCTTCTGGTCGATCTTGTGCTGCAGGCGTGCGGTCAATGCGGCGTCGGTGAGATCAGGGATGTTCGGCAGGGTGAAACTCATGGTGTTCTCGTTGGAAAAATCTCAGTCGTGGATCAGGGCGTCGAGTACGCCGGGTTCGAAATGCTGTTCGATGAAGTCGGCCATGCGTTCGAACACGGCATCGAGCGTGGGCACCTGCAGGCCCGGGCGGCCGAACAGGGCCTGCAGCGCGGCCGGGTCTTCGAACAGGCCGTGCAGGTACAGGCCCAGCACATTGCCGGCCGCGTTCTGCCACGCCAGGCCGGGCACCAGCTCATGCGCCACATTGCCCACCGCCGCCATGGCCGGGTGCTGCGCCGTCTGGCCGTGATGGATCTCGTAGCCCTGCACCGTGACGCCGGACAACGGCGACCACGGCCCCGCCACATGGGTAAAGGTGGCAAGCGTGCGCTGCACCGTCTTGGCCGGCTCGAAGGCCGTCACCAGCGGCAGCAGGCCGAGGCCGGGCGCATTGCCGTCGATGCCATGCGGGTCCACCAAGGCCTCGCCCAGCATCTGCAGCCCGCCACAGATGCCCAGCACCGCCCCGCCCTGCGCCGCATGGGCCGCAATGGCATGGTCCAGGCCCTGCGCGCGCAGCCAAGCGAGGTCACCGCTGGTGTGTTTGGAGCCGGGCAGGATGATCCAGTCCGCGCCCTGCAGCTCGGCCGGGCAACGAGCCCACGTGAGGCGCACGCCAGAGATGTTTTTGAGCGGCTGGAACTCGTCAAGGTTGCTGATGCGCGGGTAGGCGACGACGGCAACAGTGGTCTTGATCTCGCCAGCACCCGTATGCCTGTCGTCAAAGACGCCGTCTTCTTCCGGCAAGCCGTGCTGGTGCCACATCGGCAGCATCGCCACCGTCGGCACACCGGTTTTCTCCTGCAGCAGCTGCGGTGCCGGCGCCAGCAGGCTGGCGTCGCCGCGGAACTTGTTGAGCACGAAGCCGCGGATCAGGGCGCGGTCAGCTTCCGGCAACAACGCCCAGGTGCCGTACAGGTGGGCGAAGGCGCCGCCGCGGTCGATGTCGCTCACCAGCAGGCAGCGGGCGTTGGCATGGCGCGCCGTGCGCAGGTTGACGATGTCGCTTGCCATGAGGTTGATCTCGGCCGGCGAGCCGGCACCCTCGATCACCACCACGTCGTTCTCGGCCAGCAGCGCATCGAGCGCCTGCGCCACCGCCGGCCAGACGTGGGCACTGCGTTCGCGCCAGGCCATGCGCGTCAGCGCCTCATCCACCTGGCCGAGCAGCACCACCTGGCTGTGTGTGTCGCGCTCAGGTTTGAGCAGCAGCAGGTTCATGCGCACGTCGGGTTCCACTCTTGCCGCCAAGGCCTGGAAGTATTGGGCGGAGCCGATCTCACCGCCAGTCACCACCCTGGCGTTGTTGCTCATGTTCTGCGCCTTGAACGGCGCCACTTTCAGGCCCATGCGCGCGTAGTGGCGGCACAAGGCGGTGGCCAACCAGCTCTTGCCGGCGCCACTGGTGGTGCCCAGCACCATGACGGCCTTGGCGCTCATCGCTTGACTCCTTGTTCCTGGCGTATCTGTCGCCACGCCACGGCCAGCGCGTCCTGCGCTTCGGGCGGCAGCACGCCCAGACGTACCCTGCCCGGCAGGCCAAACGAGGTGGCATCGCGCAGCTTGATGCCCTGGGCGCGCAGCGCCTGCAACGCCACCGCCAGCTCACTGCCCTGCAGATCGGGGCGGGCGCAGAAATAGTTGGCCAGGCTGGGCTCGCACCGCCAGCCGAGCGATTCACAGACGCCGATCTGGCGTGCCTTCCAGGCCCGCAGCGTGGCCAGGCTGTCGCGCAGCCAGGCCTGCACCGTGTCCTGCGTCCAGGCCTGCAGCAGCGCCACGCCCTGCGCCCCCACCGGCCAGGACGGGCACAAGGCCTCCAGTTGCGCCACGGCCTCCAGCGCACCGAGCGGGGCGATCACGTAGGCGGCGCGCACACCGGTGAGGCCCAGCGCCTTGTTGGGCGTCCAGAGTTGCCAGACGCGCAGCAATTGCTCCTGCGTCAGTGCCAGCGCGCCCTCCAGCCGCAGCGGCTCGTAGGCACGGTCGAGCACCAGCACCGGGGCAGCAGCCACCAGTTCGCCCAAGCCAGTCTGCGCCTGCCCGAGCGGGCTGGACGGGTCACAGGCCCAGGCCAGCTGCGCCTGTTCCGCATGCTCGACGCGCTGCAGGCCCCAGGCCTGTGCGGCCGCGGCGTAGTCGCCGTAATGGTGCGGCGGCAGCCAGACCCCACGTCCACCTTGCTGCGCCACCCAGGCGGTGACGCGGAAGATGAACTCGCTGGCACTGCCGGCCAACAGCACGCGCTCGGGCGCCACGCCGTGAAAGGCTGCGAGCTGCGCGCGCAGATCCCCGTAGCCGGCATCCGGATAACGCGTGGCATCGGCCGCCTGCACCGCCGCCAGCGCGACCGGGCACGGGCCGGCGGCGTGGCTGTTGGTGGAGAAATCGTGGCGCGGCACGCCCTGCGCGTCCGGCCCGCCGTGCAGGCGTAGGGTCGTCATGGGCGGCCTCCGGTCATGGCGAACGCTATCAAAACAAGAGCTGTCGACGCAAGCAATGCAAGGGCCAGCGCCGCATTTCCCGCATAACGCAGAGCGTGGGCGGTGTCGGCCGGCTGCGGCGCGCGCCCCGGCGCATGCAGCACATAAACGCCCGGCTTGTGCAGGCCGACGCCCAGCGCCAGCGCCATGGCGGCCATCGGCCAGCCGCTGTTGGGCGACGGCGTGCGCGCGGCCTCGGCCCGCAGCACCTTCAGATTCAGGCCACCGCGCACCAGCGCCAGCAACAGAGCCGTCAGCCGCGCCGGCAGCCAGGACAGCACGTCGTCCGCGCGCGCGGCCCATTTGCCGGCCCACTCCCACTCCTGCCCGCGGTAGACGCCGCGGTAGCCCCACATGGCGTCGGCCGTGTTGGCAAAGCGGTACAGGGCCGCGCCCGGCAGGCCCAGCAGCAGGAACCAGAAGATGGGCGCCACCACCGAATCATTGAGGTTCTCGGCCAGCGACTCGATGGCGCTTTCGCGCACCTCGGCCTCGCTCAGCGCGCTGACGTCACGGCTGACCAGCCAGGCCAGCCGCTCCCGTCCGGCCGCCAACGACTCATCCAGAGCCTGCTCCACCGCCAACACCTCGTCATGCAGCATGCGCCAAGCCAAGAGCGGCTTGAGCAGCAGGCCCAGCGCCAACGCGCCCAGCAGGGGATGCCATGCCAGCAACAGCGTCTGCAGTGCGATAGACGCTATCAAAACAAGAGCAACACCCGCCCACCAGACAAGGGCACCGAGCCAAAAACGCCTGTAATCCGCGCCACCCGGCTGCGTGCGCCGCGGCGCCAGCCGCCGCCCGACCCAGCCCAAATAGTGCCCCATCCACACCACCGGGTGCCAACGCACCGCCGGCTCGCCCAGCCAGCGGTCGATGGCCAGCGCCAGCCACAGGGCGCCGACGAGAAGCAGCGGTGCAGACAGGGAAAAGTCAACCAGGGTCAGCATCACGAAGCCACATCTGCAAACAGGCTGGCGCGCTGGCCCCAGCGATCATCGAACACCAGACTGGCCAGGGCTTCCCGCTGGGCCCAACCGTCCTGGCTCAACATGGGTTCGGCGTAGTAACCCTGCACCGGCCCCAGGCACAGCAGCGCAATCGGCTCTGCCCCTGCCGGCAGGCTCAACAGTTGCGCCACGGCGAGCGGCTCGAACAGCGACACCCAGCCCAGGCCCAGCCCTTCGGCGCGCGCGGCGAGCCACAGGTTCTGGATGGCGCAGGCGGCCGAGGCCAGGTCCATCTGCGGCAAGGTGCGGCGGCCGAACACATGTCGCTCGCGCCCGTCAGCCAGGCAAACCACCAGCACTTCGGCCGCTTCCCGGATGCCCTGCACCTTGAGCTTCATGAAGTCGTCTTCCCGCTCGCCCAGGGCGCGTGCGGTCTGCACGCGCTCCTGCTCCACCAAGACGTGCAGTCGCTGGCGCAGCTCAGGCTGCGTGATGCGGATGAAACGCCAGGGCTGCATGAAGCCCACGCTGGGCGCATGGTGCGCGGCCTGCAGCAGCCGCCGCAGCACCTCGGGCGCGACCTGCCCGCTGGCGAAGTGGCGCATGTCGCGCCGCTCGACGATGGCCCGGTACACCGCGGCCGCGTCAGCACTGCTGAACGGCTCGGCTGGAACCAGGGTGGCGGGGTCGCGTTGCACGACGGTCAATCTTCTATGCCGCGCTGCGCGGGAATGCCAGCCTTGAAGGCGTGCTTGATGAGTGTCATCTCGGTCACGGTGTCGGCCAACTCGATGATCTCCGGCGGGCAGCGGCGGCCGGTCAGCACCACGTGGACCTCCTTGGGCCGGGTGCGCAGGGTCTGCAGCACGTCATCGAGCGGCAGCCAGCCGTAGATCAGCGGGTAAGTGATCTCGTCAAGCGTGACCATGAAAAACTCGCCGCCCAGGATGCTGGCCTTGGCGCGCGCCCAGCCCTCGCGCGCCAATTGCGCGGAGTGCTCCAGGTCCTTGCTCTTCCACGAGAACCCGTCACCGAGACCCTCGATCGGGATGCCGATCTGCTCGAACATGCGGTGCTCGCCGAAACGCGCCGTCGGCACCTTCATGAACTGGTAGATCTTCACGGCCTTGCCGCGGCCGTGGGCGCGCAGTGCCAGGCCGAAGGCCGCGGTGCTCTTGCCCTTGCCGTCGCCGGTGTTGACGATGATCAGGCCGCGGCGCTCGCCTTCGGCCTTCTCGTAGCGTTTCTCGGTCGGGGGAGATTCGATCTGCATAGCTTGCTCGGTTCAAAGTTTGGGCAGCGACAGCCACTGGCCCGCCACCTGTTGGATGTGGATGCGCCCGTCAAACACCCGCTCCAGGGCGCGGTGCGTGGCCGCCTCGCCGCAGGCGCCATGGTGCACCACACGGCCCGCAGCCATGACCACCAGTTCATCGGCCTGCAGCGCCAGCGAAAGTTCATGCAGCACGCTGACCACGGTCTTGCCATTCTTGACGAGCTCGCGCACCAGCAGCAGCCAGTCCACCTGGTGCGGCGGGTCGAGGTTGGCCAGCGGCTCGTCCATCAGCAGCACCTCGGCCTGCACCGCCAGCGCCCGCGCCAGCAGAACACGCTGGCGCTCGCCGCCGGAAAGCTGGCCCAAGGGCCGCGCGCGCCAGTCCCAGGCCTGGGTGGCGCGCAAGGCGCGCTCGACCGCGGCATGGTCGTCTGCGCCAGGCGGGCTGAGCCAAGGCTGGTGCGGCAGGCGGCCAAGCATGGCGACGTCGTAGGCCGTCAGGTCATCGGCACCGTGTTCGTTCTGGCCCAACCAGGCCAGCTGGCGCGCGCGTTCACGTGCCGGCCAGTCGGCCAGTGGCCGCCCCAGCAGCTGCACGCTGCCGGCGTGCGGCAACAGCCCGGCCAGCGCCTTGAGCAAGGTGGACTTGCCAGCGCCGTTGGGTCCGACAATGCTGGTCCAGCGGCCGCGTGGCAGCGCTACGGACACATCGTGCAGCACCTCGGTGGCACCGAAGCGCACCGCAATGCCCTGCCCTTGCAGCGCCGCGTTCATCGCCCACCTCCCTCGTGTGCGGTGGCGCGGTGCATCAGCCACAGCAGGTAGCTGCCGCCGAGCACGGCGGTCAGCACGCCCACCGGCAGCTCCTGCGGCGCCACCAGCCAGCGTGCCAGCAAGTCGGCTGCGGTCAGCAGCACGGCGCCCAGCAGGCTGGAGAGCAAGATCAGCCGGCCGTGCGTGGTCTTGACCACTGAGCGCACCAGATGCGGCGCCGCCAGGCCGACGAAGGCAATCAGGCCGGTCTGCGCCACGGCGGTGCCGGTGGCCAACGCCAGCACGGCGATCAGCGCAGCGCGCATCTGCGGCAGGCGCAGGCCCAGGCTGGTGGCGGTGGCCTCGCCCAGCGCCAGGCCGTCGAGCACCGGGCTGAGCAACCAGCCCGCCAGCAGGCACAAGGCCAGCGCGGCCGCCATCACGCCGGCCGCGCTCCAGCCGACGAAAGCCGTGCTGCCGAGCATGAAGGACTGCATGGCCTGCAGGATGTCCGGGTTGAGCAGCAACGTGAGCGAGCTGAAGGCGCCCAGCACCACGCCCACGATCACGCCGGCCAGCAGCAAGCGCAAGGTGTGCTGCACGCCCTTGGCCAGCAACAGCGTCAACAGCACAGCGACCACCGCGCCGACGAAGGCCGCGCCGGTGAAGCCGATGCGCACCAGCCAGTGCGTCGCCAACGGCGAGACGCCAAACAGCGCCATGGCCGTGGCCACACCCAGCGTGGCGCCAGAGGCACTGCCCAGCAGATACGGGTCAGCCAACGGGTTGCGAAACAGGCCCTGCGCCACCGCGCCGGCGAGGCCCAGCAGAGCACCAGCCAGCCAGGCACCCACGGTGCGCGGCAGCCGGATCTCGCTCACGATCTGCCAGGCCATGGCGTCCTGCCCCATGCGCAGCACGCTCTCAAAACCGGTGCTGCCCACGCTGGCGCCCAGCAGCAGCAAGGCGGCGCTGGCCAGCAGCAGGGCCAGGCCCAGCAGCAGCGCCTTGCGGTGGTAGGCGGCCATGGCGTTCACCGCGGCTTCTCCCCGGTTTTCTCCTCCAGGCAACGCGCCATCAGCCGCGCCGCCTCGGCCATGCGCGGCCCCGGCCGCACGATGGTTTCGGCGTCGTCGTTCGGAAAGACGCAGATGCGCTGCTCACGCACCGCCTTGATGCTCTGCCAGCCCGGGTACGGCACCATGGCCTGCATGCTGCGGTTGCCGATCATGATCACGTCCGGGTTGGCGCGCACCACGTACTCCGGGTTCAGCTTAGGGAACGGCCCCAGGCTGGCCGGCACCACGTTCTTCACGCCCAGGCGCGTCAGCGTCTCGCCGATGAAGGAGGTTTCACCCGCCGCGTAGGGACCACGACTGACCTCGAAATACACCCGCGTGTTGCGCGCCTTGGCCGAAAGCGACTGCGCGGCGGCCGAGACACCGGCATCGATGGTGCGCCAGACGCGCTGTGCATCGTTCACGCCCAGCAGCGTGCCCACCTTCTCCAGCACGCGCCGCACGTCGGCATGGGTCTTGGTGTCGAGTGCCGCCACCTTCAGCCCCAGCGCTTCAAGCCGCTCGGCTGCGCGCGAGGACATGGACATCAGCACCAGGTCCGGTTTCAGCGCCACGATGGCCTCGATGTTCGGGTCCAATCCGCCGCCGACCTGCGGCAGCGTGCGCACCTGCGCCGGGTGGTTGGAATAACGATCGACGCCAACCAGGCGGTGGCAGGCGTCAAGCGCGCAGACGGTTTCCGTCAAGGACGGCAGCAGGCTGACGATACGCTGCGGCGGCGCCGCCAGCCTGACTTGAACGCCACGCTCGTCGGTGATCTGCAGCGCCTGCGCCGGCAACCACAGCGTGAGCAGGAGACAGAACCACAGCCGTTTCATGCGGCCCCCTTCAGCGCCAGCGGCAGGCCGGCGGCCATCAGCGTCACGCGCGTGCAGGCCTGTGCCACGTCCTGATTCAGACGGCCGAGCGCATCGACGAAGGCGCGCACCTCGCGCCCGAGCGGGATGACGCCCAGGCCGATCTCGTTGCCCACCAACACCACGGGGCCGGCCGCCCCGCGGATTGATCCTAAAAGCATAGCTATCGACGCTTGTGCATCGGTCGCCAGGGCCGGATTTGACTTTGAATTCTCAGCGGGCATCAACAGGTTGGTCAGCCACAGCGTGAGGCAGTCCACCACCAGCAAGGTGTCGGGGCGGCTGTGGGCGGCAATGGTTTCAGCCAGGCGCAGCGGCTCTTCCACCGTCTGCAAGCCCGGCACACGTTCGGCGCGGTCGCGCTGGTGGCGCGCGATGCGCTCGCGCATCTCCGCGTCCCAGGGCTGGGCGGTGGCAATCAGCGTGGCGCGGTGCTGGGGCGATTGCGCCAGCCAGGTTCTGGCCAGCAACTCGGCACGGCGCGATTTGCCGCTCCTCTGCCCGCCGAGGATGAGTTCGCTCTTCGCAATGGTCAGCTCAGCGCCCATGTTCTTCACTCCATCGCAGCACGATGCGGTGCAGTTGTTCGACGCCGTCGGTCAGTGCCGCCGGGCCGGGCTGCAGGATGTCGGTCGACTTGATCTCGGCCAGCTGCCCGTGCCGCACGGCGCTCACGTCCTGCCAGCCGGGGCGCGCCGCCACCTTCTCGGCGCGGAACTTCTTGCCGCACCAGGAGCCGATGACGATGTCCGGGTTGCGGCGCACGATCTCCTGCGGGTCGGCAATGATGCGCTGCTTGCCCAGCGGCTCGGCCGCCAGTTCCGGGAAGATGTCGTCACCGCCGGCGATGCCCATCAGCTCCGACACCCAGCGGATGGCGCTGATCGGCGGCTCGTCCCATTCCTCGAAGTAGATGCGCGGGCGCCGTGGCAGTTGCGCTGCCGCCTCGCGGATGGCCTGCAGGCGCGCCTGCATCTGCTCGATCAGCTGCAAACCGCGATCCACAGCACCGACCATGGCCGCCACCTGGTACAGCATGGAAAAGATCTCGGCCACGCTGCGCTGGTTGAACACCGTGACGGGGATGCCGCGACGGATCAGCTCGGCAGCAATGTCGGCCTGCAGGTCGGAAAAACCGAACACACAGTCGGGCTGCAGCGTCACGATGGGCTCGATCTTCGCGCTCAGGAAGGCACTGACCTTGGGCTTTTCCTCGCGCGCGCGGCGCGGCCGCACCGTGTAGCCAGAGATGCCGACGATGCGGCGCTCCTCCCCCAGCAGGTAGAGCCACTCGGTGGTCTCTTCCGTCAGGCAGACGATGCGCTGCGGGCCGAGGCGGGACAGGTTCATGCCAACGTCTCCGCCACCGGCTCACGCAAGCCGGTACCGAACAGGCGCGCCACCAACGCCGGCGCCGACGGAAACCAGGCGTGGAAATAGCTCGCCGCCACCGACCCCTGCACGTAAACCGCCTCGCCGTCATGGTCGTGGGCATTGCCTTCGGGCCGCGTGGTACGCGCGTACACCGGCACCGGCGTCTCGCTCAGCGAGTAATGGAAGGTGTGGCCGCGCAGCTGCTGGCCATCGACCCGCAGCTGCTGCGGACCTAGGGCCGCCAGGCGCTTCTGCATCACCACCCGGCCCGGCAGCAGGCCCCACATGGTGTGGCTTGCGCCCTGCTTGTCGACCAGTGTGTCGAACAGCGCCATCATGCCGCCGCACTCGGCCCACACCCGTCGGCCGGCCGCGACATGCGCACGCAGGCTGTCGCGCAGGGCATGGTTGGCGCCCAGCCGCTCGGCATGCAGCTCCGGATAGCCGCCAGGTAGCCAGACGGCGTCGCAGGCCGGCAGGGTGGCATCGGCCAGCGGCGAGAAAAACACCACCTGCGCACCGAGTTGCTGCAGGCATTCGATGTTGGCGGCGTAGATGAAGCAGAAAGCGGCATCGCTGGCCACGGCTACCGTCTTGCCGCGCAAGGGCTGGTCCAGCGCTGCAGCGGACGGCGCCGCTGGCGGAAACGCCACCGCCCAGCGCTGCAGGTCGGCCGTGCTCATCTGTCCCAAAGGCGTGGCCGCCAGCGCGTCCGCCGCAGCATCGAGCCGCGCTTCGGCGTCGCTCAGTTCGGTGGCCGCCACCAGGCCCAGGTGCCGCTCGGGCAAGGTCAGCGCCGGGTTACGCAAGAGCGCGCCCAGCCACTGCTGCGGCTCACGCAGGCTCATCTGCAGCATGCCGGCATGGCGTTCGCTGCCGACACGGTTGGCCAGCACGCCGGCCCAGCGCAGGCCCTCGCGGTAGTGCTGCAGGCCGTAGACCAGTGCGCCGAAGGTGCCCGCCATGGACGAAGCATCGACCACCGCGAGGATGGGCAGGCCGAAGTGCTGAGCCAGGTCGGCCGCGCTGGGCTGGCCGTCATACAGGCCCATCACGCCCTCGACAATGATCAGGTCAGCCTCCTGTGCCGCCGCATGCAGCCGGGTGCGGCAGTCGGCTTCGCCGGTCATCCAGAGATCGAGCTGGTGCACCGGCGCGCCGCTGGCCAACGTGTGCCAGAAGGGATCGAGGAAATCCGGCCCGCACTTGAACACCCGCACCCGCCGCCCTTGGCGCGTGTGCAACCGTGCCAGCGCCGAGGTGATGGTGGTCTTGCCCTGGCCGGAGGCCGGGGCAGCAATGAGGACGGCGGGGCAGCGGATGGAATCAGACATGGGAACAGATTGTCATCGCGATTACAGGGGCGCCCAGCGCAAGCTGACGTACAGGCTGCGCCCGGCCGTGGCATAGCCGCTGGCGAGCTGGTAAGGGGTGTCGGTCAGGTTGTCGATGCGCGCCAGCACCCGCCAGTCCTTGCCGATGCGCGTGCTGGCATACAAGTCCAGCAAGGCATAGCCCGGCAACACCGTCGTGTTGGCAGCCGTGTCATAGCGCGCGCCGGAGAGCTGCGCGCCTGCCCCCACCTGCCAGCGCCCCAGGAGCGTATCGGCCGAGAGCCGGGCGTGGTGACTGGCGCGTCGCGCCAGCAGATTGCCGGTCTGCGTGTCGCGGGGATTCTGCACGTCGAGCGAGGCTTTCAGGTTGACGTTGGCGTGACGGACTTGCGCGCTCAGGGTCAAACCGGTGTACTCCGCCTCGGCTGTATTGCCGTAGCAGCCGTTCGGGCTGTTGGTGCAGCCGGTGTTGCTGTTGGCGTAAGCGATCAGGTTACGGACCTCGTTGCGATACACCACGATGCCGAACCGCCCCGCGCCTTGCGCGTACTGCAGCCCCAGTTCCTGGTTGGTGCTGGTCTCGGGTTTGAGACTCGCGACGCCATAGCTGCTGAAACGCTGGTACAACGTCGGCGCACGGAAGGCCGTACCGACCGATGCGGTGGCGCGCCACTGCGACGACAGTGCCAAACCATAGGCGAGGCTGCCGGTGTCCTGGCCGCCGAACTCGCTGTCGTCGTCGTGCCGCGCGTTGAACTGAAGCGAGTGGGAGCCGGCGCGCCAACCGTAGCCCAGGGCCACGGCGTCCTGCTTGCGATCGCGGTAGATCGGTCGGTTCTCCAGCTGATCCACCTTGCGCTCCAGCGCTGCGGTGAGCTGATGGGCGCCCAAACGGAGCTCGTTCTGGAACAGGTAGCCGTTGAGCCGCGTCATCGTGAGGTAGGCCGAGGGCTTGGTCTCGTACTGCACGCGCGACTCGGTGGCGCTGAGCACGGTGCTGTAGTACTGGCTCCACTGGCCGCGCCAGCTCAGGCTGCGGGCCTGCACCAGGTTGAGGGCATGGTCGTTGCGCGTCGCCGCCGCCCCCGAGTTGGATGCGTCGTACTGTGCATCCGTGCTGCCGGACAAGGCCGTCGCCTCGAGACGATGGGCCGCATTGAGCCGCCAGCCCAGCCGACCACTGAACGACTCGCTCTTGTAGCCGTCGTCGTCCTTGTTGTAGCCCGTCACCGGCCGCGCGTTGAAGCCGTCACTGGATTCGCCCGCGACGCCCAGCGCATAGTCGAACGCGCCCTGCACACCGCTGAAACCCGCATCCCACTTGCGTGTGCCGTAGGTGCCCAAGGCGACGCCGGCATAGGGCGCGAACGGGCGATCGCCCTTGCGGGTGAATATCTGGATCACGCCGCCCAAGGCGTCGGAGCCGTAGACGGCGCCGGCCGGGCCGCGCAGGATCTCGATGCGCTCGACCTGGGCCAGCGGAATGGCCTCCCAGGGCGCGCCGCCGGTGGACTGGGAGTCGACGCGCACGCCGTCGATGAAGACAGCGGTGAAGCGGGTCTCCGCCCCGCGCACGAACAGACTGGTCGTGGTCCCCGGGCCGCCATTGCGCGCCATCTCCAGACCGGGCTGTCGCGCCAACAGGTCCGCCACGCCGGTGGCGCCGCTGCGCTCGATTTCGGCGCGATCGACCACGGTGACGTCGGCCACCAGATCCACTAGCGGCCGTTCCGTGCGGGTGGCGGTAACGACGGTTTCCTGCAGCGAGGCCGCAGAACGGGTTTGGGCGTGGAGCGCCCAGGAAGAGCACAGGGAAGCTGCGGCCAGCGCCAGCCAGGCGAGCCTCTTGGCAGATACGTTGAAAGACATGAAAAGAAGAACACTTGGATGCCCTCCCCGGCTTCCCCGCCAGGGCATGGACGTCACGGTTGCGCGCCAGGCGCACAACCACCGTGTTGGCCGGTATCCGGGCTGGTGGAAACAACCTTCATCGCCTTCCCGGAGCTTGGTTCACGCTCCAGTGGCTGGTGGATGAAAGCGGTGCCGTGAGGCACGTCCACTTACCGTTGCGGGGGCAGCGCAGGTTAGGTTGACCAAGGCCGGTCTTCCCTCCTGCTTCCCGTTGAACTGCGGCGTGTGAACCACACCGCGAGCACCAACGCCGCAGATTTTACGCCGGAGAAGCTGTCGCCAACCCTACAATGCGGGGTCTTGGCCTCTACACCTATGTCGAATCCGACCCAAACCGAGCAACTGATCGAGCGCGTGGAGCGTCTGCTGGTGCGCTACGAGGAGCTGCAGCGCACCAATGCGCTGCTGGCCACGCAGGTCGAAACCCTGACCGCCGAGCGTGATTCGCTCAAGTCACGCCTGAGCGCCGCGCGCGCCCGCGTGGACGCGCTGCTGGAGCGCCTGCCGGAGACGGCCGACAGCCACAAGGGCACCGCATGAAACAGCTCGAAGTGCAGATCATGGGCCAGAGCTACCTGCTCGGCTGCCCCGAAGGCGGCGAAGCCCGCCTGCTCGATGCGGTGGAACGCGTCGACACCGCCATGTGCAAGATCCGCGATGCCGGCAAGGTGAAAGCACGCGACCGCATTGCCGTGCTGGCCGCGCTCAACCTCGCCTTCGACCTGTCGGACCGCGCCAGCCAGGCCGAGCGGCCGGCGGCCACCGTCCCGGCAGCCGCCACTGCGGCACCAGTCCATGGCAATGCCGACCGCAACAGCAGCCTGGACGCGCTGCTGCACCGCCTGGACACCGTCCTCGGCGAAGACGGTCGGCTGATTTGACGCACCCCCAAGGCTACGCGCCCTATGCCAAGCCGCTGCAAGCGAACTACAATGGCAACCGTCTGCAATGCCGCCGGGCTTTATATTTCCTTGAACCAATGCTCATTGAGCCCGGGCTTGGAACATCGCCTGGCTAGCGTGATCGTCTCGCGTCAGATGAACCCAAGGCCAACGCTGACCTCGCCCACCTGAACCCCGGTTCAGGATGCCGGTCCGGTGGCACTTGCAGACACCTTGATTCCTCCCCGTCGCTGACCTTCCCGCCGCTGCCCCCTCGGGCCGGGACGCCCGAGCGCTGGCCTGCGCCGCCGTCTCGCGCGAGCCCGGTCGCACACACCATGTTTCTCGAACCGCAACTGATCGCTGAACTGGCCCTGATGGGCATCACCGCCGGCTTTCTGGCCGGGCTGCTGGGGATCGGCGGCGGCATGATCATGGTGCCGTTCATGACGCTGATCCTGGAAGCCAAGGCCTTCCCGGCCGAGTATGTGGTCAAGATGGCGGTGGCGACCTCGCTGGCCACGATCTGCTTCACCTCACTTTCCTCGGTGCGCGCGCACCACCAGCGCGGCGCCGTGCTGTGGCCGGTGGCTCGGGTGCTGGCGCCGGGCATCCTGCTGGGCGCGCTGATCGGTGCACAGATCGCCGCCGCCCTGCCCACACGCATCCTGGGCATGGTGTTCTCGCTCTTCATTGCCTACTCGGCCACGCAGATGTTCATCGACCGCAAACCCAAGCCCACGCGCACGCTGCCCGGAACGCCCGGCATGCTCGGCATGGGCAGCCTGATCGGGCTGATGTCTTCGGTGGTCGGAGCCGGTGGTGCCTTCATCTCGGTACCCTTCATGACCTGGTGCAACGTGAAGATCCACCACGCCGTGGGTACCTCGGCCGCGCTGGGTTTTCCCATCGCCCTGGCCGGCACACTGGGCTACATCTGGGCCGGGCGCAACCTGCCGGACATGCCGGCCGGCGCCTTCGGCTACCTCTATCTGCCCGGCCTGCTGGTGATCGCCACCATGAGCATCCTGACCGCGCCGCTGGGCGCGCGCACCGCGCACCGCATGGACATCCGGCCGCTCAAGCGCGCCTTTGCGGTGCTGCTGTACCTGCTGGCGGCCTATTTCCTGATGCGTTGAGCGTCAACCCTGATGGTTGGCGCCGCGCCGGGCACGGATAATGCCCTCGCGCGGCCGGCCTGGACTGGGGTGCGTCAACAACACGTCTGAGGGGACACCGTTCATGAGAATCGCCATCATCGGCCAACAGGACTTCGGCAAGGCAGTCCTGGAGGCATTCCTGGCGCGCGGCGACGAGGTGGCCGGCGTCTTCTGCAAGCCCGAGGGCGCGGGTGAAAAGCCCGATGCCCTGCGCGCCGCCGCCGAAAGCCGGGGCCTGCGGGTGTTCCAGTTCGCCAGCCTCAAGAGTGCGGAGGCTGAGGCGGCGATGCGCGGGCTGGATGCCGACCTCGGTGTCATGGCCTATGTGCTGCAGTTCGTGCCGCAGTCGCTCACCGGCATTCCGAAGCACGGCACCATCCAGTACCACCCCTCGCTGCTGCCGCGCTACCGCGGCCCCTCCTCGATCAACTGGCCGATTGCCCGCGGCGATACCGAGACCGGCCTGACCATCTTCCGCCCCACCGACGGCCTGGACGAAGGCCCGGTGATCCTGCAGAAGACCTGCCCCATCGGCCCCGACGACACGCTGGGCGACGTGTACTTCAACCAGCTGTTCCCGTTGGGCGTGAGCGCACTGCTGGAGGCTGCCGACCTGGTGGTGGCCGGCAGGCACACGGAAACGGTGCAGGACGAAGGCCAGGCCAGCTACGAGGGGTGGTTCAAGACCGAGGAGGCGCGCATCAACTGGGCCAACCATGTGGACCAGGTCTACAACCTGATCCGCGCCTGCAACCCGGCACCCGGCGCCTGGACCGAGCTGGCCGGCGTGCGCGTCGCGCTGTTCGACTGCCGCAAGCACCCGGTGCGCCGCTATACCGAGGTGCAGGGCAAGCCGGGCGACATCGTGAAGATCACCGACAGCTCGCTCTTCATCAATGCCCAGGGCGGACAGATCGAAGTGCTCAAGCTGCGCCCGGAGGGCGGCAAGAAGATGGGCGCTGCCGAGTTCGCGCGCACGCACGGCCTGGGCAACTGAGTCCCGGGTTCCCGTCTCAACCCAAGGGCAGCTGCGGCTGCCCTTTTTCTTGCCGGCACAGAGGCACCACGCCGCCCGACGCGGCTACGCGTAAGCCCCATCCGCGAAAACCCTAGGTCGACGTAAAAAATCCAAAAAGTTGACCACCATCAAGAGAATTTCGATTAAAAGATTTGACCATGCTTTCACACAAGACTCCGCTCACAAAAGAGAGTCGCGAAAGCTGGGAACCAGGTTTGACTGACATATCAAGGAGACACCATGGTCACTGCCATTCGTTCGAAATTAGGGTCTGGAATGCTGAAAGCCGCTGCGGGTCTGATCGCAGTGGCCGCACTGTCGGTGACGACGCAAGCCGTTGCCTGGGAACCCACCAAGCCGGTGGAGTTCGTCGTGCCGGCCGGGACCGGGGGAGGTGCCGATCAGATGGCGCGCCTGATGCAGGGCATCATCGTCAAGCACAAGCTGATGAACCAGTCGATGATCGTCGTCAACAAGTCCGGCGGCGCCGGTGCCGAGGGCTTCCTCTCGGTCAAGGAAGCCAAGGGCGATCCGCACAAGATCATCATCACACTGTCCAACCTGTTCACCACGCCGCTGGCCACCGGTGTGCCCTTCAACTGGAAGGACATGACGCCGGTATCCATGATGGCGCTCGACCAGTTCGTGCTGTGGGTCAACGCGGAGAAGCCGTACAAGACCGCCAAGGAGTACCTGGACGCCGTCAAGGCCGCCGGCCCCAACAAGATGAAGATGGGCGGCACCGGCTCCAAGCAGGAAGACCAGATCCTGACCGTCGGCATCGAGAAGGCCACAGGCACCAAGTTCATCTACATCCCGTTCAAGGGCGGCGGTGAGGTGGCGGTGCAGCTCGTCGGCGGCCACGTCGACTCCAGCGTGAACAACCCGGCCGAAGCCGTCGCCCAGTGGCGCGCCGGCAAGCTGCGTGCCCTGTGCGTGTTCGACGACACCCGCATGCCCTACAAGGCCAAGGTCACCGACACCCAGTCGTGGAACGACATCCCGACCTGCAAGGAAGCCGGTGTGCCGACTGACTACGTGATGCTGCGCGGCATCTTCGCCGCCCCCGGCATCACACCTGACCAGCTGAAGTACTACGTCGATCTGATGCAGAAGATCCGTGCCACGCCAGACTGGAAAGAGTACATGGAAAAAGGTGCCTTCAACCAGACCTTCATGACGGGAGCCGACTTCAGCAAATGGCTCACCACCGCGGAAGCCACCCACCGTACCCTGATGCAGGAAGCCGGCTTCCTGGCCAAGTAAGCCCCGCCCTCCCCCACGACCCGGATCAGGGCAGCCGTTCGAAGCAACGGCTGCTTGGGGGAGGTGTTGCCACTCAATCAATCGCACAGCGTCAAAGTTCCTGAGGGAGCCCGGATATGGATACACAAGAAACTGGTGGAACCGGCGTGGCCACCTACATCGTCGATGCCGTCGTGGCCCTGCTCGTGATGCTCCTGGGCGGCGTGGTCATCTACGGCAGCCAGAAGCTGGGTTCCGACTGGGGCAGTGACGGCCCGGGCGCCGGCTACTTTCCCTTCTACATCGGCCTGATCCTGGTCATCTCCGGCGCCGGCGTGCTGTACCAGGCCCTGGCCGGCAAGAAAAGGAACACCGACATCTTCGTGGACCGTGAACAGCTGGTGCGTGTGCTCTCGGTGCTGCTGCCGGCAGCGGTCTATGTCGGCGGCATCCAGCTGATCGGCATCTACGTCGCCTCGGCGATCTACATCGCACTTTTCATGGTGATCCTGGGCAAGTACTCGTGGGTCAAGAGCGTGGCGGCGGCACTGGTCGTCAACGTGCTGTTCTTCATGATGTTCGAGGTCTGGTTCAAGGTGCCGCTGCACAAAGGCGCCTACGACCTCCTCAGCGGCCTGGGTTACTGAGACGGCGCGCCCCGCCCGCCTCTACGGAGATCACAAAAATGGAAGAGATCAACTCGTTGTTCCAGGGTTTCGCGGTCGTCATGACGCCGACGAACTTCCTGCTCATGATGGTCGGCATCATCCTGGGTGTGCTCATCGGCGTGCTGCCCGGCCTGGGCGGCGCCAACGGGGTGGCCATCCTGCTGCCGCTGACGTTCAGCATGAACCCCACCTCGGCCATCGTCATGCTGTCGTGCATCTACTGGGGCGCGCTGTTCGGCGGCGCCATCACCTCGGTGCTGTTCAATATCCCGGGCGAGCCGTGGTCGGTGGCAACCACCTTCGACGGCTACCCCATGGCCCAGCAGGGTCGTGCGGGGGAGGCGCTTGCCGGCGCCTTCACCTCCTCCTTCATCGGCGCCTTCGTGGCGGTGGTCATGATCACCTTCCTCGCGCCGCTGGTGGCCAAGTTCGCGCTCAAGTTCGGGCCACCGGAATTCTTCTCGGTCTATCTACTGACCTTCTGCAGTTTCGTCGGCATGGGCAAAGGTTCGCCCTTCAAGATTCTCGCTTCCATGGCCATCGGCTTCGGCCTGGCGGCCGTGGGCATGGACACCGTCACCGGCCAGTTGCGCCTGACCTTCGGCATCCATGAGCTGATGCGCGGCTTCGACTTCCTGATTGCCGTGATCGGCCTGTTCGGCATCGGCGAGATCCTGCTGTCGATGGAAGAGGGCCTGGCCTTCTCCGGCAAGAGTGCGCGCATCGATGCCAAGGTGGTGCTGCAGACCTGGAAGAAGCTGCCCGCCTACTGGGCCACCTCGCTGCGCGGCTCGCTGATCGGCATCTGGATGGGCATCACGCCCGGCGGCGCCACGCCGGCTTCCTTCATGAGTTACGGCGTGGCCAAGAAGATGTCGAAGAACGGCGCCAAGTTCGGCACCGGCGAACTCGAAGGCGTGGTTGCCCCCGAAACCGCAGCCCACGCCGCCGGCACCAGCGCCCTGCTGCCCATGCTGGCGTTGGGCATCCCGGGCTCGCCCACTGCGGCCGTGCTGCTGGGCGGCCTGCTGATCTGGGGCCTGCAGCCCGGCCCGCTGCTGTTCGTGGAACAGAAAGACTTCGTCTGGGGCCTGATCGCCTCCATGTATCTGGGCAACCTGGTCGGCCTGCTGGTGGTGCTCACCACGGTGCCGCTGTTCGCCTCGATCCTGCGCATCCCGTTCTCGATCATCGCGCCGGTGATCATCGTGATCTGCGCCATCGGCGCCTACACGGTGCACAACGCCATGCTCGACATCTGGTTCATGCTGCTGTTCGGTGTCGTCGGCTACGTGTTCAAGAAGCTCGACTACCCGCTGGCGCCGCTGGTGCTGGCCCTGGTGCTGGGCGACAAGGCAGAGGACGCCTTCCGCCAGGCCATGCTGGTGTCACAGGGCGACCTCAGCATCATGTTCTCCAACGGCCTGGTGGGCGGCATCACCACGCTGGCCCTGCTGATGCTCTTCTGGCCGCTGATCTCCAAGGTGATCGCGCTGGTTAAGGCACCGAAGCAGGATGAGTTTGCCGCCGAGCGGCCCGTGGACTGAAGAAGGAGACGACCATGCCAGTGATCGCAATGACCCAGGAGATGGGTTCACTCGCCAAGGACGTGGCCATGGAGCTGGCCGCCAGCATGAACCTCGCCGTGATGCGCCATGAAGTGGTGGACCACGTGGCCGGCAAGATGCATGTCTCTACCAGTCTGATCAACCGCCTGCGCGAAGGCAAGGCCGGCCTGATCGAGCGCGTCACCACCGACACCGACCGCGTTGCCCTGTACACCGCCGAGGAGGTCTTTGCCCTGGCGAACCAGGGCAATGTGGTGCTGCGCGGCTGGGGGGCTACCTGCCTGCTGCGCCCGGTGCCCCATGTGGTGACGGTGCGTATCACGCGTTCCTTCCGCAAGCGCGTCGAGTGGCTGATGAACCACCTGGAAACCGACGACCGCGACTTCGCCGAGAGCGAGATCCGTCGCAGCGACCATGCCCACGCCAGCCGCATGCACCAGCAGTTCGGCGTGACCTGGGGCGACCCGGTGCTGTACGACCTCGTGCTCAACACCGACCGCCTGAGCGTGCCCAGTTGCGTCGAACTGATCCATCAGCTCACCACGCGGCCGGAGTTCCAGGAGTCGGAAGCCTCGCGCCAGTTGCTGGCCAACATGACGCTGGTAGCCCGCGTACGCGCCGCGCTCAAGAGCCATGAGCCGACACAGGAGGTGAACATCACCATCGAGGCGCAGGGTGGCCGCGTCGTGCTCAGCGGCATCGTGCTTCATGCGCGCGAGCAGGCAGAGGTCGAGAAGGTGGCTGCGCAGGTGAACGGCGTGACGCAGGTGGAAAGCCGGTTGCGCCTGATGTCGCCGACCCGTACCTTCACCTACTCCAAGACCACCTGAGCCGGTCGGCCCGCAGCGACAACCCCGGTCTCGCGTCCCGCGTGCCCGGGTTCAGATTTTTCCGCGCTGCTTGAGGCGGCTCAGCGTCTCGGCCGAGAGGTTCAGGTAGGCCGCCAGTTCCTTCTTGGGAATACGGTCGAACAGGTCGGCATGCTTGCGCTGGAAGCGGTGCACCCGGCCCGGCGCATCCAGCAGGTGCAGCGTGATGGTGTGCGCCATGATCTCGCTCATGAGATTCATCACGTTGTACTCGAAGGTCTTCTTCACTTCGGGATGCCGCTCCATGAAGGCGATCCACTGGGGCATCGGCAGCTTGACGACACGCGCCTTGGTGACCGACACGATGCTGTAGGGCGTCGGCGTCTTCAGACACCAGGCCGCGTAGCTGGTCTCCATGTCGCGTTCGGCCGCAAAGCGCAGGATCATTTCCTTGGCCTGCTGGTTCGCCACCACACGCTTGAGGATGCCGTCGAGGATGAAGTACTGCTCCATCTCGTGCACGCCCTGGTGCAGCAGGTAGTCGCCCTTGTGGCAGTCGATGGTCGACAGCAGAGGCTCCAGCTCGGCATATGCCTGCTCGTCCAGCTCCTTGAGCACGATGTTCTGCTTGAGCTGGACCCGGATGATGTTGCGCTCGGGGTGGCTTTCGATGGAGGACATGAAGTCTGGGACGCGGCGCGGATGCTGGCGACCGATTCACGGTCTGGGAAAAGTTTCGAAAATTGACCGTGGTCAATGGAGGAACGGAAGACCCGTTTCTATGATAACTCGACGATGCCGCTGTAGCGCTGTTGCGCAAGCGACAGACACCAGCGGCAGCATTCTTCGAGGCAGACCAAGGGACCCACACCATGACCCAAACCGCAGAATCCGGCGCACTCACCGATGGCTTCCACCTCGTCATCGACGCGCTGAAGCTCAACGGCATCACCAACATCTACGGCCTGCCGGGCATCCCGATCACGGACCTGACCCGCATGATGCAGGAAGAAGGCATGCGCGTGATTTCGTTCCGCCATGAGCAGAATGCCGGCAACGCCGCCGCCATCGCCGGCTTCATGACCGGCAAGCCCGGCGTCTGCCTCACGGTGTCCGCCCCCGGCTTCCTCAATGGCCTGACCGCACTGGCCAACGCCACCACCAACTGTTTCCCCATGATCCTGATCTCCGGGTCGTCCGAGCGTGAAATCGTGGATCTGCAGCAGGGTGACTATGAAGAGATGGACCAGCTGGCCATCGCCAAGCCTTTGTGCAAGGCCGCCTTCCGGGTGCTGCATGCCGAGGACATCGGCGTCGGCGTCGCCCGCGCCATCCGCGCCGCCGTCTCCGGCCGCCCGGGCGGCGTGTACCTGGACCTGCCCGCCAAGCTGTTCGGCCAGGCCATGGACGCCGCCGCCGGCAAGGCTTCGCTGATCAAGGTGGTCGATCCCGCGCCACGCCAGATCCCGGCTCCCGACGCCGTGCAGCGCGCCCTGGACCTGCTCAAGAACGCCAAGAAGCCCCTGATCCTGCTCGGCAAGGGTGCCGCCTACGCCCGCGCCGATGCCGACATCCGTGCGCTGGTCGAGAAAACCGGCATTCCCTACCTGCCCATGTCCATGGCCAAGGGCATCCTGCCCGACACCCATGAGCAATGCGCCTCGGCCGCCCGCTCCTTCGTGTTGCCGGAGGCCGATGTGGTGGTGCTGGTCGGCGCGCGCCTGAACTGGCTGCTCTCGCATGGCAAAGGCAAGACCTGGGGCGGCAAGGACCACAAGGCCGCCGGTGGCCAGAAGTTCATCCAGATCGACATCTCCCCGACCGAGGCCGACAGCAACGTGGCCATTGATGCTCCGTTGGTCGGTGACATCGGCTCCTGCGTGGCCGCCCTGCTCGCCGGCATGGGCAGCAACTGGGCCAAGCCGCCGGCCGAGTGGACCGGCGCCGTCGCCGAGCGCAAGAACAAGAACGTCGCCAAGATGGCCGAGACCCTGGCCAAGGATCCCTCGCCGATGAATTACCACAGCGCACTGAACGTGGTGCGCGACATCATCAAGGCCAACCCCGACGCCTACCTCGTCAACGAGGGCGCCAACGCGCTGGACTTCACCCGCTCCATCGTCGACATGTACCAGCCACGCAAACGCCTGGACGTCGGCACCTGGGGTGTGATGGGCATCGGCATGGGCTTTGCCGTGGCCGCGGCGGTCGAGTCGGGCCAACCGGTGATCGCCATCGAGGGCGACAGCGCCTTCGGCTTCAGCGGCATGGAGGTCGAGACCATCTGCCGCTACAACCTGCCGGTCTGCATCGTCATCATGAACAACAACGGCGTCTACCGCGGTGATGAACTCGCGCGCGGCGGCTCCAACGATCCGTCGCCCCTGGTGTTCGTCAAAGGCGCGCGCTACGACAAGCTGATGGAGGCCTTCGGCGGCGTCGGCGTGCAGGCCACCACGCCGGCTGAATTGCGCAAGGCCATGGAAGAAGCCATCAAGTCGCGCAAGCCCACGCTGATCAACGCCGTCATCGACGAAGGCGCCGGCACCGAAAGCGGCCGCATTACCAGCCTGAACCCCACCAGCGCGGCCAAGAAAAAGTAATTTTCACAAGAGCCATTCAAAAGGAGATAGAGCAATGTCTGGAAACAAACCCCTCAAGGGCATCAAGATCATCGACTTCACGCACGTGCAGGCCGGCCCTGCCTGCACCCAGCTGCTGGCCTGGTTTGGTGCCGACGTGATCAAGGTCGAGCGCCCGGGCGCCGGCGACGTCACGCGCAGCCAGCTACGAGACATTCCCGACGCCGATGCGCTGTACTTCACCATGCTCAACAGCAACAAGCGCTCCCTGACGCTGGACACCAAGAACCCGGCCGGCAAGGAAGTGCTGGAGAAACTGATCAAGGAATCCGACGTCATGGTCGAGAACTTCGGCCCCGGCGCACTGGACCGCATGGGCTTCACCTGGGAGTACATCCAGAAGCTCAACCCCGGCATGATCCTGGCCTCGGTCAAGGGCTTCAGCGAAGGTCACCACTACGAAGACCTCAAGGTCTACGAGAACGTGGCGCAGTGCGCCGGCGGCGCCGCCTCGACCACCGGCTGGTGGAAAGGCGAGAACTCGGCACCCACTATCTCGGCCGCGGCCCTGGGTGACTCCAACACCGGCATGCACCTGGCCATCGGCATCCTGACGGCCATCATCGGCCGCCAGCAGACCGGCAAGGGTCAGAAGGTCGCCGTGTCCATGCAGGACGCCGTACTCAACCTGTGCCGCGTGAAGATGCGCGACCAGCAGCGCCTGGAAAAAATCGGCTACCTGGAAGAGTACCCGCAGTACCCGCACGAGATGGAGTACTTCAAGGACAAGGTGACGCCGCGCGGTGGCAACGCCGGCGGCGGCGGCCAGCCGGGCTGGATCCTGAAGTGCAAGGGCTGGGAGACCGACCCCAATGCCTACATCTACTTCACCATCCAGGGCCACGCCTGGGAGCCGATCTGCGACGCGCTGGGCAAACCCGAGTGGAAGACCGATCCGGCCTACACCACGCCCAAGGCCCGTCAGCCGCACATCGAGAAGATTTTCGCCACCATCGAAGACTTCATCAAGGACAAGACCAAGTACGAGGCGGTGGACATCTTCCGCAAGTTTGACATTCCCTGCGCCCCGGTGCTGTCCATGAAGGAGTTGCTGCGCGACGAGTCGCTGCGCAAGAGCGGCTCCATCGTGGAAGTGCCGCACCCGGTGCGTGGCAGCTACTACACGGTGGGCAGCCCGATCAAGTTCTCCGACCTCAAACCCGAAATCACCGCTTCGCCGCTGCTGGGTCAGCACACCGACGAGGTGCTGGCCGAGCTCGGCTACAGCAAGGAGCAGATTGCCGCCATGCACGCCAGCAAGGCCGTCTGAACGTCGCCCGGTCGCTCAAGACCTGCTGCAACGGCGCCCATCCGGGCGCCGTTTTTTCATGAAAAGTTCGCCACGCGCGCCGGACGAACCTACACTAAATGTATGGGCTCTCATGCGGTTGAGCGCAAAGATGCTGCCTCTATACTTGCATAAGCAATGGCCTCGGATTTATCGCCAGATCGATAAACAATTTTTATATATTGAACAGGAGATTGTTGATGGGCAAGGCACTAGACGGCGTACGCATCCTGGACTTCACGCACGTGCAGTCGGGTCCCACCTGTACCCAACTGCTGGCATGGTTCGGCGCCGACGTGATCAAGGTGGAGAAGGCCGGTGAAGGCGATGCCACGCGCGGCCAACTGCGCGACATTCCGGACGCGGACAGCCTGTACTTCACCATGCTGAACCACAACAAGCGTTCCATCACGCTCAACACCAAGGACCCCAAGGGCAAGGAAGTGCTGGTCAACCTGATCAAGCAGTGTGATGTGATGGTGGAGAACTTCGCGCCCGGCGCGCTCGACCGCATGGGCTTCCCGTGGGAGAAGATCCAGGAGATCAACCCGCGCATCATCCTGGCCTCGGTCAAGGGCTTCGGTCCCGGTCCCTACGTGGACTGCAAGGTCTATGAAAACGTGGCCCAGTGCACCGGCGGCGCCGCCTCCACCACCGGCGACCCGGACGGCGTGCCCATGGTCACCGGCGCGCAGATCGGTGACTCCGGCACCGGTCTGCACCTGGCGCTGGGCATCGTGACTGCCCTGTTCCAGCGCGAGAAAACCGGCCGCGGCCAGAAGGTGCTGGCTGCCATGCAGGACTCCGTGCTGAACCTGTGCCGCGTCAAGCTGCGCGACCAGCAGCGCCTGGACCGCACCGGTGTGCTCAAGGAGTATCCGCAGTACCCCGAGATCGAGTTCGGCGAAGCCGTGCCGCGCGCGGGCAACGCGTCCGGCGGTGGCCAACCGGGTGCCGTGCTCAAGTGCAAGGGCTGGCAGAAGGACCCCAACGCCTACATCTACTTCATCACCCAGGCCGCCGTGTGGCCGGCCATCTGCAAGGTGATCGGCGAAGAAGACTGGATCACCAACCCGCACTTCGCCACCCCCGAAGCGCGCCTGCCGCACCAGAAGATGATCTTCGACCGCATCGAGGAATGGACCAAGACCAAGACCAAGTTCGAGGCCATGGACATCCTCAACGAGTTCGACATCCCCTGCGGCCCCATTTTGTCGATGAAGGAAATCGCCGAGGACGAATCGCTGCGCAAGACGGGCACCATCGTGGAGGTGGATCATCCGGTGCGCGGCAAGTACCTCTCGGTGGGCAACCCGATCAAGCTGTCGGACAGCCCGACCGAAGTCACCCGCTCGCCGCTGCTGGGCGAACACACCGAAGAGGTGCTGCGGCAGATGGGCTACACCCAAGCCCAACTCGACGAACTGCGCACCGCCAAGGTCATCTGAAGCGGACCGGCCAACCGGTATCACAACCCCGTCCCTGGTAACAGGGTGCGGGGTTTTGTTTCAGGAGGCCGGCAGCTCGGGTTCCCGTTCCACCGGCTCGAAGAAATAGCCGATGCGCTGGCGCGGCAACAGGTAGTCAAAGGCCTCGCGCGGCAACGCGGCCGGCTTGAGGCTGCGCCGGATGCCGATCTCCGGCGCCCGCTCCAGATCGACCACCAGCGCCTCATGGCGCATCACGGCCGGATCATGGATCAGCACGCGCGGCTTGAGCGGGCGCGACGAGTTCACCGACATCACCAGCGCATAGCGTCCGTCCACCAGCTCGATGATGGAACCCGGCGGATACACGCCCATCATGCGGATGAAGGCGCTCAGCACCACGCTGTCATAGCGGTTCTTGAGCTGCGAGAAGATGAACGACAGCGCCTCATGCGGCGTCATCGCCGTGGACGACCGGGCCGGGTTGCTCAGGTCCTCATAGCGGTTGACCAGCGCCAGGATCTTGGATGGCAGCGGCAGACTGTCGCCGCGCAGGCGCGCCGGGTAGCCGCTGCCATCGGTCTGCTCGTGGTGGTGGGCGATGGCCAGCTGCACCGCCTTCGACAAGCCCATCTGCCGCGCCAGCTGTTCGCCTTGCACCACATGTTCCTGGTAGAGCTTGTACTCGGCGGCCGAAAAACCCTCGTCATACGCACGCACCCGCTCCGGCAACTTCAGCTTGCCGAGGTCGTGCAGCATGGCCGCCACCCCGAGGTCGCGCATATCGCCCGCCGGCAGCCCCATGGCCCGGCCCAGCAACAGCGACAGGATAGTGACATTCACCGGATGCACGGCCCCGCGCTCGCCCAGGTTTTCCGACAGCAGACGGATGGCTGTATCGCCATCGCAGGTGATCTCTTCGACAAAGTGGCTGATCAGGGCGATGCACTGCTGCGCCGCCGCCTGTGGCTGTGCCAGCGCGTGGCTGGCCATGTCACGGTACTGGTTGACGGCCTCGCGGTAACGTCGCTCGCACGATTGCATGCTGAGCCGCTGCGCCGCCAACTGGTCGGCGCGGCCGTGCCGCCGTCGCAGCTCCTCGGTCCGCTGCTGCTCCATTTCGAGCAGTTCCGCCTCGCTCATGGCCGGGTACTTGGAGGGCGTCACCTCCAGCGCCGCTACTGCCGCCGGATCACTACGCGCTGGCACATAGCTGACCTGCTGCAGGCCGAGATCGCGGATGGCCTCGATCTGCTTGTCCGAGGCAATCTTGAAACTCCCGCGCAGGAAGGGATGCTGCATCCAGTCGATGTCGAGCACGACGAACAAGCCCGTTCGAAGCTTGCCAACATCGATCAACTCGGATTGTTCTTCTTGCATACGCGCGTGCGCTCCTGGGCCGCCAGGAGGCGAACACGGAAAAATGGACGGTAAAGACCCAGTATTTTAGTCGTTTGAAACCCCGTGGGGTAACGATGCCCGACCCCGAGCGTGCGCTCCCGGTGCTGCGTACCGACAGCGCGCCGTTCATCGTGTGGCAATACGGAGCCCCTATGATCCTGTCCAGTTACCACCACAGCAGACCGGCGGGGTCATGAACGACAACAGGGAAGAAATCAGGCAACACGGCAGCACGGTAGCGGCACCCCCGGCCGTCTTCGTGGCCCAGGACCTGAGCAAGACCTACCAGATGGGCGAAGTGCAGGTGCGCGCGCTGCAGGATGTCAACCTCACCATCTACCGCGGCGAGTTCATCGTTCTGCTCGGCCCCTCCGGCAGTGGCAAGTCCACCCTGCTCAACATCCTGGGCGGCCTGGACCGCCCCAGCGGCGGCAGCGCCCGCTTTGCCGAGCATGAACTCACCGGCGCCAGCGACGCCGAACTCACTCGCTACCGGCGCGAGCACGTGGGCTTCGTCTTCCAGTTCTACAACCTCATCCCCAGCCTGACCTGCCGCGAGAACGTCGAACTCGTGACCGACATCGCGCACAGCCCCATGCCCGCTGCCGAAGCCCTGCGCATGGTGGGCCTGGAAGACCGCATGGACCACTTCCCCTCGCAGCTCTCCGGCGGCGAGCAGCAGCGCGTGGCGATTGCGCGCGCCATCGTCAAGCGGCCCGAAGTGCTGCTGTGCGACGAACCCACCGGCGCGCTGGACTACGTCACCGGCAAGCTGGTGCTCGAAGTCATCGAGCGCATCAACCGCGAGCTTGGCACCACGGCCATCGTGATCACGCACAACGCCGCCATTGCCGGCATGGCCGACCGCGTGCTGCACCTGGGCGGCGGCCGCATCCAGCGCGTCGAGGTCAATCCCCACAAGATCAGCCCGTCGCAGCTGTCCTGGTAGTCGGGTAACGCATACAGACCATGAAAGCCCTGGACCGCAAGCTGCTGCGCGACCTGCGCCTGATGTGGAGCCAGGCCATCACCATCGCGCTGGTGGTGGCCAGCGGCGTGGCAGGTTTCATTGCCACCTTCAGCGCCTACGACGGCCTGTCGTGGTCGCGCGAGGTCTATTACACCGAAGCGCGCTTCGCCGACGTGTTTGCCAGCCTCAAGCGCGCCCCGCTGGCGCTGGAGCGGCAACTGGCCGCCCTGCCCGGCGCCGCGCATGTGGAGACCTCGGTCAGCGAGGTGGTACAGATCGACATTCCCAATGTCTCCGACCCGGTGATCGGCCGCCTCATCGGCATCGACCCGCAGCAACTGCCACAGCTCAACCGCCTGCACCTGCGCGAGGGCCGCATGATCACGGCACGGCGCGACCGCACGCTGGAAGTGCTGGTGTCGGAGGGCTTCGCCATCGCACGCCAGCTCAGGCCCGGCGACAAGATCCGCGCGCTGGTCAACGGCAAGCGCGAGGAATTGCAGATCGTCGGCATCGCGCTCTCGCCGGAATACGTTTTTGCCGGCATGGGGGGCTCGCCGGATTTGCGCGGCTTCGGCGTCTTCTGGCTCGACCGCAAGGCCCTGGCTGCGGCCTACAACATGGAAGGCGCCTTCAACCAGGTGGCGGTGCGCCTCGCACCGGGCGCCAGCGAGGGCCAGGTGATCGAGGGGCTGGACCGGCTGCTGGCCCCCTACGGCGGCGCCCGCGCTTATGGCCGCGACGAGCAGATGTCCGACAAGCTGCTGAGCTCCGAAATCAAGGAACAGCGCGTCTTCGGCACCGTGCTGCCCAGCATTTTCCTGGCGGTGGCGGCCTTCCTGCTCAACGTGGTGTTGAGCCGCCAGATCGCTACCCAGCGCGAGCAGATTGCCGCGCTCAAGGCGCTGGGGTATGACAACTGGGGCATCGGCCTGCATTACGTCAAGCTGGTGCTGCTCATCGTCACGCTGGGCATGCTGCTCGGTCTGGGCGTCGGTGCCTGGCTGGGCCAGTCCTTCATGGGCCTGTATGCCGACGTGTTCCGTTTTCCCGAACTGCGCCACCGCATCCGGCCCGACCTCGTGCTGGCCGCCGGCGGACTGACGTTGGTCGCGGCGCTGGGCGCCACCTGGCAGGCGATTGCCGCCACCGTACGACTGGCACCGGCCGAGGCCATGCGTCCACCGGCACCGGGCCGCTTCCGGCCGACCTTCATCGAAGCCTGGGGCCTGCGCGACTGGTTCAGCCCGGCCGCGCGCATGGTCATGCGCACCATGCAGCGCCGCCCGCTGCGCACGCTGCTCACCATCGCCGGCATCGCCGCCTCCATGGCCATCGTCATCAGCGGCACCTTTTGGCGCGACACCATGGACGTGCTGCTGCACACCCAGTTCCGGCTGGTGCTGCGCGGCGACGTCATCATCAGCCTGGTGGAAGCCACACCGGCGCGTGTCATGCACGAGCTGGCCCGCCTGCCCCATGTCACGGCGGTGGAAGGCGTGCGCAGTGTCAACGTGCGGCTGGTACACGGCCAGCACCACTGGCGCGGCAGCGTGCAGGGCCGCAGCGCGCAGCCGGAACTGCAGCGCATCGTGGACACCGAGCTGCGCGCCCATGCGCCGCCGCCTGACGGCCTGCTGCTCACCGATCGCCTGGCTGACAAGCTGCGCATCCGCCCCGGCCAGACGCTGCGCGTGGAACTGCTGGAAGGCCGGCGCCAGGTGCTGGAACTGCCGGTCACCGGCACGGTGCAGGAAATGATGGGCATGGGCGCCTACATTGAACGCCGCAGCCTGAATCGTCTGCTGCAGGAGGGCGACCTGATCAACAGCGCGTCGCTGCTGGTCGAACCCGGTTTCGAACCTGCACTGCTGGAGCGCCTCAAGAGCCTGCCGCGGGTGGTGGCGGCCTTCAGCAAGGGCGTGATGCTGCGCAACATCGAGGAGATCACCGCGCGCAACGTGCTGGTGTTCAGCGCCATCCTCACCGTGTTTGCCAGCATCATTGCCGTCGGCGTGGTCTACAACCACGCACGCATTGCGCTGGCCGAGCGTGCCTGGGAGCTGGCCAGCCTGCGCGTGCTGGGCTTCACGCGCGGCGAGGTGTCGGCCTTTCTGCTGGGCGAACTGGCGCTGGAGATTCTGCTGGCCATACCGCTCGGCCTCACGGCCGGCTACTGGCTGGCCGCCGGCATCGTGCAGCTGATCAAGACCGACGAGTTCTTTTTTCCGCTCGTGATCCATGCCTCCACCTACGCCTACGCCGCTGTCACCGTGGTGGCCGCCGGGCTGGCCAGCGCATTGATCGTGCGCCGGCGCATCGACCGGCTGGATCTGGTGGGCGTGCTCAAGACGCGAGAATAGAAACCTTCAAGGCAGGGACTGGATGATGATCAACAAGAAAAAACTCTGGATGGCCGGCGGCGCGGCGCTGGCGTTGCTGCTGCTGGTGTGGGCCTTCTGGCCACGCCCGACCGAGGTGGAGGTGGGCGCCGTCAGCCGCGGCATCTTCGAGCGTGGCGTGCAGGAAGACGGCAAGACGCGGCTGCGCGAGCGCTACGTGGTCTCCACCCCACTCACCGGCCGCGTGCAGCGCCTCACCCTCAAGCAGGGTGACGCGGTGGAGCGCGACATGGTGCTGGCGACGCTGTGGCCTGTTGCACCGGGCCTGCTGGACGAACGCACCCGCCTGGAGCAGGACCAGCGTATCGGCGCGCTGGAAGCCGCGGTACGCCGCGCCACCACCAACGTCGAACGGGCCAAGGCCGCGCTGGACCAGGCGGTGGCCGACCTCAAACGCAGCGAGACGCTGGCGCAGCAGGGTTTCGTCTCGCCCACGCAGAACGAAAGCGGCCGCCTGACGGTGCGCCTGCGTCAGAAGGAGCTGGAAGGCGCGCGGCAGGAGGAAGACGCCGCCCGCCACGAGCTGCAGCAGGCGCGCATCGCCATCCGCACCTTCAGCAGCGGCGGCGGCACGCAGCGCTCGTGGGAGATCAAATCCCCTGTTGCCGGCAAAGTGCTCAAACTGAACCAGGAGAGCGAAGGCGTGGTGCAGGCCGGCACACCGCTGCTGGAGGTCGGCAACCCGGCCAACCTCGAAGTGGTGGTGGACCTGCTGACCGAAGACGCCGCCCAGGTACGCCCTGGCACGGCGGCCGCACTCTCCAACTGGGGCGGGCCGCAGGCGCTGCAGGCGCGTGTGCGCCTGGTGGAGCCGGCCGCCTACACCAAGGTCTCGGCCCTCGGCGTGGAAGAGCAGCGTGTCAACGTGGTGCTGGACATCACCTCGCCACCCGAGCAGTGGAGCACGCTGGGCGACGGCTTCAAGGCCGACGTGCGCATCGTGGTGCAGACCGTACCGGATGCGCTCAAGGTGCCGGTCAGCGCCCTCTTTCCCACCGGCGCCCGCGCCGCACTGTATGTGCTGGAAGGTGGTCGTGCCCGCCAGCACGAGGTGGAGGTGCTGGCGCGCAACGGCAGCGAAGCCTGGATCAAGAGCGATCTGGCCCCAGGCACGGAAGTCATCCTCTTCCCGCCCAGCGCGCTGCAGGACGGGCAACGGGTGCAGAAACTCGCGCCCTGATCTATCGACCTTGCAATACGGCCTCAGCAGGCCACGCGGTACTCGCGCGTGACCTGCGCCACCTCCACGGAATACGACGCATACCAGCGCGCGCGGCCCGTTTGCTGCGCCAGCACATGCTCGGGGTGCGACTTCCAGGCCCGGATGGCCTCTTCACTCGGCCAGTAGGACAGCGCCACCTCGTCGGCCCCTTCCGTCACGGCGTGGAAGGCCAGGCAACCGAACTCGCTCAGCGCCAGCTCGCGCATGCGCGCCGCCACGCGCGAATACTCTTCGTCCAGCGTGCGCACCTTGGCGCGAAATATCACCACGTACATGAATCCTCCTGATGGGCCGGCGCATCCGCCGCTCTCATGCGGCAACGCAGCATGCTGCTTCGCAACATTGTGACCCGAGCGATACATTTTTTTGCACACCTGCCATACGCTTGTAAAACTCGGCGCACAGACTATGCTCCTCCTAAAGAGCCTCAGGGAGCAGATCATGAACACGTCGACCTACAAGATCGAAAGCGCTCATCCCATCGTGTCCCGCCTCTCGCGTGCCGGCATCCGCAACGGCGCCGTGCTGAGCAACCGTGAACTGGCTGTGGCCTTGGCGGCCAAGAGCCTCACCTCGCCCCCCGGCGGCGAGATTCGTGTCATCCACATTCCCAGTGGTGAAGTGGTCTTCAGCAAGAGCGGCGACGGGCGCTTGTTTGATGCGTGAGCGCGCAGTTGCAGACGATTCACCAAGCAAGAGAAGGTTGTTTCAAGCTGCTGATTGAATTGCCCACTCAGTGACGCAAATCGACCGGTTGCGGACAGTCGGGCAATGGGGATGCGGTCGTTCAACGTGGAGCTAACCGGACTGCGCGGCTTTTTGCGCAGGTCCGGATGAGCGTAGGGTTATGCGAATTCATGTATCGCAGGGTCAACTACTTTGACCAGAATGTGCTGTCTGCATCCTCGCCACGGAGATCTACTTGAATTGGTTTGGCCATTTCTCTCCATACTCCAGCTTTCGAGACTTTACCGTCTCTGCCATGTAGGCGATACCAAACAATCGCAGTAGCACTAAGCCGTAATTTTTGGCCGGTGAAAATGCTCTCCTTCGTAATTGTTAATCCTTCGAGCTTAAGATCAATATCAAAGACACTTGATGTTGCGACCCGCTTAGATAAAGCAAGATACTTGGCTGCAACAGGGAGCGTGGATTTATCGCTCAGATCGTTTGGCTTTAGCACGGCGATAAAACCATCGACCAGTTTTCCTACGGCGAATAGATCATCAAGCTGGGTTTGAAGCGTTTTCTTTTTTGCTGCATCCTTTTCGTCCTCAACCTTTTTCTTTAATCCAGTTATCCTTGCTTCGAGTTGCGCCCTGTCTTTCAACAACTTCAGCGCCCTATCTCGAAGCGCATCAAACTCTTTGGCTTCAAGTTCTCCTACATAGCCAAAGCCAAGACTAGTTAGCTTTTCTGGACAATTCGCAGCCATCGCGGTAAGCAATACCGACTTTGCTTCAGAAAAGTCTGTTTTATTAACCGTAACGTTGGTTTTGAAAAGAGAGGCCAAGTCAGCAAATGCTTTGATAGTGCCAGTGGCGACAGCAGCCCCCATGCCAATGCCTGCGGAAAATAAGCTGATCGACTTTGTTTCATCTTTCTCTTGCAGTGCTGCTCTTAGAGAGTCTTGGAATAGTGAAAGTTGGGTGTCAAGCAGGCGGGCCGAAGTTATTCCAGATATTGTCGTCGCGTCATAGACCAGCGTAGTTTGACCGTCATCTATCACCTGACACAAGCGAGGGGCGAGTGTCTTTGCCAAATCAACAGCCACTACTAAACCGGCGGCTCCGAAATTTTTTGAGTCAATAGAGCCCGGCAGCGCTTCTATTTTTGTCGGCGGGATATTTGCTAAAGCCTCGCCTTTTACTGCTTCTGCTTCTGCCTTACGTGCTTCCGCCTCCTTTTGACGTATTCCTAGGTCTGTAAGTGCTTGGGCTTCCTGTTGCGTTTTCTTGTATCCGGCAATATCGGCTTTCAACTTTTCGATTGCGGATTCAAGCTCAAGCCGCGTCTTTTCTTGGGTAAGGGTGGCATTGTCAGTTTCTGCCAGCGAAGGAAAGGGCGTCGCTGCGCCAACCGCAAGCAATACGAGAACAAGGCATCTAGCGAGGAGCCTTCTTTTTAAAGCTTTCATCACAACCTCCTTTGGGTGTTAAGTGACGCAGGCATAACTTGATATAGAGAGCAAGTCTGTCTTATGAACAATATTCAAGTCGTCCTCCCGTGGTCTGTTCTAAGTGCCTGATTTATAGCCTTCCTTACCCAAAACTCAATGCAGGCTTGACCATAAACAAACCGACAAACCCGGCAAACCTGTCTTATGACCAAGGCCGTCTGCTTGTGAACACCGCCATGCAGCTCGTCCAGAAACCGTTTCAGCTCAAGGAATTGCTACAACCACCTAGAAGACCAAGGCCAATATCAGAACCCACACAGTCGCCACGATGTCCGCTTTGTCGCGCGAGTTGTCAAGGTCCGCTCCTGGCCGATATCAGCCGTCCAAAGCGAAAAAACAATCTAGCCGATCATCTCGGCCAACCTGGACTGCACTGCGATCACGAGCGCTTGTCCCGATACAGCACCAGGCGCCAACGCCCCGCAACTCACCGTCCGTTGTCGCAGCACCTTTTCATCTTCCCCGCTCCGCAGCGCCTCACACAACAGCGCCCACGGCGGCTCGGTCAGCAGCACCCCGGCCACCAGCAACACACCGGTCTGCCGCCGGCGCTGCGCCAGGCCGACCAGCTTGCGCCCCTGCGCATCCACCACCTCCCACGGCGACAGGTTGCCGAAGCAGGCCCAGTCCAGCACCGGCAGGCCACGCGTGATAAGCGCCGCCTGTTGCGCCGGCAGCTCGGCCGGCGGCAACGCGCGGGCCGGCACACCCTGCGTGGCCAGCAGTTCTGCAAAGAGTTGCCCCAGGTGGCGGTAGCTCTCCAGCAGGCCCTGGCCCAGCCAGGGGTGGCCGTTGGGCAGCGCGAGCGACAGGCCCAGCATCCACGGGCCGGTGAGCACGGCGCCGCCGCCGGAGTCGCGCAGCAGCACTTCCATGGGCGGGCCGCCGGGCGTGGCCTGCAGGCGCTCGAAATGCGCTCGCTGCGAGCAGCCCAGCACGATGGCGGGCTGCTCGTAGGTCCACACACGCCACTGCGGCGCCGTGACCGGCTGCGCCAGTTGCGCGCGGTTCCAGGCCTGTTCTTCGGCGGCGACGCTGGGGCTGGGCATCACGCCAGCGTGGCGATGGGCTGGCCGCGGGCGAAGGTGCTGCCGGCCGGCACCACGATCTGGATGCGGCCGGCCGCCGGTGCGCTGATTTCCAGGTTGGATTTCACCAGCACCACATTGGCCAGCGGTTGGCCAGCCTGCACGGTGTCGCCCTCCTTCACCAGCCACTTGTCGACCAGCGCCTCGACGGCGGCATCGACGCCCTCCCACGCATCGGGCTTCAGCGTCACTTCCGTCATGCAGCCACCCCTTCCGCCACGCGTGCTTTCATCAGCGCCTGTGCGGCCTCGACGATGCCCTTGACCTGCGGAATGACGAACTGCTCCAGCGGCCGGCTGTAGGGGATGGGCACATTGGGCACAGCCAAGCGCTTGATGGGCGCCCTCAGGGCCACGGTGTCGAGGTTCTCGGCCACGATGGCGGCAATCTCGCCGGTGAGGCCGAAGCCCAGGTAGTCTTCATCGGCCACCAGCAGACGGCCAGTCTTGGCCACCGACTTGAGCACCGCCGCGCGGTCCAGCGGCACCAGGGTGCGCAAGTCCAGCACCTCGGCGCTGATGCCCAGCTTGGCCAGTTCCTCGGCGGCCAGCAGGCTCTTCTGCACCATCTGGCTCAGGGTGACGATGGTCACGTCGTCGCCGGCGCGCACCACCTTGGCCTGGCCGAAGGGGATGGTGTAGGCCTCTTCCGGCACCTCGTTGCTGCTGCCCTCGTAATAGGCCATCCACGGCAGGCCCATGATGCCCTTGTGGTACATGAACATGACGGGGTTGTCGTCGCGGATGGCCTGCGTCATCAGGCCCTTGGCGTCGTAGGCGTTGGATGGCACCACCACCTTCAGGCCCGGCATGTGGGCAAAGGTGGCGTACAGGCACTGCGAGTGCTGTGCCGCGTCGTTGTAGCCGCCGCCAATGGCGGTGGTGATGACCACCGGCAGCTTGATGTTGCCGCCGGCCATGTAGGTGTTTTTGGCCAGGTGGTTGTAGATCTGGTCCATGCAGACGCCGAAGAAGTCGACGAACATCAACTCGGCAATCGGCCGCAGGCCAGCCGCGGCAGCGCCGGTGGCGGTGCCGATGAAGGCGGTTTCGGAGATCGGCGTGTCCATGATGCGTTCGGGGCCGAACTTGTCGAGCAGGCCGCCGGTGGCACCGAAGATGCCGCCGTACTTGCCGATGTCTTCGCCCATGACGAAGACGGTGTTGTCGCGTTCCATTTCCTGGCCGATGGCCTCGGCAATGGCCTGCGCCATGGTGAGTGTGCGTGCAGTCATTTGGGTTTCCTCCTCTGATCTCATGCTTCAGGCAAAGACGTGCTGCAGGGCTTCCAGCGGCGCCGGGTAGGCGCTCTCGCGCGCATAGGCAAAGGCGTCCATCACGCGCTGCTTGGCGCGCGCCACCAGGGCGGCGTCCTCGGCCTCGCTCATCTGGCCGGCGTTCTTCAGCTGCGCGGCCAGTTTGGGAATGGGGTCGTTCTTGCGCAGGTTGGCCACCTCGTCCTTGGGGCGGTAGACCTCGGGGTCGCCCTGGAAGTGGCCCAGGTAACGGTCGGTTTTCACTTCAATGAGGCTCGGGCCCTGGCCTGCGCGGGCGCGCGCAATGGCCGGTGCCACCGCCTCGTACACCGCCACGGCGTCGTTTTGCGCCACCTTGATGCCGGGCATGCCGTAGGCACTGGCGCGGTCGGCCACCCATTCGATGGATGTGGCGCTGGTCTTGGGCACCGAGATGGCCCACTTGTTGTCTTCGCAGACGAAGATCACCGGCAGGTTCCACAACGCCGCGAGGTTGAGCGACTCGTGCACCGCGCCCTGGTTGGCCGCGCCCTCGCCGAAGAAGGCCACGGCCACCCAGTCCTTGCCCATCTTCTTGGCGGCCAGGCCGGCGCCGCAGGCCGGCGGCAGGCTGGCACCAATCAAACCGCTGCAGCTGAACTTGTGCACCGGGTCAAAGAGGTGCATGTGGCCCCCCTTGCCTTTGCCCAGGCCCGTGACCTTGCCGAACATCTCGGCCGTCATGGCGTTGATGGGCACGCCCTTGGCCAGAGCAAAGTGGTGCGGCCGGTGGGTGCCGACCACGGTGTCGTCCTGCTTGAGGTGGGCGCAGATGCCCACCGCCACCGGCTCCTGGCCGGCGGCTAGGTGCATTTCGCCCGGCACCGGGCCGGAGCCGATGTCGAACGCGAGTCCCTTCTGGATGGCCGGCGGCAGTTTGCCTTCGAGGTAGACCGTGGCCATGGTCTCCTCGTAGTGGCGTATCTCCACCATTTTCTCGTACATCCAGAGCAATGTGTCCTTGCTGGCTTGCATGTGCTACTCCTCCTTGAATTGATTAAGTAGACCGATGCCGAGACTCCGATCACACACGCAGACTGCTGGCACCGGAACATGCAGAATAGGCAGCGACTTTGACCGCTTGTTGACACAGGTCAAGCCATGGGCATAAGGCAAAGTAAAGCTGGCGCCAATGCCCGAAGGGATTGAGAGCGATTTCGGGCCTCAGCCCGCGCAGCACAAGCGCGGGCAGCTATCAATCCCATAGCAATTCATGCTGCGGTGCACGATACTGCAACCGGGCTGGGCGTGCGGTGAGTGCACCGCGCGCCAACGCCTCGCTTCAGCGGCGCATGCGCTGCACCAGCGTCACACCGGCCAGTACCAGCGCGCCGGCCACCACGCCGACACCCGCGCCGGCGGCGGTGTTGAGCAAGCCGCCCCACAGGCCACCCCAGCCCGCGGCCACGCCTTCCACCGCGTGGGCCAGCGCCGGCCAGCCGTGCAGCAGGATGCCGCCGCCGACCATGAACATGGCCGCCGTGCCCACCACGGAGAGCGTTTTCATCAGCCGCGGCGCCAGTTGCAGCAGGCCCGCGCCCAGGCTGCGTGCGAATGCCGAAGCGCTGCGCTGCAGGTGCAGGCCCAAATCATCGAGCTTGACGATGCCAGCCACCAGGCCATAGACGCCCACCGTCATCAGCAGCGAAATGCCCACCAGCACGCTCACCCGCTGCAGCAGCGGCGCCGCCGCCACGGCACCGAGGGTGATGACGACGATCTCGGCCGAGAGGATGAAATCGGTGCGCACTGCACCCTTGATCTTGTCTTTCTCATAGGCCACCAGGTCCACCATCGGATCGGCCACGGCCTGCCGCGTGCGCTGGCGCTCGGCCTCCACCTCGGCAGCGGAACGCAGCCATTTGTGGGCCAGCTTCTCGAACCCTTCGAAACACAGGAAGGCGCCGCCCAGCATCAGCAGCGGCGTGATGAGCCAGGGCACGGCCCAGCTGATCAGCAGCGCCGCCGGCACCAGGATGGCCTTGTTCACCAGCGAGCCCCGGGCCACGGCCAGCACCACCGGCAGTTCGCGGTTGGCCTGCACGCCGGTGACCTGCTGGGCGTTGAGCGCCAGGTCGTCGCCCAGCACGCCGGCGGTCTTCTTGGCGGCCACCTTGGTCATGGTGGCGACGTCGTCCAGGATGGAGGCGATGTCGTCGATCAGGGCAAGCAAGGTGGTGGCGGCCATGGGGTGTTCCGTTCTGCGCGAGGGACAAGTACCCGGAGTTTGCAACAGATCAGCCGCGTGGCACGGCAGCCATGGCGTCATGGCTGCCCCATAATCATTGCGTCACCCACTTCCCCCACCCGCCATGGACAGTCCCCGTTCCGACCGCATCCTTGCCGTCATCGCGCTCACGCTGCTGGCGGCCGGTTGCGTGCTGGTGCTGTGGCCCTTCATGACGGCGCTGATCTGGGCCGCCATCCTGGCCTCCAGCAGCTGGCCGGTGTTCGTGCGCCTGAACCGCTGGACCGGCAGCCGGCGTACCGTCACCGCGGCACTGATGACGGTGCTGGGCGTGGTGGCGCTGATCGGGCCGGTACTGGCGGTGGCGCTGGCGCAGGCCGACAACGTGGCCGAATTGGCCAAGGCAGCGTCCAACCTCAGCAAGGAAGGGCTGCCCGACCCGCCGGCCTGGCTCGCCAATCTGCCGCTGGTGGGGCCGACACTGCACGGCTACTGGCAGCAGTTCGCGCACAACGGCGCCAAACTCATCAACGAACTGGGCAAGCCGGCGCAGGACGCCGCGCTGGCCGGCGGTCGCGTACTGGCGCAGGGCGTGGTGGACATGGCGTTGGCGGTGTTCCTCACCTTTTTCTTCTTCCTGCACGGCGAGACGCTCAGCACGCGGCTGCGCGTGGCACTGGGGCGCCTGACGGGCGCGCGGGCCAGCTACCTGATCGCGCTGGTGCACGGCACCATCAGCGGCGTGATCTACGGTGTGCTGGGCACGGCGCTGGCACAAGGCGTGCTGGCCGCCATCGGCTTTGCCATTGCCGGCGTGCCGGGTGCGGCGCTGCTGGGCGCGGTGACCTTCTTCTTCTCGGTGGTGCCGGTGGGGCCGCCGCTGATCTGGGGCGGTGCAGCGGTCTGGCTGTTCCAGCAGGGCGAGCCGGGCTGGGCGGTGTTCGTCGTTGCCTGGGGCTTCTTCCTGGTCAGCACGGTGGACAACGTGATCAAGCCCTTCATCATCAGCCGCGGCGCCAGCCTGCCGTTTGCCATCGTGTTTCTGGGCGTGCTGGGTGGCGTGCTGGCCTTCGGTGTGATCGGTGCCTTCCTCGGGCCCACGCTGCTGGCGGTGGGTTACCGTCTGCTGCTGGAGTGGACCGGCAGCACAACGGACCCGGACGCCAACCCAGGCTGAGTTCAGCCGCCATCCCAAAAAACAGACCCCGCCGCAGCGGGGTTTGTGCTTTCGGGCCTGACGGCCTTCAGCCCATGTGCAGACCGCCGTTGACCGAGAAGTCGGCGCCGGTGGAATAGCCGCCCTCCTCCGACGCCAGCCAGGCGATGATGGAGGCGATCTCGCTCGGCTGGCCCAGGCGCTTGACC